>ERZ773003.207-NODE-207-length-46772-cov-8.809577_pt1 | contig 46772 bp, 37 predicted proteins | sample MGYA00580668_ERZ773003 | MGnify/ENA primary metagenome ERZ773003 (study PRJEB29015, sample SAMEA2738002) | human oral metagenome | biome: human oral; feature: human-associated habitat; material: dental | place: China | collected 2126 ...
GACCACCAGAAAGAATGTTGATGCTTACATTATCGGTCTTCGCAGATGCTGCTAGACCGGCTATCACGGGTGAGCCAATGCCGATTAGCAGGGAAAGGGATATAGACAGAAAGGAAAGGTGGCCCACCCATCCCAAAGCATGTTCTGCTGCTTTAGAGAGTCCGATTCCACATATAAGCCCAAAAACCGTACCAAGTAGCCCGATGGCAATACTCTGAATAACATAGATCGTCTTGATTTGTCGCCGAGATGCGCCAACGACTTTATAGATGGCGATATCGCGGTACTTCTCCTGAATAGTGATAACAAATATGTTAACAATATTTATTGTGCAGATTATTCCGATCAACGCCGCCACTGCATAAATGAAGAGAGAGATGTAGCCAAACCACGTGCCGAGCATATCCAGGACGTTCTGCCGGGTGGCAACGAGGGGCCTCAAGCCCGTGTTCTGAAGCGCAGCAGTGAGGTCGTCATCCTCGACAAGCTTACCCTCTATCTCTGCGCTAATTTCGGAAAGTCTCGACGTGTCATTGGCGATAGCGGACATGTACATGTAATCGCTGCCGGCAAACAGGGGGTTACTGACATTCGTCGCAACAAGTTGGTTAACCTCCACAGGGAAAGTGGAGAAGAGCTGCTCTTCCTGTCTATCCAGAATTCCAGAGACCCTTAGTTCGCGTTTCTCACCCTTGACAGTGGCCACCAACCTGTCCCCTATCTTGAGGTCGGATGCGCTGGCCACCGATGCACCTATGAGAACTTCTTCGTCCGTATTCGGGAAACTCCCCGAATACCCTATATTGAAGTTCGTGAAAAAGTCAGCGCTGACTCCCTTGAGCGTTGAGGCGAGTATTCTCTTACTGTCACCATATACCAAGGACTCAATGCCCACCCCCTTAACGCCAGTAACATTCGACACGTCTTTGACTTGCCTAACGAGGCTGATGTCACGTTCGGTATAGAGACTCTGATATGTATAGTTGAGGGGATTTGTCCCACTACCAAATGCGATCGTGAGGACGTTTGCATCCGAGACCTTCATCTCATCCAACATTTTCGCATAGAATGACTCGGACAGCGCGAGTACTGACGAGACGAGAAACACCGATATCCCGACCGCGAGTATAGTCAGCCTATTGCGTCTTCCGTTGATTTGGTAGTCCCTGCGAGCGAGAAGGAGCAGGCCTGTCTTCATCTGATTTGTCACCCATCCTGACTGCATAAGCGGCTAGACAAGAAAGTCATCAAGAGAAATCTGGCGGATGTCTCCCTCAATGATTGAGAAAAGCATATCAGCACCCTCGGCCACGGCATGACTATGGGTAACAGAGATGATGGCAATGCCCATCTCATCGTTAATGCGTCTAAAGAGCTCGATGACCCTGCGTTCGTTGTTAAGATCAAGGTTACCGGTAGGCTCATCTGCCAGGAGAACAGTAGGGTTATTGATAAGGGCACGTGCTATAGCAACGCGCTGCTTCTCGCCCCCGCTGATAGTCGAGACATTTTGCTTCAATATAGGCTTCGGCAGATCAAGGACCTTCAGCAGATAATCAAGCTCCATCATGCCAAGGTCGTGCTGGCTGAAGAACCGTGGAAGTAGGATATTCTCCTCGACCGTCAACGCGTTAACGAGATTGAATGTCTGAAACACATAGCCTATGGTACTGCGCCTGAGATCCCGGATAACAGAAGGACTCGCAGACACAACATCAGTCCCATCGACTAGAATCGATCCACTGTCAACTGACTCAATACCAAAAATGAGTTTCAGGATTGTCGACTTGCCCAACCCAGATCTGCCAACAATACTTGAAATCTTTCCTTGGGGAAACATGACCGAGGCATCGCGCAGGATAACATGCTTGTAGGCGCCGTCCGAAAACGATTTTGACACATTGACGAGCTCAATCATTGCGAGAGCCTCCATTAGACGATATGACCCGAATCGAGGAAGTGGAACCTGTTCCGGGTTGGGGTCCCAAGGGGGACCTCCTGTGAGCCGGAATGGTTCCGTCGCGACAGGACGATGCCGAGGCGCCACAACCGGCAGGAGGGTTCCCATGGCTATCTATTGTACATACTTCGAAACCGACAACCATCTGCGGACCACGACGACATGCACACTGACGCCAGAGGTCGGGGAGCTGTCTTGTTCAATAGGAACTATGCAGAAGGGACTGCGATGGGAATAGTATGTACTTCCGAAGTCAGGGAGCGCAGGGCTGCGACCCTACGGAACGAACGTTACAGTCTGTATGATACTCTCATGTAGAGATACTATGCTTTACGTAGGGGCGTACGTCTACGACCTGCCGGGCACCGGCTGCCGGATATGGGTCAAGATCTACTACTGGATCACTGCGGATCTCAGCGACCCCATACGCGCAAAGCTGTCGGACGGCGGCGTTGACATACTCCCGCCGGGTGGAGGGTGAGACCGTATGCCCAAGGACTACGTGGCCGCGTACGAGAGGATCGCGCGCGAGGAGCACCGCGAGCATGGCGCAGCCATACATGGGGGGTGGGACACGGAGCCGGTCGAGGCGCTCGTGGCCGAGATAGAGGCGGACCCCGCGCTCGCCGAGAACCGCGAGGCCTGCCGCGCCCGCATAAGGGCGCTCCGCGACCTGTACCACGGGGACCGGGCGTTCCCGAGCGACTGCCCCTCGGGCCGCAGGCTGGCCGCAGCGGCGCGCTCCTACCTCGGGCGCTGGCCCTACGACAGGGAGGTGCAGGACATCCACTACCTGGCCATGACCCTCTCGTGGCGCTACGGTGAGGCCTACGACTACTACAGGGAGCTCAGGAAGGACCCGCGCGCGAGGCTCTACGCCGTCTGGCGCATGTCGGACCTCGCTAGCTCCCTCTATCACGAGGGTCTCATCGGCGCGCGGGAGCGCGAGAGGCTCTACGCCGCCGCGCGCAGGTACGGCATCAACACGAGGGGGGACTGGCTGCCGCCCGACGTGCCACCGTACGGGTGAGCTTGTGGGGCCGATGTCCTGCCCCTGCCCAGCGCGGTCGCTAGCCGCCCGCTCGCAGCTCCTGCGCCAGGTAGCGGCCCGTGACGCTCCTGGGCTCGGCCGCCACGTCCTCGGGCGTGCCCGCGCACACGATGTGCCCGCCCTCCTCGCCGCCTCCAGGTCCCATGTCCACCACCCAGTCAGCGTTCGCTATCATGTCCAGGTCGTGCTCGATCACGATGACCGTCGCCCCGCTCCCGATGAGTCCCTGCAGCACGCGCAGGAGCGTCTCCACGTCGAGCGGGTGCAGGCCGATGGTCGGCTCGTCGAAGACGAAGAGCGCGTCATCCTGGCGCCTGCCGATCTCGCTCGCGAGCTTGAGGCGCTGCGCCTCTCCCCCGGAGAGCGCCGGCGTGGCCTCTCCCAGGGTCAGGTACCCAAGACCCAGCTCGCAGAGCACCCTGAGGCGTGAGGCGACCCTCCTCAGTCCCGAGAGCCTCTCCAATGCCTGGCTCACCGTGCAGGCCATGAGCTCAGGGAGGGAGACGAGGCCCTCTCCCTCGCCGCCTGCGCCATGGCGCGTGCGCATCCTGACCTCCCATGCCTGGGGGGCGTAGCGCGATCCCTCGCAGTCGGGACAGGGTATGTCAACATCAGGCAGGAACTGCACGTCAAGAGATATCTGTCCCGTACCGTCGCAGGTGGGACAGCGGAGCGTGCCCGTGTTGTAGCTGAAGTCCCCTGCGCGAAGCCCCAACCGCTCGGCGTCAGGCGTCTTCGCGAAGCTGCGGCGCAGCTCGTCGAGGACGCCTGAGTAGGTGGCCAGCGTGGAGCGCACGTTCACGCCAATGGGCGTGGCATCGATGAGGTTCGCGCGTCGCATGCCCGGCGCCGCGACGCTCACCACGTGCTCGGGCAGCCCCTCGCCTGCCAGCTGGGCTCGCAGGGCAGGTATCAGGCTCTCGAGCACCATCGTCGTCTTGCCCGAGCCCGAGACACCGGTCACCGTCGTGAGTTTGCCTTTTGGGATGCGCAGCGTAAGTGGCTTCACGGTATGGATGCTCCTGGTGACAAGCTCGATCGTCCCCTGCTCAAACACCGCCTCGTGCGTCTTGAGCGCCGCCGTCCCTGATCCCGCGCCTACGCGCTCACGCATCCGTACCCGCCGCTCGCCTGTCAGGAAGGGGGCGATGCGAGAGGCTGGGTCGCCCCCTACCTCGACGACACGACCCTGGGAGATGATGGTCCCGCCGTCGGCACCGGACGCCGGCCCCACCTCGATCAGGTAGTCCGCCCGCCCAAGGACGCGCACGTCGTGGTCAACGACGACGACCGTGTTGCCATCTGCGAGCAGGTCGTCTACCACCTTGAGAAGGCCGTCCACGTTTGACGGGTGAAGGCCTATCGAGGGCTCATCAAGCACGTAGAGCACGCCCGTCGTCCGGTTGCGCACCGCTCGGGAGAGCTGCACGCGCTGTAGCTCTCCCGTCGAGAGGGTCGAGCTCGCGCGGTCGAGCGAGAGGTACCCCAGCCCCAGCTGCTGAAGGCGGAGCAGGGGCTCGCACAGCCCGTCCACGATGGCCTCTGCCATGGACCGAAGCTCCACGGGAAGCAACCCTGGCACATCGGCCACCCACTTCGCGAGCCCATCGAGCGTGAGCGCCGAGACCTCGGCGAGGGTTACACCCCGGATAGTGACGGAGCGCGCCCGCTCGTTGAGACGCGTGCCCGCACAGTCCTCGCAGGGACCCACCTTGAGGTACCTCTCGACGCGCCTCATGCCCTTCTCGTCCTTGACCTTAGAGAGCGCGTTCTCGACGGTGCGGACGGCGTTGTAGTAGGTGAAGTCAAGCTCGGCGAAGGTCTCACTCTTCTTCGCGCGATAGAGGATGTGCCGTTTCTCGGCGGGGCCGTGAAAGACGATGTCGCGCTCCTCGGGCGTGAGCTTTGAGAAGGGCACGTCGGTCCGCACGCCCATCGCCTTGCACACCTGCTTCATGAGGTCCCACATGAGGTTGCCCCAGGGCGCCACCGCGCCCTCGTCTATGGTGAGGGACTCGTCCGGCACGAGCTTCGACTCGTCCACGACGCGCGTGACGCCTGTACCCCCGCAGCTGGGGCAGGCCCCCTCGGAGTTGAAGGCGAGCTGCTCGGCTCCCAAACCCATGAACTCGACGTTGCAGCGGGGGCACACGAGCGGTCGCTCGAGCGCGACAGCCATGCTGGGCGGGACCTCGTGCCCGTTAGGACAGCGATAGGTCCCCGCGCGCGAGAAGAGCAGGCGCAGGTGGTTCAAGAGCTCCGTTGCGGTGCCGAAGGTAGACCGCACGCCCGGGACCGTCGGACGCTGACGTAGGGCGAGCGCCGCAGGCACGTGCAGCACCTCGTCCACCCGTGCCCTCGAGGCCTGCGACAGGCGGCGACGCGTGTAGGTGGAGAGTGCGTCCATATAGCGGCGCGACCCCTCCGCATAGAGCACACCCAGCGCAAGCGAACTCTTGCCCGAACCCGATACGCCGGCGATGCCCACGAACTGCCCCAGCGGCACGTCCACGTCGACACCCTTGAGGTTGTGGACGCGAGCACCGCGCACCTTGATATGGGTGGGCGGACGGTGGACGTGGGTCATGTCTCTCCTCCTCTGCGAGCGATCGCTCCTCTGCCCGATGCCTCAGGGCAGCTTCTACCCGTTTTATTCGAGTGTCCGTTGCGAAGCAAGGCAAAAAAGGCGAAAATAGGCGAACAAGGCGAAAATAGGCGAACAAGGCGAACGGAGCTGACCCACCCATGGCAGAGAGAAACCCATTTACGCCCGCCTTCGGCACCGTCCCACCCATTATGGCAGGTCGAGACCGACTCCTCGCAGAGCTTCATGCCGCCCTCGAGCAGGGGGTCGGCGACCCCAACCTCTCGAGCATCCTCGTCGGCGCCCGAGGTACCGGCAAGACGGCCTGCCTCACGCGCCTCTGTGAGGATGCCAGCGACGTGGGCTGGGTGAGCGCCAGCTCCTCCGCCATACCCGGGTTGCTCGATGACATTCTGCAGCAGGCACAGCGTGCGAGCGCGCAACTCGTCAGGCCGAAGCCGCAAAGACAGCTAACGGGGCTGAGCGTTGGCCCTCTTGGTGCGAGCTGGGACATGGGTGACGAAGAGCGAGGTAACTGGCGCACGAGGATGTCTGCGCTGCTGGAGGGGCTCAACGCGCGCGACGTGGGCCTCCTCATCACCGTGGACGAGGTGGACGCCTCGCTTAGCGAGCTCATCACGCTGGCCGTGGTCTACCAGCATTTCGTACGGGAGCGCCGCAAGGTCGCTCTTCTCATGGCGGGACTGCCCAGCCACGTGCACGCCCTGCTCAACGACAAGAGCGTCTCCTTCCTGAGAAGGGCGCAGCGACACCCCCTGGGAACCATCGCCGACGCCGACGTGCGCGACGCGCTCAAAAGGACCGTGGCCTCAGGCGGCAAGACCATAGACGAGGAGGCGCTTGAGATCTGCGTCGAGGCGACAGGGGGATTTCCCTACATGCTTCAGCTCGTGGGGTATCGAAGCTGGCAGTCGGCGCTGGGCAAGGCCGAGGTGGGGAAAGAGGACGCGAGAGCGGGGATGCGGGCTGCGCAAGAGGATTTCAGGGAGCACGTCCTGGCATCAACGTATCGAGAGCTGTCTGCGGTGGACCTGCGCTTCGCAAAGGCGATGCTTCCCGACAAGGCCGAGAGCCGCCTCGCTGATATCGCGAGGCGCATGGGCGTAACGAGTCGCTACGCGTCAAAGTACCGAGGTCGCCTCGTGGCGGCCGGTATCGTCGAGGAGCTGTCGCGTGGCGTGCTCAGGTTTGCTATCCCGGGCTTCAGGAAGTACCTGCAAGAGATGGAATAGCCGCGCCCGGCGCGGCGGAGGGGTGCGCCGGCAATTCTCCTCCCCCCATTTTGGGGAGGAGATGTCCGTCTGAGGATAAGACCTCTGCCATGTACGCAAGAGACAGTCTAGCGTGTATAATCGCTACAGGGTGTATATATTCTAGCAAATTTGTGTACATGATGGGCTAATTGAGTACGAGGTGGGACATGCAGGCAGAAGTTCTGAGGATCATCGAGGGTGGTCTGACCGGTAACAAGACCAAAGTCCTCAATTATGCGAACACGCTTGCCGACAACCTTGAGCAGTCAGGAGATGCCCGCTTCGCCAAGAGGATTCGGAGCACCATCGCTGGCAAAAGGTCGAGCATCGCCACGCTCGACGGCCTTGCGGCCAAGCCGGTGGACCAGGAGAGCCGCATGAACATTGTGGATGTGCAGACCATCCTCCCCGATGATGTGGACATCGTGCTCGGCTCCTTTCTCAAGGAGGAGATCGACGGCGTAGTGGCAATGCGCGGCAAACGCGACGTGCTTGCTCGCCATGGTATCGATGCCCAGAACTACCTGCTGCTCTATGGACCTCCCGGCTGTGGCAAGACGAGCATAGCCCGATATGTAGCAGCCCAGACCGGACTGCCGCTCATCACGGCGCGTTTGGATAGCCTAGTCTCATCACTTCTAGGCAGCACTGCGAAGAACATCCGTAAGGGTTTCGACTACGCGGCCCAGCAGGAGTGCGTTTTCCTTCTTGACGAGTTCGATGTGGTCGCCAAACGTCGTGATGACGAAAACGAGCTAGGGGAACTCAGGCGCGTCGTTAACAGCTTACTGCAAAATATTGACGACTTCGGTCAGGGCAGCATCCTTATCGCAGCCACCAATCACCCGGGCCTCCTAGACCCAGCCGTATGGCGCCGTTTCAACAAGGTGGTTGAGGTACCCATGCCCGGCAGGGCGGAGCTGGAGGAATATGCTGAACGGTTCATCCAGCCCTACATGGCCACGAAGTTCAAGAAGAAGCTCTATAGCGTGCTGGAGGGCCTCAGCTATTCCGCTCTCAGCACAGCGACAAAGAACGCGTTCTACAGCGCTGCGCTGGATGGGAGCGAAAATGGCTTCACGACTTACCAATTGGCCAGAGAAGCCTACACCTTAATGCATCACAGTCTCGACGATCAGGAGGGGTACATCCGCTACCTCATCGAGGCAGGATGCGCGCTTAGGGAAATACACGAGAAGACATCCATTTCGATGCGCAAGATTCAGGCAATCTCACGGTCGTTCAAGGAAGGGGTGTAGGCCATGGCAGAGGAATTCCTTCCCATAACGGTCTTCCGCCAGCGGGAGATAGATGAAACGCGCGTCGAGGGCATGGGAAACAAGGACAAGCCGAAATGGGTACTGTCAGGCGCGGATCTTCACAAACATGCGCAATCGCTCATCGCGGGGCTGAGCGGTGCCTATGAGGGCGTGCTCCATAACGAGGCACTTCCCTATATCTACGACGTGAGGCTGAACGCAAAGGACACATCCAAGACCAAGCGCAAGCCCATCGTTGACATGTTCAACGTCGATGGTGCCAACGGCGAAGCTAATGTCATAGGCATGCGAGGTGCCAACAGCCTCATTGTCAGGGCAAAGGACGCGGGCCAAGTAAGGGCCATGGAAGAGCGCCTATCCGATAACGAGCGTTACGACCTACCGCTCACGTGCATCGAGTCCATCAGCCGGTTTGTACCCGAGATCAAGCCTACTCCGGATGAGACCGTATACAAGGCGCGACTTCTCGACTTCGGGCCGGACGCCGCCCTGTGCGAGCGGGTATTTGAAGACCAGCTCAGTGCCCTGTGCATCGCATTCCAGAAGGTCAGCTACGCGCAAGACCTAAACGTGTATCGGCTTGAGGCCAATCAGTCACAAGTAAAGATAATTGCGGACGGCGTAGCCAGCGAGACGCTCTTCTTCATACGCCCTATGCCACGATGCGTTGCAACGCTCGACGGGATGCCCAGTGTGAGAGCACCCGACCCCATGGAGCCCGACTTGAGCATGGAGTATCCCGTCGTCGGAGTGCTCGACAGCGGGATTGCGCCGATCTGCCAGCTACAACCGTGGCTCATGGAGAAGCGCCTATCGACATACACGGACAATGAACTTGACAAACAGCACGGCACGTTCGTGGCGGGTGTCATCACCTATGGCGACAGGTTCGAGCATTCGCAGTGGGTCGGAGGCCTGCCGCCGAAGCTCCTGGACGGTGCCGTGTTCCCAGCAGATGGGAATGTCGATGAGTCGACGATGGTTGACTCCATCAAAACCATCGTTGGCGCGATGCGCGATCGTGTGAGGGTGTGGAACCTCTCACTGAGCTTCATGGACGAGATCTCAGACAACGAGTTCTCGGAATTCGGCATGGCGCTGGACGCAATCCAAGATGACTACGGCGTCCTCATCTGCAAGTCGGCGGGCAACTGCGATGTAAGGGCGAATGGAACCAGGGGCCGCCTCTACGTTGGATCGGACTCGGTGCGCGCCCTCACGGTCGGTTCTGCCGCCCAGGTGAAGGCCCCGCTCGATCAAGCAGGAGTTGGCGAGGCCTCGCCCTTCTCGCGTAAGGGCCCAGGTCCCCAGTACATCATCAAGCCCGAGGTGTCGCATTATGGTGGCAACGCGGGAAGGACGCCAACGGGCTGCGTCAGATCGGAGGTCCATTCATTCGACGTCACGGGAGATCCTGCGGGAGCCGTCGGCACGAGCTTCTCGACGCCTCGCGTGTCAGCCCTGGCGGCAAACCTCCAACTTGCCTTGGCAGGAGAGTTCGACCCACTGCTCATAAAGGCCCTCATCGTACACTCGACGTCATTTCCCGGCGACAGCCTCATTCCCAACACCGAGAAGGTCGAGGAGATGGGGTTCGGCATCCCGGCCAACCTTCGCTCGATACTCTCGGACGAAGAGCATTCGTCGACCCTGGTACTGCACGGATTTCTCCCGAGAGGACAGAAGATCGAGATCAACGACTTCCCCATGCCAAGCTCACTGGTTCATGATGGGTACTACACAGGCCAGATCATCCTGACTGCCGCATTCTCTCCTATCAGGGAGCCGAAGGAGGCTGCCGAATACTGCCAGTCCGACATCGAGGTGAAGCTCGGTACCTACGACCACAAGGAGCCGCGTGATATCACCAAGCGGGGAATACTCAATCCCATCGGCCGCAAGGACAATAAGAATCTGCTGAGTCCAAGTCGGTACAGCAGCCCAAAGCTCAGATCGGCCGAGGACGAGTTTTCCCGCCGGGAGAAGATGCTCATCAGGTACAAGGGCAAGTACGCACCGATAAAGAAGTATGCTCTCGACCTGGCCGATCTTACCAGGAAGAACCGTGAGGCCGTTCGCGCCGACCGCCCATGGTACCTAGACATGAAAGGAACCTACCGCGACAGCGTGGAACGAAGGGCACTCCAGACAAACGAGCCGCTGAGGCAGGAGTACTGCGTCATCATCACCATCCGCGACCCAAATGGTCTTGCCCCTGTGTACAACGAGGTGCCTCAACTCCTCGAGCATGAGAACTTCTGGCACCAGAACGTCCAGCTGGCCAACCAGGTCAGAGCCATGGTCACCCAGTAGGCGAAAAAGCCATGGCTTAGGAGTCTCCTGCCTCCCAAACCCATATTCCCCAATGTGCAGCGTGTTGCGGCTCTCGCTCACGGCACGCTGCGCTGGCACGGAAAATTTATATTGACAACATGTAATCAGTGATCTAGACTTCTTCCCAATATACGTGACATGAAGTCATTTTCTATCCTCCAGGGGAGGCAACATGATTCTAGAAGAGAGCTACAGACTGAACAACGGCGTTGAGATTCCTAAGCTGGCACTGGGAACGTGGCTCATCGACGACGACAAGGTCGCTGACGCCGTGCGCAGCGCGGTCGAGATCGGCTACCGCCACGTGGACAGCGCCCAGGCCTACGGCAACGAGCGCGGTGTGGGAGAGGGCGTGCGCAACTGTGGTGTTCCCCGCGAGCAGCTCTTCGTGACCTCAAAGGTGGCAGCGGAGCACAAGACCTACAGCACTGCGGCCGCCTCGATCGACAAGACGCTGCAAGTGACGGGACTCGACTACCTGGACATGATGATCATCCACTCCCCACAGCCGTGGGTCGAGGTCAACCAATCCGATGACCGCCACGAGGCGGGCAACGTCGAGGCCTACCGCGCGCTGGAGGACGCCCTGGCCGCCGGCAAGCTGCGCGCCATCGGCGTGTCCAACTTCTTGGAGAGCGATCTGCAGAACATCCTGAACCATTGCGAGGTGAAGCCTGCGGTCGACCAGCTGCTCGCGCATATCGGCAACACCCCCTTCGAGCTTGCCGCGTTCTGCGAGAACAACGACATCCTCGTGGAGGCCTACTCGCCCATCGCCCATGGCGAGGCGGACAAGATCGGCGCTATAGTCAAGATGGCGGAACGCTACGACGTGTCCGTGGCGCAGCTGTGCATCCGCTATGTGCTGCAGCTTGGCATGGTCGCCCTGCCCAAGACGGCCAACCTTGAGCACATGAGGTCCAATGCGGACGTCGACTTCGAGATCAGCGCACAGGACATGGAAACACTGAGGGGCGTCGAGCGCATCAGCGACTATGGGGACAGCTCGTTCTTCCCCGTGTTCGGCGGCAAGCTGTAGGCGCCGCGCCGCGATGCCTCCTTGGCAATGCAGACCATCAGACGTTAGGAAAGCACTATGAGCAACATCCTTGTCGCATACTTCTCTGCAACCGGCACCACCAAGCGCGCCGCAAAGGGCCTGGCAGAGGCACTGGGTGCGGATACCTTCGAGATTGTGCCGCAGACGCCCTACACGAGCACCGACCTCAACTGGAATGACAGCACAAGCCGCAGCACCAGCGAGATGAACGACGAAGCGAGCCGACCGCCCATCTCGGGAACGGTGGATGGCATGGCCTCCTATAACGCCGTGTTCGTGGGCTTCCCCATATGGTGGTACACAGAGCCCCGTATCATCGACACGTTTTTGGAGTCGTATGACTTCTCGGGAAAGACCATCGTCCCGTTTGCGACAAGCGGCGGCAGCGGCCTTGGCAAGGCGCCCGAACGCATGCAGCGCATCGCCACGGGCTCCACCGTTGCGGCCGGCAGGCTGCTCAACGGCCACCAGAACCCCAATGAGCTACGTGATTGGGCGCAGCGCCTGGGCCTCATGCGGTAACGGGAGGTAGGCCATGCCACGCATCTCCGAAAAGGAGTCAAACGCCCGCCGCACCGAGATCATCGACGCCTGCGAGGCGCTCTACCAGCACACCAGCTATCGCGACATCACGATGGCGCAGATAGCAGGCGAGCTCAGCTTCAGTCGTGCCAACACCTACAACTACTTCCAGTGCAAGGACGAGATCTTCTTGGCGCTACTACAGCGCGAATACGAGCGTTGGACGGCTGACCTCGAGGCACTTGGAGGCTCAGTCGACTCGCTCGACGACAGGGCGCTTGCCGACGGGCTGGCGAGAAGCCTCAAGAAGCGTCCTCAGCTCCTGAAACTCATGACCATGAACCTCTACGATATGGAGGAGAACAGCCGACTCGAGAAACTGGCGGAGTTCAAGGGCGTGTACGGGCGTGCGGTCGAGGCGATCCGAAGCCTGCTCGTCAAGCTCAAGGGCAACTGGGACAGCGAGCGGATGGATCGCTTTGTCTTCTCGTTCTTGCCGTTCGTGTATGGCATCTACCCCTATGTCTTTACCTCTAAGAAGCAAGAGGCAGCCATGAGGGCCGCAGGCATGCATCCGAAGCGCCTCGGCATCTACGAGTTGAGCTACCCGTTCATCCTGAAGATGCTCGAGGACGACACGAGAGGGTAGGGCGTGCCACAGGCGGATGTGCCGCAGGCGGGCGTGACGCGCAAAAGCGACGAGGGAGGCGCCATGAGCGAGCTCGAGAAGCTGGAGGCCGGTTTGGAATATAGCTTCGAGGATGCTGGGGTGGCCGCGCGCAAGGCAGAGGGCGTCGCTGCCTGCACCAGGCTTGCGGCCGCCGACCAGAGTGACGCTGTGGGCTATGAGGCGACGGCACGGTCCATACTTGCCGAGGCGGGTCCCGGCCTCGACATACAGCCTGGGTTTCGCTGCGACTGGGGCAAGAACATCCATGTGGGCGACAACTTTACCGCCAACTACAACGTAACCATACTCGACATCGCACCCGTCACCATCGGTGACGGGTGCATGTTTGGCCCGGGAGTGACCATCTCGGCCGTCACGCACCCCGTCAATGCAATAAGGCGTCGGGGCCGCATAGCCCAGGCGAAGCCCGTCACCATAGGCAATGACGTGTGGCTGGGGGCAAACGTCCTAGTCATGCCAGGGGTGACCATAGGCGACAACGTGGTTGTGGGCGCAGGCGCGGTGGTCACGCGCGACATCCCCTCAAACAGCCTCGCCATGGGCGTCCCCGCACGCGTGGCCAGACGGCTCGACCACCGCGAGCGCGAGGCCACGAAGTAACGACGGAGGACAGCACGCAGAAAGGAAGCGCATCATGATCAACTTCAAGATGAACAACGGCAACACGATACCCGCCCTTGGCTACGGAGTCTTCCAGATGACGGGAGACGAGGTAAGGCAGCACCTGCCCGAGGCCATCGAGCTGGGCTTTCGCCACATCGACACCGCAAACGCCTACTTCAACGAGGTTGCTGTCGGTGAGGTTGTAAAGGCAAGCGACATCGCGCGCGACGAGTTCTTTGTGACCACGAAGCTGTTCCCACAGGACTACCCGTACGACAAGTGTAGGAGGGACATCGACGAAACTCTCGCGCGTCTTGGCATGGACTACGTCGACCTGCTGCTGTTCCATCAGCCCTACGGCGAGTACGTAGACGGCTGGAAGGCCATGGAGGAGGCGGTACGTGCGGGCAAGGTCCGCGCGATCGGGCTCTCCAACTTCAACGAGCGGAAAGTCCGCCAGATCCTGGGTGTGGCCACCATCAAACCCTCCGTCCTGCAGGTCGAGATCAACCCCCGTTGGAACCAGCACCCCCTCAAGGAGGCGCTTGCCGCCGAGAACCTCGTGTACGAGGGCTGGTATCCCTTGGGACACGGCGACAAGGAGCTGCTGAGCCTCCCTGTCTTCACCACGCTGGCCAAGAAGTACGGAAAGGTGGCCTCGCAGGTCATCCTGCGCTGGCACATACAGGAGGGCAACGTCGTCTTTCCCAAGACGCTGAACCCCCAGCACATGGCCGAGAACATCGACCTCTTTGACTTCAAGCTGACCGACAAGGAGATGGCAGAGATCAACGCCCTGCCGCAGGAGCCGTACTACCACGTGCCCGACGAGGCCCCGGCGTGGGTATGGGGTCCGAACGACTACAGCAAGCAGCGCTAGGCCGACCAGCGGCAAGGCACCTCTCGGATGAGGAAGGTACCCCGCAGATTCTGGGGTACCTTGAAGAGGATCCCAACTGGGCAAACGTCCCTGAGAAGGTACCCCACAGATTTTGGGGCACCGAGATCGTCCTTCATGGTTGGCGAGAGGACAGCCACTGTTCGTGGGAGGGTCTCAGCCAGAGAGGCGAGAGAGGTCGGGTGGGGGAATGACGAGGGAGCGCTCCGACAGGCCGAGCCGCCCCAGTTCCTCGCGGGCTCCGATGTCTTCCGCCACGAGCATCCGCGCCAGGAAGGGCACGAGGTAGAGAGGGATGTAGTGCACGGGCTTTCCCGCGCGAAGCTCGGTGGAGACGTTGGCCTCGGAGACTACGAATGCTTTCTCGATGCCGAACTCCTCGACTGAGAGCAGGTTGTTTAGGGCGACGTGGCGCTTATAGGTCTTGCCGGACTTCACCTCGATGGGCAGCACCTTGCCCTGCAACGCCTCCCCGATGAAGTCGACCTCTCCCCTACCGCTGTGCCGGTGGTAACGTAGGGCAACCCCTGCCGAGGCAAGCTCCTGTGCCACAACGTTCTCGTAGATACCGCCACAGTTTACGTCCCGCTCCCCCGCAATAACGGCAAGGGAGACGGGCACAGGGTAGCGGCGCATAAGCATACCCGTATCAGAGAGGTAGAGTTTGAAGCGATTGGGCTCCTCGGTGCGCCGGAGCATACTGCGCGGTTCGGTAACGTTCACGGTCTTAAGCGCCGCTCGTGCGGAGACGAGCCACTGGAAATCATTGGCGTATCGCTCGTAGGTGGCCTTCTTGCGCAGCGACCGCAGCTTGAAGCGCTTGTTCTCCTTGTCGAGCTGGCTGGGGATGTCGTCGTAGATGGACGTGACCTGCAAGGCCCGCTCCCCCGCGTAACGAGATATGTCCGCGCGATAGAGCTCGATGAGGTCCCTCTGCGTATCCCGCACCGCACCGAGGTCATTGCGTGAATCGATATAGCGCTGGACGGAGGCGGGCATGCCTCCCACCACCACGTAGAGATGGAAGAGCTGGAGGAGTTGATCGTGCAACGATTCCTCGACGGGGGAGAGGCTCGTGAAATGCCGCTCGAGCCGGGTGATAAGCGAACCGGTCGCCCCCTGCGACCAGAGGAACTCCTCAAAATCGAGGGGATACATCGTCTCGATCCTCAGGGAGCCCACGGGGAACGAGCGCACACGGCGGAGCTCGACTCCCAGTAGCGATCCCGACATCACGAGTCGGAACCGTCCGTCCTGCACAAGGTATTTCGAGAGCGTGACGAGGTTTTGCGCCTCCTGCACCTCATCAAAGAAGACAAGGGTCTTCCCTGACACAATCTCGTGGCCCACCATCAGGGACAAACGCTCCACCAAGGAACGGACGTCCTGTGCCCCAGAGATAGAACTGGCCTGCGCATCCCTAAGGAAGTCCACTTTCACATAGTCAGCAAACTCCTGCCGAGCGAACTGCTCGATGAGGAAGGTCTTTCCCACCTGGCGCGCCCCATCAACCAGAAGCGCCTTCTCAGGTGCCTCGGCCTTCCAGGAGAGGAGCTTCTCATAGGCTCTTCTTTTAAGCATATGTACCTCGTATTTGTTTCTAACACAACCTATTCTGGCCTACAATTATAGTTCAACTCAACCACCTCACGACCTCTGTACCCTCCCCGATGCAACCCCCCTGCTCCCAAAGAAGAGTCATATTCCAGGCAAAGACCACCTCCTGGTCAGAGTGCGCCTTTCCGTGAGGGTGCCGACTCAGAGTGCGCTTTTCCGTGAGGTCCGACGTACAGAGTGCGCTTTTACGTGAGGGCGCCGACTCAGAGTGCGCTTTTCCGTGAGGCGGTGCCGCGTTTGCGCAGGTGAGAAAAAGCGCACTTTACGGAAAAGCGCATTCTGGCCCCTGCGGTGTACGGAAAAGCGCAGTTTGCGGTAGCGTTGTCACCAAAGTCGCATCCTGCAACCCACGCAGACCATAGAGTGCGCCTTTCCGTGAGGTCCGACGTACAGAGTGCGCTTTTACGTGAGGGTGCCGACTCAGAATGCGTCTTTCCGTGAGGCGGGCCGGCGTTTGCGCAGGTGAGAAAAAGCGCACTTTACGGAAAAGCGCATTCTGGTCCCTGCGGTGTACGGAAAAGCGCAGTCTGGCCATCTACAGGAGGCCCGATAAGCTGAGGATGACCGCGTTGCCCTGAGTCTCGTTACTGTGAACATCAAAAAATACACTGGCTTTGCGATCGAGAAGGGGGCAGAATCCCTTTGAGAGCAAGACGGGAGCAGGGAGCGAGGCAGAAGCAGGAGGGGGCGTCCCATGGGGATGTCCGACTTCCTTGAGAGGAGCCTTTCACGATGAACACGCTTGCCCGGGGCATGGCCCTTGCGGGCGCCCTGTCGGCTGCGCTGGCGCGTGAGCTCAGGGCAAGGACGTCCAAGCAACGAGGCGGCGAAGCCGGAGAGGCCCTACGTCGTGTCTCGACCACATACCACGAGAACGAGTTTTGGGTAAACGTGGACGGACAGAACGTCTACGGGCTGTCCTATGTCCCCGACGTCGGAGGCAGGTTGCCCCTCGTCGTCCTCTCGCACGGCCTGGGTTCCGACCATGCGATCGCGGGGCCTTACGCACGGGAGCTCGCATCGCATGGGATCGTCACGATGACCTTCGACTTCAGGGGCGGTGCCGAGACGAACAGGAGCGACGGCACGCCTCGGGACATGTCAGTCATGACCGAGGCCCACGACCTAGAGACCGTCCTCGCTATGGCGCGCGGCTGGGACTGCGTGGACGAAAGGCGCATCGTGATCATGGGAGGTAGCCAAGGCGGTGCCGTGACCAGCATCGTAGCCGAGCGCGAGCAATCCCAGGTGGCTGGCGTGGTCCTCCTGTACCCGGCGTTTTCCATCTTTGACCACGTGCACCGAGCCTGCAGCTCCCTCGACGAGGTACCCGAGAGCAACGACCTCCTCGGCTGGCTGACGGTCGGCTCCCGCTATGCGACGGACGTATGGGACTATGACTTCTACCAGCATATGAACTATGAGGGACCCGTTCTCATCATTCACGGCAGCGATGACAGCGTGATACCCATCTCATACAGCAGGCGCGCCGCCCGAACCTACCGCAACTGCGAGTACCACACCATCAGGCACGGCACACATGGGTTTTCCGGCCCCGCATACGATGAGGCGATGTCCTACCTGCTTGACTTCGTGGCACGCGTGTGCGCGTAGGGCCAGCACGATCCTCCAGCAGCCCTTTGCCCCCTATGTCCAGACCTCCCCATCTGTGCGCCAGCCGATGAACGCCCACACCACGGGCAGCGAATAGTCCAGACGCCAGCCCTCGCTCGCCTCGCCCCCGGCACCCACGTGCCACACACGCTCGAGGTGCTCGGTCGCGAACGCGTCGAGCAGCGTCCGCTCCCGCCCGTCAAGGGGCTCGGGACCCACCATCTTCCGAAGCTCTGCCAGCCCATCGTCCAGCGTGGCGAAGGTCATCGGACGAAGCGTGGGCAGGTACGCCACCACGGGAAGCCGCCCCAAGTCGCACAGGATGCCCACGGCGTCCGAGACCCTCTCTGGGCGCTCGTCGACCTCACGACCCAGCAGCGCAAGCAGCCTAGGGTCGCGCGAGGGCGTCACGCCAGCCGAGACGGTGATCGCCGCCTTGTGCCTGGCAACGCCATCCAGCCTCCGAAGGCACTCCCGCATGCTCCCGGACCCGAGCGAGCGCGACGCGATGGCCACGTCGACGCTGTTCTCTCCCAAGCCCTCCGCAGCCCAATCGTCTTCCCAGGCCAAAAGATGCGCCGTCACGGGCAGTCCCTCGTCAGCAACGACCCTGCCGAGGACCTCCAGCATCCTCTCGGCAAAGTCGCAGGCATGCACCACGTGGCCCCGCCGACCGAGCGGCACGGCGAGGGTGCCAGTCGCACAGCCCATGTCAAGCACCGTCTGTCTCGGCTCAAGCGCCAGCAGCCCAAGGAGGCGGCTCTCATAGGTCCCATCCGACCCTTGCGCAAACGTGGCGGCGCGCTTGTTCCAGTAGGCCCTGCCATCCAGAACCGACCCCTCCGCAACCGTCGCCCTCACCCCCATCGTCGTCCCCACATTGGTGTCATCCGCTGCCTCGCTACCCCAGTATAAGCGCGGACGTATGGATTCGACACGATTGCCGTAGGCATGGCTCTTATGCCGAGGGCATATGATATATCTTTGGTGCTGTAGGCTGCGCTCGGATGCGGGAACGGTGAGTTCGATGGGCATCACGTCTGGGGACAGGGAGCGGGGCTTCGGCCCGCCGTCTTGGCGGACCTTCCTTTCCGTGCGTCGCACCCTGCGGGAGAAATAGGAGTAGAGCATGACGCGCGCCAACGTACAGGCAGCCACTGACGTAGAGCAGCAGGCCGACATGGCTGTCGCCCATCAGAAGCTCGAAGACCTCAAAGACTATCTTCGCGAGCTGGGCAGTGTTGCCGTAGCGTTCTCCGGCGGGGTCGACTCGACTTTCCTCATGAAGGTCGCGCAAAACACGCTGGAAGACCATGCCTTAGCCGTCACCGCACGCCTCAAGTCGTTTCCCGAGCGTGAGTGCACAGAGGCGATCGACTTCTGTCACAAGGAGGGCATCCGCCACATCGCGGTCATCTTCGACGAGCTCAGCATTCCCGGTTTTAGCGAGAACCCGCCTGAGCGCTGCTATCTCTGCAAGAAAGCGCTCTTTACCCGTCTCATGGAGGACGTGCGCGAACGGGGCTTCTCCCATCTCTGTGAGGGTTCGAACATGGATGACGAGGGTGACTACCGCCCCGGCCTCAAGGCGGTTGCTGAGCTAGGCGTCAAGAGCCCGCTGCGCCACGCCCAGCTCCACAAGGCCGAGATCCGTGCGCTCAGTCACGAGATGGATCTTCCCACTTGGGACAAGCCGTCCTTCGCCTGCCTCTCGTCGCGCTTCCCCTACGGGGAGGAGATCACGGATGAGAAGCTCGAGATGGTGGGCAAAGCCGAGCGGCTCCTGCTCGATCTGGGCTTTCGGCAGGAGCGCGTGCGGATCCACGGCGGAGGCGACCATAACAGCATCGCCCGCATCGAGGTGCCCCCCTCCTCGCTCCAGCGGCTGCTCGACGAGCGAGAGAGAGTCTCTGAGGCCCTGCGCTCATATGGGTTCGCATATGTCACGATGGACCTCATGGGGTACCGCACGGGATCGATGAACGAGATTCTGTCACAGGACGGGAGGGCATGAGGCAATGGAGCGCGACGAGCTGAGGGCCCTTCTCAGGGCGGTGGCGGCAGGCCAGGTCGATGTGGACGACGCCTGCGCGCGCGTGGGCGAGGCACCTTTCGTCGAGCTGGGCTATGCCAAGCCCGACGTGCAGCGTGGCGTACGGCAGGGTGTCTCGGAGGTCATCTACGGCGCCGGCAAGACAGCCGAACAGATAGCCGGCATCATGGATGCACTTGAGCAGTCGGGGCAGAGGCGCATCATCGTCACGCGCCTCGACGCGAAGAAGGACGACGAGCTCGGGACGCTCCTCAAAGAGGAGATGCCGAGGCTCGCAGACGGCTACCGCTACCTCGCCACCCCGCGCATGGGCATTCTCGGTGAGGCGCCCAAACCTACGGGCGTAGGCTATGTGTTGGTGATCGCGGCAGGAACGAGCGACCTCTACTGCGCCGAAGAGGCCGCCGTCACGGCTGAGATGCTCGGTAACGAGGTGCGTCGCGTGTACGACGCGGGCGTAGCGGGCATCCACCGGCTGCTCTCGCATACAGGGGACATCCAGCGCGCCTCGGTCATCATAGCCGTGGCTGGCATGGAAGGGGCGCTCGCGAGTGTGGTGGGCGGGCTCGCGTCCTGCCCCGTGATCGCATGCCCGACGAGCGTAGGATACGGTGCCTCGCTCGGCGGCATCTCGGCACTTCTCTCCATGCTCAATTCTTGTGCGAGCGGTGCCTCCGTCGTAAACATTGACAACGGCTTTGGGGCCGGCTACCAGGCGAACCTCATCAACCACGTGGGAAGGTAGGACGACCATGGGCAAGACCCTCTATCTAGAGTGCGAGAGTGGCATCAGCGGTGACATGGTGGTGGGGGCCCTGTTGGACCTCGGCGCCAACCAAGAGAGGCTCCTCGCCGCCCTGAAGAGCCTCCCTATGGATGGCTTCTCCGTACAGATCACGCGCAGGGAGGTGAGCGCCATCGACGTCTGCGACTTCGACGTCGTCCTCGACGAGGGGCACCAGAACCACGATCATGACATGGCGTACCTCTATGGCGGCCTAGACGAGGCAGAGAGTCACAGCCATGAGCACCACCACGAACACCATGGGCACGGCGAGGGCCACCACCATCACGAACACCACGAACACGTCCACACCCACGAGCACGGTCACGGCGGAGGCCACCACCACGAACACCGTCATCTCAGCGACATCGAGAGGATCATCAACAACGGTAAGCTCACCCCCCGTGCCCGCGAGCTCGCGAAGCGGATTTTCTCGATCTTGGCTGAGGCGGAATCCAAGGCCCACGGCGTAGGCGCAGACGAGGTTCACTTCCATGAGGCGGGTGCCGTCGACTCCATCGTCGACGTTGTGGCAGCGGCCGTCTGCCTTGACGACCTCGATATCACACACGCGATCGTAGGGCCGCTCGCAGAGGGCCACGGACGTGTGCGCACCCAGCACGGCGTTCTGCCCGTGCCCGTGCCTGCCGTCGTGAACATCGCAGCCTCCTGCGGCCTTGTGCTCGCGCAGCGCGCCATGGAGGGCGAGTTCGTGACACCCACGGGCGCCGCCATCGCCGCCGCCATTCGCACTGCCGAGGAGCTGCCCGCAACCTACGTCGTCAGAGCCGTTGGCACAGGTTCGGGCAAGCGTGCCTACAAGCCGGTGAGCACGCTGCGGGGCATGATCATCGAGCCTCGCGGGACAACAGCGACGGAGTCCCAGCCGGACGCTCACACCACTACGGACGCTGCCCCGAGCAGACTCTGGAAACTGGAGACCGAGGTGGACGACTGCACGGGCGAAGCCTTGGGCCATGCGCTCGAACGCCTCTTTGAGGTCGGCGTGCGCGAGGCTCACTACGTCCCCGTCTTCATGAAGAAGAGTCGCCCGGCCTACCAGGTGGAGGCCCTCTGCGACGAAAGCCTCCTCGAGGCTGTGGAGCGGGTGCTCTTCGAGGAGACCACGACCATCGGCGTGAGGCGTCACCGTGTCGAGCGCACGACACTTTCCCGCCGCGAACAGACGATGGAAACGCCGCTCGGCTCAGCACGGGTCAAGCTCGTGACCCTGCCCAATGGCAGCGAGCGTCCCTACCCCGAACACGATTCCATAGCCTCGCTTGCCAAGGAAAAAGGCGTCTCCTACCAAGAGGCCTTCCGTGCCACCCTACTGGCCGTCGAGAAACGGGACGCGAGGTCCTGAGAATTGTGCGTATCTCACGCGCCCCTGATGGCTCGACTCTTACGGGCCCCTTTTCATGAAAGGACCGCATCGGAAGAGCTTCCGATGCGGTCCCAAAGCACGGTATCGATGCCACTGATGACAGAGAGCTGATCGCGCCCGAGCAGGGCCCGATGGGACCCGTGCTCAATCGGCCCTCATGTCAGCAAGACTGTAGCGACGGCCTCACTGACATCTCCAAGCTATGCGCTGCAGGGCTTCACGATAACGGAGATGCCCTCGGGGATCACGGCTATCTTGGCGTTCTCGCCCTTCTCCTTCACAGCGATGTCTAGCGCCTCCTGAAGGGTCGGCACGAAGCGAATGTGCATGTCCTCGAGGATCTGCTTCGCGGATGGATCCGCCACGTACAGCACCTCATGGCGCGAGAGGATCCGAGCGAGGATCTGGCTCTCCCACTGGTCTGCGATGGTGTCCTCCATCTTGACCTTCAGGATCATATCCTCGACTTCCTTGGCGGAAGCGGCATTCTTAAAGGTCTGGTAGAAGCCCTCTCCCCCGTGCCCATCGTTGCACTTGGACATCTCTATGATGATGCCGTCCTTGTTGCAGCACGCCTCTGCGGCGGTCATGCTCTTGACGGACTGGTAGATGTTCTGGTCCAGTGGATATCCGCCGTTGGTGGTGATCACGATGTCCGCATCCACACCGTCCACCGAGGAGAGATCCTTCACAAACTTGCAGCCGGTCTCGTGAGCCTCGGTCGGATCTCCCGCAAAGGCGGCGATCACCTTCTTGTCCGCGTCAATCGCGACGTTCAGTATGAAGGCAAGCTTTGCCTGCTCGGCAGCAAACAGCATGTCCTTATGGATCAGGTTGCCATCCAAGACACCGGTCCGCGACTTGTCGGACGCAATGAAGGTAGAGCAATGGTTCGCAAAGACCGTCTTCTGGGATGCGATGCCCGGAAGGATGGACTTCCTGCCGCCGGAAAAGCCCGCAAAGAAATGGGGCTCGATGAAGCCCTCGGAAACCAAAAGGTCAGCCTCTACGGCGAGCTTGTTGATCAGGAGACTTCCGCCCGAGGGAAGGGTGCCGAGGTGAACCATGTCCTCGTCCTTCTCGGACTCGTGAATCACGAACTTCTCGTTCTTGACCAGGTCCTCGCCGAACTTGTCGATCATCTCTTCCTTGGTCGTGGGCCTGTGGAACCCGGTGGCAATCAGGATCGTAATGTTACAGTCGGGATTATTTTTCCTAATTTCCTTCAGATAAAGGGGGAGGGTGACCTTGCTGGGGACGGGCCTCGTGTGATCAGACGTGATGATCACAATGTTCTTCTTGCCCTCTGCGAGCTCGCAGACGCGCGCACTCCCGATGGGATGCTCCAAGGCCTCCTGCACCAGCTCCTCCTGGGAACCCTTGGGGACGTACTCCACCGCCTTCGACTCCAAGACCGACGTGGAGTCCGGAAGCGTAAGCTCGACCTTCTCTCTTCCAAATGGGAACTTGACTAGCATGGCTACCTCCTTTTTCGAAGCACCGCCTGAAACGTGCAAAGACTAAACACCCTTTTGCATCCCTATACCTACACCTCCATACTATTATGTTTTGGAAAAATGTACGTCAAGAAACCATGTGATTTGGCCTGCAAGCACCTGAAGTCGAGGGGCCCACTGCTACTGCATGGGTCATTTGATCTTCCCCGTATTTTTCAGAGGCTTTGTGAGTTCGTGTGGGTAGAGATCACGTCACCACCGCCCTTCCCGGCAGCGTTGGCCTCAGGTCCGAGCACCCGGGCATCACGAGGGCCATGGGGTTGTCAGTGTCGTGGGACTCGTGGCCCCGCCCGGTCGCGACCTTGATCTTGTTGTTCACCGCCTCGACGCGGGCCCGTCGAAAACGCTGTTTGGCATGGCGGTGGTGCCTCCTCGGTGGCCGTTTTCTCTTGGTTGAAAAAACAAGCCTACGCGAGTGGTGGCGCCGCCGCTAGGTTGGCGTTTTCACCGGGGCGTCAGCCCACGCAAACCCCCGAAGAGCCAAGAATTACGGGGGTTTGGGATCGTTTTCCCGAACATTGTGAATATGTCATCCGGCAAACTTGCAGGTTAGGCGCGGGAGCTTTACTCGCTCCATCCGACTGAAGAATACGAGATAGAGGAAATAGACAGGCCTGCCGCTGCGGTTGCTCTTGCGAGGACGAAGCTCCGTTTCCAAGACAAATCATGGACTGCACTGACTCGCCTTTGCTGATTCGACGGAGCTGACCCGGCAGCAGAGTGGGAGTCGGGTGCATGAAAAGTGAATAGGTACGGAGTCGACCCATTCACCGATATCAAAGGAGCGAAGCCAAAGGGGTAGATTTCGTTAGTGTGTAGCGAGGCGACGCAACTTGTCCACAGAGAAGGCACGTTGCCGCTTGTTTGTAGTCTCGTAACGTGATTTACTGCTAATAATCTATTGATATCCCAACTATTAATTGTTGTTTCATGGTACTATTTGCAGTATGAAGTTCTCTGACTACATAGGCCGCCACCATGTGTTCACCACACCCTCCCTCCTCGGGGCCATGGACTCCCCAGCTGCGGCCGAGGAGCAGCTACGGCTCGCCGTGAGGTCCGGGGCCGTGGAGCGCGTGCGGCGTGGGCTTCTCGTCTCCAACCGCGGGCGGTTCGAGGACGTCCCTGTGGACCAGTTCGAGGTTGTCGCGACGCTCGATGCCAGCGCGGTCGTCTCGTACCACTCGGCTCTCGAGGCGCACGGCGTCGCGCACAACGCGGGGTTCGTGTGCCGCTTCCGCTCGGACACCGTGAGGGCCGGGTTCGACTTCCGCGGCGTCGCCTACCGTCCCTGCGGCCCGGTGAGGAATGTGCGGTCGAAAACTTTGAGATCTTCTTGGGGACCCTACCTCGCTACCACGAGGGAGCAGACAGTAATTGATTGCCTAGGGAAACCCGCCTTGGCGGGAGGGGTCGAGGAGACGGTACGCAGCTTGACCGCGTTCGTGTACCTCGGCGTGGAAGAGCTGGTCGGGCTCGCCTCCGAGGCAGGTCCCTCGATGGCCTCCCGCGTCGGGTGGCTGCTGTCGGAGAAGGGGGATGAGTGGCATGTGGACGAGGGAGATCTTGCCCGACTCGAGAGCGCGCTCGGACTTGGCCCCTACCGTCTGGGGTATGCAGCAGATGGAGCCCCAACGGGCTGGTCCGCCAAATGGAAGCTTATCCTGCCCGAGAACAGGGAGGAGATGGAGTCGTGGATAACGCGCTCGTGAGGGAGTTCCCGCCGCGCGCGCTTGACAAGGTGGAGAGGCTTCTCAACCTGCTCGCCGAGCTCGGCGAGCATCCGTTTCTCAAAGACAAGATCGCGCTACACGGCGGGACCGCGATAAACCTGTTCATGCTCGACGCACCGAGGCTCTCCGTCGACATCGATCTCTCGTACGTCGGAGCGCTCGACAGGGACGAGATGCTCGCCGAAAGGCCAATCGTCGAGAGGTCTATTGACGAGGTGGCCCGCTCTCAGGGATACCCCGTCTCCGGGGCGCGAGGCGGGCATGCCGGCAGGACGTTCCTCCTCGGCTACAGGTCGCAATGGGGTCCAGACCATGTCAAGATCGACTGCATCTACATGAACCGCTCTCCGCTGATGCCGATCGAACGCAGATCCCCGATTCTCAGACCAGAGTTGGATGTCCCGCTCTTTACCGATGCGGAGCTTGCCGGAGGGAAGGTCAAGGCGTTCTTCGACCGCGTGAAGGTGCGGGACCTCTATGACGTCGCGAACCTCAAGCGCGTGCTCGACAGAAGAAGCGCTGCTGAGCGCGCCGTCGCTCACAAGGCGGTTCTCTTCTACGCGTCGCTTTCGGCGTCGTTCCCGCACGGGTTCGAGGACCGTCCCGAACGCTTCGCCGGCAGGGGGCGCGAGCTCGAGGAGCAGCTCTTGCCCATGCTCAGGAGAAACGAGAAGGCGCCCACACTCGACGGGCTGATCGGAACTGCGCGAGAGTTCGTCTCCGCCTATGTCTTGCCGCAGACGGATGCCGAGGAAGAGTATCTCGAACGGTTCTCGCAGGGATTGCTCGTCCCGGACCTGCTTTTCGAAGACGAGGCGATGGCGCGTGCGGCCGCCGCCAGCCCGGAAGTCCGGTGGAAGCTGCAAAACATCCGCAAGATGCGAGGGCATGGCCATGGAGGTGCCTAGCTGCATGGAGTCACTTCTTGCATACGTGGGGACGTGTCTTCCCAGCTCCGAGGTGTCACTCTTCAGCTGGGAATTATCACTCTTGAGTCGGAGAGCTCCCCACTCTATCAGAGCTGTTTTCACCTATGTAGTCAGTTGCATGCAATCAAATCGCATCTCCGCAGGCCAAGCCTGTCACTCTTCGGATGCCCGAAAATACTCTCTTGAAGTGACTACATCCCGTGTAGTCACCTCCGACTACACGGTGGCTACACGCTTTTTCAGATGGAAGAGTAATGGGAATCGCAGGTCAGGCGGCACGCTGACTACACGGAGATGGCCGATGTGACAATCGAGTGGGAGTAAAGCCTCTGCGCCGCCGGCTCTTCCGGGGTACATAGATGGCCGATGTGACAATCGAGTGGGAGTAAAGCAGAGGTGGCTTGCAGGTTGCAACTTTAACCAGCTGACCTGCAGTTATTCATAGTTTGAGTTCATCTAAAATGGACCCGTGGACGAGATTTGACCCGCCTTGCGCCCTCAAATCGACGTCGTGGGCCTTTTTTTCATGGGCATCCAAGGGTAGCGTCAGGTCACGGTAGTCGAAACTGGCCCATAATGATCAAGGCTCAGCTCACGTATCGATCGACTCTCGGCTCACTTATCGATCGACGCTCAGCTCACTTCCCTTTATGGTCGGAATCAGCCAAGAATGGCAGTTTCCGATGTCGGAATCAGCCATCATTGGCAGCTTCCGATGACTGGCATATACTGAGATGAAGAACGGAAGAGAGGCGACAGGGGTAAGCTGCCGCCTGCGCACAGGCATCCGCACCATATCAGGAGGTCGCATGGAGCGTGAGGCGATGTCACAGCTAGAGGCTTGGATGACCTCCTCGCATCGAAAGCCACTTATCGTTCGCGGCGCAAGGCAGGTAGGCAAGACGTGGCTTGTTCGCGAGTTTGCCCACAGGAATTTTGGGGCCCTTGCCCATATCGTCTTTCTTGAAAACGAGGTCATGAGAGCTGTCTTTGACGGAAGCCTCGACGCTGATCGGCTCCTTACCGCCATAGGTGCCTATACAGGCACAAATCCACTTGATGGGAATACCCTCGTCTTTCTCGACGAGGTTCAGGAATGCCCCCGAGCTCTCACGGCACTCAAGATGCTGTGTGAGCAGCGGCCAGAGGTGCCTGTGGTGGCTGCAGGCTCCCTTCTTGGCATCGCACTGAGCCGCGCAAACGACGCGCAGGGTAACTTGGCCCGCATATCATGGCCTGTCGGCAAAGTCGAGTACCTGAATATGCACCCCATGACATTCAGGGAGTTCTTACACGCTGTGGGCCAGGGCCCGTTGGCTGAGCTCATCCGGCCCGATGCGATCGAGCTGGCAAGCGCGATGGGCGAAACGTATGAGGACCTGCTGCGCAGCTACCTGTTCACGGGCGGCATGCCCGAGGCGGTGCAGGCATACGTGGATACGCGCATGCTAGGTGCAGCACGCAACGTCCAGCAACGTCTTCTGCTCGACTACGAGCATGATTTTGCGAAGCACGTGAGATCCGCATCGGAGGCGGAGCATATCCGAGAGCTGTGGCGATCGATCCCAACGCAAATTGCCCGCGAGACGGGAAGCAACAGATTCATATACGCTCAGGTAAAGAGGGGCGGTCGAGGCCGAACGTACAAGGATGCCGTATCGTGGCTCACCGACTCGGGCCTTGTTACCAGGGTCCAAAGAATCACAAGACCCAACATCCCGCTTCGGGCCTATGAGGATGACAGCTCGTTCAAGCTCTACCTGCTCGATGTGGGGCTGCTGGGCGCCGCACTGCACCTCGACGCGCGGACCATCTTGAGGGGAAACGAACTCTTCACGCACGCAAAGGGCGTCTACACCAAGCAATACGTATGCCAACAGCTCGTCGCGACAGACGGAATCGGACCCTCGGCCACTGGCAGCGAGTCACAGACGACCAGCGTGGCCCCCTGGTACTGGTCGGCGGACGGCAAGCGCAGCAAGGGCGAGGTCGACTTTTTGTATGAGTGCGCCGGCAGGGTAGTTCCCCTGGAGGTCAAGGCGGGCACAAGCGTCAAGAGCGGAAGCATTGCCAGGTTTGCGAAAGAGCACGGCATCACGCGGAGCCTTCGGCTGTCGCTGAAGGGCTATGCCGACCAGGGCTGGATCGTCAACTATCCGCTCTATGCGGCAAATCTACTGCCGCTCGTACCGTAAGCGCCTGCCCATGGCGCCATGCGGGCACAGGCTGCGAGCTATATTGGTCGTAGAGCGTGGTAAACCTTGAGCGCGGTAGAAACACTGGGGGACAGGTGGCAGCGCAGGCCACGCTGCCACTCGATGGTGAACGTACGGGGCCGCACGCTCAGGGCCGAGTGGCAGTGCGAATCGATATGTCCTTTGGGGCCGTAGGCATCATACCAGTGTCGAGGTAGGCCTCGACCAAAGGCACCTCGACCAGGGCATGCACCTCATTTCGTCTAGCCGAGCGCACTGAGATCCACCTCATACGGCAGGGTCTCTGGATGCGATCTTGGCTCGAGGAACATGCTCATGTAGAGGGGCAGGTATGTGATCGCCCCCGACTGCCTGACGTTGCCCTTGCATAGGACATAGGCATGCCCAAGATCCCATTCGGAGACCTTGAGCAACTTGTCGAGGGCAGGGTGGGACGTCCAGTCATTTCCAGACTTCACCTCGATGGGTATGACATCACGTCTATCTTGGACGACAAAGTCGACCTCACCGTAGCGCTTTGCGTTGAAGTAGTGGAGCTTGAAGCCATGGGCATCCAGCTCCTGCGCCACCACATTCTCCATGATTGAGCCAAGGTTAACGTGCAGGTTTCCTTTGAGCAGATCAAATTGGATGTCGTCCATAGAGGCGGCGCATAGCAACCCGACGTCACCCATGAAGAGCTTGAAGAGGCTGCGTTTCTCGTTTGCCTGAAGCGGTGCCACTGGCAGCGTGACGTTATAGCAGGGAAGCGCGACGCCCGCATCTGCCAACCAGAGGAAGCTGCTCTCGTAACGGTTCTGGCGTGCGGTCTTCCTAAGATCCGCCAGTACGAAGCGGCGAAGTTTGTCATCGAGCTGAGAGGGCATCGCATCGAATATCTGGCGTGCCTTGATCTTGTCAGCGCCATCAGCATACTTGCTTATGTCCTGCCGATACAGCTCTATGATATCCTGCTGAAGACGTATCGCCTGCGCGACATCATGGGTATCCACGTAGCGCTGCACAACCTCAGGCATACCGCCGATAACCATATAGGCGTAGTAGAGCCCAAGCATGGTCTGGTGAATTGCCTCGGGTATCGGCGTTCGATCATCGAAGTGAGTCCTCAGCGTTTCGATGGTCTCCTTCTGGACCCCACTGGCCCAACAGAACTCCTCAAAGTCCAACGGATGCATCCGAAGCCGCTCCTCGAACCCCACTGGATAGGACGGTACCTCTCTCGCCCTGACGCCTAGCAGCGACCCCGTCTCCACATAGTCGAAACGACCATCCTCCACAAGAAACTTGATAGCGGTACGTGCGAGTGGACACTCTTGGATCTCGTCGAGCAGGACCAGGGTGCTTCCCGGCTCCAATGGCATGCGGAGGAAGGCAGTCAGGTTCGAGACGATAGTGTTGGCATCCAGGCTGCCAGAGAATATTTCCCGAGCACGTGGATCCTGAAGAAAATTCAACTCGGCAAAGCTGCGATATCGTTTCTTCGCGAATGCCCTGATGGCTGTGGTCTTGCCCACCTGCCGCGCCCCTGTGATAAAGAGGGCCTTATGGCCTCGTGAGGCCTCCCAGCGAAGGAGTGAGTCAGTGACCTTGCGTGTGAGCATGTCGTTCCTACAGCCTACCTACTGCGGCATGAATGTGCGGCCGATCATCAAGTGCAACGCTATTCCTAATCTAATGAGTCAAATTGTAACGTTTTTCTTATTTTTACACAAGATCGCGCAACGTTTTTCCTATCTCAAAACTCTGGGAGAATTCGTGAGCGCGTGACAAAAACCGGCTAATCGGGTCGAGTCTCTGGGCCGCTCGTGCCAACAGGAATACCAGAGGCAGGATCTGGACATGTTGTGCCAACGCTTGAGTACCTCCGTGGATTCGGGTGTGTTCTTTCAAGTACGCAGGAATCGTCTATAGCACAGCGCTACTCATTGTTCACGTTTCCATGAGGGGTGACTACCCGCACCAAGCGCCGCCCGTCGGCATTGTCACCCTTCTGGGTCTGGTCATCATCGCGGTTGTCCAGTGCTGGCGACCCGGCGCGCCGATACGGGTAACTTCCAGAGACGCATGCGCTACTACACCTCGCTCGTGACGGCGGACAGGACGAGGCCGGGCACCCCCTTCGCGGACGTCCCGGACGTCTGCGTGGCGCTCGTCTGCGAGTTCGACCCTCTCGGGGAGGGACGCCCGCTGTATCATGCGGGCAGGGTCGTCCGGGAGAGCGGGCGGGCGTTCGAGAACGGACTCGAGGAGGTCTACGTGAGCGCACTGGCGCGGGGCGGCAGCGACGTCTCCGCCCTCATGAGGCTCTTCGTCGAGGGCGGGACGTACGATGAGGGGTGCTTCCCGGAGACGTCGAGGGTAAAGCGCAGGCTCAGGGAGACGGAGGAGGGAAGGATGGCCATGGGCAGCATGGTGGAGGAGATACGGGCCGAGGGCAAGGCCGAGGGCGTGCTCGAGACGCTCTGCAGGCTCGTGCGCGACGGCCTCGTGAGCGTGCAGGACGCCGCCGCCTCGGCGGGGGTGGACGCCGACGATATCAGGCGCGCGCTCGCGGCGGAGGGATGAGGTCGACCGCAGAGGGGTGACGTGCTTGGCCCGTCGGCGGTCGGGGACTGACGTACGCTCGTGACCTGGCCTTACCGGACAGGCTCTTGACAGGCTGAGACCCCATATCTCGCCAACAGGTCGTCCTCATGCTTCACGAGGTACTCGCGCATGAACGGCATCGAGAACGCCACGTACCCGGGTGCCGTGGCCTCGATGATCTGGCGGCTAATGAGCATCCTGCGGTACGTGTTGGCGCTGGCGGCCGGTTTTCCCATACGCCTCGCGACCGCGGCGGTGGAGGATGCGGCATTGTCTTCAGTCATGGCCAAAAGATAGTCCAGCGCGGGCTTGGTGAGTCCGGCAAGCGCCGTCTCGATCACCGACTGCCCATATTGCCTGACCGCCGCCGCCGTCCCACGACGCACGTCCTCCACGTCTATGGTCACGGACTCTGCGACGTGGCGCCGCCCCTCTCGCCAGGTGTAGTATCCGACGAGTTGGATGAGATACGCATAGCCGCAGGTGTCCGCAGCGGCCTGCGCGAGCGCAGCGTCTTCGATCGCAAGCCCCGAGGCCTCGATGGTCTTCCTGAGCGCTCGCGCGACATCAGCCCTCGGGATGCTCGCAAGCTCCTCTGCCTGGGCACGACGCAAGAACGTGACGCCCTCGCCGTGCAGAAGATCGAGCACTCCCGTCGTGATGCCCGCGAACAAGAGCCCGACATTTTGCCCCTCGCGAATCATGTACTGCACGTTTGCAGCGATGACAGCCATTTCGTCACGTGAGGCATCCTGCGCCTCGTCCACCGTGATGAGCAGGCCTGCGCCATCCTGCGAGAGGGACCGCGTGGCACGGGCGAACGCCTCGCGAAACGAGGGCTCCCTGCCAGAGTCGCCAATCTTTGCCCCTGCCGACACAAACGGAAGGGAAATCTGGACGTTCAGGTCTCTGAGCCGAGTGTCCCCCACGAGCTGTTCCTGAATCGAGGCGCAGAGGGCCTCCTTGCCCGACACGTTGACGACAGACCACCCACGCCTGGTGGCGATGTCGCCAAGCGCCGTCAGGAGCACCGTCTTTCCGGAACCACGAGGCCCAGTGATGCGCATGAGGCGACCAGGCGCACCCGGACCCTCATCCAGACCATCCATAAAGTCATCGATCACCGATTCGCGGCCGACGAGCACCGGTAGGGTCATGCCTGCGGTTGGCTTGAAGGGATTAACGTAGATCTGACGCTCGGGCAAGGCTACTCCCGTCTCTTGCTGATAGAGATCGTATCTCTAGAAAGTATAGAGGACCTAGAGATCATAGGGACTCTAGAGGATATAGACATTCTCAAGTAGTGCCATAACGCCATCAGGGCCCCACCAAATGACAGTCACAAGTCGCTCACCCCGTGACGCAGACGACCTTCCCGAAGCTGTGTGAGCTCTCAAGGTAGCGATGGGCGTCGATCACCTGATCGAGCGTGTACACGCGCTCGGGCGCAACGTCCACGGCCCTCTCACGTATGTAGTCAAGAAGTTCCTGCATGAGGCTGGGGCTCACGTTTCCGGAGTATGCGCTCGTGAGGTAGCCGTTACGCGGCAGGTCATCGATGGGAGAAAAGTCATCGTCCATGTACCACTGGCCGCCGAGCAGGCCTGTGGAGCAGACGATGCCGCCCTCCGTCGTGTGCCGACAGCTGTCCTTGAGCGTCTTGGGACCGATGAGCTCGAGAATGCGGTTGAAGCTCTCGTCCGTCTGCAGAGCGTCGTCCACATCAATCACGGCATCGTCGAAGTCCGCAGAGAGGAGCCTCTCTTGCTTTGCCACGGATCGGGTCGTGCCCGAGACCGTGACGGACAGTCTCGCCGCGTGCGCGAGCCGCGAGAAAGCGACCCCCACGCCGGCGGTCCCGCCGCGCACCAGCAGGCGGTTACCGCTCTCGACGCGCAGGTTCTTGAGCGAGAGCCACGCCGTATAATAGGTCTCTGGAATGGCCGCGAGCGTCGCCCAGTCGCCGTCCCATGCCACAGGGCAGACCTGCTCGTTGGGCAGCAGGCAGTACTCGGCGTATCCGCCATCAAACGCACGGCCCATCTCTCCCATGATGGAGACGACCGTCTGCCCCTGTGGCAGGCGCACAGGGTTTGTGGTCTTTACCACCTCACCCACGCACTCAATCCCCAGGATGCGAGGAAAGCGCACGCTGGGAGAGAGGCCCTGGCGGGTGAATAGCTCGGAGTGGTTGATGCCGAAGCCCCGAACGCGCACGAGCGTCCAGCCGGGCTTTACCTCGGGCGTAGGCACCTCCATGACGACCAGCTTCTCTGGCCCACCGGCCTCAAAGACGACTGCCGCTCTCATATCGCTCCAATCATAGGGGGGTCCCTGGCAGCCAGTATACAGCTCCCAGCTTTCGTGACAGTCACGCGCCAGGGTCCCGTCTCGTCAGGCCCCGAGGGATCCAAGGAACCCCCCGGGAATCTGCGGGGCACTATCGTGGGGGCGTTTGCCCAGTTGGCGTATATTCTTAGGTACCCGGGAATCTGCGGGGCACTATCACGCTGTCTGGCAGGCAGGCCGACAGTCAGAACGGCAGCCGCGCTCACTCGTCGTTGTGCGCGACGACCATGACCACGTTGCCACCGAGCAGAAGCACGACGCCGAGGACGACAAGCACGGTCTGAGTCGGCTCCGCCACGAAGTCGGCGGGCAGGTACAGCCCACCCATCAGCAGGAAGACGCTGATGATGATCGCGACGAGGCCGAGCATCTTCTGTGTCGCCTCGCTCATCGTCTTGCCTCCTCGCCTCTGCCGTCGCCGCAGCGGGAGTCATCCGGCTGTGCGCCTCCCTGCACCGGCGCCACATCCCAGCCGCATGCCCGCTCGCCTGCCTGCACCATGCGACGATAGGCGCCGTCCAGCGCCATCAGCTCGTCGTGCGAGCCGCACTCGAGCACCTGACCGTCACCCACGACCGCAATCCTGTCGGCGTTTTGGATGGTGGGCAGCTTATGGGCAATCACCAACGTCGTCTTACCGCGACACAGCTCCGTCATGGCCTGCTGGATATGGCGCTCGTTGTCGGCGTCGATGCTGGCGGTCGCCTCGTCGAGCACGACGATGGGCGCATCCTTGAGGATCGCCCGGGCGATGGAGACGCGTTGCGCCTCCCCGCCGGACAGGCTAGCGCCGCCCTCACCGACCATCGTGTCGAATCCGTAGGGCATACGCATGACGAAGTCGAGGCAGCATGCCTTCCGGGCAGCCTCGTATACCTCCTCGCGCGTTGCGCCGGGCCTACCCATGGCGATGTTGTTGAACACCGTGTCCTGGAACAGATAGACGTTCTGGAAGACCATGCTGATCTGAGCCATGAGCGCCGAGAGCGGCAGCCGTCGCACATCGACGCCGCGCAGCAGCACCTGACCCGCAGAGACGTCCCAGAATCGTGCCAGGAGGTTCGCAAGGGTGGTCTTCCCGCTTCCCGACTGCCCTACCAGGGCGACCATCTGACCGCAGTCGGCTGCCAGGGAGACGTCCCTCAGTACGTTTTTCTCGCCGTAGGAGAAGGACACGTGCGAGAACTCGATCTCGTGGCTGCCTAAGGCAGCTGCGGCAGCCGCATCGGGCAAGTCATCCGTGCCCGCATCCTCCAGCTCGTCTTGGGAGAACAGGGACTCGATGCGGTTCAGAGCGCTCTCCATGATGGTCAGGCGCGTGCTCTGCTGGTACAGGTCCCTCAGCGGCCCGAACAGCTGGAACAGGAACAGCGCGATGCCGACGAACGCGCCGGGCGTCATGGCGCCCTGCTCCAGCTGCCATACGGAGAGCGCAAGCACCGCCGCCGACCCCAGGCCATACAGCGCCAGGAGCGCCGCCTCGAAGGGCGACTGCTCGCAGGCGAAGCGCAGGCTGGTATCCCGCGTGGTCGCGAAGCTATCGCGTAGATCCTGCGCCCCCTCGCCCGTAAGGTTATAGCTCTTGACAACTGCGAGGCCCTCGACGTACTCGAGCACCGAGTCGGTCAGTCGCTCGATCGTCCGCTGGCGAACGTCTGAGTTGCGACGCGCCTGCGCGAGCATCGGTTGGGCGACCAGGACGGCGATGAGCTCGACCGCCAGCACGGTCGCCCCGACGAGAGGACTCATCGTGAACAGGAACGCCGTCAGGATGACCTGGGAGAAGACGTCGCTCATGACGTTCGCGACGATCGACATGCTCTGCTCCTCGATATAGACCATGTCAGCCGAGAGGATGGAGCTGATGCGCCCGATGTTGCCTGCGGTGAAGAACCCCATGGGGAGGCGGCGTAGGTGCTGGCCCAGCTCGACGCGCTTGTCAGCGAAGATCTCGTAGCCCGTCCCCGACTGCAGGCGATCGGCAAAGTACTGGAAGATCGACTGGAGCAAGAGGAGCACCAGCATCCCCGCCGCAAGAAGGCAGCAGGAAAGCGGCGTCGCCTGGCCCGCCATGAGGAGGCGCAGCGCCATGATGGCAAGCATCAAAGGAGCGGTGGCGCACAGCGCCCTCAGAAACGCAAAGATATAGGCGATCCGCACGCGCCGTGCGTAGGGTCCCGAGAAGGCAAGGATGCGGTGGACGAGGCCTAGCATGATAGTGCCTCCCTGCCGCCTGCGCCCTGAGCGTCGACGCCTGCGCCCTGAGCGTCGATGCGCCCACCATCCCTGAGCGTCCAGCCACTCACCTGCTCGGAGGCGTCCCACAGCGCTCTATACTCGGGACAGGACGAGAGAAGCTCGCCCTGCGTCCCCTCTGCGAGGACACGACCCCGATGCAGCATGATGATCTTGTCGGCACCAACGATGGAGCGGAGCTTGTGGGCTATGACGATGACCGTCTTGCCCGCGATGATCTCGCGGATGGCAAGGCTCATCCTCTGCTCGTTCTCCGGGTCGACGAACGCTGTCGCCTCGTCGAGCACGACGATGGGCGCATCCTTGAGGATCGCCCGGGCAAATGCGATGCGCTGGCGCTGGCCACCCGACAGTCGCCTTCCCGCCGTTCCCGCATTAGTGTTGTAGTCGTTTTCCAGCTCTCTGATAAAATCGTCGCACTGCGCCCGCCTGGCGGCCTCAATAACCTCCTCGTCGGTCGCGTCGGGCCGGCCGACGCGGATGTTCTCGAGGATGCTCCTGTCAAAGAGGAACAGGTCCTGCGACACATAGGATATCTGCTCACTCAGGGCGACCTGGGTCATATCGTCGATGTGCTGACCACCTATAGAGATGGAGCCGCCCGCCACATCGTAGTGGTGGACCAGAAGGCGCGCGATGGTGCTCTTGCCACTTCCGCTCTCCCCCACCAGCGCGGTCATGCGGCCCTCATCGGCCGTGAACGAGATACCCTTCAGCACCTCGGCATCGCGATATGCGAAACGCACGTCCTCAAACACCACCCTGTGGCCTCGGCCGACAAAGTCCGCGCTCCCCGACTTAAGTGGCGCCTGGTCCAAGGCCTTCTCAAGCACTTGGATCTTGAAGCTCACCTGAGGGATGGCACCGATGAACGCCATGCAGTGCAGCAGCAGCGGTCCTATTCCAAAGCTCAGGCACAACACCAGCACGCAGCTCGAGAGCGTCATCCGCCCCAGCAGCACCATGAGTACCCCAAACGGCAAAGAGTACAGCACAACGCTCGAGAACAGGCTGCCGTAGAGCGCCATCCAAGGCCAGCAGATCCTGTACCATCCCAGGGCCTGGTCGCGATAGCCCGACACCGCACGCTCGAACTTCTCGCCGGAATCAGCCTGACGGTTGAACACGCGTACGACCTCCATGCCCTCCACGTATTCGACGATGGTGTTGTTCAGACGCTTTGTCGCGGCAAAGTAACTGCCCATTTTGTCGATGCCCACGCTGTACATCTGCCGGGACACGATGACGCCAAGCCCCACCACGATGAGGGTGAGAAGCGCCATCTGCCAGTCAACGGCAAATGTCGTCAGGAGCACGACCGCGACAACGGCGATGTTTGCCGCACCCTCGGGGATCATGTGTGCTAGCAGGAGCTCTATGGACTCGATATCGTCGGTGAACAGCTTCTTCACGGCCCCCGCGCCCAGATCCCTCACCGTCCCGATGGACTGGCCGTCTAGTCGCTCCTGCAAAAACTTACGCAGATTCTCGAGCGTGCTGAACGCTGCCTTGTGAGAAAGCACCAAGCCTGCCGTATAGCTTGCGGCATGCACGACCTCGCAGACGGCAATCGCTGCAACAGCGGGGGCTGCGGCGGCAAGCGTAACGGTACCACCCGAAAGAGCCGCATCGATAAGGCCGTAGACGAGCAGGTAGGGAACGACGCTTGCCAGGGCCCCGACGATCATCAGCGTCGCCGCGAGCGCGATCGACCTTCTCTGCTCACCCGCATAGCGCAGGATCTTGCCCACCGCACCGGTGCGATCGCGCCTTTTGCTGGTGCTCTCATCACTGGGAGACAGAAAATAGCCGCGCACGCGGGCCGCGCCCTCATCGTCGAGCGGATAGAGCGCCACGGCCCGACCGTCGCGCACATGCAGCACGTGCGTGCAGCACTGCAAGATGAGTTCGGGGTCGTGCGTGATGATGAGCGAGCAGAGCACCTTGTCGCGCATGGCGCGCAGAAGCGTGCCGAAGCGCTCCATGCCGCGACGGTCGAGGCCACTTGTGGGCTCGTCGTAGAACAGGATGTCCTTGCCTGCGCAGAGCGCCGAGGCAATGGCCACGCGCTGCTTCTGCCCGCCCGAGAGCGAGGCGGGGTGACGGTCCTTGTACTCGAGCAGGCCCAGGCCCTCAAGAACCCGATCTACCTCCTCCTCGGAGACTGACGCGTTCAGGCTGACCTCCTCGGCCACGTCATCCGCGAACAGCTGACGGTTGACGTCCTGCATCACCATAAAGCTTCTCTTGGAGCGCGTCCGTGCGGTCTCGAAGGTCCCGCCTATCGCCACCGTGCCGTCGGAGGGGATGATGCCACAGAGGGACTCAGCCAAGGTACTCTTGCCGCAGCCGTTGTCCCCTATCACCGCCACCACGCTATGCTCGGGAAACGCGATGCGATCCACGTCTAAGATGCGCGCGCTGCCCCGGCTACAGCTGAGGTCAACCGCCTCGAGAGCGGGGCGCCCGACAGCGCGAGCGTCGGCGTGGGCATCGTCGTATGGGCCATCCTGCCCTTTGCCACCGTTGCCATCCGGGCCGCCACCGGCGGGCGACGTCGCCCTGACCCTGACGAGCCGATGCAGGTCGGTGCAGCGCAGGCCCAGCTCCGACAGCCGAGGGTCGTCGAGCAAGCGCAGCTCCTGCGTGGAGAAGGTCCTCTCGATACGCCCGTCCTTGACGTAGACGAACTCATCGGCCAGATCCATCAGGTAGTGGAGGCGATGCTCCGACAGCACGATGGTCTTGCCCTCGTCCTTCATCTTCGCCAAGATGTTGTGCAGGCGTCGTATCGCCTTCTTGTCGAGATTCGCCGACGGCTCATCCATCACGAACACGCGTGGTCCGGACGCGTAGACCGAGCCGCAGGCAATCTGCTGCTTCTCGCCGCCGGAAAGCTCAAAGATGTTGCGGTCCATCAGCGCGTCGAGCTGCATGTCGATGCGCGTCCTGTCGAGCCTGCGGCGCATCTCGTCACGAGACAGGGCTTGGTTCTCGCAGCCAAACACCAGCTCACCTGTGGTGTCCACGTTGAAGAACTGGCTCTTGGGATTCTGAAATACACTGCCGATGAGCGCCGCCGTATCATGGAGCTCTGCGGTGGTGGTGCAGATGTCGTCCACATAGACGGCACCTTCCATCTCGCCCTCGTAGAAGTTGGGGGCAAGGCCGTTTATCAGGCGCGTGAGGGTCGTCTTTCCGCATCCGCTCTCGCCGACAAGCACCGTGAAGGCCCCGTCCGCTATCGTGAGATCGATATGATCGACGCCATCTCCGGTGCCGTTCTCGCCACCGTAGTGAAAGCTCACGTCATCGAAGCGGATCATAGGCTGCTCATTCCTGATGCCCTGAAGGCAAGTATCCAGGCGGCGACTATGATAAAGAGACTGATCGCTATGAGGTCGGCCCCGCCAAGCCGTATATCCTCGAACGAGCTGCGCTTGCGCGTACTGTCCATCCCACGTGCCAGCGAGGCTGCGGCCAGCTCCTCCATAACACCGACGGAGGAGAAGAGCAGGGGTACGAGGATGTACTCGATGGTCAGGAGTGGATGTCGAATGATCGCCCCCGGCGTCATCGATATGCCACGAAACGCCATCGCCTTGCGCACGCCGCTCCACTCGTCCTGTACCGTCGGGATGAAGCGGAACAGCACTGCCAGAGGGATGACAAGGGTCATGGGTAGGTGCATTGCCTGGAACGCCGAGAGGAACTGGCTCACCCGCGTGGTGCGTACGAGCAAAAGAAAGGAGACCATGATGGGAAAGAAGAACACGAAAAGCGAGATAAGCCCCATACATACACTAACGACCGCCTCTGCACCCTGTTCCCCTGACGCCTCAATGCACTGACGGATAAACAGGATGACATAGAGGCTCGCAAGGCATTTGAGCGCCAAGGCCTGCTTTCCGGACAGGGCGAGCATGACGCACTGCAGCGTACCGACCACCAGGATGGGAAGGTTGCCGTGCATCGAGAGGCTTAGAAAGCAGCTCACAAAGAAGACCAGCAACTTCGTACGCGGATCAAAGCGGATACGCGCCCCTGAGTCATCACCGTAGAGCTCGAACTCCACCTAGACGATCCCAGCCTTGGCAAAGTGCTTCTTCACGAGCCTGCTCGCGACAAGGGCGCCAACGACCCCTCCGACAAGCGCAAGGGCGATGGTAAAGCCATAGAAGCCGGATCCAAAGAGAGTCTCGTATGCCTTTGCGTGAGCCTCTCCCGAAGGCCCATCTCCATAAAAGCCCTTCGTCATCTTAAGCGAATCTTGAAGATTAAACACAAAGCTCAGATACGGTGCTGCCATGGTGAGGTTGAAGAACACGTATGAAAGCAGGTACATCTTCTTTGAAGCATACTTACCCAAGAAGATCATAAGCTCGGCGATGAGCGAGGCACCAAGAACCACTGCCAGCGAGTACCACGTAAAAGAATTGGTCGCCAAGCTGAAAAGTATACCTAGGATGAGTGCCGCGCCAAACTTATGTATCTTGAGCACGTAGAGCATGTAGATTGTGCCGCACACAGTGCCGACGGTGAGCGGGGCGATGAAATACAGGATGGGGAGCACTATGCCCGAGCCCATCACGACGATGAGCATCGCCACGATGTAGAGTGCACAAAACGCACCGGCGTAGATGAGGTCCTTCGTGTTCAGCTTCTTGCTCTTTTTACTTGCCGACTGTTTTTTGCTGCCCTTATTCACTGTCTTGGCTTGAGATTCCTGTTCCATCTCGTCTCCCTCAAAATTGTCACGTACGAGTAATCTGATTTTGCTTACCTGCTTACGATCCGATCAGCTAATCCCCATTCTGACGAAGTGCTTCCTCAATAGCCCGCTGGCGATAAGGGCGCCAATCGCCCCACCCGCAAGTGCGAAGATAACCGTGAAACCATAGAAGCCGGGACTAAAGATGGCCATAAACTCATCCATATAGAGATGGCCATAGTCATTTTGGAGAGTTTGAAAAACACTGTCCCAATTGAGGATAAGGCTTAGATGCGGTGCCACCGTAGTGAGATTAAAGACGATGCACGAAAGCAGATACAGCTTCTTGGAAGTATACCTTCCCGCATAGATAAGGAGGTCGGCTATGATACCGCAAGTGATCTCCACGATCATAACCACTGGTTCCTCAAAGGAGAAAGTTCCCCAGACAAAAAGGTTGCTGAGAATAAACGCTGCGCAGAATTCTCGTGCCTTCAGTACGTAGAGCATGTACACCGGTCCGCATACGGCGCCGACAATCAGCGGAAAAAAGAAATACAGCCGAGGCGACAGTCCTGTCGCTATCATTATTACCAGCACTAACGCAAGGTAGAGGATAGCGAGGCCTACGGTAGGAATGAAGTCTCTTATTCTCAGAGATCTCCTATCATCTTTCCTGATCACCTGTGTCGGATAAGGAGCTGCCATCTCATCTCTTTCATAGATCCTATTAGATACGGCTAACTATTCCTAGGAGTTAGGTTACGTTTTTCATCAGAGAATGTCAACGATGGTTCATGTACGGCGTATATAGGTCTGCCGAACGACGCCAATCTGTGAGGGCCGTGCCCCCCTTACGCCCGAATCGCACTGCATCAGTTCTACGAAGACACGCTGCCAAAACCGGTCATCATCCTGCCCACAGCACATGCCGCTCCCTGTCCAATGACCGTGTTGAATATGCAAATGCCCCGAAGAGCCTTAAAACCAGGACCTACTACCCCATACGTAGATGCGCTGAAAGTCCGCGTCACTCTTACTGAGGTAGGCGATGGCCTCAGATAGACTGATGAGGACCATAAAAGTCGGCCCCATCAGGATGTAGAGCCCATGGTTGAAACTAATAACGAGCTCATGATGATTGGCGAGGGCCGTGATGGCTAGCCCTATCAGGACTGGCGACCCCACGATGGTCGTCAGGAGCATAGCGACACCAGCACTTGCATAGCCTAGGTAAAACTTGTGGGTACCGAGGATCCCAAGGAATAGTGCCAGCAGTCCTGCCACCATTTTACTTTTCTCGAATGCCACCTGAGAGGCGTCCGTTTGCTTCACATACGGTTGTGTAGGCACCTGGGGCTGTACGTGCGATGTCCATGGCTGTGGGTATACTTGCGCTTGCACGCGTCCGCTTTCCTGAGGCAAGGGGGAGATCGATTGAGACGCTGGGTTCTCTCCAAAAGGGCTTACTCCCGAAGAAAGAGGCTCCCTTGACGCTCGCACTCTCTCCAACGTCTGCGTTCCATCGGTAGCCACGCCTCCGTCAACCTTACGTTGCTCGATCCCCGATAAGGAAAGTTCGCTCATCGGGACAACTGGTTCAACCACCAAGCTCGCTGCAGAGTTCGTACCAACCGCTACAGGAACAGCCACATCACGCGCTGCAATAGATGCGTCCGCAACCTTGGTGGTATCCTGCCGCTGGAGGGGATTGCCACACTGGGGACAAAAGCGAGCATTGTCTGAAAGGGAACGCCCGCAGCGTGTGCAAAACATAGCCCTCCTCCTGTTATGACGTCGCACGTAACCATACTGAATATGGACAGCAGCTACTATAGCTCATGTGATGCTTGGCGCATGGGCTTACCGAAGCTAAAGCCAAGTTCATTGCAGAGGAAACACTGGTTTAGGTCGTGACATGCCCCAAACACCATCGAGACCGCCATGTCATACGACTATATCTTGTTACGTTAGGTCCAAAATGACTCTGCAGGTTGCCAGTTTTGTTTACTCAACGCTCCATGGAGACCTCAGGTCTAGGACCCAAAGGCCAATGGCCACACCGAATGCGGCCGCCTACCAACCGCTCAGCCCGTCTTTGTATCCTCTGGCCGTGAACTGCTTCTACTTTGCAGAAGGCTAGATGTATGTCGAATGAATCACAGGTTTTTCCAAACGCCGGACCCTCTTCCTCAAACGCTCACTTCCCTGTGCATCCGTAGTGCGCCCCATGCAGGGCCGAGAGGAAGGAATGCGAGTGAGAAGAGGCGGGCTGATACGTTGCTTGCTGAGCGTATGCACTCCCACAAGCCAACCCGTCCGCGCCTCGTGGAGCGCATACCGCCCACACGGGCATGGCTTGGGCTTCAACCGCAACGCCATGTGGGGTTCACGGCCGGGACGGGCGCGATCCACCCCGGCCGTCCGGGACTATGCCGAGGTAGCCATGTAGAAAACGGGCAGGCCAAGAAAAAGAAAGTCAAGGAGCCAGTGCCCAATGACAAGAGGGACGGTCTTCCTCTTCCATAGCCAGAGGCCACCAAAGAGTAGTCCGGCAAAGAGGGTGGTCAGGGCCCTGGACAGCATCTGCTGCCCGTCAGGAACAGCAAACCCGATATGCTGGAGCCCAAAGAAAACAGACACAAGAAGCAGTGCCGGGACCTGGCCCATGCGACGCGCGAGGCGAGGCAGAAGGTAGGAACGATACAGCCCCTCCTCGGCGAAGGCTATGGTCAGCGGCATAACGGCAAGAGCAAGAGCGCCGAGCCACAGCGGGGGAACGAAACTCGAGGGTCGGGCGGGCAGGATACCGTGATAGACGATGAGATTCGCCAGAACGGTCGAGACAAAGAAGCCAACGATTATGATGAGTGAAAACAGGAGTCCCCACGCGATGTCGGCGCCACCGGTCGGAACATAGAGGTCACGCAGGCGTCGTCCCTCCCCTCTCATAAGGTGAGCCAGCGTAGCGAGGGTGATGGCATCGACGGCAATGATGCCGAGGTCGGTCCACAGAAGCGATTGCCCCGCAAGGTGAAGGCACACCCCCATGAGGAGGATGAGGACGAAACGAAGCGACAGGGCAAGGGCGAGGTGAGGCATGGGAGCGACAGGCTCTCCTGAGCCGCCGTGGGTGTCCCCGTCCCCAGATGAGGCGGACCGAGGCTGCAAGAGGTCTGTGTTCTCGTTCATGGTGGTCTGGTTTCCTTTCGACTTCCACGCCATCAGAGCACAGCGGATTATATCACCTGTTGCGTCGTCAGCATGACCAGTGCAGTTTCAGCATTCGCTGCACCCGATGCCCTGTTGCCGCGCAGCGAGACAGGAAGACGGGATGCCCATAGAACCTTTTGGCAGCGGGACTCTCGCTGGTGACCTTACCCTGAGTTCCCGGCACCTCCTTAGCCCACAACTGGCAGCCTGATGGTGTCCCGGCCTGACCCAGGGTGCGTCCTCAGTGAGGCCCTCTGCCCAAACTGCGCCTTTCCACGCGGCCAAGCCCCAGGCCGAGGCTTGCGGGCCCCGGCGCGACCCCCCCGCAGCCTGGCGGGGGGTTGCTCGAGCGCATTTGCCCAGTTGAGGCATTCTCCATAGTGCCCCGCAGCCTGGCGGGGGGTTTGGTCCCACGCCTCCCGGGCGCCGCGACGTGACGGAAAAGCGCATTCTGCGCGACGTGAAAGCCGCAGACTGCGCCTTTCCGTGAGGCGTCGGGCCGGGATGCGCCTCGCCGTGAGGCCGCACGCGCGTCCCCGCCCCCGTGGACGAGGGCCTCATGCCGCATATCACCGGAGACGGACACCGCGCGCAGGCAGCGACCCATGGGTCCCCGCCGCCGGACAGGGACCCTCAGAGCAGGCGACGACTCGAGCCTGTGTCCAGCGGACTAAGGATGTGCCAGGAAGTCGGGGTAACCAAATGGGGGCTGCGGTGGGGATCCTGGTCCTGCCTCGGTCCCAAGATTCCCACGCAGTCCCCCATGGTCATATCAGCCTAGCTTGAGCGGCTCCTCGCCTCTCTCTTCTCACATCCCTCCTGAAATTAGGAACGAGAGATTGAGCCGCCGTTTTGCCCGTCTGACACCTTATCCCAGGGGTTCTCGGCCTTTGGCGGGTACTTAGTGTAAGACCAGTTGTCCGGGTTGTGCGTCGTATGAACAAACTTGATCGTATACTGAGGAACCTTCAGGATAACGATTCTCTCGTTTTCAGGGTCAATGGAGATGGTCCCCTCGTCGGAAAGCTTGCCATTGGTTCCTTGAATATAGACTGGGTAGGTTCTGCCATCTGCAGAGGGGTTTTCGACAGCAACCTGCATGCCATACACGTACTCGAGCGCAAAGAGCGCGGAGTCCCCATTGGTGCGGATGGACATGTTATAGCTGAGGCCAGAATCAGCGCCTGCCGCAGCAACGCCCTTCTCATCCAGGTCGGTCTGGCTTGGATCGCTGTAGTCGATACTGACAATGGCGTAGCTGCCAGGAAGCCAGACTCCAACGTTATTGAGCTTCCCCTTGACGTAGGTCAGGTTAGAGAGGTCGGACGGATCGTCTGAGACCTTCCTCATATGAGTCGTGACCTCGTCCGCAAGGGACAGCAGGTGGGTGGTCCTGTCATAGCTGTACTCATGCTCGTTGCCGTCCGCGCCGACAAACGAGATGGTATTCTCGTCCTTGGCTTTCCACTTGAAACTGGTTTGTTTCCCAAAGTTATCAATCTCAAGCGTGCCATCATCCTTGAAGGTCCATGTCAGGGTGCCTGTCTTGTTTTCGGTAAGATCAAGATAATCTCCGCGCGTCATGGTTTTTGACCCACTCGCGCTGTCCATGTCCCAGACACCGACAACGACGCGAGAGAGGTCCCCATCAAGGGTAACCGCTTTGGTTGGGGCGTCGAGCATCGCCTTCTTCGAGCCCTGATCACCCTTCTGGTCCTGGCTCTCAGTGGTCTGAGATTGACCAAATTTGGGCAAACGGCTACTATCGCAGCCAGACAGCGAGATAGTAAGTGCCAGCGCCACAAGGCCGGCGAACGCGCATGCAAAGAACTTGTGGTTCCTCATAAGCTCCTCTTTCTCCGTGGACTCTTTTCTCTCGAACGTCCCTTGAACGTGTCTCGAACGTATGCAATTACGATAACAATACCGTATTTTTCGGGCGATATCGTCACAGGCAGGCAACGTCGTCACGGAACGTGGAGCCAAGGTGGAGCGCAACGGGAGCAAACCTGAAATCGGTCGCATCGTCTTTTTTCTTTCGACCAGCTCAGCGAGGCAAAACGGCATGCATAGGGGTAGGTACGTGAACCTCCCGTCCCTCGAGACGTTTTTGCGCGAGAGCACGAACGCCTCAAAGATCGCGCTTCCACTTACCGACAAAAAGTTGTCGAAGGCGGCATGGGAACGTACCTTCATCCCCAACTTGACCTCGACACGCCGATAACCCAGCAATACTCCTTGAAATCCATGGGTCGCATGATGATTCGCTCGATGAAGCCCACAGGAAACGATGAGATGCCCTTGAACCCGGTCCCCAGCACGGAACTCACAAGACGAACGAGAAACGATCGTCCTCCACAAGGTCTTTCACGAGAGTGACGATCTCCGGATATTCTTGGACCTCGTCCACAAAAATGAGTGTGTAGCCCTCGACCAAGGTGCGCTCCGAGAGCATGGTAACACGCAAGATGAAGTCCCCCGCATTCCGTGCCCCTGTCAGAGTCTCGCGCGCATCTACGCCAAGCAGTAAGTTGGTCTCATGATAGATGGTATAGTTCGCTTTACCAAACTCACGGATGGCATAGCTCTTGTCAGCCTGGCGGGCACCTGTCACAAGAAGGGCCTTCGTTGAAGTCCATCTCCAACGCAGCAACCGCTCAGTGACCTTTCTTCTCAGAACATCGTCTCTCTGTACGCATTAAAAGATCGATACGTACAGATAGTACATGAATTGGAAGATAGAACGCAGCTGTAGCTACATTAACTCAGGAATAGCTGTAAGGTGCCTTGCACCGGCGTCCCCGTGACCAAAGGCCAGAGGACCGCTGCGCGGACTGGGTGGCCGTAGGGCCTTTCGGACCTCTTGGGGCGGCTCCCTGCCTCGCCGGGCGTGACCCATCCGGCGCCTCCCGGAGCGCATAGCCTGCGAGAGGGTCGGCGAGGGGCGTATCTCCATGAACTTGTAAGAACGCTTGTTCTTACACCGTGCTATACTATTTAGTAGGACAGGGTAGTTGGAAGAGAGGCGGTGGCCGGATGGCGCAGGCAAGGTGGGACATGGGCGCGCTGAGGCCCATAGACGACCTGATGTTTCGGGTGATGGCGAGGGACAAGGCCTTCTGCGGGGAGCTCCTGAGGGTGCTGCTCCAGGACCCAAAGCTCGAGGTCGTGGAGTGCGAGCCGCAGTCCGCCGTCACGAACCCCCACGGCCGCTCCGTGGTCCTCGACGCCCTCTGCGAGCTCTCGGGCGGCAGGTTCGTGGACGTGGAGGTGCAGCGCACCGACAGGGACGACCTCCAGAGGAGGGCGCGCTACCACGCCTCGCTCGTGACGGCGGACAGGACGAGGCCGGGCACCCCCTTCAAGGACGTCCCGGACGTCTGCGTCGCGTTCGTCTGCGAGTTCGACCCCCTCGGGGAGGGCAGGTCGCTGTATCATGTGGACAGGGTCGTGAGGGAGAGCGGGCGGACGCTCGAGAACGGCCTCTCGGAGGTGTACGTGAACGCCCTGGCGAGGGACGGCACGGACGTCTCCGCCCTCATGAGGGTGT
>ERZ773003.213-NODE-213-length-45496-cov-3.541911_pt1 | contig 45496 bp, 34 predicted proteins | sample MGYA00580668_ERZ773003 | MGnify/ENA primary metagenome ERZ773003 (study PRJEB29015, sample SAMEA2738002) | human oral metagenome | biome: human oral; feature: human-associated habitat; material: dental | place: China | collected 2126 ...
ATGCTGAACCATCGAGTCTCTTCGCTTGCTGTGCGCGCTTAGAGCGGTCGTTCTATCCACGCGGCGCTGATCCTCAAGCTCGACCCCATGATCGGCTTTGTCCTCATCTCCATCGCCCCCTTTCACTATGTTCGAAGCTCGTCGTTGATCTTCTTCGCCGCCCACCAGACGACGGGCGCAAACGCTGCAATCCCACCGAGAGTACCTACGGCTATCAGCGCTTTACTCCACCACGTGTTTGCCACAACGAACGAGCTCCAAACCCAACTCAGCAATGGTCCGAAACCAAGGGCGTAGAAGCCCCCCATCGTAAGCCTGCCGATAACTAAAAGCACTGCGGTGAGGGGGAGCAGCGCGAGGTACAACCTCTCCACGGATGCCCCTCCAGAGCCTCCAGATGGCGCTCAGCGCGCCAAACACCAGCGCCGTACAGCGCGTAGTTCCCTGCCGCCCGTACACTCGTGATGGGCTGTACATTGACTGTGCTCATAGGCTCATTTCGCCTCCGAGAAGCATGCGAACATCAGCGACTGCACCGCGAAGGATGTCCTCGTCAACAGCACTGCCAGCACGCACGACTCGATTCAAGTTCACCCTTACACGACGAACCTACTCAACTGCCCTAGCAAGCTCGGGAGGAGGCCGAGGCATCGCTGCCTGAGTAGCTAGTGCCTCGACCTCATGGTGACCGCTGTCCAGCGCGTTGCGCACGCCGCTTTATGGCGTTGTTGCTCCTCACGGGTGACGCGCACATCGATATGTGCGTCGAGTGTCACCCGCGTGGATGTCCCCTGTGTTTCCGCCACTGGAGGAGGCATCCACATCGGTGCACCCACCGCTCTCCATGAGGAGGTCTTGTGGTTGGTACACCGTAGCGTCAGCAGACACGGTGTCGGACAATCGGGGCAAACCCCTCCGTCCTCCAACCCGCTGCTGACCTTCATCCTCGTTCACTGCGGGTAGGGAGGCGAAGGGAGAGGGCACATCACTCCAAGTCGCCAAGCTTGTTGTGATGATGTACGTAAACTGCGAAATGAGGCGTTTTCTACGTCAGCTCTCTGAGGTATCAAGTTCTTCGAAAAGTTCCTGAGGCGAACTGTACTGCTGGGAGGTCAGCGCTCCACCCATCATGGCTCGGGTTTCTGCAATGGCCTCTTCAGTTGTTTCGTTATATTGCGGATATTCGCTCGTGGGGAAGGCCTTGTTTTCTGGGGTAGGTATGGGGGAATTATTCATAATATTCCTAACAAAAAGATTATCAACGTACTGCTACAAACATAGACTTTACTGTAAATTCGATTATTTCTATCGCGGGCAGGTGGGGAAAATAAAAAAGCCCTGGTAAATACCAGAACTTTTGAGAGCGGCTGACGGGCTGGAGGGTGCGGATTCCGAGCGAGCGAGGTACCAAATCCGCGCCTGGAAGCGATTCCCGTCTAAGATTGGGTATGCGAAAACCCCTAACAGGAGCTAGGGGTTTATGAGAGCGGCTGACGGGAATCGAACCCGCGTATCAGGCTTGGGAAGCGTGCGCTCTACCATTGAGCTACAGCCGCGCATCCGTGATCGGACTTAACCTAGTGTAGCGTGTGCTGCCTCGGTTCGCATACTTTGCCGCAGATTTTTATTTTTGACTTGTCGGCTGTTCTTTTTGAGCAATGGTGAAGTATGGAGTCTGGAGTCGGTATCCTTAGAGTGTGCTTATTTCAGACCGCGATATTCGACGAGAAATTGCTGACGGCCGTATCGTACTTGAGCCGTTTGACGATTCGATGATTCAGCCGGCGAGCGTCGATGTGCGCATCGACCGCTTTTTCCGTCTGTTTGACAACCATAAGTACCCGCATATTGACCCGTCGCAGGAGCAGGAGGAACTGACTCGCCTGGTGGAAGTTGCCCCCGATGAGCCTTTTATTCTGCATCCGGGCGAGTTCGTGCTCGGGTCCACCTACGAACAGGTGACCCTGCCTGCGGATGTGGCGGCTCGCCTGGAAGGTAAGTCTTCACTCGGGCGTTTGGGGCTTTTGACTCACTCAACCGCAGGGTTCATTGACCCCGGTTTTTCAGGGCACGTGACCCTGGAACTGTCTAATATGGCGACCCTGCCGGTCATGCTGTGGCCCGGGTCTAAGGTCGGTCAGCTGTGTTTCTTCCGGCTCACAAGCGAGGCTGAGCATCCGTATGGTTCCGGCGCATACGGAAACCGCTACCAGGGGCAGCGCGGGCCGACCGCATCGCGCAGTTACCTGAACTTTCACCGTACAGAGATCCCCGTTGAGAAATCTGGCGACTAGTCGCCGTCCGCATGATTTTTTCAAGGAGATACCTTGTCGTTCAAGACAATGGCTTTAAGCCCTGCCGGTGCCGATCTGAAGGTTATTTTTGGTCCCGGTGTTCCCGATGCGCTGCGCGAGCAGATCGTACAGACCTGGGGGAGTCTATCCCCGCGCCTTTTCGATAGTGTGCACGATGCTCTTGAGGCAACCCAGTCTGTGGCGCACGCTATTGTGCTCACGGATGGGAGCGTGAATCTGTTTGATGAGCATCCCGACCTGGTGAACCCGTTTGGGATTCTGCAGATTCTTAATATTCAGAACGAGAAGCAGGCGTTGGAGACTCTGACGTCTAATCTGACGGTTGCTATGATTCAGCAGTTGGCGGGTAAGCGCACCATGCTGCACGCCGCCGCCATTGGCGATCCCGCCACGAAGCGCGCGCTGGTGCTGGTGGGTGCTTCGGGGCGAGGGAAGACGACCGCCGCACAGTATTTGGGGAAGAAGTTCACCTATCTGACGGACGAAACCACGATCGTGGGTGCCGACCGTGAGATTTACCCCTACCCGAAGCCGCTGTCGCTGGTGGTCTCTGACGACGAGCCAAAGGAACAGCGTAACCCTGTGGAGCTGGGTCTGAACGCGGCGAACTGTGAGGATACGAGTTATACAGCCGCTCGCGTCGTCATAGTGGGGCGCACCGATGAGCCCACGAAGCCCTATCTTGAGCGTGTGAGCCTGGGGGATGCGCTCATGTCGATTGCCGAGCAGACCTCCGGCGTGGCGCTCAACCCCGAGGGGGTGCTCTCGATTATTCGCCTGTTTGAGCAGTGCGGCGGCGTATGGCGGCTGGTGTATTCCGAGGTTGAAGATATTGAGCCGCTCGTGCGTGAACTTCTCGCCGAGGATGCTGTGCTCCCGAACTCCGAGAGAGTGGACGAGTACGAGACCTTTGAGGTGCCCGACCGCTTGCCGAACGTATACCCTAACGGCACGCAGGTTCTTCAGCGCATGTTTGGTACCGCCGGGTACTTGGTGGATGGAGAAAGATTCCTGCTGCATCACGGAGATTCACTGGATGAGCTTTCCGCATTCGCGGCGGAGTGTTGGATTAACGCCGCTCACGAACTGACGGTGCGGGATCACTACGGAGTCATGCGTGAGTTGTTTGAGGGGTTGCCCGAGGACGCGCATCGCCAGGTTGTTGAGCAGCTGTCTGAAAGCGGCATACTCACGATGCGCACCGTAGACGACCCGCTGTATACCGAAGAAGACTCGAACTAAAAACCCAATAAATACGCGAGCAGATAGCGGATTGCTATCTGCTCGCGGGTTAAGACTCGTAGGTCAAGGGGGGGCGAGTAAAGAACTACCGCTGCACCGCTTTGGCCGCTTTCTTTTCGGCGCGGCGTGCCTTGCGCAGGTGAAGCGCTTGTGGCGATTCTAACGGCAGGGCCAGCAGCAGGCCCGCCAGCACCACGACCATAATGCCGAGAATACCCCACACCTGAGCATTAAAAATCGTGACGAACAGACCGAAGAGCAAGGGGGACAAGAAGCTAGTTGCGCGACCTGTTGTCGAATACAGCCCGAAGAGCTCACCTTCCGTACCGGGATCGGCGATACGCGCCAAGAAGGTACGTGAAGAGGACTGCGCGGGACCCACGAAAAGGGCGAGAATGAGCGCGCAAATCCAGAAGGTCATAGGGTAGGGGAACAAGAGCAGGGGCACGGCAGCAATCAGAATGCCTACCAGCGAGAAAATAATAATCTTTTTGGGGCCCAGATAGTCATCCAGGTACCCGCCCAGCACCGCGCCTACGGCAGCAACACCATTGGCGGCAACACCAAAAATAATGACATCCGAAGTACTGAATCCGAAGGAACCAGCCGCCAGCACACCGCCGAAGGTGAAGATACCGGCTAAACCATCGCGGAAGATAGCGCTGGCACACAGGAAATAGAGAGTCTGAGGGGCAGTTTTACGAAGCCTGACAATGGTGCGCCACAGTTCTTTATAGGAGGCGAATAGTCCTCCCTGCCGCGCTGGGGAAAGACGCGAGAGACCGCGTTCTAGGAACCTGAGCTCGCGGGTGGGCAGCACCTCCGGCAACACGTGTTTGCGTCGGCGCATCCGAATCAGGATGGGGGCGCAGAAGACCAGGCACCACAGGGCGGAAAACAACGTTACCGCACGAATATTGAAAGCGTTATCGGTGCTCAGGTGCAGCCCATTAGGCTCAAAAATAAACCCCCACAACACGATAATCAGGGCCACCAGGCCGCCCACATAACCCGCCGACCAGCCGATTCCAGAGATTTTGCCAATATTGTTCGGGGTTGAAACTCGCGGCAGTACGGCGTTATAGTTCACGGCGGCGAATTCGCTGAAGATATTCGCCGCAGAAATCAGGATCACGCCTAACCACAGGTGCCCGGGGTTGGGTTCCACGAAGAAACACAGAGCGGAAAGAAGCACCATGCTGAGCGTGTTCACACCCAGCCAGAAGATACCTGTACCGGATTTATCGGCGCGCTGGCCGCTGACCGGAGCAAAAAACGCAATGCAGACCCCGGAGACAGTCAATCCCAAAGAGAGAGCTGCAGAAGCACTTTCGGTAGACCCGAAATAGGAGCTGGTGAGGTAGACCGTGAAGATGAAGGTCATCATGATAGTGCCAAAGCTTGATGAGCCGACATCCCACAGCACCCAAGAGGCAACCGAACGGCGGCTGGTACTGTGGTCGGGAATGCGTCTAGTCATAACGGATGTGTTCACTTTCGTGTAAGACGCAGCTAGGCGCCCTCAATCTGGTGCTGGTTTCGTGGCTTACCCCGGCGACACTGCCGTAGGCATCGCCTCCCAGCGTGCCGAGCGCCTTATTCTCTTCTGAACAGGCAGACTATTCAGCACATCGGAAAGGATGCGCACACCGCTGCAGCGTGAAGGCTGCTGGGGCGGCGCATCCACCCAAATTACACCGTGAAATTATGAGAAGAAACGGCGCTGTGCGCGGGCAATACCGACGCTTACCAGGGCACCCACCACGGAGGTGATGACGGTCCACACAATAACATTGCGCAGAGTGTCTTCGGACTCGGGACCGATGGTAGGAGGTTCGTTACCGGTCACACGCTTCCATGCTGCGCCAAGACCTTTGCTTGTCAGGGCGGCGGCGGCCATATTGGCACCGGTGATAGCAATCTTTGCTACGGGGTTCATATCTTCTCCTCAAAAATCAGAAGTGACTATCCCTAGCCTATCGGCTTTGCGGCTCAAATGCAGAGAACATGACCTGTTTTAACGCGCGTATACACGAAAAATCGGGGTAAAAACTCTAGAACGTGAGAAAAAGCACAGTATTGCGGGTCTGAAAGGCGTATACCAGCGGCAAATCAAGGAATCATATTACCGACCTGCCGCACGTTCTTGTCATAAACCGATTCAAAAACTCAACGAACTCACAGAAAACGACTCATACAGCATAGAATGTAAACGTTTATAAGCTTCGAACTCTCGAAGCAACACGACAGGGGAGCGCCGCAGACGGGCGCTGAGAGTGCAACGCAGACCCTCGAACCTGATCCGGTTAGTACCGGCGTAGGGAGTCGAAATATGTTTTCTCAACACCTCACCCGCAACGGGTGTGGATGTTCCCCTTCCAATCATGGGAGGAAAATATGTCTCAAAAATCTCGCCTCAGCTGGCGGGTCAATGAAATCGTCATCGTCTCTGTGGTCGCCGCCGCCTGCGCGGTAATCTTCTGGATCTGGGATATTGCCGTAGACCCCGCCACTAAAACACTCTTCGCGGCGGTTCCCGAATACCGACCCATCGTCGCCGGTATGTGGCTGCTCGCCGGTGTGCTCGGCGGGTACCTTATCCGCAAGCCCGGCGCCGCGCTCTACTGCGAAATCGTTGCCGCCGTCATCTCCGTATTCCTCACCGGAGGCGCCTGGAGCCAATCAATCCTCATCGCCGGATTCTTCCAGGGAATCGGCGCGGAAATCGCCTTCGCCGTGTTCGGGTACCGCGTCTGGAACCTCAGCACAGCAGCCTTCGCGGGCGCACTGAGCGGGCTCTTCATGGGTGTCAACGAAATCATCATCTACTACCCAGACATGGAAATCTTCAAAGCCGTCATCTACGTGGTATGCGCGGTCGTCTCAGGACTTGTGCTTGCCGGGGTACTCTCCTGGGGACTCACGAAAGCGCTCGCTAAAACCGGGGTACTCGCCTCACTGGCCTCCGGCGTGCAGGCACGTACCGCACGCGGATAATAGGCAGGCAGGCGTATGTCACAGCCTATCTCAACGCTCAAACCCTCAAACACGGAACATCCTGAACCACCCGCAACCCAGGGTGCAACCATGATCGAAACCCACAGTACCGCCCCCGATGCGCCCGCCCGCGGTGCCGCAATCGACCTTCACAACTTCGGTTGGCACCACCCCGGGCGCGAAAAACCCGCGTTCTCGAACGTGAACCTGCGCATCGAGCCCGGGCAGAAAGTACTGCTGCTGGGGCCCTCCGGCGCAGGAAAATCAACGCTCCTGCACGCTATCGCCGGGGTGCTGCACGATCACGACGGGCAGAGCCAAAGCGGCAGCGCGCGCATCGACGGCGTAGACCCCGAAGACGCACGCGGACTCATCGGGCTCATGCAGCAAGACCCCGAATCATCGGTCGTGCTCGCCCGCGTGGGCGATGACGTAGCCTTCGGCTCCGAAAACCTTGCGGTCGCACGCGAAGAAATCTGGGCGCGCGTTGACGATGCGCTCGCCGCCGTCGGGCTCGACTACCTGCCGCATGAGCATCCCACGAATGCGCTTTCGGGCGGGCAGAAACAACGCCTGGGGCTCGCCGGAATCCTGGCGATGCACCCGCGCGCCATTCTGCTGGACGAACCCACCGCGAACCTCGACCCCGAGGGCGTTCAACAGGTGCGCGATGCCGTGGTGCAGGCGGTCACGGCAACCGGCGCCACCCTGATCGTCGTCGAACACCGGGTGGGCGTGTGGGCGCAGCATATGGACCGCGTCATCGTGCTTGGTGCCGACGGAGGCATCACCCACGACGGCGCGCCCGAAACCGTGCTCGCCCAAGCCCGCAAAACCCTCATCGCCAACGGCGTGTGGGTGCCCGGGTATGTTCCCGAACCCGCCGCCGCTGCGGCACCGAGCGGGCGCATACTCCTAAGCGCCGAAAACCTTGCGATTACGCGGGAATTTCCGAGCAAAAAACAGTTACGGGCACGCCGACGGCAGCTCAAAACCATGCCGGAACCCGCACCCGTGCCCCTGGATATTCCCGCCCTGCGTGGGGGCATTAACCTGAGCATTCGAGAAGGCGAGCACCTGAGCATTCTCGGCCCCAACGGCGCCGGAAAATCAACCCTCGCGTTGACTCTTGCCGGGCTTCTCTACGCCCCCAACGGAACCCTGCACGCGCACGAAGCACTGCGCGAGTTCGACCAAAACCCTACGGCAGAAAGCTCCCTTACCCGCGAGAAAACAGCCGCCAGCTGGGATATTCCCTCCTGGAGTCCCGCCCAGCTGCTGGGGCGCATCGGCTACGTTTTCCAAGAACCCGAATACCAATTCGTGCGCGGCAGCGTGCGCGAAGAACTCGAACTCGGGCCGCGCCGCCTCGCCGCCCTGCGCCGCGAAAAAATTGATGAGGATGCGCTCGCCGCCGCCACCGCATCCCTCGCCGAACGCTTGCGTTTAGACGGTCTCTTAGACGCCAACCCGTTCACGCTTTCGGGTGGGCAAAAACGCCGGCTGTCGGTTGCATCCGCTTTGGCGACGGCGCCGCGCGTGCTGATTCTTGACGAACCGACCTTCGGCCAGGATGCGAGCACCTGGGGCGAACTGGTGCGCTTGATTCGCGGGCTTCTCTCGGAGGGGGTTGCGGTGATCTCGGTGACTCACGATCTCGAATTTACGGCGGCTTTAGGCGGGCGGAGCATCATGCTCGAAAGCCTGCCACATGAGCCCGCAGACCGGGGCTTTCAGGAAGGGAAGTAGCGCATGAATACCGATTTTTTCGGGCCGAGTACCGAGCGCAACAGCTGGTTTGGCGGGCTTAACGCGGGCGTCAAATTAGTGGTTGCGGGCGTGCTGGTTCTTGCGGCAATCCTCATTCAAGACCCGGTAACCGCGGCTATCATCTTTGGGCTGGAACTGCTGGGGTTCATTGCGGTCGGGTTTCGACCGGTGAACCTGCTGGCGCGCAGCTGGCCTATCCTGATCGCGGTGCTGACCACCGGCTGGAGTGTGGCGATTCTTGTCAATAAAACCGGTGCCGTACTGCTCGATTTTGGGCTGAACACCATCACGGAAGGGTCGCTCGCGGCGGCGTTTTCGATGATGATTCGTTCCCTGGCTATGATTCTGCCGACCTTCGCTTTTGTGCTCTCAACAGACCCAACCGACCTGGGCGATTCGCTTGCCCAAACTTTCCGCCTGCCTGCCCGTTTTGTGCTTGCCGCGTTGGCGGCGTTACGTCTTGTCGGCATCTTGTTTGGGGAGTGGAATACGCTGGGGCAGGCGCGGCGTGCACGCGGGTTGGGCGCGGGTCAGGACCCGCTCGGGCGCATCAGAACCGGTGCAGGGCAGGCCTTCGCGCTCATGGTGCAGGCAATTCGCCGCGGTTCGCGCCTTGCGGTCACAATGGAGGCGCGTGGTTTCGGCACCGGCAAACGCTCCTGGGCACGCGTGCCTGCCTATTCCCGGCGTGATGCGTATGTTGCGGTTGCCGCCGCCGTGATCGTAGTGTGCGCCTACGGGGTTTCGCTGGGACTAGGAACCTTGCGTTTCTTGTGGCAGTAGCCGCACCGAAGCTGCCGCTAGGTACTCTGTTCTGAAAAAACCGGGCTGAGGGAGCGGCGCAAGTATCAGCCTTGCGCCGCTACCCCTGTACCTTAGCCCTGTGCCAGGTATTCCAAGAACCGGTGCGTGAGCTGCGCATCGTGCGCTAACGCCGTACCGTTCAGATGCGTGACCGGGGCGAGCAGACGCACCGAGGAGGCGAGCCACACCCCATCTGACTCGAAAAGATCCTGCGGGTACAGCGGGCCGTAGCCCAGTTCCCAGCCGTCGCGTCGCGCCGCCTCAAAAATAGCGCCCTGTGTGGTACCGGGCAGGATTCCGTGGTTCGGTTCGGGGGTGTACAGCGTCTTTACACCGTTTTCGATACGCGCCATCAGCACCGACGAGGTTGCCCCCTCCAGAATGCGGCGGTTGTCGGTCATAAAAATCGCGTCATCAGCGCCCCGGCTGTGCACATACCGCAAAACCGCCATATTGACCGCATATGAGAGGGTTTTCGCGCCCGCCAACAGCCACGGGTATGCGGTGTTGTCGGCGGGGTCGTGCCCGCGCGGCAGCAGCATGGCCTTCACGCCGTTCTGTCGCTGGTTTACGGTAGTTTCGGGTACAGGGGATGCGATGAGCAGAGTGTATGGTCCGGCGGGCATTCGTGCAGAGGCATTGGGCAGCCCGCGCGAGATAATGATTTTGACGATATGCTCTTCGCCGATTTCCGTGTGGGCGCCGGGCACGGCCTGGGCGAGGAGGTTTGCCAGCGCATCCCGAAGCTGGTGCAGGTCGGGTTCGGGCAGGTCGAGCATACGCGCCGAAGATTCGAGTCGGGCGAGGTGCATATCAAGTTTTCGCACACGCCGATCGACGGCGAGCATGGTCTCAAAAACGCCGTCGCCACGGGTAAATCCTTGGTCTTCCACGCCGATAAGCGGTTGGGTGGGGTCTACGGAAACGCCTTGCGGGTTCTCTGAATTTAGGAGCATCACGGAACTAGTCATGTTTCCAGTGTAGTGGCTCACGTGCCCTCACCGCAGTGCACGCCGAGCGGGCCCAGCTCCCAGGTGGCGTTTTCGGCGATAAAGTATATGTCTGCCTCGGCGATGTCCTCGAAGGTTTCGGGGTTGTCGTTATATCCTTCGACGTCGAGCCCGATTTTGCCGTCCCGTTCGAGAGTATGAACTCCGCTGCATATGCTGATGAACGGGCCTTGCACCCGGTAGTCCGAAATATTTTTCAGGGTTACGGTGACATGCCGCCAGACGTCGTCGTTAGCGGCCTTCTCCCAACCGCCGTCTACATGGTTCCAGTCCACCGCGCAGAATCGCAAACGAACAGCTGTTCCACTTGCATAGGTTACGGTGATCGAATCCAGCCAGCAGTCGTAGAAGTGATTGAACCGTTTAATGATCTCTGCACTTGTGAGGTTTTCGTCGGGGCTCACGGTCAGCCTCCTTAAAATCTTAGGATTTATCAGGATACCAGCAGCTAGGGCGATTACGAGGAGAAGCGGGTTTCTGCTCGAAAATGATGATATTTTTTCATCTTTTCGGCAAAAACCCGCTTCTTGGGTATCAACGTCTTAACATGCTCGATGCGAAGCGTTAGCGCCCACTTTCGCCACCGTCTGCCGCATAGTCGGCATCCTTACGCGGGGTTGTGAAGAGCACTAGTGCGGTCATCAGTGCGAAGCCCAGAATTGAGAACGCCATCGGCATGTAGGAACCTTCGCCGCCCAGCGAAACTAAGGGTGCGGCAAGGCCGCCCAGAAGCGCCTGAATCGTGCCCATCACGGCGGATGCGCTGCCCGCCATATGGCGTGCCTCGTTCAGCGCCAGTGCCGAGGAGTTACCAAAAATTAGACCCACCGAGCAGGTGAGGCAGAACAGCAGAATCAGGGTGGGCCACAGCGAAATACCTAGCGCGAATGAGATAGTCAGCAGACTTGAGACCGTTAGGAGAGAAATCACGCCGATATTGACGATCACGCGCTGACCGATACGGCCTACCAGCGCGGTTGCCAGCGAGCTCATCGCCACAATGCCGAGGGAGTTCACCCCGAAGGCGAGAGTAAACTGCCCGGCGTTGAGACCCAAAATGTTCTGGAGCACGAAGGTGGAACCCGAAATATACGAGAACATTGCGCCGAAGGCAAAGCACATGGTGAGGGAAAAACCCAGGTAACGGCGGATTTTGAACACTTTCGGAATCTCAGAGTAGACACTCAGCGCGGTACCTTTGTACCGTTTTTCAACGGGAAGAGTCTCGCGCAGAATGAAAATCACGGCGAGCATGAGCAGCGCGGTCACTACGGTGAGCACATGGAAAATATTGCGCCACGTACCCCACGACAGCACCCACCCGCCGAAGAGCGGCGCCAGCACGGGGGCAAACCCGTTAATCATCATCATGACGCCCATGAGCTTGGCGGTTGCCAGCCCCTTCGTGGTGTCTGCAACGATGGAGCGGGCGAGTACTGCGCCGATAGCACCGCTGAAGCCCATGAGGAAACGCGCCGCAATGAAGACCTCAATGCTGGGTGAGAATCCGCACAGTGCGGTCGCAATAAAGCAGACTACGGAACCGATCAGAAGCGGTTTGCGGCGACCGGTTTTATCGGAGAGTGGACCGATCATAAGCTGCCCGAGTGCCATGCCTATCATGAAGGCGCTGAGGGTCATAGATGCGGCGGCATCGGTGGTGTTGAGCTCACGGGCAACCGTAGGCAGCGAGGCCAGGTACATGTCGATACCCAGCGGAGCGATAGCGGTCAGCGCGGCAAGGGTGACGATAACGGGGGCAGGAATACCGAAGGAAACTTTAACGTGATCAGGGTGCTCATGGCCCTGCCGAGAGGTAGTCTGTGACGAAGACACGGGTAGAGTGCTTTCTAGGTTTATGAACGCGTAACGGCGCCGAATACACCCGGCTGGAAACGCAACTTTTCTAGTCTAGCGGATGCGCGCATCCGGCGTAAGTGGCGTGGGCGCTAAACTTTTTCGCCGCCGCTGGGCGCATAAAAAGAGCATAGATAGTGAATAAAGCGGGATTTCTAACTCTTTATTCACGAACAAGGCTCTTTATATCAGGGGAGGGTAAGCACGGGGTATAGCAAACAGCAGGGCAGAGGAGCTACGCCGTGCGGTAGATGAGGTCTGCCTGCGCATACGTGGCGGAGTAGGTGGCGAAGAGGGCTTCTTCCTGCGCCGCCCAGCGTTCCCAGTGCGGGCGGTAGGTCTCACCGTCGCGGTCTATTGCCCGCCTGTAGCGCAGTTCGTCGGGTGCCTTCACCACGATGCGCACATCGCAGGTACCGGCGATTGCCCCCACACCCTCACAGATGATGACGGTTTCCTGGGCGGGGCCTATCGTGCGTTCGGGGCCGGGCGCATTCGCGTGCCAGTCCCATTCTCGGTAGCTGGCGGACTTGCCGTTGCGCAGGTTCCGCGAGATTTTCCGCCAGGTTTTGGTTCCTTCCGCCAGCCCGTCCCAGCCGGGGTAGATGGAGTCTAGGTGGAGCACGCGCACCGCAAAATGTTCGGCTGTGAAGGAAAAATTCAGCATGTCGGAGAGCTGCGTTTTACCGCTTCCGCTGCGCCCGTCGATACCGATGATCATCGGTAATGCGGCGTCGTTGAGGGCGTTGGTATTGAGCGGCATTCTGTCTTCGTCGGTGGGCGGCAGGGTGAGTTCGTGGTATGTTTTCAGGCAGAATTTCAAGATTTCTTCAACGTCGTTGGTTTCGTAGCCGTTGCCGAAACCTATTCTCCACACACCCATGCGCTAGTTTTCCTGCGGGGTCGCGCTCAGCTCGGCGATCAGCGCCCGCGCCGCGGTGTCGATAAGCTCGGTCGTGTATTCGAAGTCGCGCATCTGCCCGTACCAGGGGTCGTAGATGCCCAGCTCGTCCAGGTTTTTGCCCGCCATTGCGGGGTCGAAGGAGCGCATCATACGGATTTTGGCTTTGTCGTCTTCGGTGCGCGCAAGCTGTTTCAGGTGCAGGTAGTGCGGGGTGTCCATCGCCAGAATCAGGTCGTAGCGGTCGAAGTCTTCGGCCACGAATCTGGATGCGCGGTGCCCGCTGGGGTCGATACCGCGCGCGGTGAGTATGCGCCCGGCGCGGGTGTCGATGGGGTTGCCGATTTCGTAGTCCGTGATGGCGGAGGACGCGACCTCAACCTCAAGCCCCGCCTGGCGCGCGTGCTCACGAATCAGGTATTCGCCCACGGGGGAGCGGCAAATATTTCCGGTGCAGACAGTCATGATGCGGTACATGGTGTTAAGTGTAGGGTATATATTTGTACAGCTGGTATGGCTATAAGATCACTCTGAAAGGAAGTAATATGGCTGGGGAAGAGGAAAATAACAACCATCAAAAAATACCTCAAAAATATACTTTTAGCCTTCCTAGATCTACCGCTAAGGAAATTAAAGATTTTAAGCATTCCAAAGAGGATAATGTTATTAAACACCTTTTAAAAGTTAAAAGCAGTATTTTACGAGATATTGACAGAAAAATAAGGAACTATGATCCTAGTAGCCTTATGTGGTTGTGTTCAATATTTTTGGTTGATCCGGTTGATTTATCTAAAAGTCCTGTTTTGAAGAAATGTGAAGAATTATATCCAAGGATGCTTAGTTTTTGTGCACGATACATTTGTGAGCGTGCTTGTGTAATAAAATCCCCTTCAAAAAATAAAATATCCGACATTTGCGAATATATGAATTTAGTTAAGTTTGTATCGACTTATATAACTCTGGATTCATTCTATGAATTAATGGATCCAGAGTTTTTTAAAATAGTAACTCTCGGAAATGTAAATATATCAAAGAGAAGACGGAATATTACTATTGAGTACATTCCAGTAGGATTTGATTTTATTAAATATTTTAATACATTTCATAATGAGCCATACAGGCGCTTTGATAGTGATAATCGTGATCTAAACATGTATACTCGGATTATTGAAATTCCAGAGTATATAAAAGATCTAAAGGAGATATCATTAGCAATGGAAGAGGAGCTTGGTTTTGGTATAAGCGAGTTATTCAATATACTATCTGATTCTCTTCGTCCATTAGATGTAGAGCGTGTTGATTATTCATCATATCTTGCGAATCCCCTTATTTCTCAATATCAGAGCAGAGGCGATAAATGGCTTAAAGCATTCAAATTTTTAATTTTTAATTCTTGTGATATAGGATTAAATGATATTAAGGTTTCTAAAACTCGTCATCAAAAGAAACGTCTTGCAACTCATCCATTCATAATAATGGACGAATCTATCATATTTTCTAGAGGTCTGATTTTGTCGTCTCAGAATAGATGGGCATACTATCTTTTGCATGGGGAGTTCCCTGTACCTCCGAGTGTGCGAAAAGTTAAATATCCTAAACTCCATAAAGCTCTTGAGGAGCGACGCAATTCTAGGGGGAAGGAGTTTGAAATACTGTGTGAGAAATATCTTGATGATATAGGGGCTGTCTGGGGTAGAACTAATAAGCAAGGTGTAAAAGTTGGGAATACTAAATTCACAGGAGAGATTGATGCTCTTGTATTCGATAAAGATAATAAGGTTATATGGGTATTAGATTTTAAAGACTTGTTTTCGGATCAGAACGCAAGATCAATATTTAATGATTTAGATAAGATTATTAAATATTTTTCTCAAGTGGAAAGAACTGCTTCTGAAGTATTTAAAGATATTCCAGGTGTTATTAAATATTTTGTCGGTGAGTGGTGTAAAAAACATAAATCAAAATCTGAGTATAGAAGTTTTAGGGATTCCTATATTGAGGTACAAGAATGGTCTATTAAAACGGCAGTAGTTGTCAGGAATGGTAGTCCTGGCGAGTTTTTGAGTGGATATGATACACAAGTTGTACATCTGGACGGTCTAAAAGATTTATTAAGTATTTAGATATAGGAGTGTATATTTACTGTATATAACTTCTACGGTTGTGGTTGTACAAGTACGCCTCCCACAGAGCATAGAGTCTGTCGATGTTCTCTTGGTGAGTGTATGTTGAAGGGTCATAGTCGGTCGGGGGCATGTATCGCACGAACGGGGTCACATCCTTGGGGTAGCCAAAATCGGCGTGAAGAATTTCTACCTCGTCCAGCGGGTCGTCAAAGTTCTTGCGGTGCTCATACACATGTTTGAGCAGCAGGTACAGCCAGAGCGCGTGGCGGGGGTCGGCGCTTCCGGGTTCAGGGTCGGTGAGTTCAGAGGAGTCTTCGTGCCGCGCGAGTTCGGCCAGAATCCCATCAACCCGGTAGGTGTGGTTGGGTTTGCACTGGTAGAGCTCGTATTCTAGGTCACTGGAGTCTTCCTTCAGCCGGTCGGAGGCATATCGCAGAATATCTGCGTGGTTGATGTATCCCTGCGCGAGCCCCCAGCGTAGCCCCTGCCAGGTGAGGGTACTCTTTCTGATACCTTCATAGCCTATGTAATACGTACTCAGCATCATAGCGTTCACCTCCTATCTTTGTAGTCCCACGAATAACGCAGCTTTAGGGTATATTGCGTGCTCCTTGGGGATAGGTGACACGACTTAATCTGCATTATTCAAGGTAGTTCTAGCTTGTCGGCAAGGTCTTCCTGGTCAGGAGGGTTGTTCAGAGTCAAAGATGATGCACCCTTTCGGAATGATGGTGATAGTTCCGTTAGGGCTACGATGTTTCTCGGTCTCTATGAAGGAACTGTCTTCAGAAACTCTAAAGTCATTTTTTGAACCTTGCACAAATCGTGTAGAGGGTAGCTCATTTGAAGGATGACCCTCAAACCTAGGTGCTTGTATAAAATGTGCCTCAGTAAAGGATGCTCCTCCAGGCAGAAAAATACTTTTATCGAATATCGCTCCAATAAAATTGGCTTTCTTGGTGAAAGTTGATTTAGTAAAGTCAGCTTTGCTAAAAAATGTTGCATACTTAAATATTGCGTCTTTTTTGAATATCGCCTGGGTAAAAGATACGTTTCTGTAAGCAATATTTGTCATAAATATAGCAAATTTAAAGTTAGCATCTTGAATAAATCTTGTTTTACAGAAGTTCGCCCCACCTGTAAATTTTGATTCTGTAAATTCCGCGCTTTTATTAAATACCGCATCAGTAAAATTAGCTTCACTAGTAAACCTTACTCCACTGAGGTCAATATCGTAGAAAAACGTAGCATTTACAAAATTATAATCGAAATTTGACCAAGGTCCTGAATCGTTTTCTAAGCTGTGGAGGCGATTACGTAATCGATCTCGCATTTCTTGCATGATTCCCAGGCGTATATCTTGTTCTTCACGAAATCGTCCTTGGTCTTCACTGAACTGTTCTGTGCCGCCTTCGTAATTTTCTGGAACCTGGTGTTCTTTGGAGAGTTCTTTGTGTTTAGAGGCCAAATCAAAGGGGGAACGGATATAAGCACACAGGTTGTTGATAATGACCTGACCTTCTTTGTGGCGTTCTTCAAAATTTTCGTCTGCTAGCCATTCATCCGCCAGCCCCACGAGAGTGTAGACACCGCCAAGACGAATAGAAGCTTTATCGCTGGACAGTTGCTCGACTGCTGTTGTGTACCGGCTACGTCGTTCAGCATGTACCTGCCGAGTATGATCCTGATCGTTCTTAGTTTTTTCAAGAGTATTCTTACGATGCGTTTCGCCTAAAGTAATAACGCCTAAAATTCCACCAGTTGTATAGATAAGAGCCTGACGGAGGGCGGCACCATCATCATCTTTACCGAAACCTGAGTTGATTGCTATAGGTAGAAAGAAAGCCCAGGTTCCGCCTAGCACAGCAATCCCAATAATCCAGGCATAGAACCACTTCTCGTGTCTAGGCTTATTAGGGCGACCGTTACTATCTTTCTTTTTGCTATCCCAGGCGGGGTACTTGCAAAGTAAGGTTATGACAATAGTAGCTGTAATGATTACGAGAAGTATCCATGGGATAACAGACAATAGCCACTGGATAATAGACACCTTGTACTCCTTAGCTAAATCAAGCCAAACACTCACCCTCCATCATAGGGTGAGGAGGGGCTTACACAGTGGATTTCCCGTTGTTAACCTCACACACTGCGTGGGGTGGGGCGGAAGAGCCCCTAGCGATCACGCGGATTATCGCCCGCAAATCCCTTAGTTTCCGCGTCTTTCCGCCCTAAAACCGCCAGCACAACACACCTTGCCACCACCTCTAACTCCCTCTCACTTCAAAAAGTTGAGTCTTTTTCACTCAACTCTATTGACATTCACCTAAACATGTGTAAAACTTGAGTACATGAGGCTCAAGGGGTCACTCACCGGGCAGCATCCCAGCACATCTTCATCGTGCATGCGCTCGGTCTAAAAACCCCTTACGCCCCGAAGATTTAACCAAGGAACCCGCCTCGCCAAGAAGCGGGGCATAACACTAAGGAGTACAAAACATGGCACGTGCAGTTGGTATTGACCTCGGTACCACTAACTCGGTCGTATCCACCCTTGAAGGTGGCGAACCGGAAGTTATCCCTAACGCTGAAGGCGCCCGCACCACCCCCTCCGTGGTCGCATTCTCCAAGGATGGCGACGTTCTGGTGGGCAGTGTAGCAAAGCGCCAGGCGGTCACTAACGTTGATCGCACCATCTCGTCCGTCAAGCGCCACATGGGCACCGACTGGACGACTGAAATTGACGGCAAGAAATACACCCCGCAGGAAATTTCCGCACGTATTCTGCAGAAGCTCAAGAACGACGCTGAAGCATACCTGAACGACAAGGTGACTGATGCGGTTATCACCGTTCCCGCATACTTCAACGATGCTGAGCGCCAGGCTACCAAGGAAGCTGGCGAAATCGCGGGTCTGAACGTTCTGCGTATCGTGAACGAGCCGACCGCAGCTGCACTGGCTTACGGCTTGGACAAGGGTAAAGAAGACGAACTGATTTTGGTCTTCGACCTTGGTGGCGGTACCTTCGACGTCTCCCTGCTTGAAGTTGGCAAGGACGAAGATGGCTTCTCCACCATTCAGGTGCGCGCAACCAGCGGCGACAACCGTCTGGGTGGCGACGACTGGGATCAGCGCATTGTGAATTGGCTGCTTGAGCAGGTCAAGTCCAAGACCGGCGCAGACCTCTCCAAAGACAAGATCGCTCTGCAGCGTCTGCAGGAGGCGGCTGAGCAGGCTAAGAAGGAGCTCTCCAGCGCATCCAGCACCAACATTTCGCTGCAGTACCTCTCGGTAACCCCCGAAGGACCGATTCACCTGGACGAGAAGCTCTCTCGCGCAAAGTTTGAGGATCTCACCAGCGACCTGCTCGAACGCACCAAGAAGCCCTTCCAGGACGTTATTAAGGAAGCAGGCATCAAGGTTTCGGATATTTCCGAGGTCGTGCTCGTGGGTGGTTCCACCCGTATGCCCGCCGTGGCTAACCTGGTGAAGGAACTCACCGGTCGTGAGCCCAACAAGGGTGTTAACCCCGATGAGGTCGTGGCAATGGGTGCAGCCCTGCAGGCAGGCGTGCTCAAGGGCGACCGCAAGGACGTTCTGCTGATCGACGTGACCCCGCTGTCCCTCGGTATCGAAACCAAGGGTGGCGTGATGACCAAGCTGATCGAGCGCAACACCGCTATTCCGACCAAGCGTTCTGAGACCTTCACGACCGCTGAAGACAACCAGCCTTCCGTGTCGATTCAGGTGTTCCAGGGTGAGCGCGAATTCACCCGCGACAATAAAAACCTGGGTACCTTCGAGCTGACCGGTATTGCCCCCGCACCGCGCGGCGTACCCCAGATTGAGGTCACCTTCGATATTGACGCCAACGGCATTGTGCACGTCTCCGCAAAGGACAAGGGCACCGGTGCTGAGCAGTCCATGACCATCACCGGCGGTACCTCCCTCTCGAAGGAAGACATCGACCGCATGGTCAAGGATGCTGAGGCTCACGCAGAGCAGGATAAGGCACGCCGCGAGGCAGCCGACACCCGCAACGCGGCAGAGTCCGTGGCATACTCCGTCGATAAGTTGCTGAAGGAGAACGGCGAGAAGCTGCCCGAAGACGTCAAGACTGAGGTTCAGGGCGATGTCGACGAGCTCAAGAAGGCTCTTGAAGGCGATGATGACGATGCCGTGAAGTCTGCTCTTGAGAAACTGCAGGCATCCCAGACCAAGCTGGGCGAGGCTCTGTACGCTTCCGCACAGGCAGAGGCTAACGCAGACTCCGCTTCTTCCTCCAAGGAAGATGACGAAGATGTGGTAGACGCCGAAGTTATCGACGAGGACGAAGACGAGAAGAAGTAATCATGGCTGAACACGAAAACACTGCGGGCGACCCGCTGGAGGAGGCATTCAACGCCCCCGCCGCCGAAGGTCACCCCGAGGCCGAGGAAGCCCCTGCCGCAACCGATCAGGCTGCGACGGGGGAAACCCCCGAGCCGAGCGAGGAAGCACCCTCAGAGGATGCGAAACTCGCGGCAGAACGCCTGGACAGCCTGCTTCGCCTGCAGGCGGAGTTCACAAACTTCAAGAACCGTGCCGCCCGCGAGAAGGAGCAGCTTCGGGAGTTCGTGGCGAGCGATATTGTGAGCCTGCTTCTGCCGGTGCTCGACGATATTGACGCCGCACGCAAGCACGGCGACCTGCAGGAAGGTCCCTTCGCTGCGATCGCCACCAAGCTTGAGGATTCTCTCAAAAAAGAAGGCGTGGAACGCTTCGGTGAGGTGGGCGAGCCCTTCGACCCGAATATTCACGAGGCGGTGCTCCAGCAGCCAACCGGCGAGGTAGAACCGGACCATATTTCGATGGTTCTGCGATACGGGTATCGCGTGAAAGAGCGCGTGGTACGCACCGCCCAGGTTGCGGTGGCTGTCGCCGAGTAAACGCTCCGTAGAGCACACAACGGGCGGGTTCTTGAGAAATTGAGAACCCGCCCGTTTGCCGTATATTTCCGCGGTTTTCTGCGGGATTTCTCTTCCAAAATTGAGTCTAGTAGACTAAACTTTATATAGGATAAAAAACTAAGGTTGCGCCCTCTTAGGGGCAGTTACAAGAACCCCGGACGACGGGAAAGGAGAACTACATGGCAAGCGAAAACTGGCTGTCAGAAGACTTTTACAAAACGCTCGGCGTGAAAGAAGACGCCTCTGAATCTGATATTAAAAAGGCGTACCGTAAGCTCTCACGCAAATATCACCCGGACCTAAACCCCGGGAACGAGGCAGCGGAGAAGAAATTCAAGGAAGTCTCCGAAGCCTACGATGTGCTTTCGGATAAGAAGCAGCGCGAAGAATACGACCAGATTCGTAAATACGGTGCCGCAGGGTTCGCCAATGGCGGCTTCGGAGGCGGCGCTGGCGGATTTGGTGGTGCCGGTGGGTTCGGCGGATTTAACGGCCAAAACGTGCACTTCACAACCAGCGGCGGTGCCGAAGGCATCAATATTGAAGACCTGCTCGGCGGACTCTTCGGTGGCGGCGCTGGCGGAGCGGGTGGTTCACGCCGTACCGCCGGGTTCACGAGCGCCGACTTTGGCGATGCCACCGGGTTTGGGGGTGCTCAAGGCTTCGGCGGCGGGCGCCAGCATGCCCCGCAGGACAACAACCTTTCCACCAGCACGCGCATTACCCTGCCGCAGTCGTACACGGGCACCAAAGCGACCGTGTTCCTGCCGGACGGCACGAGTACTGAGGCGCGCATCCCGGCAGGCGTGAAGGACGGGCAGAAGGTGCGTGTGCGCGGCAAGGGTCGCCCCGGCACCGGCGGCGATCTGATGGTGACCGTGCGCGTTTCGGATGACCCGCACTACAGTCGCGAGGGAAACAACCTGGTGTTGCGCGCCCCCGTTACCCTAGAGGAAGCCGTCAACGGCGGTGTGCTGGAGGTGCCCGTACCCGGCGGTAAAACCGTCAAACTGCGGCTGACTCCCGGCAGTGTGGGTCGTAAACTGCGTGCGAAAGGACGCGGGTTCAAAACCAAGTCGGGCACCGGTGACCTGCTGGTGATTCCCGAGGTGCACCTGCCGCAGAACCTGAGCGATGAAGCGAAGGAAGCCTTCGAGAAGTTCATTGCCCTGGCGCCACAGGAGAACCCCCGTGAGGACCTTTTGAAGAAAGTTAGGTAGCTTATGAGTGCCCATAGTAAGCAATCATTGGCGTCTGCCTACAGCGCCGACAGGCCGGTTTTTGTGATTTCGGTGGCGGCGGAGCTGGCGGGCATGCACCCGCAGACGCTCCGCCAATACGACCGCCTGGGGCTGGTGCAGCCTTCGCGTGCGCCGGGCAAGGCCAGGCGCTATTCGCAGCGCGATGTGGATTTACTTCAGCGTATTCAGCAGCTCTCGCAGGAAGGCGTTTCGCTTGAGGGAATCCGCCGAATTATTGAGCTTGAAGAGATGGTGGAAGAACACCAGGAGCACATCGCCCGCCTGCAGGCTCAGCTTGAGGATGCACACGCCAAGCTGGGGCTGGCGGAACGGGTGTTCGCAGCCAGCACCCGCGGGGATGTAGTGAACATCCAGCGGGGGCAACGCCCGGCACCGCGCAAACGCTCCTCGGCGGTGGTGCTGTACCGGCAGAAATAGTTTTACCGTGGGTGGTTCTTAACCAACGACAACGTAACGTAACATGTCATCTTAGCTACGCGCCTACTTCACTCTCTCACGAGTGTCAGGCGGGCGGTGCGCCTGACCTGACCACGGCGTAAGTCTCGTGCGTGTCGGACGCGCGATACCCTTCTCCCTATTGCGAGTTGTCGGAGGTAACGCAGTGAAGCGAGTACGCCTCCGACTGTTTGAGCCAGGGGAGAAGGGTATAGCCGAACGGCACAAAACTATGGAACTACTTACGCCTATACGTCAGGTCGTGGGCGCGGCGGCCCGCCTCACGAGCCTTCCGTTCAAAGCTGGTCAGGATGCGCCCCTCCCAGCGCGGCGCCCAACCACCTACGGGGTCGTCCTCGGTAGCGCCTTCACCGGCATGCATGTTCTCGAAATCGGGGTGTGCCTCCATAACATCGCGCATCACGTGGGCGTATTCTTCCCAGTCGGTAGCAAGGCGCCAGATTCCGCCGGGTTTGAGCACGCGCGCAACCTTGTCGGCAAAAGCGGGGGAGACCAGACGACGTTTGTGGTGGCGTGACTTATGCCAAGGGTCGGGGAAGAAAACCCAGAGCTCATCAACCGAATTTTCTTCCAGCATGTTATCGAGCAATTCGGGGGCGTTAGCCTGAGCGACGCGCACATTCTCAACCCCGGCCTGCCCCATCTTGAGCAGCAGATCCGCAATGCCGGGGGTGTAGACCTCAACGGCAAGGAAGTTTGCCTCGGGCATTTCGGAGGCGCGGTGCACGATTGCTTCGCCCAGCCCGGAACCGATCTCGACAACCTGGTAGGCTTCGCGCCCGTAGATTGTGACCGGGTCGAAGGTGGCTTCGGGGGCTACAGAGGTATCTGCCCGCAGCCGGGGTATGTCGAGCACGTGGGTTTGGGAGTAGGTGTCCCACGCTTTTTGGCGGCGCGAGGTCAGGCGGTCGCCACGGCGCACGAAGGAGTAGGGCTGGCGGAAGAACTCGGGCGGTACCGTTTTCTTCTCGGGCGTCTGGGGTGCATCGGCGTTGGCTGATGCGGTGGTTTGCGCGTCCTGCTCGTTAGATGACATACCTATCAGGATAACGTAGCGGCGCGCGGAGGGAGGCACTGCTAAAAATTTCGGGGGCAGTTTTTCATTTTAATGAATAAACTGCCCCCGCTTTTGCTGTACGACCGCGAAGTCGCCGTGCAGACTACTTCTTCTTGCCGGAGAACAGCAACGCCAGACCCGCGCCGAGAATCACGATGTTGTTGGCGAGCTGTTGCCCATCCTGGGTGGGGCGGAATGCGCCGTCATGCATATCGGGGTTGCGGAAGTACATGGTCATGAGGTTGGCGCCAAAAGCAGTCAGACCCGCGCCCGCCAGACGGCTGGGGATGAAAGGGGTCAGCAGAGTAGCGCCGAGCGCGGTTTCCGAGTAGGAAATAAGTTTACCGAAGGTTTTTGGATCGAGCTTGGCGACGGCGGGCACACCGGATGCCGCCATCTGCTGCAGATATGCGTAGGTACCTTCGTCGGCGCCGAGTTTCTTGATGCCTGCATCGAGCACGAGCGCGCCCGTGGTGAGGCGCAGTGCAGCATTTGATAGTTTACCCATGAGTGAGTGTCCTCCTGATATTTTGTGATGAGATGAGTGATGCGGTGTTTCCGCACCGGGCATTGCAATTGTAGCGGCAAACCTCAGGAAAGTTTATTTAATCGTAAAGTTTTAACATAATTTTTGCGGTAAGCATTATTTTTCAGCGTTTTAGCGGGAGAGTAGAGATGCGCCCTCGGCGTGTTGCCGCGCTTCCAGTACCTAAGACGTAATCGGTGCAGGCGCCTTTTGCGGGTAGAATTCTGTGTAGTCATGGCGTAACGATGCGATTTTCCGTGAGCCGTGCTCGCGCGAAAAATCTGAACTGCATCGTGATGCCCCGAAGGTCGGGGCTTCCTGTCGAGGTTGTAGCCTGCAGGGCAGAGCGCGCATAGAAAAGAGGAATAGTGACACAGCGGCCTTCCGAACATGCCGTTACCGAGAACGAGAGTTCGACGGGTGAAGAGAGCCTGCAGCGTGGCTTAAGTTACAGACACATCCAGCTCATCGCTATTGGCGGTGCGATTGGTACCGGGCTGTTCCTGGGATCGGCGAAGACTATTTCGCTCACGGGACCTTCCATCGTGTTTGTCTATGCGATTATTGGCGTCATCATCTATTTTGTACTGCGTGCGATGGGCGAAATTCTGCTGTCTAACCCGAAGTACAAGTCATTCACCGATTTTGTATCGGATATTTTGGGTGCTCGCGCGGGCTTTTTCGTCGGCTGGTCGTACTGGTTCTTCTGGGTGACCACGGGTATTGCGGATGTGCTGGCGATTACGGATTACACGCATTACTGGTTTCCCGAACTTCCCTCGTTTATTCCCGCGCTTATCGTAATCGGGGCGCTGCTGGCTCTAAACCTGCCCTCGGTGAAGAATTTCGGTGAGATCGAGTTCTGGTTCGCGATGATTAAGATCGTGTCGATTCTGGCGCTTATTGCCGTGGGTGCCGTGATGGTCGTGGCTGGGTTTACGAGCCCGGATGGAACGGTCGCCTCCATCACGCACCTGTGGGATCACCCGGGACCTTCGGGCAACGGCGTGTTTATTCACGGTCTGACGGGGTTCTTAGGTTCGTTCCAGATTGCGTTGTTCGCGTTCGTGGGCGCTGAGCTGGTGGGTACCGCCGTGGCAGAGACAAAGAACCCCGAACGCACCCTGCCGCGCGCAATTAACGCCGTGCCGCTGCGCATGGTGCTGTTCTATGTGCTGCCGCTGTCGGCGATTCTTGCGGTGACTCCCTGGGATAAACTCGACCTTAATATGAGTCCTTTCGTGGGGATGTTCTCACTGGCGGGTGTGTCAATTGCCGCATCGCTCATTAACTTTGTGGTGCTGACGTCGGCAACATCTTCGGCGAACTCAGGTATTTTTTCGACCTCGCGCATGGTGTATGGGCTGGCGGAGGATGGGAATGCGCCTTCCTTCCTGAAGAAGCTCTCGAAGAACGGCGTGCCCACGAACGCCCTGTACCTAACGACAGTTCTTCTGCTCTTCAGTCTGGTGATGCTGGCGTTTGGGCGTGAGCTTCTGGAAGCGTTTACTGTCGTGACTTCGGTAGCCTCAATTATGGGTATTTTCACCTGGTCGATGATTCTGGTGTCGTACCTGGTATACCGCAAGAAGTTCCCTAAACGGCATGAAGCCTCGCAGTATAAGATGCCGTTCGGTCGCACGATGAGCTGGGTTGGTTTGGTGTTCTTCGCTCTGATGATCTACGCCCTGAGCTTGCAGCCAGAAACCGGGTTGGCTCTGGCGCTTAGCCCTATCTGGTTTATCGGGGTTGAGCTTGGGTACGAGGTGATGGTGCGCCGTCATGCGCGTAAGCGCCTTCTTGCGGAGTCAGCGCGGGCGGAAACTAAGTAGCGAGTTTATTTTTCCTTATTAGCTGGCGGGATGCGGTGCGTAGAAAAAACGTGCGGCATCCCGCCCGCTATGTCTTATGAGGCGATGGCATACGGCATGTACCAGAACAGACCCCAATATGTATAGATATTCTTAAATTTGTATAGAAATCATATATGATGAGAATTTTTCTTTTGAGGATGTGGCGAGCTAGGCAACAAAGGGATGTACCTCACGTGCGCTGTGTTTTCCGAAAGTAAGGCTTATTGTCAAGGGTTTTTCACAGATTCCTTCCGAAATTTTTTTGCGCTTCGACATAAAGAATTTATTGTTCGTGACGCATGCTATAGATACGCGACACACTTCCTGGAGATAATTACACAATACCGTCCCTGTTATGTAGAATATATATTCAAAAGTTGTGATAGCTCACCGTATCTTACGGGCTGAGTGCTGCACTTGCCGCCCCGAAAGCCGGGGCTGTCCCGCTCGGCTGCGGGACCCAACCACGAAAGAGGAACTGTCATGCAGCAACCTCACGATAATGCCGCATCGGCGGCAGACACGACAGATAATGCTGAAGAACTGCACCGCGGGCTGAGCAACCGACACATCCAGCTCATTGCTATCGGCGGTGCTATTGGTACCGGGCTCTTCATGGGTTCCGGTAAAGCAATTTCTAAAGCTGGTCCATCTATCCTCTTGGTCTACATGGTTATCGGCGCCGCTATCTTCTTGGTGCTGCGTGCGATGGGTGAGATCCTTCTATCAAACCTGAAATATAAGTCATTCTCAGACTTTGCTACCGACCTGATCGGGCGCCCCGCAGGGTTTTTCCTCGGATGGTCATACTGGTTTATGTGGGTAGTCACCGCGGTCGCAGATATTATCGCAATCGTGGGCTATACCGAGCTGTGGTGGCCCGATTTACCGAAGGCGGTTCCAGCACTCGTCGTGATTATTGCGCTGCTGGCGCTGAACCTGCCCTCGGTGAAGAACTTCGGTGAGATCGAGTTCTGGTTCGCCATGATTAAGATTGTTGCCATCTGTGCCCTCATTATCGTGGGTGCCATTATGGTTGCTACGAGCTTCACGACACCCAGCGGTGCTCATGCTCAGGTAGCCAACCTGTGGAACGATGGCGGATTCTTCCCCAACGGTGCCACCGGATTCTTAGGCGCCTTCCAGATCGCGGTCTTCGCCTTTATGGGGTCCGAGCTGGTAGGTACTACCGCCGCCGAAACCCAGAACCCTACGGTGACCCTGCCGAAGGCTATCAACTCCGTGCCGGTTCGTATTCTCATCTTCTATGTGGGCGCCCTGATCGTTATTCTGATGGTAAACCCCTGGCGTGAAATTGATCCGGCCAAGAGCCCCTTCGTGACCATGTTTACCCTCGCCGGTATTGCTATTGCGGCGCATATCGTGAACATTGTGGTGCTGACCTCGGCAACATCATCGGCGAACTCGGGTATTTTCTCGACTTCGCGCATGGTGTACGGTCTTTCGCAGGAAGGCTACGCCCCGAAGTTCCTCGGTAACCTTTCCGGGAGCGGTGTGCCCCGCAACGCACTGTTCCTTACCTCGATTCTGCTGCTCTCCAGTATTGCCCTGCTCTATGCTGGTGACTCGATTATTGAGGCGTTCACGCTGGTCACCACGATGGCGGCAGTACTTGTGATCTTCGTGTGGTCGATGATCCTCGTCAGCTACCTGTGTTACCGCGCGAAGCGCCCCAACCTGCACCGGGAGACCACCTACCCCATGCCCGGCGGCGTGGTGGCATGCTGGATCGTGCTTGCGTTCTTTGCTTTCATCATTGGGATTCTTGCTACCGATAAAGACACTCTCACCGGTTTGATGCTCATGCCCATCTGGTTCATTCTGCTGACTATCGGGTGGTTTGTGAAGAACAGCATCAACCCCGAAATCCCGGAGACCAGCATTACGCAGTCGCATCCGGTGGTGGATATGAAGGCACCGAAGAACAACAAGTAAGGATACTCCGGCGGATATCTGTTCCGCATTACTTCCGGTATAAAAAGGCTCTTGATGTGAATAGGGCGGCGTTTCTAACGCTTTATTCACATCAAGAGCCTTTTAGCGTGATAGGGGAGGAGAAACGGAAGAATTCGCGCCCCGGATTAACCGGCTTCGGTGCCCGAGGTATCCTCGGCATCCAACACCAGGTCATCTGTGCGGTAGTAGTCCCAACGGGAACAGCCCATACCCCAGCGCATCGCCTGTACTACATCCTGCGCGGCCTCATGAGGGTCAAAAACATTCCGGTTCCACATAGGCTGCATGGGGGTCGGTGCCGCCCACCCGCGCGAACGCAGATAGTCGGTGCTGAACTTGGGCAGAACCTCAGCCTCCATCGCAATTTCGCACAGGAACCCGGCGGGGGAGCGGTAGATGCACACAAGCGGCATCGCGTTAGCATGCGCGGCACCCGTGAGCACATAGTAGGTGCGCAGATGCCTGCTCCAGGGCAGGCTCGCCAAACGCTGACCGAGTGAGTTCGTCACCTCGTCCCAACGGTCGCGGGCAGAAACCGTCTGCTCAGACTTCACAACCCCAATACCCTGCACCGCAAGCTGCTCGGGCGAAATACTCGGCGGATGCGGCGGCACCCGCACCGGCGCGACCTCACTCTTCGTCATCTGCAGGGCATCGGTCACCATTGTGCGGCCCACCTGCAAGGCGGTATGCCACGATCCATATTTCGCGCGCACCGCCGCCAGAAACGGCACCCGGCCCAGATTACTGCGCATAGTAGACCAAGTTCCGTAGGCAAGCACCGTCGGCTGCCGATCATACCGAATACAGTAACTCATGAAACTGCCCAGTTGGTTGCGGAACTCCATATCCGTGAGCGAAGTACCGCCCAGCTGCCAGTTGTATTCCGCATAATCGGGCGGACACACACCGGTGCGCAGCATGGCGGTTGACCATCCGCCATCGCCCAGCTGATCACGAATGCTCTCGCATGAGGGCGGCCATACAAACGAACCGTGCGCCATGTCTTGGGACTCAGCCGGAAGATGCTGGCACACATCGCGGTAGGTAAGCTCGTCAAGCTGCGTATACGGATGCAGCGCCAGGTACTTGAGCCCAGCGCCCACCTTCCCTAGAATCAGGGCGATATTCTGCGGTGAAACCCGTGCGCTCTCCAATAAGCGGAGCATATCCGCCATGACCGTTGCATCCAGAGTTGTTGCGGCGTAGGAACCATCCGGTGCCAGACCGTAAGCCTCCGCCACCGCATACCAGACGGCGGTCGCCAGCAAAACATGGGTGGGAGTCTGCTCGCCGTGCGAACCAAACTCCCACATGCCAGAATCTAAAGCAAAATCAAGGTGTTCCCGGTTAACCTGCGGAAAAAGAACACGAATACGACGGTGCGTTTCGCTCGGAGTCCAGCCCTGCGCAGCCAAGGCGGTAATCAGCGTGCCAAACTGCTGATGAAATTCGGCGTACCCCGGCGGCAAAGACGAACGTGAAGGCGCCTGTGCGCGATCGTCAGCACGACCATACATGCGAAACCTTCTTTCAGCCAGTCCACCGTGAACCGGCTACCGTCATGTCATCTTCTATGCCCCGGCGCATAACTTCTGCACAATCGCCGGAATATCTGAAAAATAGCGATGTGATGTTATTACCCATTCTAGATGCGGGACCATAGCTGTAAAATTTATTACGCTCCGATGCGCAACATACCCCGCGCCGCACGCCCCGCAAGACTGGCACAGCACACCCGAGAATGCGAAACTGAGAGAATGAGCGAAAAACACGAGCGCACCGAAGCTACGAACACCCGCATCCTGACGATGCTCTCTAACGAACTAGACCTCAAACCCACGCGTGTTCGTGCCGCCGTAAACCTGCTCGACTCCGGATCTTCGGTTCCGTTTATCGCTCGATACCGCAAAGAAGCTACGGGCGCGCTCACCGACACCCACCTGCGTGCTATCAGCACCCGGCTCGATGCCCTGCGTGCGCTCGAAACTCGCCGCGAGAATATTCTCAGCTCGCTTGCTCAACGCCGCGAAGATGGGCTGATCGATCCGCTTACCTACGAACAGCTCATCACGGGGGTGGGGGCGGCATCCAGTAAACAAGACCTCGAAGCGCTCTACGCGCCCTACCGGAGTGAGCGCATCACCAAGGCGCAGCGTGCCCGCGCGGCAGGTCTGGAGGCGCTCGTTGAAGACCTGCTCGAAGTTCCGCTTGCCGGGGTCTACGATATTGCCGCAGCCTATGTGGACGAACCGGATGAAACCGACGATAAACATGCGGCAGATGCCGGAAAATCCGAAGGCACCGGAATTACAACGGTGGAGGAAGCCCTCGATGGCGCCCGCGCTATCCTGATCGACCGGGCACTCACCGACCCAACGCTCGCCGAACGTCTTCACGAAAGAATGGTTGCCACCGGAACGATCTCTAGTCGAGTTATCGCCGGGCGAGAAGCCGAAGGGGCAAAATTTGCCGACTATTTCGACTTCTCCGATAGTATCAGGCGTATCCGCCCGCACCGGGTTCTCGCCCTGCTTCGCGCCAAAGAAGCCGGAATCGTGCGGCTCAGTATTGACGGTGCCACACCAGCTCCGCCCCTGAGCAAACTCCGCGGAGAAGCGCGTGCTGCTGCGCTTGCCCTCGCCGAAAATTACGAGAACGTTCGTTCGGGATACGAGCGTGAAGTTGCCTCCGCGCTGCGCATACCCGTGCAGGTTCTCAACACCGTCGACAGTGAAGACCGTGTGCTCGGCTGGCTCGCCGCAACCGTGCGCACCGCATGGCGTAAACGGCTGCACCCCCGCCTGGCAGACCGCATACGCAACGCCCTCTTCGAGATGGCAGAACGCGAAGCCATCACCGTTTTCGCCTCGAACCTGCGCGACCTTCTGCTTGCCGCACCCGCCGGGCAAAAAGTCACCCTCGGGCTTGACCCGGGGCTGCGTAACGGCGTGAAATGCGCGGTTATTGACGGCACCGGGCACGTGCTGAAAACCTTCACGGTGTACCCGCACGCGCCTCGATACGACCGTGCCGGTGCGCTCGCTGCCCTTGAGGATGCGGTTCTCACCCACGGCGTGGAACTTATCGCTATCGGCAATGGCACCGCCTCACGTGAGACAGATAAACTCGCCGCCGAACTGCTGGCGAAGCTGCGTTCTCAGGGGTATAAGGCGGCACAGAAGGTTACCGTCTCAGAGGCGGGGGCATCCGTATATTCGGCCTCCGAACTCGCCAGTGAAGAGTTGCCCGATCTTGACGTAACGGTACGCGGGGCGGTCTCGATCGCCCGGCGGCTGCAAGACCCGCTCGCCGAACTCGTCAAAATTGATCCCCAGTCATTAGGTGTGGGGCAGTACCAGCATGACGTCAGTGTGACCGCTTTAAGACGCGCCCTCGATAATACGGTTGAGGACTGCGTAAACGCGGTGGGGGTTCACCTGAACAGCGCATCCGCCGCACTGCTTGCGCGTGTTGCCGGTTTTAACCGCACGATTGCCGAAAATATCGTGGCGTACCGGGACGAACACGGGGCTTTCACCACCCGGGAAGAGCTTCTGAACGTGCCTCGGTTAGGGGCTAAAGCCTATGAACAGGCGGCGGGATTCGTGCGGATTCTGCACGGTACCGAACCGCTGGATGCCTCTGCCGTGCACCCCGAATCGTACCCTGTGGCGCGGCGTATTATCGCCGATGCGCAGCGGAATCACGGGGCGCTCTGGCAATCCGGGCGGCTTATCGGCAGTGACGGGGAAGACCCGCTCACCGCACTTGACCCTGCTGACTATGTGAACGAGAGCATCGGCGAATACACCGTGCGCGATATTTTTGAGGAATTGCGCCGCCCCGGGCGTGACCCGCGCCCCGAATTCCGCACCGCACACTTCTCTGAGGATATTTCTCGCTTTGAGGACGTAACCGTTGGGATGGTGCTTGAGGGCACCGTCTCGAATGTGGCGGCCTTTGGCGCCTTCGTCGATATCGGGGTGCATCAAGACGGGCTAATTCATATCTCGCAGATGAGCCGCGAGTATGTTGCGAACCCGCACGACATTGTGCGAAGCGGCGATATCGTGACTGTGAGAGTTGTTGAGGTGGATGCGTCTCGCCGCCGTATTTCGCTCTCGCTGCTGGTAGATGCGGGTGAGCCGGGGCGCTCGGATGCGGTGCATAAGAAAACGAATAAACGTTCTTGATAGGGTTGAACCCCGAATGCGCGTCGCAGGAACGGGCATCCGGTAGCGCGTATTCTGGATGCGGCACCCGACGACACCTTAGCACATGTCCGTCCTTCGGTCGTGGGGCGACCTCAGTCCTCTTTTAATGCGCTTTCGGTGCGTCTGGAACCACATCCATCTTCTTAGAGTCTCGTGTACTTACCCGGCGCGAGTTGTTGCGGATGTGCCCGTTCATTCCTCACTGCGCTTCCGCAACAGGCAGAGCTTCGCGGTACGTTGCGCCTAGAATTTAGGATTCTCAGGGTCCGGACCTATGCGACCATCCTTCCGCGTAAGCCCATCAATCGCCGCAATATCTGCTGTATCCAGGGTGACATTAGCGGCTGCAAAGTTCTCGGCAATGCGCGCAGGAGTAACCGACTTCGGAATCGCCACGATCCCCTTCGCCAGATGCCAGGCGAGCACAGCCTGCGCCGGAGAGATACCGTGCTTACCCGCAATCTCAACGATCACCGGGTCTTTCAGAATCTCGCCACCCTGACCGAGCGGCGACCAAGCCTCAGTCACAATACCAAACTCACTGTGCACCGCGCGCATATCTTCCTGCGAGAAATATGGGTGCAGCTCAATCTGGTGAATCGCCGGGGTCACGCTGGTATCGGCGATAATTTCGCGCAGCTGAGCCTGCGGAAAGTTAGAGACACCAATCGAACGCACCTTACCCTGCTTTTTCAACTCAATGAGCGCCCGCCATGACTCCAGATAGGTACCCTGCTGCGGCATAGCCCAGTGAATCAGATACAAATCCACGTAATCGGTGCCGAGCCGCTCTAGCGATGCATCAAGCGCGGCAATAGCCTTCTCAAAACCCTGATCCGAGTTCCACAGCTTGGTGGTGAGAAAAATATCCTCACGCGGCACGGAGCTGGCGGCAATACCGCGACCTACCCCAACCTCGTTCCCATAAATGGATGCGGTATCAATGTGGCGGTACCCCGTTTCGAGAGCCGTACCAACAGCATCGGCGGCACCATTATCCTCAATCTGCCACACACCATACCCAAGCTGAGGGATGCTGTTGCCGTCATTGAACGTGATGTTTTTGACCATTACTTCTCCTGAAAGTTGATGGGGACTGACGTTTTCAACGGTACCCCTGGATGCGCTCGCACGCTAGGGTGACGGGCGCATCCAGCCCAGCGCGAAACCGGTAAGCCCCTCCCAGGCGCGGAAAAAGAACCCTTAATTTATATTGAAAAATCCCGCTTTATTCGCCGTCAAGAGCCTTTTAGATTCAGAAAAGACAAAAAGTATGAGCTGTAGAGATAAACGGGATTTGATTCCTGTCGAGCAGCAAGTCACATGACTATAGTCATACATTCTTACTGACGTTACGGCACTGCCTGTAGAGAGTCTTCTTCGAGAGACTGGAATAGCCGGGATAGAAAAGGTTTCTATCCAATCGGTGTTCTAAGGAGAATATGATGACTGCACTAGTCACCACTAAAGTCAATGCTCTTGCAGCTGCACGTACTTTCGGGACGGCAGCGGGTAGCCCCGCTCACCGCCGTGCACTTGTGGCAAACCCCAGCGAGGTTTTGGCTGAAGCAGGCGTTGTTCCCTCAGGAACTCAGGTCCGCCTGGTAGAAGATGAAACCCTAACTCTGGGGCACCACAAGGTTGTTAATGACGGGGAAGAACTCGTCATCGCAATCGCTCCCGCTGTTGAAGAAGATCTTGATACCACCGATTCACCTGAAGATATTGACATTTGCTGGTGCTGCTGCTGCCCTTGCTAAGTTCTGAAGGGCTATAAACAACGACGGGAACCAGGCTATTAAAGCTTGAGTACTAGCCTGGTTCCCACCCCGGATACACAGTGAAGGAAAATCATGAAAAAGCGTTCAACAGGTCGTTGGGTTTTTCGTGGAGCGTTGCTCGTTGGATTTTTGCTTATTAACGCTTCAGCCAATCATTGGTGGCCGTTCCTATGACTTTTACATATGACAACGGATTAGTTCAGATGCCTGAACCCCCGCATCTTTTTACATCCGCTTGGTACGAATCTCCTATTTCGAGTGCTCTAGCCTGGCAGAGCCACGCTCCTGAGGGTATTGGGGCATCAGATATTTCTGGCGTTTTGTTGGCCACTCGGTTTGAGAGTGTTAAAAAGGTTTTGCATGATGACCAAAGGTTCTCTGCTGTAGGACAAAAATATTTGAGTCAAATGCAGTCCCAGGCACACTACGCGAAACCTGAACCTGCAGATTTTCAGATCCCTCAAACTCAGCAAAGGTTCTTAGCGCATATGGATGGATCCCCTCTTCGCCAGATGCGCAAAAGGTTACGTACGCCTTTTACCACCGCAAATTCTAAGAAAGCGGTAGAACGTTGTCGAGATGCTATTGAGCAGTCCGTCACGATGCTTGCGCAATCGAAAAAACTAGATCTTGCAGGGTGGTGTGATGATCTCGCGGTATCCCTGATTAGTGTTCTTATCGGGTATGAAGGAGATATTATCGAGCTTTCTCGATGGTGCCGAAAACGGGGTGCTGTCCCGAGCAAACGAGAGGGGAAACTCTCTGCTCCAGATGCGCATCAGCTCTTCGCCGAAGACGTTATGGGTGCAGGAGGGTTCTACCATCAGTATCGTCACGACGGTATGTCCCACGATGCAGCAGTCGAAATTGTCAGTATGCTCGCCTCAATCACCCATGAGAGCTTGCAATGGGCTATGACTAACGTTTTGACCGTACTGACACAGCGTAACCTTTGGGAAACAGTAAATTACGAGAACTCTATCGCTATGGTTGATGAGGCACTGCGCCTATACACGCCTACTGCAGCGTTAGGACGCCTCGCTACTGTCGATACCAAAATAGATGGAACGTCTATTCATGCGGGGGAATTAATCGTGTGTTTACTTCATGCCGCACAACACGATTCCAGAATGTTCCCAAACCACGATGAGTTTACGCCCGGTAGGCCGCATGCGTCAGAAGTAACCTTTGGGATGGGACCTCACGCATGCCTCGGATTCCCCATCGCCCGTCCTCTCATGGGGTCAGTTGCCCATAAAATCGCAGAATCTGCGTGTACTTTACGGCTTGGTGAAAATCCTGAACCACTACCGGAGATGATTAACTCTACGTGGATCCAAATGCCAGTACACCTTATACCTTCAATCTCTGGGGAGAATCTTTATGCAGGGATATGAGCAATACAGTGTTATCGCTGAGAACATTCACCAAAATTATAGTGATGTGAAGGTGCTTAAAGGCGTCAACCTCGCGGTCGAAAGGGGAGCAGTTCACGGTATTCTCGGGCCTAACGGCGCAGGGAAAAGCACCTTTGTGGATTTGTGCACCGGATCTTCTAAACCTACAAGCGGTACGATGCAGGTCCTCGGCGTTGATCCGCATCGTAACTCTGCCCTTGTGCGTTCGCATATGGGTATTGTGATGCAGGAAGCGGCATTCCCGACTGGGCTCAAAGTCAAAGATGCTGTCACCTGCTGGCAGCGTTATATGTCTGCAACAGAATACACAGTGCCTGAGTTTTTCGATCTTGAGAAATTAGCGGATCGCAGAATCCATGAGCTTTCCGGTGGCGAAAGGCGCAAACTTGACCTGTATCTGGCTATGATGGGCAACCCTTCTCTGCTTATTCTTGACGAACCCACAACTGGACTTGATCCATTAGCACGTCGAGATGTGTGGGAGGTTATTCAGCATCTTGCCGAAACAGGTACTACCATACTGCTTACTTCCCACTATCTTGATGAAGTTTCGGCTCTCTGTCAGCAACTTTCTATCCTCCTTAACGGGCAGATTGTTGCAAGCGGAACCCCAGCGCAGATTGCTAAAGAATACAGTCACACACGGCAAGGCTGGGTAGAACTCTCAGACTACCAGAACGCCCAAGCCCTTGGCGGAGAACTTTCTTCGCAGAGCGGGTACAAGAATATACGTGTTCATGATGCCACGGTTTCATTCGATGTAGAGTCCCCAACAGGTCTACAAAACTTATTTGCAACATCCGCATATCGTGATGCTGTCCTTGATTTTGCGCTCAGCGACTATTCACTTGAAAACGCGTACGGCAGCATTGTGCGATCTACGGATGCCCCACAGGGTATAGGTAGTACCCGCACAGACTAGGAAGGCCACTTACGTGAGTGCCACAATCTCAAACTTCGCACGGAGTCTGTATGCGCAAATAGCCATGCAGCTGACCGTCTTTATCCGCAATATGCGGAGTGTTTTTTTCACCTTAGCCTTCCCCATTATGATGATCGTGCTCTTCGCCAGTGGATCTTCAGGACAGGCTAATATTCCCGCTCAGCAGGGAATTAACGTAACAATGGCAAGCTGGACTATCGTGGGCTTGTGCTGCTACACGCTCTTGATGGGTACATTTGTGCGTGTAGCAGGTGATATGGCGGCGCAGCGCTCGACCTCTCTCCTGAAACGCCTGCGACTTCGGAGCACATCGGATGCCGCAGTAATCGCTGGTTACATTGTGACTGCATCCATCATTGCCCTAGCGTGTACTTTAATCCTTATTGTCTTTGGCATGACGGTGTATCACCTGCCTATGCCTAAAAATATTCCACTGACGATATTGGTTATTCTGCTGACTACGGTGGTGCTCTCGCTCATCGGTGCTGCGTACGCATCGTTTATTCCCAGTGCAGAAGCAACTCAGATTATGCTGTTACCGCCTGCTCTAGTTTTGATGTTCCTCTCAGGTATCTTCCAACCTGTATGGACTATCCCAGCTGGGCTACGAGACTTCGCAGGATGGTTCCCCCTTGTGCACTTAACAGATGCATTACGTTCCGCGTGGTTCGGGCTCGATGTAGCACACGCGCAGGTAAGTGATACTGGATTAACCATCCCTTCAGGAACCCAGTTCATCAGTACTCAAGGGATGCTTGTTATCGGTTTATGGTGTGCAGTTTCACTTATTTTTGCGATTACTAAATTCCGGTGGGATCCCCGACAACACTAGGAGAGAACTATGATAACCGCATCGTTAGATAACCAATCTGAGACCGCTGAGCTATATCCCCAAGGAACTGAACGATATGTAAGGAACCCACAATTCCACTTTACTCAGCAGACCCGGGAAAATCGCACGACAGTTGTTGCTTCTTCGCCCGAAACAACAGCGCTGCTTGAAGGGCCTGAGGCTGAATTCATCGCTGAAGTTGACGGGAAAACCTTGGAAGATATGATGCGTTTACCCCGCTGGGCAGCGGATCTTCCACTCATGTTTGCTCTTGCGGCTCAGCTACAGCATCGTGGGCTTATTATGACTGAGACTCAACTTTCAGACCATACTACGCAGGGAAATATTGAGATTATTGACGTTACTCGTGCCCGAGTTCTTAAGTCTTTCTCTGCCTCGCCTCAAGACGGCATACGAGTTATTGATGGGCACATGGTTCCTAGCGTGAATTCGGGTTTGCCAACGGTGATTGTCTGCGAAGATATGATTTCTCCCGCTGCCGAAAAGCTGTCTAGGAAGTATGAGGCGGCGGGGCATCTGTACTGCCTAGTGCAATTACAGGGAGCGGATGCTCTCATAAGCCCAGTGCTGGGGAATTCGTCGAGCGTACCTTATGACCAGCTCAAGCATAGTCTTCAAGTTAACGCACAGTATGCTCTTTCGGGCGGTAAACTTCTGGACAATGTTATGGGGGCGGCCTCAGTAACTCCGCGTTCCGCGGTGTACTCGCTTGTCTGGTCGGCAATTCAGCGAATGAAGACATCAGATCCCGCAGAGCATACAGTCTTACGTTTTAAAAACGGTCTCTTTGAAGGGGAGCACTACGTCATGACGGGTGCCAAGATTACCAAAGCTCAACCGTTGAATTTTGACGCGCAGGCTAAAAAAATTGACCTGAGCTTCAATCCCGTCAACGACGCTGGACGCGCAAAATCTACCCGAGAGACCTGGGAAACCTATCGACATCTTGTATCTGATGTAACAGGAGTCGTGTCAAGCCTTAAACGTTTGGTACCTGAAGACGAAGAGCTCCTGGTACACGTTTATGGGGCGGGACATAACTGGGCACTCAATCACGGTAGCTCTGAAGAATTCACACGTAGCTTACGCGGTCGTTCTTCGGGTAAAGGAACCACCGATTTAGGCGCCCGAGTATCCGGTTTGGCAGAAGCTATTGAACGTCATAGTGCGATCTCTGACGGCACTGAAGCCCGTTTACACACCAGCTATAAAGACTTGGGGGAGCAGGCTCTAGACCCTCGAACCCTGACACAGTTCTCTCAGGATCAATACGAGCAACGGGATGTTCTCAACCAAGTGAAGGATCCATATCATTGGGTTCCAGAAAAATTCGATCCCACAGCAGAGATTGATTGGATGCCTGTTTGGCGACCCGCATGTGATGAAACTGCCTGGATTCCTGCAGCGTACTCGTTATTCATGTTTGATCACGGAGCGATGCTGCCAGGTGCAAAATGTCCGCTTGGACAGAAAATGATGCGTTCAGATTCAAACGGTCTCGCAAGCGGTTCTACCCCAGGCGATGCCGCCGCGCAGGCTCTGCTTGAACTTATTGAGCGCGATGCCGTTGCCATTTGGTGGTACAACAAAATTCCCCGCCAGATAATGGCACCCGAGTTTACGGATACCCCTTTTATTCAGCGTACCCGAGAATGGCTGCAAAGTATTGGCCGCAACCTAGAGATTCTAGATATCACAACAGACATAGGTATTCCTGTAGCTGCCGCTGTAGCCCCTAAACCTGGGGGTGTGTCCGATCAGATCATTCTGGGGTTCGGCGCGCATCCTAACCCTGAAATTGCCGCAACCCGTGCAGTAACAGAGGCTCTGCAGTTTATGTGTGCCCTGCCAGCGCAATTTAGGACCGCAGAAGGTATGGATCTAGACCTCCTTAAAATTTCGGTAGATGATGCTGCTAGTCATTGGCTTCAAAACGCTAAACTAGACGATAATCCTCATCTTGTACCTGATCCACAGGCGCTTAACGTAGAGCATGTACCGTGGAAGCAAGCCGACCCCCAACGTATTATTGCGCGTCTAGAAGATGTCGGTTTACCTGTGTACCTTCAAGAGCTTACACGTCCTTATATTGGGCTTCCTGTAGTACGTGCTCTAGTCCCGGGGCTGCGTCCGTGGTGGAGGCGCTTAGCAGCGGGACGACTCTACGATGTGCCGGTTCAATGCGGATGGCTTACCCAGCCCACCCAAGAAACTGACCTCAATCCGATCTCCATGTTCTTCTAGAGGGAGTTACCCCGTGACAAAGACCCACCTGAATCCACACAAAATACCTTTGATTCATTGTGAATATCAGCTGAAACAGATGCATCCTCAAAACAATGAAAAGTTCGGAACTTTAGAAGACTGGGCTCAGAACTTAGACGTATCTGCACAGCAGGTCGCTCTGATATTGACTCGACAGAGCTCGTCAAGAAACCTTATACAACGTCTTATCAACCCTGAAACCGGAGCAAGCATAGAGATTTCTGGCTTTGAGCTCCTGCTGACTGAAGACGCGCTGGAACCTGTTCTTGACGAGGCAAATTATCCGCTTGGTCATACTGACTGCACTCTTACGCCGGGCGTTGTTATTTACGGGATGAATGGAAATACTCGCTTTGAAATAGCGCATCGGCCTTTACGAGTAACTCTCAATGCCCAAGCCTGGTTAGATGCTATGACGGGTGGCGTAACCCACCAAATTCTGGAATTTATAGGGATTTTTGCGCCTGAAGAACAGCATCATAAATATGGTCCTTGGGACTGTTGGGAACCTCATGACTATTTTATGTACCGACGTTCCAGGTTTGATACGGCAACCGGAGGGTATGGCGCTACTCGAACACGTGAGCACAACACAACCTTGCTCAAAGGCTTGGCTTCTCTTCGACAATTTCCCTTCCCCAAAGTTGATTCTCGCCGCCACCAACTTCTTCTGGATCAGGCGCTTCTACAACGAACATCCCGGCGCATACCGCAAAAACCTTCGTTAAGTCTTGAATCTCTGACAACACTGTTGGAAGAAAGCCTGCGTGAAACTTCCCATAAGAGTGAAAATATAACACGGCTGCCTTTTCCCAGCGGTGGCGCTCTTCACGAGCTTTACCCCTTCATCATTGCTCAGAATATCGAAGGGCTGGAACAAGGGCTATGGTATGCAAACCTGCATACTCGTCAGTATGAACAGGTTGCGGCTGTTGAGGAGAAAACTCAGAGCGCGTACATGCGTCTATTGCGTACCTATGCAAGTTCGGCGAGGCTAAAGACTGAAGATGTACAGGGGCTTGTTTTATTAGCTGCTGATTTTGACCTTGTGACTTCAACGTATGAAGGAGTCGCATATTCTCTTACCCTCAAACACGTAGGAGCATGGATGCAAACGGCCTGCCTGCTTGCGGAAGAAATACCACTCAACGTATGCCCTTTAGGCGGTGGCGATGCCCGCGCGTTTGAAACGCTCACAGGCATTTCATCCGATAGACTGGTTCCTGTGGGCGAGATTCTCGTGAGTTCCTAGCTTCTACGGTAAGGTTTTACACCCATGTTTGATACTTACGGTATATGGACCGCTCTGGCTTGGTGTGCTCTTGTGTTTGCTGTGGTCTGGATTGGGTACCTCAGAATCCAGCGTCCTACCGTAGGGAAGATCTATAGTATTGTTTCTATCATTATTATTATCTTTTCCTTAGTAGGTATTCTAGGCATTAAGCAATCTATGCTCCCAGTGGGGATTTTATGTTGTGCTATAGCAGTTACCGGAGTAAGGAATACAAAAATAGCGGCTATTACAACCCTGGCAGTTGTTGTGGCTCTTAACTATTTGCAGACTTTAGAACCTAGCTGGGAGATCAATACCAGTTCCCATGATCCAGCTATTGTTGCCATCGTGGGGTTTCTCTTCATGAATCTTCGGATTAGCCGAGTATCACACCGGCGGCTTCAAGAAGAACTTTATATTGCTGAACAGAACCAAGAGTTACGTGAACAGAACCTACAGGCAGAGTTTAGGACCCAGATTGCGGCGAACCTTCATGATCTTATTGGGCATGATTTAACAGTTATTAATATTCGCCTGCAACAATTGGTACGTACCTTAAAACCTCTTGATTCAGACGTGGCATATGAAGCGCGTGCGATACAGAAAATGACACGTTCTTCTATAGCTCATTTACGCGACGTTGTAGAAGGCTTTAATACAGTTGATTTCTCGCATCAACTCAATGCTGTACCGTCATTACTGTCATATCGTGGTATTCAAGCCCACATGGATATTCAGCAGAATGTTCTCAAGGTCCTTAACCCAAGTACCCTCACAGCACTGTATTGGGTACTTCTTGAAGCTATCACCAATGTTCTTAAACATAGCGGTGCAAAAAATTGCTGGGTGAGTCTAAAACAACATTCTTCGGGTGACTATATGCTTATTATCGCGGATGATGGTATAGGACTGAAGGAAAGTTCTATGCGGAACACCGGTGCCGGTTTAGCAGATATGAATACCCGCATTCAACATATAGGTGGAGAGACAACTCTTGGTGCCGCACCTGAGGGTGGAACCCAAGTCAGAGCTAGGATCCCAGCTTCTAACATCATTACTGGAGGGGCATAAAATTATGATTACTGTTCTTATAGCTGATGATCAGACGATGTTCGGCAGCGCGCTCGCCAGTCTCATTAATGAAGAAGAAGATTTGGAAATTGTGCGTGTTTGTCGAGATGGACAGGAAGCTCTGGATAGTATTGTCACATATATTCCAAATGTAGCGCTTCTTGATATTGAAATGCCAAAACTTAACGGTCTAGATGTTCTTGATGAAGTTCAGAAGCAAGGCATAAACACGAAAATAGCTATTCTGACGACTTTTCAATCTCCTGGTTACGTTCGTCGTGCTCTTGAAAGCGGTGCTTGTGCTTTTATAACAAAAGATCAAGATGCTGAAGAAGTATCAAATATTATTCGAGATATACATTCTGGGAAGGTAGTGGTTGATTCTGCGCTGCTTCTTAGTGGTGCTACACTGCCAGCTAATCCACTCAAACCCAGACATCAGGATGTTCTAAAACTGACTATGGAAGGAAAAACCGTCAATCAAATTGCACGGGAACTATACCTTTCTCACGGTACTGTGAAGAATTACCTATCTGAATCCATTCAACTTCTTCACTGTACTTCGCGTGTAGAGGCCGCTCACACGGCGCGTACTAACGGTTGGATTTGACCTGACCTTATGTATAAGGGGGCGATGGGCTTATAAAGATCCTTTTTAGCAGAGGAGTTAGGAATCAGTCGGTGTGAAAAGCTCACGAATCTGTTCCGCATCCACCCGGGACGAGGCGAAGGAACCGTCGTTGACGACCGCATCAAACAGCGCCGCTTTCGATGCCTTCAAATCCATGACCTTCTCTTCAACGGTGCCCTCAGCCACCAGCCGGTACACGTGCACATCGCGTTCCTGCCCCAGCCTGTGGATGCGGTCCACCGCCTGCTGTTCAGCCGCCGGGTTCCACCACGGATCCATGATGAAACAGTGATCTGCCTCCGTCAGGTTCAGCCCGAACCCGCCCGCCTTGAGCGAAATCAGGAACACTGGCGCCGTACCCTCGGCGAAATCTTTCAAAACCTGTGGGCGGTTGCGGGTTGTGCCGTCCAAGTACAGGTAGTCGATGCCTTCAGTCTGCAGCCGCTCGGCAATCGTGCGCAGATACCCCGTGAACTGGCTGAACACCAGCACCCGGTGCCCGTCGCCTAAGAGCGAGGGCAGATGCTCCACCAAATATTCGAGCTTGGCGGAAGCCACCCCGGCGTATTCGTCCGGGTCGATAAGCGTGGCGTCAAGCGCCAGCCGCCTCAGAAGCGTGAGCGACTGAAAAATCGTGAACCGATTCTTATCCATATCGTCTAAAAGCCCGAGCACCTTCTGCCGCTCGCGCTGCAGATGCATATCGTAAATATGCCGATGCGCCGTCGTGAGCGGCACGTTCACCCGCACATCGTTCTTTTCGGGAAGATCGGCGGCGACCACATCCTTCGTGCGGCGCAGCATCAGAGGGCGAACCCGGCGGCGTAACTTCTCAATAACCTGCGGGTCTTCACCGGACTCGGCGGGGCGTGCATACAGGTCGCGGAACATTCGCGCCGAGGGGAACAGCCCATCCGCCACAATCGCCAAGAGCGCCCAAAGCTCCATGAGGTTGTTCTCCATCGGGGTGCCCGTGATGGCGAGTTTCACCTGCGCGTTTAGGGCACGCGCCACCTTCCATGCGCGAGTTTTCGTGTTCTTCACGAACTGCGCCTCATCCAAAATCAACGCACCCCACCCTGCATGCGGGGAAGTACCGTTCTCTGTATTTTTGGGAACATGGTTACCGAATTCGGTGTATCCGTCCTCGTCGAGGCGGAACAGCGCATAGCTCGTGAGCACCAGATGCGCACCCTGTACCAGCTCGGCGATGCTCTTGCCGCTTTTGCCCGTAGACTCGGTGATAGTCACCACCTTCGCACCCGGCACAAATCGCGCGGCCTCCTGCGCCCAATTACCTACCACGGATGTTGGCGCAACCACGAGGAAAGGCGCAAACTCGGTGTGATCGACGCGTTGCTCATGCTCGGCGATCGCTTGGGCAAGCAGAGCGAGCACCTGCACGGTTTTGCCCAAGCCCATATCGTCGGCAAGAATCCCGCCCAGCCGGTGCTGCCTCAAGAACGCGAGCCAGCGGAAACCCTCAAGCTGATAAGGCCGCAGAACTGCGGTAAGACCCGGGGGAGAGGGCAGGTGATTCGCTGAAAATACGCCGGAAGAAACAGATAAAGAATCGGAATGTTCGTTCTCTAAAACTTCTTCGGAATCGGCGGTCTCACCCGCACGGTCGGCGGCCTCCACAAGGGCGAGAAGACTCTTGACCTGCGCATCCCAAGAAGCCACGGTTTCCACACTCGAAGCGAGCGATTCCAGCTCAGAGAACAGTCCCGCCTGATGCCGGTTAATACGCAGCTCACCGCCGGTTTCGTTGAGTGTGCGAGCCTCCTCAATGAGGGTGCGCAGCGCCGAAAACTCCGGGCGATTGAGCGAAAAATAGGTGCCGTTACCCAGCAGAATACGGTCTTGATTCCGATCGAGCGCCTCAAAAACCTGGGCGAAAGGCACAGTCCAGTTATTGACCTTAATAGCGATACCCAGCCCGAACCAGTCACGCGAATTACCCTCGGTCACCTTGACCTCAATCATGGCGTCGGTCGCCTCGGTAAACTCGGGTACGGAACCGAGCAGCCGCACGCGAACTCCGGGAATACGCCGCAAGGCGGGCAGCACATGGGCGAGAATATCGCGGGTTTCCCACCCCTGAGAACGGCGTTCCCCGAACCCGCCTGCCAATACCGGGTTGGATGCAGTCGCCGACCGTACTGCGCGTAGCACCCGCGCCTCAAAACGTTCGTCGCGTTCTGTGCCCGAGCCCAGCGGGGGCAGGCGGCGAACCCCCGAGTCTGTGCCTTCTTCATAGAGTGGGTTCTTCGGGTACTCCCAATACCAATTCAGGAGCGCATCGTGCGAAATCTCATCATCAAAATGCGCCTCAAATACCAAATAGGGTGAACGAACCTTCGGCAGCGCCAAAGCCGGGTCTGGGGTAAGGAATGGGACGGCCCGCGTGAGGGTAGGCAAGAACTCGCGGTGAAAAGCCTCGCGCTCGCCCGCCGGAATACGCATTTCGCCGCGAGATACCAACGATTCTGCGGCTGCGTCCAAGGGCTCGGCAAGCGGAATAAACGCCAGGTTAAGACCCTCCGGCAAGTCCGGAATAGTTGGCGTCGCAGCGTTCTCGGACGAAAGTTCGGGAATGAGCCCGCCCGTCTGCGTTTCAGGATTTTCGTTTTCGTCCGAGCTCTCCTCTGCCTGTTCCTGCGAAGATTGAGCCTGAAAAACATTGCGATGCGGCGTATCTAAGGCGCCCTTGCGCGTGCTCTTCCAATGCACTCGATGCGCCTGTTCCTCGTAAATACGCTGCACAAGAGAACCGAGCGCGAAAAATCCTGAGCGTGGCGAGCCGATGGGGTGGCAGTGCGCGGCATCAAACCAGAGCTGCCGCACCCGGTTATCTTCGTGGGTTTCCCATCCCAAGGCAGCATGAAGAGCCAGGTCAGGAGCGGAATCTTCACTCACGGCAGCCTCTGCGTTCTGTCGGGATTCGGCCTCAACGGCTCCGGCGTGTACCCTCACCCGGGCGGGTGGTAAAACCGCAGTAGTCACCTCAAACCCTTCGAGAAGAATCGGCAGGCCAATCTGCTCTGCGCGCGCTAGAACATCCCACAGCAGCGTGGAATTCGTGGCGGTGAGCGAAATCCAGTCCCGATGCGAAGAGTACATATTCTGCCACGGGCGTGCGATAGCGTATATCTCGGCGAAGAATCGTTCGTGCTCAGGGTACACTTCGTGACGACCGACCGGCCCACCAACGCTGGACGCGAAGGTCTCCCAGCTGAGCCCGCCCTTGATCCAGCGCCCGGTTTTGGACTGCATCAGCGGCCGCGCCAGCAAATTGATAGGCGGGGTTGCACCGGGAATATTGCGCCCGCGCGCATACGAACCCGAAATGCTGAAGGAAAGGTCGAGCGCCCCCGGAACCCGTGCCGAATCAATACCGGATGCTTCACCCCGGGCAGCGAGGACCTGCGCCATATCGCGCCGCCACACCGAAATTTTCGAGGGCGAAGAATGCGTATTCTCGTGGTCGTTCAGGGAGAGAGATTCGGGTTCGGTGGTGAGCGAGCTTGCCGAACGAATCGCCCCCGATGCGCGCAACGCCGCCAGGGGATCGTCGGCTGCCTCCGCAACCTGTCGCGCAGTATCGTCTGGGCTCTCCGGGTTCATAGACTGGCGGATGCGGCCACCGGGCGCATTGTCGAGGGCTTTCCGCGCGGTTTTGGCACGGTCGAGTGCGGTGAGCATGAGGGCGACGGCGTGTTTGCAGTCGGCGGCGACCGGGCATGTGCATCGAGCGTTGAAAAGATTGGAATCGGCGTCAGAACCCGGGAAGAAGCGAATATCTACCTCATAGGGAATAGGGGTGCTCCCATTCACCAGACCTTCCAGCGTGTTTTCATCTTCATCGTAGGTGTAGCGCACCACTTCACGCTGACGGGCATAAGCAAGCCCGCGCTGGTATGCCTTATGCCCCGCCTGCCGAAT
>ERZ773003.214-NODE-214-length-45354-cov-9.785404_pt1 | contig 45354 bp, 35 predicted proteins | sample MGYA00580668_ERZ773003 | MGnify/ENA primary metagenome ERZ773003 (study PRJEB29015, sample SAMEA2738002) | human oral metagenome | biome: human oral; feature: human-associated habitat; material: dental | place: China | collected 2126 ...
TCCATAGTGCCCCGCAGGCTGGCGGGGGGTTGCGCCCCGCGCCTCCCGGGCGGCGACGTGACGGAAAAGCGCAGTCTGCGCTGTTTTGGTTCAATAAGAACTGAGCAAAAGGGACTGCGCAGTTCGTATGAAACGTTCTACTCGGAAGGGCGGGTCAGGCGTGAAGCGCAGCCAGGTCACCTTGGGTCCGATCCCACCGGCCCAAGGAGGACAGGCTCCTACCCGCCCAGGTAGGCCCTCCTCACGTCATCGTCGTGCAGCAGGTCGCCACCGGTCCCCGTCTTTGAGATCGTGCCCGTCTCGAGGACGTAGCCACGGTCGGCGATCGAGAGCGCCATCGAGGCGTTTTGCTCCACGAGCAGGATCGTCGTGCCCTGTTGGTTGAGCTCCTTGATGATCGAGAAGATCTCATCGACTAGGATCGGGGCCAGGCCCATGGAGGGCTCGTCGAGCATCAGCAGCCTCGGCCTGCTCATGAGGGCACGCCCCATGGCAAGCATCTGCTGCTCGCCACCTGACATCGTGCCCGCTGACTGTCCGGCCCTCTCCTTGAGGCGCGGAAAGTGCTTGTAGACTATCTCGAGCGTCTCGGCATTTTCCGCATCCGTTCGGGTGTAGCCGCCCATATCGAGGTTCTCGGCAACCGTGAGCTGCGTGAACACGCGCCTACCCTCGGGACAGAGCGCAATGCCCCTCTGGACTATCTTGTGGGGCCTCGTGCCCGTGAGGTCCTCCCCCTGAAACTCAACCTGCCCGCTACTTGCCTTGTTAAGGCCTGCGATCGTATTCAGGGTGGTTGACTTTCCCGCACCGTTCGCCCCGATCAGGGTAACGATCTCACCCTCGTTGATCTCGAAGGATATGCCGCGCACAGCCTTGATGGCGCCGTACGAGACGTGCAGGTCCCTGACGCTCAGCAGCGCTGCCATCTAGCTCACCCCCTGCTTGCCCAGGTAGGCCTCGATGACCTTCGGGTCCCTCTGGATCTCCTCGGGCGTGCCCTTGGCGATGATCCTGCCGTAGTCGAGCACACCGACGACCTCACAGATCCCCATCACAAGACTCATGTCATGCTCTATCAGAAGGATCGCGATCTGAAACTCGTCGCGGATCTTCTGGATGTTGCCCATGAGCTCCTCGGTCTCGTTGGGGTTCATGCCGGCGGCGGGCTCGTCGAGCAGCAGCACCTTGGGATGGGTTGCCAAGGCCCGCAGGATCTCGAGCCTGCGCTGGGCGCCGTAGGGAAGCCTGCCTGCCCGCTCGGATGCGAGCTCGCGCATGCCAAAGATGTCGAGCAGCTCGAGGGCCCGCTCGTGGAACTGCCGCTCCTGCCTCCAGTGCTGCGGCAGACGCAACATGTCCGTCAGAAGGTGCGTCGACATCGAATTCGTGAGGCCCACGAGCACGTTTTCCTCCACCGTCATCTGGTCGAAGAGGCGGATGTTCTGGAAGGTGCGCGCGATGCCCATCTTGTTGACCTGCACCATCGACTTGCCGGCCGTGTCATACCCATCGAGCAGAACCGTGCCGCGCGTCGGCCTGTACACGTTGGTAAGCAGATTGAAGATCGTGGTCTTGCCGGCACCATTGGGACCGATGATGCCCGAGATCTCCGTGCGACCGAGGGCAATGGAGAAATTGTCCACCGCCGTCAGCCCGCCAAAGTCGATGCCCAGGCGCTCTGCCTGCAGTATCGGCATGCTACCCAAATCACGCTCGGGAATGAGATTGGCCGTCTCCATCTGGACGAGGATGGGGCGCTTCCTCCTCCGCCTGGCTGTGCTCCCCGTGGCGTCTGCTGAGGCCGTGCCGTCGCCGACCGCACTTTTGGCCGCGCCCTTGGCGACGGAGTCGAGCGCCTCTCTTGCGGCATGCTTGAGCTTGGCGGTCGCGGCGGCTCCCATGCTAGGCATCGCCTTTCACCCCCTTGGCTGCAGTCCCATCCTTCCAGGGGAGCCTGCCTCCCATGGCGTTTTCTATCCAGCGCGAGAGAGAGAAGTCATAGGCACCCAAGAGACCCTGCGGACGAAAGATCATGACCAGGATCAAGACGATGGCGTAGACGACCATACGGTAGTCCGCAAACGCGCGGAGTGCCTCAGGCAGTATGGTAAGCACCGTGGCCGAGATGGTGGAGCCGAGCATAGATCCCATACCGCCCAAGACCACCATGACCAGGATCTCGATTGACTTCATGAAGCCGAACTTGGCGGGCTCCATGACCCCGATGCAGCCCGCGTAGAGCGCGCCGCCCACGCCCGCGAAGAAGGCCGAACTCACGAAGGCGAGCGTCTTGTAGTAGGTAACGTTGACGCCCGAGGCCTCTGCCGCGATCTCGTTGTCACGGATGGCGAGGATGGCCCTGCCGTGACGCGACTTCATCATGGTATGGATCAAGAAGAGCGAGATGGCCACCACGACGAAGGTGTTCATGAAGCTCGTGTAGCTTGGGATGCCCGTGAGGCCCTTGGCACCACCCGTCAGCTCGAAGCCCACGACGCCATCGATGTTGAGCATGACGACGCGGATGATCTCGGCAAAGCCGAGCGTGATGATGGCCAGGTAGTCACCCTTGAGGCGCAGCGCCGGCACACCTATGATGATGCCAGCAACGGCGGCCATGACGCCACCAAAGAGGACGCCGCCCACGAAGAGGGCGCAAGCGGCAGGCGTGGCGGTCACGAAGTCCCTCATACCGACGCCAAGGACGGGCATGAGGCGCATGATGAGGATGGAGCAGGAGTAGCCTCCTATTGACATGAACCCGGCATGGCCGAGCGGCAGCTGTCCCAGATAGCCCGTCGCGACGTTGAGCGAGACGGCCATGATGATGTAGATACCCACCTGCTCGAGCACGCCGGTCTGATAGCGGGTGATGACAGCATTGCTGATCAAAAGCTGGCCGAGCAGGATGGCACCTAAGGTCAGGAGCGCGTTAATCGCGTAGCGCGCCGGCATGGGAAGCCCCCTTTGCCCGACGCCTTCCGTGTCGCTGGCACCAGCCAGCGAGTCCTGCCTCTTGTCCACGTCCCTCTTTTCCATGGTCTTCTCCCTACACCTTCTCGTTCATCGTGCGACCGAGGATGCCTGTCGGCCGCACGATGAGCACGACGATAAGCAGGAGGAACACGATGGCGTCCTTCCAGACCGAAAGACCGATGGCCGAGACAAAGACCTCGGCGAAGCCGACGAGAAAGCCGCCGATGACCGCTCCGGGAATGGACCCGATGCCGCCGAGCACTGCGGCGACGAAGGCCTTGGTACCCAGCATGACACCCATGGTGGGCGAGACCTGCGTGTAGGCCATGGCATAGAGCACCGAGCCGATGCCTGCGAGCGCGGAGCCCAACGCGAAGGTGAACGAGATCGTGGTGTTCACGTTGATGCCCATGAGGCGAGCGGCGCCCATGTCCTCCGACACGGCCCTCATGGCCTTGCCGAGCTTCGTCTTCTGGACCAGAAGGGCCAGACCAGCCGTTGCGGCGATCGTCACGACGACGGTCAGGATCGATATGGGTGAGACGCTGACGCCCAAGAGATCGAGCGGGCGAAGGTCGAAATACGGCGGCACCACCTTCGCGTCGGCCCCAAACATGAGCTGTGCGCCGTTCTCCAAGAAGTACGAGACGCCGATGGCCGTGATGAGGATAGAGAGCCTGGGGGCGCTGCGCAGGGGTGCGTACGCGACCTTGTCGATCAAGACGCCCAGCAGCGTGCAGCCCACAATCGAGAGGATGATGGCGAGGGCAGGGTGAAGTCCCAGCTGCGCCATCACAACCCAGGAGATGTAGCCACCGATCATGATGATGTCGCCGTGGGCGAAGTTGAGCAGCAGGATGATGCCATACACCATCGTATAGCCGAGGGCGACGAGCGCATAGATACTGCCGAGCTGCAGGCCGTTCAGCAGCTGCGTCAGAATCGTCATGAACAACACTTCCTCTCTCGTACGCCGATGCGGGCGCGACACGCGCAGGAAACGCAACAGACAAGCTCAAGGCGCCAGAGGCGACTGCCCCAGCGCCTTGTCTGCTTGTGGCTGTGGGCCGCTTCCTACTTCGCTTCTATAGAACTGAATACCTTTTGTGATCCACCTTCGAAGGTGATGATCAGGGTCGGCTTCACGGGATCTCCCGAACCCTCGTACCTGATGGTCCCCGTGACGCCCTCGACGCTCCCGGCCTTCACGGCGTCGATGATGGCCTGCTTGTAGTCCTCGGTGCCCGCCTTCGCCTTGCCCTCGGTCTCGACGGTCTTGATGGCCTGGCAGAGCACCATGGCGGCATCATAGCCGAGCGCGCTGAAGTTGCCAGGCGTCTCGCCGTTGTGGGCCGCCTTGAAGTCAGAGATGAACTTCCGGACCTTCTCGTCGGGGTTCTCGGCGACGAAGGAGCAGTCATAGAAGCAACCCTCGAGGTCGCTGGCACTGGCGTACTCCTCGTCACCGCCCACGATGTTGGACCAGCCGTCCGCCCCAAGGATGGGTCCCTTGTAGCCAAGCTGGCGGGCCTGGGTCACGATGTTGCCATCATCCTTATAGTAGTTAGGCGAGAGAATCGCGTCGGGCTTGGTGGCGATGATGGTCGTGAGCTGCCCTTTGAAGTCGACGTCACCGTCGGCATATCCTTGCTGGGTGGTGACGGTGATGCCGTTGGCCTGGGCCTTCTCGACAAAGGCGTCATTGACGCCCTTCTCGTAGGCCCCGCCGGAGTTATAGATGGTGCCTACCGCCTTGTAGCCTCGCTCGGCTGCGAAGTCTGCCAGGAGCTTGCCCTGGTAGGGATCGGTGATGCAGGCGCGAAACGCGTTGGGTCCATAGGTGATGAAGTCCGCAGCCGTCGCAGAGGCCGAGACGATCGGCATGTTGTCATTGACGGAGGTCTGGGCGATCGCAACCGAGGGCGCAGATGTCACGTCACCGATGATGCCGACGACACCGTCCTCGACCATCTTGTTGTAGACGTTCTTTGCCTCGGTGGCGTTGCCCTTCTCGTCTTGGGCGTCGAGCTCGATCTTCTTGCCGTTGGCGCCTCCCTCGTCATTGAACTTCGAGACATAGAGCTCTGCACCCGCGCGGACGGCAAGACCGTACTGGGCGACGTCGCCCGTGTAGGGTCCCATGATACCGACCTTGATGGTGTCGGAGTTAGCTCCGGAGCCCGACGACGATCCACACCCAGAAAGAATGGATGCGCCACCTATGCCAGCAGCTATGCCGCCGAGCTTGACAAACGTACGCCTATTGAATGTGTGAGCCATCTCGTCCTCCCTGAAAGATAGGTCACCGATCACATTTCTGCCAGTGACTGACATCCTATACCATATCCATTTCCTTCAGTTCTGTATTGGTTTACTGCTGAGATGTAGTGTATTCGTAACACTCTCATTGCTACCCGCCTACCCGCGTGACGCACGACACCCTCTGTGGCTGCGCGTGCGCAGCGCACATAGCGCACGCGCAAGGGCATATCCGATGCAAACCCCCGCAAGATCGATGAACACGTCTCTCACAGACCCCTCGCGTCCTGGCACGAACAGCTGGATCGTCTCGTCCACGATGGGTGTCATCACCATGACGACACGCGATGACAGCCAGAGCCGTCTTTCTGGTCGCACTCCGGGCTGGCTGCGGCACAGAAAAAAGGCCAGGACCCCCAGCATCGCGTACTCCGAAACATGTGCGCATTTCCTCACGACGAAGGTCGCGAGTGCGATGTCTGAGAGCCCCAGCCTTTGGAGGAGGGGCAGTGCGAACAATACGAAACGCGTGCTCTCGTTGGCGGAGTCCGTGCCATTCATGAGCGAATGAGCCCAGATGAAACAGACCCACAGCGCCACGAGGATAGCTCTATACAGCAGCCTCCTATGCTGCCACACGAGTGGCCATGTGCTTGGGCTTGCGAACGTCCTCGCCGCCGCTGCGGTGGTCTGCGGTCGGCGTGGTGGGAGCAGGTACCTGAGAGGATGTTCCCACATTGGTCCTCACGGCTGCCGCAGGACGGGTCCCGCTTCCCATCTGAGGAGATACGGCGGGCGCTTGCCTTGCCTGCCTCGCGCCGTTGGTGGGCGTACCGCCGGGCGTGCCCGGCAGACCGGACGGAGCCGAAGGCGTCACAGCTCTGGCCGGGACAGCCGCCGGTGAGGCCGTCACAGACGGACGTACAGCGGCCACAGACGAGCTTGCGGCTGCGGCAACAGGAGTGGATGCGCCGAGCGCCGGGCCCGCAGACACGGGAGCAGAGACGGTCGGACGCGCGACGGGGGCCGCATGGGCTCCCTGGTACGCCTCCTCGGCAGCTGCGTCCTCCTCATCCACCGCGACCAGCATCCTCTGAAGCCTCATGAGGTCAATGGACGTCATGCCTGCCTCATGCTGCTTGGCCTTGTTCTTGATGTGGTGGGTTGCCGTGGAGATCGACACGTAGGCCACAACCGCAACCGCTGCGGCGATGATCGGAAGCAGCGCGCTTATATCCTCAGAGGAGAGGCCCGCTGTCGATTCGGCCATGGTAATACGGGGAGCCAGAGCCGATGCAAAGCTGGCGGCCCCTATGGCTAACGCCATACCTTTCACTAGTTCCTTCTTCATCTGCTACCTCCATTGCTGCCAATCGTTTCCGCACTCCATATAGGAACACCCATGCCGGGCAACAACATAAGACGGATGGCTGTGGTAGCTCTGTCTTGCAACGGCCTACTTCGTCTTATCTGCATGCACCGTCATCTAAAAATGAGTGATCCTATCCCTCATTTGCTTTACCCTAGCACGTTCTCGAAAGAATGTAAATAAGAAATAGTACAGTTTCTAAATTTTTTTCTAAATACTCGGCATGCACCATGCAAGGTCCACAAACGGACCTGTCGAAGACCAAGAGGCGTGCGAACCTCTCGGTAAGCTCTACGTTAGGCGTCCCGTCAGGCATCAAGCGCCCGACAGGACGCCGATAGATGATCTGTTGTTGGTGAGCAGCCTGACATAGGCACTGGTATCCATCACATGGGGCTTGGCGTCCGCCTCATGGGAGCGTATGGGCAGGGTCCTGGAGAGCGTTGAGCCGACACTGTGCTTCGCCCCCCTCCTGCCGGCCGGCCGCCTCGCATGACGTGGCGCCGACGCATCAAAGGGACGGGACGACTGATAGTTGAGCGTGATCGTCTCGTCCATGGCGGCAAGGGCCGCCTCCCATATGTCCTCGTGATCGAGATCGCTGGCCACGCGCTTGGCCGGATAGATTCCCTGGTTGACCTCAGGCACCCGCCTGGCGATGATTCGCGACCTCGCGCGGGCACGGGCCGCTGATGCCCGCTGCCCGCCAGGCCCAAAGGCAGTGCCGACCCGCAGCCCGCCACCTACCTTCGCTGCCCAAGACGGGAGTCCAAGCTGGCCCTTCTCGTACAGCTGCGACGTAGCCCCGCCCCTTGTGTCGCCTGTGCCTCGCGCTGTGACGCCCAGCCGCCTCGCAATGATATCCGCTCTCGAACCTTGTTCTCTCATCTGCGCCGCACCTCCAATGTCCGCCACTTCACGGGCACGCACAGAGGCGACGTCTTCCGTAGCTACGGTTACACTACTCCCATGGGAGGTCTGCGTAAGGCGGCGGGGTACGTGTTATCTGCAAGTGCCGTCCAGCCCTTAAGGATGAGATCCAAGACGGGCTGCTTTGTATGATAACACGGACCCCGACAAAAGCAAGTGAGACAAGGCGCACGCCGCCGCCGGCGGGTGCGCCCAAAAGGATGCGGGAAGGATGTGGCTGCGCGGGGGCTCAGGCGATGTACTCGTCAGGCGATGTACTCGTTGCTCTGCTGTGCCTTCTTGGCGGAGCGGATAAGGAACTCCTCGTTGTCGCTGGTCGCCCTGAGGCCCTTGACCAGCACCGAGGCAGCACGCTCGACGTTGTTCATGTTGGCGAGCACGCGGCGTATGCCCCATACGAAGGGCTGGATCTCGGACCTGATGAGCAGCTCCTCGTTTCGCGTACCCGACGCGACCGGGTCGATGGCAGGGAAGATGCGCCGGTCGGCAAGGTCGCGATCGAGCTTGAGCTCCATGTTGCCAGTGCCCTTGAACTCCTCGAAGATGACCTCATCCATCTTGGACCCAGTGTCGACGAGCGCCGAGGCGATGATGGTAAGAGACCCGCCACCCTCGATGTTACGCGCCGCGCCCAAGAACTTCTTGGGCGGATAGAGCGCCGCTGAGTCGACGCCACCGGAAAGGATACGGCCACTGGGAGGCTGGGCCAGATTGTAGGCGCGAGCAAGGCGCGTGATGGAGTCGAGCACCACGACGACGTCCTCCCCCAGTTCCACAAGACGCTTCGCGTGCTCGATGACGAGCTCGGAGACGGCCGTGTGGTTTGACGCGGGCATGTCGAAGGTCGAGGCGACGACCTCGCCCTTGATGGAGCGCTCCATGTCGGTGACCTCCTCGGGGCGCTCGTCGACGAGCAGGCAGAGGAGGTGCACCTCGGGGTTGTTCGAGGCGATGGACTGGCAGATCCGCTTGAGCACGGTGGTCTTGCCAGCCTTCGGGGGACTCACGATAAGGCCGCGCTGACCTTTACCGATGGGGGCTACGAGATCGATGGCCCTTCCCGTTATGGAATCCTTGCCGCATTCCATGACAAGACGCTGGTTGGGAAAGATGGGCGTGAGGTCACGGAAGCGCGGACGCTGCCTCAGCTCGTCGAGAGGGCGACCGTTGACCGTCTCGACCTTCTGAAGGGGTGGATACTTGCTGTTGTTGGAGCGGGCCGGACCAACCGATCCCTTGATCCTGTCACCGGGTCGCAGCCCGTACTGGCGGATGAGCTGCTGGTGCACGAAGGCGTCGTCGTCACCCGTCATGTAGTTGCCGGTACGCAGGAAGGCGTAACCCTCGTTCTGGACGTCCAACACGCCCTCGACCGGCCTGAAGCCCTCTGCACGTGCGGCGGCCTCATAGATGGTCTCCACGAGCGCCGCCTTCTTGAGGCCCACGTACTCGACACCAAGTTGGGCCGCCTTGCTCCTGAGCTCAGCCACCCTCATGGACGCGAGCTCCTCGCGAGAGAGGCTGGGCTCAAAGCTCTGTTCCTGCTGGTTGCGACGGTTACGGCGATTGCGGCGGCTCCCACGCTGGTTACCGCTGGCGTTGCCGTTTGTGTTGGCGTTGGCGTTTGCGCTACCGTTGGCGTTATTGCCGGGACCGCCGCTCGCAGCTGTGTCATCCTTGCGCTCACGCCTGCCGCGCCTCTGACGTCCTCCCTCGCCTCTTTCGTCCTGGGACTGGGGCTGCCCCTCCTCCAGAGAAGCCTGTCGGGAAACGTCCTGGGCGTCAACACCAGCCTCGCTGGCCTGTGCCCCATCGTCCTGCTCAAAGGTAGGAGAGCTCGCCCTCTTCTTGCGGTGCCTCTTGGGTGCTGCCTCGGCTACGTTCGCGTCGGCCTCGGCAAGGGTGGCTACCGGCGGCTCATGGATGACCGCAGATGCTTGCGTCGCCTCCTGCGTCACCCTAGTCATCGCGTTGACATCCAAGGCGACCTGCTCGCCTTCGCTTTTGACCTTACGGGGGCGACCACGGCGCCGCTTCGGCGCTGGCTTTGCTACCTCGACCTCGGCCGGAGTGCTCTTTTCCGATTCGCTTACACCGCCATCGGTTGCAGCTGGCGCCGGATGAGCCGCGCTGACCTCGCTCCCAGCGGCCACCGGAGCAACGATCCCGGGAAATAGCATGCTGTCCTGACCGGCAGGCTGTCCGGATGACTCAAACTCCCGCGACTGCTGCATCTCGCTTGTGCCTTCTTCTGCCATGTAGTCCTTCCCTACCTTCTATGAAAGCCGAACTGCAAATCTCAACACTGTCCGCCCAAGGCTCGAGACGCTTCTCCTGCACACCGTGACATCTCGGCTCGCGCCCCCTCAGGGGCCGGCGAGAATGTCTTGTGTACTGTGCGAGAAGCAAAGGATTTCCTGAGGGCCGTACCCTTGCGGCCCCAACATTTCCAAGAGTATACCAATGACTGCGCCCGCGCAAGACGCAAAAGTCGCTCCCTGCAGCCGCGAAATGAACCCACCTTCTCCAGGTGGGTGCCCTCATCGCAGGTTCCAGCTTCCTCAACAACGGAGGATACCTGTACTGATAACGATATGCAGGCTCCCTCAAAACGCTTGTCGGTTCACCCAGTTGTTGCCGCAGGGAGGCGACAACTCCACTATACGTGAGCCAGACACCAATACCAGTCTTGACTTGCACTCATTAATGTTCAAGACTAGAGGGTAGTGATTTTTTCATCAGCACCTGCTCGGGTCAGACGCTTACAGATCACATACTAAGGGGACGTGCCCTCATATGCCAAGATCGTGGTTAATCCACCTCTGCCTGTTTTTTGCGGCGCTCGTGACAACACTTCTGGTCACGCCCCTCGCAAAGAGGGTTGCCTGGACACTGGGGGCGGTGGACAGGCCGGGCGCCCGACGCATCAACAGGAAGACGGTTCCACGTATGGGCGGCATCGCCGTGTTCATGGGCATCGTGGCGGCCTTCCTCACACAGTATCTAGGCACGATCTTTCTTGGCTGGCCGACGGTGTTTGCCCCCGCTCCGCACTTCTCTAGCATGGACTACCACAGGATCGCCCTGGGCCTTGTCACCATCTTCCTCACGGGAGCCCTCGATGACGTCTTCCAGCTCACGCCCTGGCAGAAGCTCCTTGGACAGCTCGTCTCGGCAGGCATCGCCGTCTCGGGTGGGCTTGTCATCGGGACGATCGTGAACCCCTTCACGGAGGGTCCCCTGTTCTTAGGTTGGCTCGCCTACCCCATCACGGTCATCTACCTCGTTGCCTACGTCAACATCTTCAACCTCATCGATGGCTTGGACGGTCTGGCGACCGGCATCGCAGGTATCGCCGCGATGACGATGTTCATCCTCTCCGTTCTTGCGGGCAGACACGACTCTGCCGCCTTGGCCATAGCCCTCGTGGGCGCAGCGATCGGCTTTCTCTTCTACAACTTCAACCCCGCCTCGATTTTTCTGGGCGACTCGGGCTCGCTGCTTCTGGGCTACGTGCTGGGCGTGGTCTCTCTGCTCTCGGTCACGCGCGTGGCGGGCCTCACCACCATCATCGTCCCCTTGGTCGTGGCAGCGGTACCCATCATCGACACCTTCTCGGCCATCGTCAGGCGAAGTCGCGCCCATGTGAGCATAGGGCAGGCGGACCGTGGGCACATTCATCATCGTCTTATCGACGAGGGATTTAATCAAAGACAGGCCGTGCTGCTCATCTATGGGTGGACGGCGTTTTTGTGCCTTGGCACCTTCGTGATGACCCAGGTAGCCATTCTGCCTCGTATCGCCATCTTCTTCGTGCTCCTCGTGGTGTCGGCCATCCTCGCCAACCAACTCCACCTCTTCAAGCCGGTGCTCCTGCACCACACCAATCCGAAGACGGGCGACGACGAGCTCGTAGACCAGGACAGCCCCGACTTCGAGGAGGCGGAGGAGGAGTTTGAGGAGGAGAGGGCCGGAAGGCGTCACCTGCCGTAGGGGGCGCGAGGGGTGTGTATCGGGCGTGGAGATCGTCGGTCGCTTTCGAGTGTAAAATGCGGTTTTCCGTGAGCCGCCGGTTGCAGAATGCGCTTTTACGTGAGATGCCGATCCAGACTGCGCTTTTCCGTGAGACGGCTCCACGTTTGCGCAGGTAAGGAAAAGCACATTCTACGGAAAAGCGCATTCTGCGCACGGACCCTCACGGAAAGGCGCACTCTGCGCCACCGCCCGCATGCAGAATGCGCTTTTTGGTGAGCCCCACACGCAAAATGCGCTTTTCCGTGACATCGCCCGCCCAGAATGCGCCTTTTGGTCACGTCGCGGTGGCGTCGCCAGCGCAGAATGCGCTTTTCCGTGAGTCGCCGGGTACAGACTGCGCTTTTACGTGAGACCGTCTGCGCAGAATGCGCCTTTTGGTAAGACGTAGAAGAAGGGAGCCGAGAAGGCGTCGCCTGCAGTAGACGCACCGCACACCAACCCCCATCCCGAAACCTGATCCACAGCGTGGGACAAGGTTCACCGCCCGAACTCGAGAAGTTCAACAGCAGGCCGGAGACTCACTCAACCATTGACTGCGTCCTCATAATCGTCCCTGCGACGAAGGAGAAGCCCTGATCCGATGCTCAGTATGCCGAGGGAAAACGGGAGGGCAGCAGGCATAGAGGAGGATGGGTCATCCATCTGAGGCAGGAGGCTCTTCTCTGAATTGCCGCCCGTTGCCTTTTTGCGATCGGTAATGCCATCGGAGGCAGGGGTGGGGTCAGGATCCCGGTCAGCGTCATCACCTTGATTGCCAGCGCCGCTGTTGACAAACCTGTTGCGAACGCCCTCGCCCTCCGCATCGTTTGAGCCCGCAGCACCGTTGCCGCTCGAGTTCATCTGAGACAGTGTGCCTCTGCCTCTAGGTGCACCATTCCCGGCCCCAGATGTACCCTCTCCTGGACTTGCGGGGGCAGAGGGACCGTTTCCATCAGGTGTGGGGGCATCAGGCGTGGAAGCATCTGCTGAGCCGGAACCCTTGTCTGGTGTCGAGGGGGCCTTCGAGGCATTATCGCCAGCATCTCCCCCACTCCCCTTGCCCTGGTCGCCAGCACCACTGCCATTCTCAGGGGCATTGCCGCCCGTATTAACCGGACCCAAAGCGGCGATGAAGCCCGAATGGTCTCCTGTCAACTTGTCAAGGGCAGACTGATCAGGCAGACCTCCTTGGTGATTCGCAGAGGTCTCTACAGAGGTTAGCGACTTTGTGGCACATTCCACAACGTGCCTTTCCAGTACATTCAAGTCCTTTTCCTCGAAGTAGCCCGCATTCTGGATGTGTTTCAGGGACTCAACGGCACTGGCAGTGCTCCCCGAGAGGCCAAGAGAGTACATGCGATACGTCGAGGTCATGGACTGGGCCTGTCGCTGGGCGGAGTCACCGGTGACAGACGCGCCATTCGATATGGTCACGATGCTCTTGACGTATGCGTCAGATGGGGCGCTCTCGAGACGCCTTGCCGTGGCATCGACGCTCTGAAGGCCTGCACCTGCGTTCACGCCAGCGTTTCCACCACTACTCATCCGCGTGTCGACGAAAGACTTCACGTCATCAAACTTACCTGTGAAAGGAAGGACAGCATTTGAGCGACCGCAGCAAACGATCGCGACCCTTGCCTTCGCATCGGACTCGAGAATCCCCTTGCCAATCCTCTTCGCGGCCTCCTTGAGGCTCTCCCTCGAGCGTGGTGCCATGCTCGCAGAGTCATCCAACAGGAGCACGACGGCGTTGTGCGCGCCGGACTGAGCCTTTGTGTCACGTTCCTGGGCACATGCCTGTGAGGGAAGTGCGGCACCGCACGTCAAAGCGAGCACGATGGACACCGAGAGGGCGCCGAACATCTTGCGAAGAGCGAAGAGCTTACCTTTCACTGAGATCCTCCGTTATCGACCGATATCAACCACGCGACTGACTATATTAACTGAATAGAAGCTTAGTTATTAGGACTCAGCGATGAGCACGAGAGAAACACAAAGTCCAAGCCTCCCTCTGGCCTCTCCCCTATCTTGCCACGAACAGAGCGGCCCACGTCCCGTGAGCAAAAGGCTTTCGGGACGCGGGCACATGGTACGTCAGTGAGGACAGCGAACCTCAAGTTGTAGGCGAGAGGAGCTTAGCCATCGACCCCACCTGAGTCGGCATCGCCACGCCTGCGCCTGAGCACGATGCCGAGTACGGTGGCAAGAGCACCAAGGACAGCGAGCGGAAGAGCCACGAAGAGCGGCGAAGAGTCACCCGTCTTCGGCAGGTCGCCACCACCTCTCTCAGGCTGGACGTCCGACACCCTCGCGGACCCCGCGTTGCCATTAAACGTGGATGACACCTTTGATCCTTGGTCTGTGGGTCCCGGAGTCCCGTCATCACCCTTGTTCTGCTTATTATCATCCTTACCCTGCTTGGCACGTTGGCCCTGGTCGTCACGACCGTGGTTGTCGTCCTTGGCCTTGCCGTCCTGGCGCTGGTCGTCCTTGGCCTTGCCGTCCTGGCGCTGGTCGTCCCGACCATGGCTATCGTCTTTGCCATGGTTGCCACCTTGGCCTTGCTTGCCGTTCTGAGCGCTGCTACCGATGGCCTTCTCGAAGATACCGTCGCCGTCCTCGTCGATCGAGGCAGTGATGTCGGTGCCGTCTGAGCTAATCTGGACCTCGGTGGCGTCCCCGTCAAGCGCGATGCTCTTCGTCACGTCATCGCCGCTAGCCTCAGCCGTGGCCCCCTTGAGGGAGTCCGCCTTGATGACATAGCCGCCCTCGGTCTTTCGCAGTTCGACGTTGCCACCGTCGGTGCCCGTGACGCCAAACGTGTAGAGATCCCCCGTCGCACTGTCCAGCGTGGAGGTGAGCTTGTACGAACCCGTGTTGTGCGCAAGCTTGACAGTCCCGCCACGCTCGAAGGAGGCGGACTCGGCGCCAGCGGACTGCACCAAGAGGAACGCATCGGGGTACTTGAGCGAGTAATCATATGCATCCGGGGAGCTGACGCTGTAGTCTTCCTTGTTGTCGGGAAGGGCTATGTTCAGGGGCGACTCTGAATCCGCCCCATCGCGATCCCAGAATCTCATCAGATCACTCTTACCCTCTGCAACCTCAGATATGTCCCAAGTTCCATCTTCACTTTCACTTTGTGTATGAGCGCCATCTTTGCGTTGTATGCGAGCATTGTGAAAAGCCGTATCAGACTTGGCAGTCAAAAGCGCAATCTCATTTTCTATCGGAGTATTAAGATCCTTCCCATTTAGAAGGGATAGATCGTTTGTAGCTTCGAGAAGGTGTACATTCTTTGTAGACAGATCACTTTTATCATAAAATTTTTTATAATCGGGTAATGCAAATTCTCCCGTATTTGTATCTACATATAGGTAGCGCCCTCTATGCCCCGGATCAATACTATCATAATAACGTATGCGTCCGGTATAATCTTTATAGATTGTATCAAATCCAAAAAGATCATACACTTTTATCCCAGTATAACCTCCGGGTTTCGACTCAAATTTGTCAGCAACGACAGTGTGTGTGTAATTATTCCACCCAAAAGACAAAATGACTGGGCTACCTCCATGTGCAACAAGCTTAACCCGTTCTACCAGTGTATCCATTCTTTCTTTAGCACTTTTCATTTTTTTCTTAGAAGAATCGTAATAGAAATTAACCATAGTAATTACATTTGAATCAAGATACTGTGTAAAATAGTAGTAATTGATATACGACTGAACATCCTTTGAGGGATTCATATCATGCAAGCATTTGGCCCCTTCTTGCCTCTGCAGTGGGCTAGCAACACCCATTTTATTGAGGACAGCGCTGACGGCAAAACCGTAGCAGCTACCTTTCCACTTCTTTTCTATATTGTTTTCAATACGCTGCTTTTCTGAGCTCTTTTTTGCCAAGACCTTCTCTGATAATCCATCTAGAAGAACTTTTTTATCATCGTCAGTTAGGAAGTACCTATCTCCAAAGTTTTTATCATCATTTTTAAATTCCCATGTATCTTTATACGTAAGTTGATTATTTTTATCGTTCTGAGCATCTAAAGTAATTTTATCTGACTGCGCAAGGTTAATGATGTTGTCTCCGCTTGCTATCACTGAGTACACGAGTGCACCAGACGCAGAGTCAGAGGCCTTGACTTTCCACTCTAATTTTTTGGTCTGGCCGGCAACGAGCTTATCCCAAGTTTTCTCGGGAGTTCCTTCCTGCAAAGTAAGTTCTTTGGGTAGCTTGAGAGTGACTTTTAAATTTCTTATCATCTTTTGGTTGGGATTTTTGATCTCGGCTCTTAGGGTGAAGGAGCGCTTATCAGTAGTCCCCTCCGTATAATCGTGCGAAAGACTTATCTCAACGGGATTCAGCAGCTCATTAGCAATCTCAAGAAACTTCTTGATCAGGGCATCCAAGTCGTTTGCCTCAAAGTAACCTGAGTTCTGAATGCTCTTCAGGAACTCGATGGCCTCGGCATTATCCCCGCTCTTGAAAAAGCCAACTGAATACATATTGTAGTTCGGAAACATGCTCCGAGCTCGCCGTATGGCAGAATCATCATCGTTTGGCTCCCCATCCGACATGGTAACGATACTCTTGGCGTACCTATCGAATGCACTATCTTGGAGCAACTTTGCCGTTGTGTCAGCGCCCTCAAGGCCAAGGGTCACATCTGTCCCGCCATTAGCCCCCATCCTGTTATCGACGAAGGATCTGACCTCATTGAGGTTGCTTGTGAACAGAAGAACTTTGATCGAGTCCGAGAAGGCGACTATCGCTATCTTTGCACCCTCGTCCGCCTCAAGTATCTTCTCGCTGAACTTCTTTGCTGCCTCCCGAAGTCTCTCTCTCGGGCTTCCATCCATGCTCCCCGAGTCATCTAGGACGAGCACGACGGCGTTGTGCGCAATTGGTTGGGCCTCAATCTCTGCCTCTTCTGCACGAGCCTGAGAGGGAAACGCGATGCCACACGCCAAGAGAAGCGCGAGGAACACCGACAACGTAGCGAAGGCCTTGCGAATGACACGTTTGCGTCTCATATGAACCGTCCTTTCCCAACTCTATCCGCCGACTGGAAAACCACCTAGCTATAATTATACTTACTGAATTTATATTTGGATCTACAAAAAACTTATTAACAGCTCTGAAATAAAGTCATGACGCGCAGGGTGTCTGAGCCAAGGACCAACCCCTGTCCCTCGAGCTGCGCCAGCGCGAGGGCAGCCCCATGCCCCGCCATACAAAAAGCCCCCGTGACACACTCGTGTCACGGGGGCTTCACCACGGACGCCTGGGGCGCCCACATAATCGCAGGGCGGGCTGCTTACTCGGCCTCGTCGAGGGCCTTCTTCGCCACCGTAGCGAGATCGGCGAACGCGGCGTCGTCCTCATAGGCGATCTGGGCGAGGACTTTACGGTCGAGCTCGACGCCCGCAAGTTTCAAGCCATGCATGAACCTGCTGTACGAGAGCTCGTTCATGCGGGCGGCAGCGTTGATACGCTGGATCCACAGGGCGCGGATGTCGCGCTTCTTGTTGCGACGGTCACGGTAGGCATACTGCCCAGAGTGCTGGACCTGCTCCTTCATGCCACGGAAGGTGCGGGAGCGGGCGCCATAATACCCCTTGGAGCGCTCGACTAGGGTCTGGCGCTTCTTGCGACCGGCAACTGCGCGCTTGACACGTGCCATATCTCATCAACTCCTTGGTGTTTCTCAAAAGAGCGTGCGCATGCGCAGCTCGTGCTCTAGTGCTTGCTTCCTATACGCTGCGAGACAACCTTGGCGTCTCCTGGGGTGAGCTCGGCTTCCTTACGAAAGCCCCGGATGCGCTTCTGAGACTTCTTGGTAAGGATGTGGCTCTTGAACGCCTTCGCGCGCATGATCTTGCCTGTGCCGGTCCGACGGAAGCGCTTTGCCGAACCTTTGTGCGTCTTCATCTTGGGCATGCTTAGCTCTCCTTCTCGCTCTCGGCGTCGCCCTTGGGCCCCTTCTCGCTAAAGGCTCCCTTGATGGGGGCGACGAGCATGTGCATATTGCGACCCTCCATCTTAGGCTGCTGCTCGACCGTCGCATAGGGCGCGAGGTCCTCGGCCAACCTATCGAGCACCATCCTGCCCTGCTCGGGATGGGCCATCTCGCGACCGCGAAACATGATGGTGATCTTGACCCGCGCGCCCCTCTTGAGGAAGCGCATGACATGGTTCTTCTTCGTGGTGTAGTCACCCACATCGATCTTGGGACGAAACTTCATCTCCTTGACCTCGACCCTGATCTGCTTCTTGCGGGCGGCCTTGGCCTTACGGTCCTGTTCGTACCTGTACTTGCGGTAATCCATCACCTTGCAGACGGGTGGATCCGCGTTGGGGGCGATCTCCACGAGGTCGAGGCCCTGATCACTCGCGACACGCAATGCGTCGCTTAGGCCAAAGAGACCCAGCTGAGAGCCATCGACACCAATGAGGCGGCACGTGCGTGCGGTAATCTCGCGGTTGATGCGAGGTCCATCGTTCTTGGCTATCTTCTACACCTTCCCTTCCTCGCGACGTTCCCGTCGCATTTGCGTGCTGACGCGCGCCGGATCCCTTGCATAAAAAAGCTCCCGACGCAGATAGCGTCTAGGAGACAAGATCCACCGAGGCAGAAGGGAACTCTATTGTCTGACCAGACGGCTACCATGCGGCGCCATGTAGGTGGGGGCCCAACACCGACCCCGCTTTCCAAATGCATGCCTATCTTAGACATGCGAGAGCGGCCACGCAAGGGCAAAGTCTGCCCTTGCGTGCCTCCTGTCCAGAAATACGCAAAGCGACCACGACTTGATAGACGTGCCCTTGAGCTGAGGTCTGCGGGTGCGGCGCAGGGTGAGGACGAAAGCCCAAAGCTACACTCCGAGCAGGCCGTACGCCCCCGCACTCACCCAGAAGACCACCTGCAGCACCAGTGAGGCCCCAAGCAGTGACCAAACTGCCTTTCTCCCGCCGTCCTTCCTGTCGAGCTGCGCTAGGAAGTAGGCTGCAGGAAGCGCCACAGGCACAATGTAGCGAAAGTTAGACGAGCACGAGAAAGGCTCGCTCAGCGATAAGTAGACAAGTCCCAGCACGTAGCTAAAGAACACGACGCCCATGAAGATTGTGCCCGCCTTGACGCCAAACGTTTTCGATCGTAGGTTGATCGTGGCGCGCAAGATGCCCACGAACACGGCGATGGTAAGGAGCGCGCCTATGAGCAGAAGCACCATGCCCACGCAAACAAGGTGGGGCTCATCCGGCGCGAACTCATCGAACGTCGCGCCCTTGAGCGCAATAAGGGGAATGCTGTACTCACTCATCAGGTGCAAGAAGGGGTCAAAGCCCCCACTCCACCAAGGCAGCAGCCTTTGGGCCAGGCTATAGGCCGAGCGGTTCATGGGGCTTGCAGGGTCCACCTTCTGGAGGTAGCCAAAGGGCATGCCAAAGCGCAGGTAGGCGTAGACGTGCCACCAGCCCCCGAGCACCGCGGCGGGGACAAGCGCGGCTGCGACCTGCAGCGCGAGGCGTGCCGCAGAAGGCCTGCCCTCGCGGTGTACAAGACGAAGGATAAAGGTGACCAGGGCGGGCAGAAGCAGCAGGGCGGCCGTCGTCTTGGTCATGAGCGCGAGGCCGAGGCAGACGCCGGCACGAAGCGCCCGCGCGAGGGTCGGATCCTCGTACCAGCGCATGAGCAGGAGGAGGGTCACGAGCGAGAGCAGCGTGAGGAGGCCGTCGTAGGACACGTTGCCGGAGAGCGGCACGAAGAAGGGCACGAGCGCCCAGGCGCAGAAGCCCAGCGCCAGGGCGCGGCCCTCGAGGCGGGCCTGCCTCAGCACGAGGTAGCCGACATAGGTCGCACCGACCGAGTAGGCCAGCGAGAGCCACTGCAGGCTCTCCGCCGCCTGCGCGTCCGCGAGGCCGAAGGCGCGCCCCGCGCAGACCCAGGCGGCCCCGAGGTAGTAGGAGAGCGGCGGGTTGTAGAAGGACCAGAGCGAGGTGGGGTCGACGTCGAGCGGGCGCAGGCCGTTGTCGGCGAGCCGAAAGACGTAGGCCACGTGCCCGGCCGTCGCGTCGAAGGTCCAGGTATCGTGCTGCATATAGGTATAGGGAGTGGCCACGACGAAGTACAGGCGCAAGAGCACGGTGACACAAAATGCGATGGCGCAGATCCTCGAGTATCTGCCCGCAGCTGCCCAGAGGCGATCCGGGACGCAGACCGCGACGACGAGCGCCAGCGAACAGACGCTCGCAGGCACAAGATCGGCCACCCCACGCGCCCAGCTCAAGCACACAAGCCCCCCAAGCGCAAGCACGACGACGCCGACCTGCGCCCACGCAAGCAGGCCAGACCCGCCCGCAGGCCATGTTGGTCGCGCGTGCCTGGCCTTAGCCGCCATGAGTCCTCCCACAAAGGGAGTGACAAGCCAGGCGCTCCCGGCAACAACGTCTATGGCGGATTCGAGCTTTTTGCAAAAAACCCCTGTCTTGAACTTTGCCCATCCTAAGGCATAGTAACCTTAAGCAATAGCCATTACAAGTGCCGTCAGTTGGAGCACTCTTGAAGAGAGTCATCGTCATCGGGGCCGGTCCTGCGGGTATCACCGCAGCGCATGAGCTTCTGAGCCGCGCACCCAAAGAGTTTGAGGTCACCGTCCTTGAGGAGACCCAGGCAATCGGCGGCATATCGCGCACCGTCGAGCACGACGGCAACCGCATGGACATTGGCGGGCATCGCTTCTTTTCCAAGGAGGAGCGCGTCAACGCCTGGTGGGCCAAGCTCATGCCCATGCAGGGTTCCCTCGCCTTCGACGACAGGGTCCTCGGTCGTGTGTGCCCGCTTGCCGATGGGGGGCCAGATCCCGAGAAGGTCGATCGTGTGATGCTCTCTCGCCATCGCGTGTCTCGCATCTACTACGACCACAAGTTCTTTGACTATCCCGTGAGCCTGAGCGCCCGGACGCTCAGGAACATGGGACCTGTGACCACATTGCACGTCGGCTTCAACTACCTTGGGGCACGAGTCAAAAAACTTCCCGAGGACAATTTAGAGAACTTCTACATAAACCGCTTTGGCCGCGCGCTCTATTCGATGTTCTTCGAGGGCTACACCGAGAAGCTCTGGGGTCGCCACCCACGTGACATCAGCGCCGACTGGGGCTCACAGCGCGTGAAGGGCCTCTCGATAGCCGCCGTCCTCAAGGACGCCATTGCCAAGGCGACCGGAAAAAAGCAGGAGCAGGGGGGCGAGACCTCGCTTATCGAGCGCTTCTCCTACCCCAAGTACGGTCCCGGGCAGCTCTGGGAGGAGGCCGCCCGCAAGGTTCGCGCCATGGGCGGCACCATCATCATGGGCACTCGCGTGACGGGCGTCTCCACCGACGAGGAGGGCAGAATCACGGCCGTGAGTTGCCAGGACGGTAGCACCTACGAGGCCGACGCCGTTATGAGCACGATGCCCCTCAAAGACCTCGCGGACGCCTTCGACACCATCCCCACAGACGTTCATGCGATTGCCGCAGGCCTTCCCTACCGCGACTTCGTGACCGTGGGACTTCTCGTGGACAGGCTCGAGCTCAAAAACGAGACGGACATTCGCACCCTCGGCAACATCGTCCCTGACAACTGGATTTACGTCCAAGATGCCAGCGTGAAGCTCGGGCGCATCCAGATCTTCAACAACTGGTCGCCCTACATGGTCAGACGGCCCACGAAGACTATCTGGATCGGGCTTGAGTACTTCTGCGACGAGGGTGACGACTTCTGGAACATGCGCGACGAGGATCGCGTGCGCTTCGCGTCTGCCGAGCTCGTGCGCATGGGCGTGCTCTCTCCCCAGTCCAAGCCCCTGGACAGCCACGTCGAGCACGTAAAGAAGGCCTATCCCGCCTACTTTGACAGCTACGGGCAGATCGACGAGCTCATTGCCTGGCTGGACACGCACCCCAACCTCTTCTGCCTGGGGCGTAACGGTCAGCATCGCTACAACAACATGGACCACTCGATGATGACCGCGTTTTATGCGGTGGATGACTTGCTTGGTGGCACGACAGATCGCAGTAACGTATGGAACGTCAACACCGAGACGGACTACCACGAGGACAAGAGCGCAAGCTAGCACACGCGAGGCCTAACCTTGGGGCTTATGGGGCCTAGCACTTGGGGCTGAACGGCATGCCGTGACCTTCGGGGGCCGTGACCTTCGAGGGCGGCTAGGCATGGTGCGTCGAGGGTGCGCGGGCATGGAGGCGCCGAGGGCGGTCTGGCGTGGGCCATAGGCATGGCGGACGGTGATCGCCCGGGCGCGGGTCATAGGTATGACAGGCCGAGGATGCACAGACGCCGGCCGTCTCCCAAGACCTAAGAAAATGGCCGCACCAGAGTCCTCTCTGATACGGCCCTTCAATCGCAATGGTGCCCGGAGTGGGGATCGAACCCACATGCCATCGCTGGCAACGGGTTTTGAGTCCGTCGCGTCTGCCAGTTCCGCCATCCGGGCGCAGCACGGCATTGACTATAGCAAATCTGGGCAGCGAGTGTTGCCCTCATCACGACCTTCACGGTCGTTGCGAAGTGGTCATTGCGAAGTGAGTGAATCACTCACAACGTCGTTGCGGGATTATGAAGTGAGTGATTCACTCACTTCGATTTCTCTTTCAGTAAGTCTCTGACCTGCGTATCTCTCGATTCGCCTTTCCGAGAGGTACCCGTTTTCGCCTCAAAAATCACTCACTTCGTGATTATGAAGTGAGTGATTCACTCACAACGTCGTTGCGAAGTGAGTGATTCACTCACTTCGCACGTTGAGGCCCTACTGGACCTGCTGCACCTACTGGACCTACTGAAAGTAGGGGTTCGACGCCAGCTCGTCCTCCATCGTCGTGATCTCCCCGTGGCCGCAGAAGAGAGTAGTATGGGGGTCTATCTCGCGCTTGACGCGAGCGAGAGAGGCTCTCATGTCCTCAGGACTGCCACCTGCAAGATCAGTGCGTCCACAAGAGCCCTGAAACACCGTGTCTCCCACAAAGCAGACGCCCTCCGCGCTCCCCTCCCCCACCAAGCAGATGCTCCCCGGTGTGTGACCCGGCGTCTCGATGACGCGAAAGCCGGCGCTGCCCACCTTGATGACGTCGCCTTCCGTGTAGGTCAGATCGGGATCGGGGGCGTTGTCATCGTAGGCATAACCCAGCTCACAGGGCTCGCCGGCGTGCTTGGCCAGCTCGACGTCGGCCGGATGAATCACGTAGCTCCCGCCGACGGCCTCCTTGAGCGCCTTCACGCCGCCCACGTGGTCACCGTGCCCATGCGTCGCCGCGATGTACTTGACCCTCACGCCGTCAGGGAGGTGCTCGGCTATCTTTGCGCCAGAGTTTCCCGGATCGACGACCATGCACTCGCCCTCAGAGATGTAGACGTAGCAGTTGGTCTCGATGGGACCGACGACAAACATCGCAACCTGGTCGCGCCCGTCGCCCTGCCCGTGACACCCATCGTGGGCCTCACCCTCGTGATGGTCGCACCCACAGCCGCAACCCTCGTGACCCTCGTGACCCTCGCGGTCCTCATAGCCCTCATGGGTTCTCTCGCTTGTCTCAGCCATGCCAGTTCCTCCTCCTCAGTTGGTTTTTGCGCCCTCCCCGGCCATGATGCGCCTACAGTCGAAGACCGATGGGACATTGCTCACCAGGGCGAGCAAGGGGTCCAAAAGCGAGGCGTCAGAGATCGCTATCAGGTAGCGCATGCGCGCCACGTCTCCCTTCACAATCCCGCTCATCGTTGAGAGGATGTTTCCCCCCGCCCTGCGAATGGCGCCACCCACCTCCTCGATGAGACCCATTCGGTCGCAGGCCTCCACCACGATCTCGACATGGAACTCCGTTGCCCCCGTCGTGTCCCACTCGACGTCAATCATGCGCTCGGGATGCTCCATCAGGCGCTGGACGTTGGGACAGTTGTTGCGGTGCACCGAGACGCCTCGCCCGCGCGTGATGAAGCCCACGATGTCATCGCCCATAACGGGATTGCAGCAGCGCGCCAGGTGGGCGAGGAGATCGGGGTCCCCCTTGACCACGACGCCACAGGAACTGCGGCGTCTGCCCTTGTCCGAGCTGACATATGCCGCAGGCGTCACGAGGGGCTTGTCCTCGGCGATGGCCCGCTTCTTGGCGTTTCTCAGCCGCGCTCGGCGCTCGCGCTCTTCCTGCCGCTCGGAAGAGTTCGCCTCGAGCACGGCGACGACACGATGTGTCGTCTGCCGGCACGAGACCTTGCCCGTGCCGATTGCCGCGAACAGGTCATCCGCCCGTCGGTAGTCGAGTTGGACGGCGACTTGCTCGAGCGCGTCCTGGGTGCGCGCCGTCGAGATGCCATAACCCTTCTTGCGAAGCTCGCGCGCAAGCTCGCTGCGTCCCCGCTCGGCGTCATCGGTCTTGGAGAGGGTGGTGAAGTACTTGCGTATCTTTGCCTTGGATGACTGCGTCGTGACGATATTCAGCCAGTCCCGACTGGGCTTGCCTTGCTTGTTGGTCAGCACCTTGATGCGGTCACCGATTTTAAGGTGATATGAGAAGGGTACGACCTTACCGTTGACCAAGGCGCCCACGCAGTGGTTGCCCACCTCGGTGTGCACGGCATAGGCGAAGTCGAGGGGCGTGGAGCCGCGCCTCAGGCTCATGACCTCCCCCTTGGGCGTGAAGACGAAGATCTCGTCCTCGAAGAGATCCGTGCGCAGATCCTGGAGAAACTTACGTGCCTCCCCCATGTCCTCGTCAGCGATCCAGTCCAGACTCCTACGTATCTGGTTTATCCGCGAGTCGATGCTCTTGTCATCGTCACTCATCTTCCCATCCGAATTTCCGGACCTCTTGTAGAGCCAGTGGGCGGCTATGCCGTACTCGGCCGTGTCGTGCATCTTGTAGGTACGGATCTGTATCTCGATGGGATGGGCCCCCAAGCCTATGACCGTCGTGTGCAAGGACTGGTAGCCGTTAGCCTTTGGCGTCGCGATGTAGTCCTTGAAGCAAATGGTCAGCGGATGCCATAGGGAGTGGGCGGCACCGAGGACGGAGTAGCAGCTCCTTTCCGAGTCGGTAAGCACGCGCAGTGCGATGAGGTCGTAGATATCGGAGAACTCCTTGCCCTTGTGCGTCATCTTCTGGTAGATGGACCACAGATGCTTGGGGCGCCCGGTAATCTGATAGCCCGTAAGACCCACGTCCCGAAGCGTGCTGTCGAGGATCTTGATGGCCTCGGAGGTTTCCTGCTCGCGCTGGGCACGGGAGTCCTGCACCATGCGAGCGATGCGCTCGTATTCCTCGGGATCAAGATAGAAGAAGGCGAGGTCCTCGAGCTCCCACTTGATGGAGCTCATGCCAAGCCTGTCGGCCAGCGGGGCATAGATGTCCATCGTCTCGTGTGCCTTGAAGATGCGACGATCGGACTTGAGGGCGGCCAGGGTCCTCATGTTGTGCAGGCGATCCGCAAGTTTGATGATTATGACGCGTATGTCCTTTGACATGGCAAGAAACATCTTGCGCAGGTTGAGCGCCTGCTTCTCGTCTATGGATGTGACTTCGATGGAGGTGAGCTTTGTCACGCCGTCCACCAGCTCGGCCACCGCAGTGCCAAAGCGATCCCTGAGGTCTCGCAGGGTGGCACTCGTGTCCTCCACCGTGTCATGCAGTAGGGCGGCACAGATGGGGTCCTCGTCCATCCTGAGATCCTTGGCCAGGATGAGAGCGACCTCGACGGGGTGATTGATGTAGGGCTCGCCCGATCGTCGTCGCTGGTTCTTGTGATACTCAGAAGCAAACTCGTAGGCCGAGACGAGTTTGCCCATGGCCCTGTTGTCAAAGTACTCGGCGCAGATGCTCTTCAGCACGCGCCAGTTATCGGCCTGGGGTATCTGCCCTTGTGCACCCGTCGGACGCGCGTCTTGCGCCTCGCTCATGCTCATGTGAGTCCCCCGTTTCTATCCACGACCGTTCCGAAGTCAGGCACCATCGGACGATTGATGCGCTCGAGAAGTTCCTCCTGACTACTAGAGAGTACCCAATCTCTAAATGTCCTGAAGTCATCAACCTGACTTAATCCGGCAAGATAGCGACTTGAGCGCTCGAGCGAGCTGTGCTGCGGTCTCACGGCCATCGTGATGCGCCTGCTCGGCCCGTACCCATCCACCTGAATGAAGCCAAGTTCGCTAAAGGTCGCGATGGCCGAGGCCACCTCACGCTCATCGAAATCCCAAGGACTTCCGGCTGCGTGTGCCCTCGCAACGATGTCGCTGTCGTCGGCGACGGTCTGGCCAGCGTCGCCGCAGAGGTCTCGGATCGAGACGTAGAGCTGTGCCATGATCTCGCGCTGGGGCGCGGCACTGGCGAGCACGCGCTCGTTTATGTGGGCGTCACGCGATCCAAAGAGCAGCCACACGGCGGCGTCCTCGCCGTCCCTGCCTGCCCGCCCACTCATCTGGTTGAACTCCACCGCATCGAAGGGCATGTGATAGAGCACGACGTTGCGAACGTCGGGGAGGTTCACCCCCTCGCCAAAGGCGCTCGTGGAGACTATGGTCGTGAGCAGGCCCTCCCTGAAGGCGTCCTCGACGCGCCTGCGCAACTCTCGAGGCATGCCTGCGTTGTAGAAGGAGATCCTGTGGCCAAGGTCCGGAACGCCCTTCCTGAGCATGCGCGCAAGCCCCAGGCTGCGCTCGCGGCTGTTGACGTAGATGACGGTCTTCTCGCCCGTGGCGACGATGCTCACGAGGGCGACGCTGCGATCGCGAGACTCGCGAAGGTCGATGAGGTGAAGGTTCTCACGCACCGACGCGTCCACGATGACATCGTCCTCGTCTATGGAGAGCAGCGTTGCTATCTGACGGGCCGCAGCGGAGTCGGCCGTGGCCGTGACCGCCAGAGCGGTGGGGTTACCCAACGCGTCGAGTACGCGCGGGAGCCCCGCGTAGGCATCCCGCGCCCGGGCAGAGGTCACGTCACCGTGATGGGCCTCGTCGATGACCACGAAGCCGATGCGTCCAGAGGCGGCAAAGCGATCGACGTGAATGGCAAGAAACTCAGGTGTCGTCAGAAGCACGCTCACCTTTCCGCTCGCGAGGGCAGAGAACGCCTCCTCGCGCCCCTCGCGAGGCGTCTCGCCCGTGAGCACGCGAACGTCAAGCCCAAGCTCCCCCAAGACGGCCCCCAAATGAAAGGCCTGGTCGGCCACGAGGGCCCTAAGCGGGTATACGAAGACGCTCGCCTTGCCGTGTGCGATGGCCTCGCGGGCCGCATGGATGTGAAAGATGAGTGACTTGCCCCTACCTGTGGCCATGACACAGAGGCAGGAGCGCCCACGCGCCAGGCGAGCGAGCGTCTCGCTCTGGGCGGGCAGGAGCGCCGAGGAGCCGATCATGCGACGGCGTAGCTCATCGGTAAGCTGCTCGTAGGAAAGCCCAGAGGGCGTGTTTGCGAGCCTGTCCACCACAGGCGACAAAGATCCTGGTGAGGTAGTGGCTGCGGGTTGTGGGCCCGAGGCGTTCGCACACAGGGCAGCATCACGCAAAGAGGTGGATGACCCGTCGGCCACGAGGGTCGCGCCGCAGGCGAGCGCAACAGGCCCACAGCCAAGCACGTCGGCGGAGGCGGCAAGACATTCCTGAGCGCGTGCGAAGATCTGCTCGGTCAAGCTCGAGACGGCAGCCTCCACCGGGGCCTCCTCGCGGTAGATGATGTCCTTGACCATGAGCTTCGGCTTGATGCGCCCCTGCCAGGCCTCGTTGACCGGCTCGAAGACGAGGTCGACGACCTCGTCGCAGGCCGCTGCGCGGTCTATCTGGGGAACCCTAAACATGATGGCGGCAACCGAGCCCTGGCCATCTGTGGCGACGAAGCGCAGGTGATTGCCGGCAACCCCCACCTTGCCGCGATTTTTCATGCTCACGCCGCACGCGGCAAAGAGCGGCTTCTTGTTGGCTTGGCCAAAGGGCTGGAGCGCATCGAGCGCATCGAGGTTACCGACCGTCATCTCCGAGAGAGAGACCAGGGCATCGACCTCTCCCCTGCTCTCGAACTGCTCCTGGGGCAGCTCGTCCATAACCTCAGAGAGTCGCTCGCGAAGCGCGTCCAGCTTGTCTGCCTCGCAGGTCACGCCCACGGCGCCTGAGTGGCCGCCAAAGCGCACCAGGAGGTCCGAGCAGCTCTCGACCGCCTTGAAGAGGTCCACCGTGCCCACTGAGCGCCCAGACCCACGGGCGATGCCGTCCTCGGCTATCGAGAAGAGAAGCGAGGGTACATGGTAGCGACTGGTGACGCGACTCGCGACGATGCCCTTGACGCCCTCATGCCAGCCCTTTCCGGCGACGACGATAACTCGCTCCCCATGATAGTCCGACTCCACCTGCGCTAGGGCCTCTGCCGCAAGGCTCGACTCCGTCTCGCGACGGCTCGTGTTGATCTCCTCGAGCCGCAGCGCGAGCGTCCGGGCCTCAAGTGGGTCATCCGCCATCAAAAGGTCAAAGGCCACCTTCGTCTGGCCCATGCGGCCAGCGGCGTTCAGGCGCGGTATGAGCGAGAATGGCAGCGAGTCAGAGCTGATCCGCGAGAGGTCCGTGCGGGCCGTCGCCGCGAGCTCGACGATGCCAGGCCGATCCGTGGTACGCATGCGGCTGATGCCGTCGGCGACGAGGGCGCGGTTCTCTCCCTTGAGGAGCATCATGTCGGAGATGGTGCCCAAGGTGGCGATCTCGGTGTAGCGCCTCCAGAGCTCCGGTTGACCCAGCCTGCGCCCCAGAACCTGGAGGAGCTTGAGGGCAACGCCCGCACCCGCGAGTTCGCGAGAGGGGCAGTCAGGCTCGAGCTTGGGGTCGGTGACGGCAACGCCCTCGGGCACGAGCTCGGCAGGCTCGTGGTGGTCGGTCACCACGACGTCGATCCCTTGGGATAGCAGCCAGTCCACCTCGACTCTGGCCGAGATGCCGTTGTCGACGGTCACGATGAGATCCGGACGGTCGCCTGACAGCATCCTCTCGAGCGAGGTGCGGGAGAGCCCGTAACCCTCCTTGAAGCGATCGGGTATGAAGGGAAGGACGTGTCCTCCCAGCCTCCTCGCGCCAAGGGTCAAAAGGCAGGTCGCACTCATGCCATCCACGTCGAAGTCACCAAAGACCGCGATGGTCTCGCCACCCTCTATGGCCGCCTGGACCCTGTCGGCCACCTCGCTCATGCCGGGGATGAGGAGGGGGTCGAGCCAGTCGCGCTCTATCGAGGGCGACAGGAAGAGCCGTGCCTCCTCGACGTCACGTATGCCACGCGAGACGAGGGTGCGCGCCACGATGGGCACGACGCCGCAGGCCTCGACGATGGCCCGCTCCGAGCTGGGATCGCCCCCAAGGAGCTCCCAACGCCTGCTGTCGAGGAGCCCCGCCACTAGCTAGGCTCCCCGAGGCCCCGCTCGTCCTGGACGCTCTTGACGCTCCGCCCACCGTATTTGTCCTCACGCTTGGCCCACTTGGGCTCTCGCGTCTTCCAGATGGCCAGAAGCGGGCTGGCAACGGCAAAGCTCGAGTAGGTACCCAAAAGCTCTCCGATGAGCATGGCGAACGCGAAGTCCTTGAGGGTCGCCCCGCCCAGGGTGAGCATGGCGATGACAGGAACGGCCGAGGTGAGCGTCGTGTTGATCGTGCGCACGAAGACCTCGTTGATCGAGAAGTTCGCGATTTGGTAGTAGGTGCGATGCTTGCCATCCCTGAGTTGCTTGGCGTTCTCGTTCATGCGGTTGAACTCGACCACGGTGTCGTAGAGCGAGTAGCCCATGATCGTGAGCAGCGCCGCGACGACGTTGGGGGTGACGGGCGTCTGCGTCCACGCATAGACGCCCATCGTGATGAGGAGGTCGTGGAGCAAGGCCACGATGGCGGTGATCGACATCTTCCACTCGTATCTGAGGGACACGTAGGCGATGATCAGCAGGATCGCCACGCCAAAGGCCATGGCCGACGAGCGCGTGACGTCGGCGCCCCAGTCGGGACCGATCGTGGTCACCGTGTAGTTCTCTGACGTGAGTCCCAAAGACGCAGCCGCCGTCTCGGCATGCTCGTTGGCCGTGTTCGGATCGGTGGTGTCAGAGCGCACCAAGAAGCCGGCAACGCCCTCGACAAGCGAGGTCTGGATGGTCGGGTCGGCCTCGCCGGCAGAGACGAGGGCGGACCTCATCTGCTCGATCGTAACGGAGCCCGTACCGTGAAAGTCTATCTCGGTACCACCTTTGAACTCGATGCCAAAGGTCAGGCCACGGACCGCGAACCCGACGATGGCAAGCACCACGAGCAGGGCCGAGAGACCCAAGAACTGCCTGCGGTGGGCCATGAAGGGAATCTCCTTCGAGAAGTGACTACGCACGTGACTCACCCCCCTTCCCAGCACCCCTGCCGCCTGTGGCAGCGGTCTCCTCTTGTAGGCGGGCCGCCTCATCGAGATCCTGCTTGACGCCCCAGAACCGAGGGGCCCGCTCTATGGGTCCGAGTGCGAGCAGGCGCAGGGCGGGCGCCTTGAAGCAGAACATGGTGATAACGTCGCAGACGATGCCGAGGGCGAGCGTGAGTCCAAAGCCCTTGACCGATCCCACCGCGACGAAGAAGAGGGCGAGCGCCGTGACCATCGTGACGGCATCGGCGTCGAGCGAGGTCATGATGCCGTGCTTGGCGCCGGAGACCGACGCCTGTCTGATGGAGCGACCCATGCGGATCTCCTCGCGAAAGCGCTCCAGCACCAAGATCGAGGAGTCGGCGGCAGAGCCCGTGGTAAGCACCACGCCGGCAAGACCCGGCAGTGTGAGCGCGAAGGCGCCAAAGTGCGAGAGAAGTGCCAAGAGTCCCAGGTAGAGGATGGCGAAGGCAGCAAGCGACCCGAGGGTGAGAAGCCCGAGGCCATGGTAGAAGAAGAATAGGTAGGCAACCACGATCACGATGCCGACACCGATGGCAACGACGCCCTGGGCGAGGGAGTCCTGCCCGAGGGTCGGACCGACGACGCGGCTCTCGGAGTAGGTGAGCGTGACGGGAAGCGAGCCCGAGTCAAGCACCGTCTTGAGCTCTTTGGCCTTGTCGATGCTGAAGTTGCCCGTGATGGAGACCTGCCCTCCCGTGATCTCGTTTTGGACCCTGGGCGCGGAGTAGATGACGCCGTCGAGCACGATGGCGATCTGACCACCCGTGGGGGCAAGCTCTTTGGTGATCTCCGCGAACACCCTGCTGCCCTCGGGGTTGAGGGTGAGGTTGACCGCATAGCCCCCGGTCGCGCTCGTGGTGTTCTGCCCCACTGCCACGGTCGAGATCACGGAGCCGTCCATGAAGGCAGTGTAGGTACCGTCCTTGAGCTTGACGTTGCTCGTGCCGGCCGAGAGCTTCATGAGCGCGTCGGCATCGCCTATCTGGTCGAGGCGAACGAACTCCAGGTGGCCGGTCTGGCCTAAGGTCGAGATGACCGCATCGGCATCGGTGGCACCCGGTATCTGGATCAGGATGGAGTTCGTGCCCTGCTGCTGCACAGACGTCTCGGAGGCGCCGAGGGCGTTAACGCGGCTCTGCACGATGGTGGTGGCTGTGGCCATGTCGCTCGCGCTTGGCGTCGAGCCGTCGGAGGTGGACGCCCGCATGATCACAGAAACGCCGCCCCTGATATCGAGGCCCTGGGTGATCCTCTCGTTCACGGGCGTGAAGCCGATAACGGAGACCACCAGGACCACCAAGAGGACGACGAGGGTCGACAGGTAGCGACGGGCCTTGGGACTCATCTTGCCCCGGGCGCGCGAACCCTTTTCCGCTCGCCGTCTTCCCTCACCCCTCAGCTTTCTTGAGGCTTTGTCGCCTCCAGAGGTACCTGCTTCGGACTCCTTCCACCGGTCCACGCCAAGCTTGGAGCCCGAGCGCTTGCTGTCTCGTGCCATGTGACTCTCCCGTTATGGGGACGTGCGTCCCCCTCGTGACTGAACTTATCTATGATAGCGCAGTCATGGAGGGACTGCGGCAAGGACACAGAGACCATAGGGCAGCGTGACCGGGCGGGTCGCGGGCAGGGGATCGGGCGGCGGGTCGCGGGCGTTTGAGACGGAACCACCCAGATGGTTTAGTCTGGAGGGACCGAGGATGCTGTATTTTGACGTTCGACACTTCTGCCTTGCGTCGGACAATGACATTGTGGACGTGCTCTCGCTGGGAGAGCCACGTGTTAATCTGAAGCGCCCTCCCATCCCCCAGGACGAAGGGGCCTTCTCCCGCGTCGTCCTCCAGATCCATGGGCGCTTCACAGGAAGGGAAGGGGTGACCTGTCATGCCCGACGCCTATGATCGCTCCCGCGAGCGATGGGAACCGTGGCAGCCCGAGGGTATGGAGATGCCCGTCCCAGAGGACCCCTACGAGCTGTGGAGCATCGCGTGGGGAGGGGATGAGTTTAGGGTTGTCTTTGACGGTACGAACGTCAGGGTTGTGGTGATTTTCGACATCGACGTGGTGTTGTCGGTCAGGTGGGCCGAAGAGAGCGACAGACACAACTCCCTGCACTACTGGGTTCGCTCCCTGGAGGCACTCGGCGACGACGTCGAAATGCCTGCGGGGGACCTCCTGTTCGAGGTACACGACTCGGAGTTTCAAGAATGGATCCACCGCGAGAGTGCCTACGGATACGAGGTGGGCACGGTGCGCCACTTCTGCCTCATGGGCTACAACGACTTCGTAGACGTGCTCGCCTTTGCCGAACCGAACGTCGAGTTACAGTACGTCTCGTCGAGTTTACAGTACGTCTCAGCTCCCAAGCAGGAGGGATAGGGACATCCGGGGGCTGTCTGGGGGCACGGGGCACTCTGAGGGTGCAGGGCACCCCATCCCGCCGCCCGCGCGCAGGTCAGCTCGAAAGAGTGAGCTTAACCTCAGGGCCAGACCCCCGCCACCCGCGCGCGGGCGTCGCCTGCATGCGGGCGTCGCCAGGCGTTACCAGTCCTTGTCGGCGGCGGGAAGTGCATCCCAGCGCCTCACGAAGGAAGCGTAGCTGCCGTCGATGATGGACTCGCGGGCGCGCTCCATGAGGTGGAGCAAAAAGCGCAGGTTGTGCAGGCTGAGCAGGATGGCGCCCACCATCTCGCCCTGCTTGACGAGGTGGTGGAGGTAGGCGCGGGTGTAGCCGCCCGCGCAGGCCGGGCAGTCGCAGCCCTCGTCCAGGATAGCGGCATCATGCGTGAAGCGGGCATGGCGGAGCTTGAGCCGTCCCTCCCTTGAGAAGGCGCACCCCATGCGCGCCGTGCGCGTGGGCAGCACACAGTCGAACATGTCGATGCCGCACTCGACACCATGCACGAGCGTCGTGGGGTTACCCACACCCATGAGGTAGCGGGGTTTCTCGCGCGGCATGTGCTCGCTTGCAAGGGGCGCGAGGGTCTCGAACATGGTACTGTGGTCCTCCCCCACCGAGTAGCCGCCGATGCCGTAGCCGGGAAAGCCCCCGCAGGCCTCGAGGCGAGAAAGGCTCCTCAGGCGCAGGTCCATGTGCACGCCACCCTGGACGATGCCAAAGAGGGCCTGATCCTCTCTGGTGTGCGCGGCACGGCAGCGCTCGGCCCACAGGCCCGAGAGCTCGACGGCGCGCTCGACGAAGCGCCTCTCGGCCGGGTAGGGAGGGCACTGGTCGAGCTGCATCACGATGTCGGCACCCAACTGCTGCGCTATGCGCATGTTGTCCGCAGGTGACCAGTGGACGTAGGAGCCGTCATAGTCCACGGTGCGGAAGGTCACACCGTCATCCGCGAGCTGCACGAACTCTCCATGGCTAAAGATCTGAAAGCCACCCGAGTCTGTGAGGATGGGTCCGTCCCAGCGCATGAACGTATGAAGGCCGCCCATGTCCTCGATGAGGTCGGCGCCGGGACGTTGCGAGAGGTGGTAGGTATTGGCAAGCAGGATCCTCGTGCCGATGGCCTTGAGCTGGTCGGGCAGAAGGCCCTTTACCGTAGCCTTCGTCCCCACTGGCATGAAGATGGGGGTGGGGACGTCACCATGCGGCGTGTGGAACACGCCTGCGCGGGCGTGGGTCACGGGATCCTCCGCGATGATGTCAAAGCTGAACTGTCGCTCGCTCACGGCCTGTGTCCTTTCTGTCCTCGCGCCTCCCCCTAGCCCCCCTAGCGTTGTCGCTTAGTGCCCCAGAATCTGCGGGGTACCGAGTCAAGGACGTTTGCCCAGTTGAGTCAAAAAACAAGGTACCCCAGAATCTGAGGGGCACTATCACTCAGGGAAGTTTGGTTCCTGTGGCACACCGGACCCACGAAGAAGGGGCCACACCAGAACCGCAGCTGATGTGGCCCCTCACGAGGACCTATGGCCACGCCTTGAGCCGCAGCTCAGGCGAGGATGAGCCTACTCGGAGAACAGGGACTCGTCGCCATCCTTGATGGTGACAAGCGCGTTCAGCGCGTCCTGCTCATCGGCGCCGTCGCAGGCGATCTCAACCTTGGAGCCGGTGCCCAGGCCAGCGGCCAGAATCATCATGATGGACTTGGCGTTGATGGGGGAAGAACCCTTCTCGACGTCCTTGATGGTGACGGCGCACTGAAATCCCTTGGCGACCTGAACGAACTGGGAAGCCGGACGAGCATGGAGACCGGTGGAGCTAACGATAGTGACCTGCTTAGAAACCATGGGAATTCTCCTTTGTCCTGTCGGGCCCCTCGCGGATGAGCGAGCCCCCCTAGCCAGCAGATGAATGAAGAGTACACCAAATAACGGCATATAGTCCATCCGAAAAGGCCATATTCGGCCAAAGTGACATTCGGGCGGCTCTGCGGATGGTCACACGATCGAAACATAGTTGCTTGATGATAGGATAGTTCTGGTGTCTTTCTCTGGATTCTGGCGACATCAGCGCGCACGAAAGGGGTACCCATGGCCGACGAGCCAAAAATCAATCCGCAGAACGGCCAGAAAGTTGACGGGCCACAGGAAAAGAACCCATCCCCCATGGCTGCGGCGGTAGGTTCTCTGAGGGGTGGCATCGATGCGATCAGGCGCGTCCGAGAGGCTTCCCGTCAGCATGCAAGCGTCAAGGGGCAGGTACGTGAACTGAGCCAGAGGCTCGAGCAGGACCGCGCGGAGCTCAGCCACCGCGAGGACATAGAGAGACACTACGGCAGCATCGTGAGCGAGCAAAAGGCCGAGAGCTCTGACGCGAACAGATCACTGAACGACGCGAACGTCCGGCTCAAGCGCATCGGACAGGACTGCTCAAAGCTCGAGTCCGAGCTCAGCGCCATGCGGGCCGAGCACGAGGAAAGCCTCAGGCCCTATCGCGAGCTCATGGAGTCCACCAAGGGGCGCTCGGACGATGCCGCCCGCTCGCTCTCCGATGCCAAGCGCGCGGTCAAGACGGCCGACCAGCAGGTCGCCGATGCCGCCAAGAGGCGCGAGCAGCGCATAGCGGCGGCCAACAAGGCCGTCGACAACGCACAGGACAGGATACGTCGAGTCGAGTCGGAACTCGCCAACCTGAAGGCAGATCCCGACACGTCCGCCTCGGCCCTCTCGAAGATGCAGAGCGAGCTCACCGCCGAGCAGACGCACCTCAGCACGGCTCGCAGCGAGGTGACACGCGTCACGGACGAATGCCAACGGCTCGTGGACAACGCTCAAACCCACCTCTGGACGCAGAAGCAGTCACTGGAGGTCATCGAGCGACAGGCAAACGAGGCAAAGCGAGAGGCCACAGGGCGTCGCGAAGAGTACGAGTCTCTCTATAATGCCGCCATGGATCAGGAGAAGGCGCTCTCCGATAAGATCGCGGCAAAGAAGGACGAGCAGGCACAGGCCGAGAAGGACGCCCAAGCTGCCCAGAAGCGCATAGCCGTGGCACAAGATGTCCTCGACGAGGCCAACGACATCCACAACACGCCCGAGAGGACGATCGCGCTCAGGCAGTCGATCCAAGAGGGCGAGCAACAGCTCGAGCAGCTCAAGGGTAACGAGGGTCAACTCGCCGAGAGCGAGAAGTCACTCAGGGCCAAGACGCGTGGCCAGCGCTACCTCGTGTTCGGGGTCGTCGCACTGCTCATCGCCATCGTCGCCGTGGTGGTCTGGCTGCTGACACACCGTTAGGGTTGTTAGCGGCTGGGACGACACATCGAGGGCGGCCCGCAGGGCACTACGCTCAGGGTGGGTCGTGGTCCCTCGAGCGACCCTATGTCCCTACACGATGAGCATCGCGTCGCCAAAGCTCAGGAAGCGGTAGCGCTCGTCGATGGCAGCCCGATAGGCAGCCATGATCTGCTCTCTTGTGGCAAGGGCCGAGACGAGCATCATAAGCGTCGAGCGCGGCACGTGGAAGTTCGTGACGAGGGCGTCCACCACGTGGAAGGTCGAGCCCGGCATCAGGTAGAGGTCCGTGGTCGCGTCGAGACGCACTGCGATGTCGCCTGTGCCGGTGAGCGCCGCAGACTCAGCTGCCCTCTCGAAGCCACGCGCCGTGACGGGAGGGGTCGTGGCAGGCAGGCTCGGGTCAAAGGCGCTCTCGAGCGAGCGGACCGAGGTCGTGCCAACGGCGATGACGCGATGTCCTGCCGCCTTGGCGGCGTGCACGGCATCGACGACGTCCTGCCCCACGCGGTAGCGCTCCGTATGCATCACGTGTTCGGTGGGATCATCCTCCTCCACCAGACGGAAGGTGTCGAGTCCCACCTCAAGCTCGACGGTCCCGAACAGGACGCCCTTCTGCCGGATAGTCTTGATGAGCGTGGGCGTGAAGTGTAGCCCTGCCGTCGGGGCCGCAGCCGAGTGCTCCTCCCGCATGGCGTAGACGGTTTGGTAGTTCTCGGGATCGCCCTCGTACTGCATGATGTAGGGCGGAAGCGGCACGAGTCCGGTTTGGTGGATGGCCTCGTCGAGCGAGAGTGCGCCTCGCGTCTCGAAGCGCACGAGACGCCCCCCGCGACTGCCCTCCAGATAGTCGATGATCCTGCCTTCGAGCAGCGGCTCTGCGGTCACAGGCGCATGAGCTCCGCCTTGGCGATACTCGATGACAGCCCCCTGCCTGAGACGCTTGCCCGGCTTTACGAGACACTCCCAGACATGACCCTCAGGATCGAGGTCCTCTCGACGCCTCAAAAGAAGCGTCTGCGCGACGCCGCCCGTTTCCCGCTTGCGGCCCAGAAGGCGTCCCGGCAGCACGCGAGTCTCGTTTGCGACGAGAAGGTCACCTGGCTCCAGGTAGTCGATGAGGTCCGTGAAGCGGCGATGCTCAACCTTGCCACTCTCGCGATGGAGAACGAGCAGACGGCAGGAGTCACGCGGCTCCGCCGGCCTTTGGGCAATGAGCTCGTCGGGAAGCGGGTAATCAAAGTCGTCGGTGCGCATGCGGCCCCCTGTCGTATCGGCGTCAGCGTCAGCGGCTGCCCATTCTAGCGCACCATGGCAAGGACGGGGCACAGGGATGCTGCGGAGGTTGACATCCGCCGCGCTGCGGCTCGCCTCTCTTTGCGCGCGTCACGAGCCTCATGGCGCTCGATGGCGGCCTCCGCCGCAGAGAAGCGACAGCCGCAGTAGCACTGCCGATACATGCACAGCGCACAGGCCTGGCGGATGGCGTCGGGATAGTGGGGCCTGAAGTCGCGCCAGACGGCCGTGAGGCCATGGGCGCTCGCAAGCCTGGCAAACTCCTCTTCGCAGATGTCGAAGAGCTGGTAGGGCGAGACGGCAAGCGTCGTCGATACGTGCGTGAAGCCCCGCTCCCGAGCGATGCGACAGACCTCTGCGAGGCGCAGCGCATAGCAGGCGCGGCACCGTCGCTGCCTATCGAATGCCGCAGGTGCCACGGCCCTCTCCCATGCCTTTCGGTCATCTCCCGCGATGATGACCTCAAGCTGGGCGACATCGGCCGCCCACGCCCGAAGCGTCTGCAGGCGACGGTCATGCTCCGCAAGAGGCTGGATGTTGGGGTTCGTCCAGCAGATGGTGGGCTCGAATCCCTCGGCGCGAAGGAGCCTTACGGGTTCTAAGGAGCAGGGGCCACAGCAGGCGTGCAGCAGAAGCGGCGTTGTCATGTGCGTCTTTCCTCCCAACCCACAGCTACGCGAGCGATCTGTGTACCTGTGCCCGTGTGACCGACCATTTTGACTCCTCAGGATAGATTGTAGGGCATACGGCTGACCGTGTGGCCTATCATCACCATGGTGAGCGAGGAGACACAACGAGAGGAGAGCACTATGCAAATCGACGTGACACTGGATTCGAAGGGCTACCTACCCGACCGCTTCGCAAAGTACTCCAGCGAACTCTACAAGGGTGTCCCCACCTGCTCGTTTCCCTTCAGCGTGTCAGGCCTGCCCACAGGGACGCATACGCTGGCCCTGAGCTTCGTTGACTTTGACTCCATACCCGTCTGCGGGTTCGCGTGGATCCATTGGGCCGCGGCCAACATCGCCGTGCCAGCAGGATCTGCGACCCTGAGCCTTGAGGCCGACGCCTCGAACGTGGGCACCTTCGGCATGGTCCAGGGCAAGAACTCATCGGCCTCCCCCCTTTCGGGCGAGACCGACCCCCTCGTGACCTGCCGCTACAACGGACCGCAGCCCCCTGACAAGGACCATGTGTACACCCTGCACGTGTATGCCCTCGACAGCCGGCTCGACCTCGCCGAGGGCTTCTGGCTCAACGAGTTGCTCAGGCAGATGGAGGGACACGTGATCGCAAGCGCGAGGACCAGCCTCCCCGCGCGGATGTAGGGGTAAGGTCGGCGGCGCGAGGTCGGGCGTCCCCCTCGACCTCGCGCTCAACCCAGCAAGTCAATGCCACAGTCACTGTCGCGCACGTGGGTGCAGTCCCTTCTGGCGCAAATCGCACACACCATCGCAAGATCACCCGAACAACCCGAGAGGTGCACGGCAAAGCACAGCCAGCCCAAAAGCGGGCAACCCAGAGTGACCCCACAGGCAAGAAACGCGAGGCTCAACACGGTGACGGGCGCGAGGAGCACTGCGACGAAGCGCCTGCGCGAGAGGATCACGCCTGCCGCCGACGCCCAGAGCATGCCTTTGGCATAGCCAAAGCGCACACGCACGGATGGCCCGCCCAGCAGCCTGAACGCCGCCGCGTGGATGAGCTCGTGCACAGGAAGCGCAAGGCCAAGGGATACCAGCAGCAGGGCTATCCATGCGAGCGGTCCAAGCTCGTCGCGCACGCCCAGCGCAGCCAAAAGGAGCGCCGCGAGCAGACCCGCCACCAGCATGGCAAGGCCCCTGCCTGCGATGCCTTGGCGTAGGCGCTCGTCGTGGAGGACGTCTATCTTGCAAAGTTCTCTCATACGGCGAGTGTAGCACGCACGTCGGCACCGCATACACACGCCGGTGCTATAGTGACAGGAGGGACACGAGGCGTGCCGGTGGAGGGATGACGCCCATGGAGAGCTACGACTTCTACGTTGGCAAAGAGTACGACGCGCAGGGCTACCTGGGTTCGCACGTGAGCGAGGGGGGCGTCGTGTTTCGCACCTTCGCCCCGGCGGCCGATGGCGTAGTGCTGCTTCTCAGCGGTCAGGATGCAGGCCAAGGGGATGGGCCACACGAGTACGAGATGCACGCGGCCCTCGATGGCAACTTCTGGGAGGTGGAGGTTGCGGGCGCACGAGAGGGTGACGCCTATGAGTACCGCATCTCCCATGCGGGCACGTCTGTCGACCATGCGGACCCCTTTGGCAGGCGCATGGAGCTTCGTCCCGCCCACCGCAGCATCGTCTGCGAGCCTACCCACGATTGGCAGGATGGGGCTTGGATGGGAGCGCGTGCGAGCAGCTATGACAAACCCATGAACATCTACGAGCTCAACCTAGGCTCCTGGCGCAAGCGCTCGGGCGAGGCAGCCTCCGATGACCCCGCTGACTGGTATCGCTACGACGAGCTGGCCCAGCCCCTCGTAGACTACTTGCATGACCTCGGTTACAACTACGTGGAGTTCATGCCGCTCTCGGAGTATCCCTTCGACGGCTCCTGGGGCTACCAGCCAACGGGCTTCTTTGCGCCGACCAGCCGCTACGGGACGCCAGAGCAGCTCATGTATCTTGTGGACACGTTGCACCGGGCAGGCATCGGCTGCATTCTCGACATCGTGCCCGTGCACTTTGCCACGGACTCCTACGGCCTCGCCACCTACGACGGCACAGCCCTCTTCGAATACCCGCATGAGGACGTGGGGGTCTCGGAGTGGGGTAGCCACAACTTCATGTACTCTCGCGGCGAGACCCGCAGCCTCATGCAGTCGAGCGCCAACATGTGGCTGCGCGACTATCACTTTGACGGACTGCGCATGGACGCCATCAGCCGCATCATCTACTGGCAGGGCGACGAGGCCCGTGGCGTAAACGGCAACGCCGTCGACTTCGTCAGATCCATGAATGGCGAACTCAAGAGACTCAACCCCAACTGCATCCTCATCGCGGAGGACTCCACGAACTTCAAGGGTACGACGAGGCCGACCAAGGAGGGCGGGCTTGGCTTCGACTACAAGTGGGACATGGGCTGGATGCACGACACCCTCGACTTCCTGCACATGGACCCCTACTTTCGCGGCCCCAACTACGGCAGACTGAGCTTCTCGATGATGTACTTTCCCAACGAGCGCTACCTGTTGCCGCTCAGCCACGACGAGGTGGTCCACGGCAAGGGGACCATCGTCCAGAAGATGTGGGGAGAGCTCGACCAAAAGCTCCCACAGGCCCGCTCGCTCTATCTCTACATGATGACCCATCCCGGCAAGAAGCTCAACTTCATGGGCTTCGAGCTGGCGCAGCTGCGCGAGTGGGACGAGAGGCGAGAGCAGGACTGGTCGCTTCGGGGATGTCCCGACCACGAGGCCTTCTGGCGCTTTTGCGAGGCGCTCAACCACACCTACCTTGACCAGCCCGCCCTTTGGGAGAGGGACTACGATCCGGAGGGCTTCGAGTGGCGCGACGTCACAAGCAACGAGCGCGTCTGCTTTGCCTTCGAGCGCAAAGACAGCCAGGGGGGACGCCTGCTCACCCTCCTCAATCTCTCGGGCGTGACGCAAGAGGACTGGGAGGTCGAGCTCCCAGACACCCACAACGCCTGGGTCATGCTCGACACGGACTGGCAGCGCTTTGGGGGAACCACGCCCGAGGGCGCGGAACTGGTCAAGATCGACGGGGACACAGGGATCCTGAGCTGCACACTTCCTGCCTTTACGGGCCTGCTTCTCGGGATATCGTAGCGTCACGCGACGTGAGTCCAGCAATGTGGGATAATCGGCGGCGTTAGGACGCGCGACGCGCTCGTACGCAACTCTCGACAGAAGGAACGATCACATGTCAGTCGACCTCTCGAATCGCCCCCGCTTTCCCCGGCGCGCCATCGTCACCGCAGGCATGCCCTATGGCAACAAGGGCCTGCACGTTGGGCACATCGGCGGCGTCTTCGTGTCCGCAGACTTCTTCGCACGCTTCCTGCGCGATCGCATCGGCCAAGAGAACGTCCTCTTTATCTCGGGCACGGACTGCTACGGCTCACCCATCATGGAGGGCTTTCGCACAAGGGTCAAGGACGAGGGCTATGCCGGGTCGATCTCTGACTACGTGCGCGAGAACCATGACGCCCAAAGGGAGGCGCTTGACGCCTACGACATCAGCCTCGACCTGTACTCGGGGTCAGGCCTCGAGCCTGCCAAAGGCATCCACGAGAAGCTCACGGCAGAGGTCATCACACGCCTCTACGAGCGCGGACACCTGCGCAGAATGAGTACCCGCCAGTTCTTTGACGCACAGGCGGGCCAATTCTTGAACGGGCGCCAGGTCATGGGCCATTGCCCCGTGCGTGGCTGCAAGAGCGAGAAGGCCTACGCCGACGAGTGCGACCTTGGCCACCAGTTTGACCCCGAGGAGCTCATCTCGCCCGTCTCGCAGCTCACGGGCACGACACCGGAGCTTCGCCCGGTGGAGAACTGGTACTTTGACCTGCCCGCCTTCAAGGGGGCGCTCGAGAGCCTCATGGAGGAGTGGGACGTGGACCCGCAGGTTCGCCCCGTCGTCACGAAGACCGTCCGAGAGTCGCTCGCAGCGCCCGTCATGTATGTCCAAACGAAGTATCGCGCGGCCTTCGATGCCGCAGCGCAGCAACTTCCAGCACACACGCTGCGCGAGGCCGCCAAAGGGCAGCAGTCCTTCTCCGTGACGTTCTCCAGCTGGCAGGACCGTGACACGGCCCGCGAGGTCCTCGAAGGCGCAGGCGTGCGCTACCGCACGGGAAAGACGCTTCTGCCCTTCCGCATCACGGGCAACATCGACTGGGGCGTACCCGCGCCAGCGCTTGAGGGCGTGGCAGGTCTCACCGTCTGGTGCTGGCCCGAGTCGCTCTGGGCACCCATCAGCTTCACCCAGGCGGCACTCGCCACGTCAGAGCAGGGTCGCTACTCGAGTGGTGACTGGCAGGACTGGTGGTGCGCAGATGACGCCAAGGTCTACCAGTTCATTGGCCAGGACAACATCTACTTCTACTGTGTCGCGCAGCCGGCGATCTGGGAGGCGCTCGGATGGGACCTCTTTGAGGACACGCCCATCGCCAACCACCACATGCTGTTCATGAGCAAGAAGGCCTCGAGCTCCGGTGCGATCAAGCCGCCCATGGCCCTGGAGCTGCTGGACCACTACACGGCCGAGCAGCTGCGCTGTCACTGGCTCAGTCTTGGCCTCGACCAAAAGGCCGTGAGCTTCTCGCCAAAGCCCTACGACACGAGCGTGAGTCACAAGGACAAGAAAACCGGCGAGGAGGTCCTGGTCAAAGATGACCCGCGCGTCGTGGACCCCGCCCTCAAGGAGAGCGCCTTTCTGACCAACATCTTCAACCGCCTGGCCCGCAGTTGTCTCTATGGTGCGCAGAACGTCTGCGAGGGGCACCTTCCCGCACAGATGCCCGACGAGGGGGCGGTGGATGCCTGCGTGCAGGCGACACTCGACTTCGAGCGAGCCTGCTTTGGCTTCGACGCGCACGGAGCGCTCGCCGTGGCGGAGAGCCTCTGCCGAGGCGCCAACAAGCGTTGGTCGGACGAGTCGAAGGCTGCCAAGGGGGATGATGACGCCTACGCCCACGCACTTGCGAACGCCTTCTGCGCGTTGCGCACGACGACGCTTTTGATGCACGCGGCAACACCCTCTGGCTGCGAGAGGATCTGCGACTACCTGGGCTTTGAGCGCAAGCTCTTCTTTGGGTGGGAGCACGCCCTCAAGATGCCCTGCGAGCTGGCGGCAGTGATCGGCCAGCGGCCCGAGGAGCACGCGCTCAGGGAGCTTCCTCCCCACTTTGACTTCTTCACGAAGGGCGGCTCGCAGTGAGGACAGCTCGGCTTTCGGCCGGCGCAGCTGCCCCAGAGCCGCCACAGCCGCACTTCCCCAGCCCGTACCTGCGGCCGCACACGGCACCCGTTGAGACGCGTCACATCAGGATGGATGATGGCGCACACATTGCGGCCTATGTCTATGGCGACTGTCCCTGCGACGTAGACGCCACGGTAAGGCCACCTGTCCTCTTCCTACATGGCAACGGCGAGGAGCACGGCATCTTTGGACCCATGATCGACGCCGTGGCCGAGCGTGGATACGCCGTTGTCGCCCTCGACTCTCGCGCACAGGGCAGGTCCACGCGTGGTACGAGACGACTGAGCTACGAGCTCATGGCGAAGGACGCCCTCTGCTGCCTGGGGGAGCTGGGCGTGACGCAGGCCCAGCTTGTGGGCTTCTCGGACGGCGCCATCGAGGCCCTGATCATCGCCCGGGACCATCCCGAGCTTGCCCACTCGCTACTCTCGATAGGGGCGAACCTCACCCCGGAGGGCGTCGTCGATGAAGAGGGATGGGACATCGCAGGCACCATCCGCGCGCACGCCGCTTGGGCGAGCTGGATCCGGGACCTTCCCGCAGACTCCCCCATCGACGCCGCGCTGCTGTGCCCCACGGCGGACGAGGCGCAAGACGTCGTGGACCTCCTGGGGCTCATGCTTGAGGAGCCACAGATAGAGGCTGCGTCGCTTGCGACCATCGCCTGCCCGACCACGATCATGGCGGGTGAGGCCGACTGCATCCTTTTGAGCGAGACCGAGGCCATCGCAGCTGGCATTCGCAGCGGCGGCACCGCCGACGTGCGCCTCGTCATCGTGCCTGAAGCGGGCCACAGCCTTCCCAAGGAGGCACCTGAGGTCGTGACCAAGGAGCTGCTCGCCCTTCTCGCTCGCGCCGAGAAGGGCGCTTGACGAGGAGTTCCAAGCCAAGGCGGCCAGCGCCGATGCGGCCAGCATGCGGCCAGCGCCGATGCGCCGACCTTGCCGTGTGCCCACAGCGCCCAAAGGCCAGCTGGGGAGGGCGACTGGGAAGGGCAAGGCCAATCCCACTATGCGAGCCTCTCGATCTGTCCCAGAGCCCAGAGCGGTATGTTCACGAGCCAGCCCTCGTCCCGATAGGGCGAGAGTGAGGTACGGACCGCACGGCTGAGTCAAAACTTCTCGCAGGCGACCCTCAGGCTCTTCGCGCGAAGGTTTTCATGGGCCTTCACCTCGATGGGTAGGACACCAGTCGTATGGTCGATGGCAAAGTCAACCTCGGCGCTTCCCGTGCTCGATGACCAGTAGACAGGCAAAAGCCCCAGACCGAACAGCTCCTGTGCGACATACTGCTCGGTCATCGCTCCCGTGAACTCGGTAAAGAGGCTCGACCCTCCAAGGGCAACTGAAGGGTCCAGGCCAGCTAGGGCACCAAGGGGCCCCACGTCCACGCAGAACAGCTTGAATCCCGATACACTCTCGTAGCCGCTGAGCGGAAATCGCAACGTGGAGACGCGAGGGACCCTGTATACGACACCATAGTCCCTCAGCCACTGAAGGCTCTCCTCGAAGTCCCGCGCACGGGCACCCGCCCGGACAACACCGTACACGAACTTCTTGTTCTCTCGCGCGAGCTGCCCGGGAAGCGACCTCCACACCAAGCGCAGACGCTCCAAGATGCGCGTTGGAACATGCTTGCCAAAGTCGCCATCATAGTCACTGAGCACTTGCAGCTGCAGACGACGGCATTCCGTCACGTCTCCATCCCTTCTGAACGAATCGACGACTTCAGGCATTCCACCAATCACAAAATACTCCTTAAGGCGTTGCCCCAGCAGGTCATCTGACGCCGTGAGAAGGTCCACGTCGGCACGTAAGAGCGCATCAGCCAGCAGATCTCCCGAGACCGCGCGCACAAACTCAACGAAGCTCATGGACCGCAGCGTGAGCCGATCGACCTTCCCCACAGGGAACGGGCCCCGTGGTGCAGGGATAGACCCATGTAAGATCCTGCCGCGACTATGTGGTACTCTCGCGCCTGTTCACAAAAGTACTTGAGCGACGTAAGGCCCGGGGCGCCTCCTGTATCTCATCGAAGGTGATGAGCGTACGCTCGGGGTCAATATGGTAACCTGTGCGCAGCTCAATGCGACTCACAATTTGGTGCGGATCAAGGCTTTGGGAGAACAGTGACCGCGCAGCCTCGTCATAGAGGAAGTCGATCCTCACAAAGTCGGGAAACTCCTGTCTGGCAAACTCGTTCATGAGCCATGTCTTGCCCGTCTGACGCGCCCCCTGCACGATCAGGGGTTTGCGGTTGGGGCGGCTCTTCCAACGGATGAGTTCCCTCAAGAGGCTTCTCTGCACACTGACTCCCAAGTCGCTTGGCATGGAAAGCCACTCACATATTAGGCTCTTCGGGGGTTCGTGTGGGTTGACGCCTCGGCGAATCGCGTCGCAACA
>ERZ773003.216-NODE-216-length-45102-cov-9.409750_pt1 | contig 45102 bp, 42 predicted proteins | sample MGYA00580668_ERZ773003 | MGnify/ENA primary metagenome ERZ773003 (study PRJEB29015, sample SAMEA2738002) | human oral metagenome | biome: human oral; feature: human-associated habitat; material: dental | place: China | collected 2126 ...
GAGGCGTCGCCGATACGCGCGATCTCGGTACCAACCTCGACGGTCTCATCCTCGGGAACCAGAATCTCGAGCAGGACACCCGCGACGGGGGAGGGGACCTCGGAGTCGACTTTATCCGTGGACACCTCGACGATGGGCTCGTCAAGCTCGACGGTATCGCCGACCTGCTTGAGCCATGTCGTCACGGTACCCTCGGTGACGGACTCGCCCAGCGCGGGCATGGTCACTGACGTTGCCATGTGTGTTCTCCTAGTTAAAACTCTATGGTCAGTTGTGGACGTGGAGGGGCTTACCGGCCAGCGCCATGGCCGCCTCGCCGAGCGACTCATTCTGGCTGGGGTGGGCGTGAATGAGGGAAGCGACGTCCGAGGGGTACGCCTCCCAGTTCACCATCAGTTCTCCCTCACCAATCTGCTCGCCGATGCGTGCGCCGATGCCGTGGAATCCCACGATCGGACCACCCTCCACCGAGACCAGCTTGATGATGCCCGATGTGGCCAGGATAGACGACTTTCCGTTACCGGCGAGGTTGTACTCAACCGTTCGCACGCGATCCCCGAACTTCTCGCGCGCCTGCTTCTCCGTCATCCCCACGGAGGCGATCTCCGGCTCGCAGAACGTCACGCGCGGAATGTTGATGTCGGCCTGCGCGACCGGGTTCATTCCGGCAATCTCCTCAGCGACGAAGATGCCCTGCATGAAGCCGCGGTGCGCGAGCTGGAGGCCGGGAACGATGTCGCCGACGGCATAGATGTTGCCCACCCCCGTGTGCAGTCGCTCGTCGGTGATGACAAAACCGCGGTCGAGGGTGATGCCGACCTGCTCGTAGCCCAGGCCCTCGGTCACCGGGCCGCGGCCAACGGCCACCAGGAGCACGTCGGCGTCGAAGGCCTTGCCGTCCTCGGTGGCGACGTGAACGCCGCCGTCGTCCTGTGTGGCCGAGGCGAAGCGAGTATTCGTGTGGAACTTGATGCCGCGCTTGCGGTAGGCGCGCTCCAGCTGCTTGGAGATCGCCTCGTCCTCGTTGTTGGCCAGGTGAGGCAGCGCCTCAATGATCGTGACCTCGGCACCGAAGCTGCGCCACACCGAGGCGAACTCAAGGCCGATGACACCGCCACCCAGAATGACGGCCGAGGACGGCACCCAGTCCATCTGCAGGGCCTGGTCAGAGGAGATGATGCGTCCGCCGATGTCGAGGCCGGGGATCGAGCGCGAGTACGAGCCGGTCGCCAGGACGATGTGGCGGCCGCGAATGGACGTTCCGTTGACCTCAATGGTGTTGGCATCCGCCAGGCGACCCCAACCGGAGATCACCTCGACGTTGCGGGACTTGAGGAGGCCCTGAAGGCCCTTGTAGAGGCCGGAGATCACGGAGTCGCGGTACTTGCCCACCTGCGCCATGTCGATACCGTTGAACGTCGAGGAGACGCCGAAGCGAGCGGATTCACGCACGGCTTCGGCGGTCTCTGCGGCATGCAGATAGGCCTTAGTGGGGATGCAGCCGCGGTGCAGACACGTGCCGCCCACCTTATCGCCGTCGATGAGGGCGACCGTCATGCCCAGCTGCGCGGCCCGAAGAGCGGTCGCATAGCCGCCCGAACCCGCGCCGAGAATGACGATGTCGTAGGTCGATTCACTCAAGGTAACAACTCCTGGTTGATGAGCCTCACGCTCAGATGTTTGTTTTCATGACGGGCCTCACGGTCCTTATGGGCCTATTGTCCCACGTTTGCGTAGTGCTGTCCCGGAGCTTCGTGATCGTGGTTGGTGTATCGGGCCACACAGGGGCGAATCGCGCACAGCGGCGGCGAATGCGATGCGTGCAGGTAGGTGTCTCGCTAGGATCAAAGGCGTGCAGGGATATGAGGACATGAATGAGGGCGATGGTGCGCGCGACCAGCGCCCGCCATCGCTGGGACTCGGGCGCATCATTATCGCTCTGTTTTGGCTCCTCGGAGTCTGGATCGTTGCGATGGCTGTCGTCGATCTCTTTCATGCGCAGGGGCTCCCGTGGGGGCCTCGCCTCGTCGCTCTTCTCGCGGGTGTGGATTACGTCGTGGCGGCGATCGCACTGACCCACAATGGGCGCCGGATGCGCCTCGTTGGTTGGTCCGCCATCGCGCTGTCGATCGCCGCACCGCTTGTCCTGTGGGTGGCCTCGCTCGGTCTTGACGAACTCAATACTGCGCGCTCCGCCTGGACCGGCCTCGGTGCGGACTTCTACTACCTCCCCCTCGCCCTGTCGGTCGTTGGCATCATCTGGATGTGGCGCTCCAACCCTCGTAGAATCGTTTCTCTCGCCGAACAGGTGGAGCGGCCAGGCTCACCGTGGAAGGCGGGTTAGCTCACCCATCTCAGCGGCTATACCCCGCCGGGAAAGCCGAGCTGTCGCCACGCCTCGTAGAGCGCAATCGACGCGGAATTGGCCAGGTTAAGAGAGCGCACTCCCTCAACCATATGGATGCGAACGAGGTCCTCCACGCGGCGATGGGCCATCGCCTCGGAGGAAAGTCCGACGGATTCGCGCCCGAAAAGCAGGCCGTCGCCGTCCGCATAGGCCACCTCGGAATGCATGGTGCGCGCGTGTCCGGTGAAGGCCCAGACGCGTCCGGGCACCTGATCGAGAGCCTCATCCAGGTTTTCGTGCACCGTGACGTGCGCCAGATCGTGATAGTCCAGGCCCGCTCGACGAAGCTTTGCATCGTCCATGTCGAAGCCGAGAGGCTTGACGAGGTGCAGCATCGAACCTGTGCAGGCGGACAACCGGATCGCCGCGCCCGTGTTGCCGGGGATCTCCGGCTCCCAGAAGATGACGTGCAGCATAACCATCAGGCCTGATGGGTCACGGTCAGGCAGGCGCGGGCGATCGTGTGCTCAAGCGCCACGAACGAGGCCATTGTCGGAGTGGCGTCATCGTCCAATCCCAGGGTGTCAACGTCGAGCGCATGCACGGTGAAGACGTAGCGGTGAGGGCGGTCTCCCGGGGGCGGGGCCGCTCCGAAGTATGCGGCGTCGCCGCTGTCCGTGCGCAGGTGAAACGCGGGGCCGTCAAGGGTGAGATCCGAGGCCCCCGCCCCCGCGTCCAGGTGCGTCATAGAGGCGGGAATATCCAGCACGGTCCAGTGCCACCAGCCCGCCGGGGTTGGCGCATCCGGGTCGAAGCAGGTCACCATGAAGCTTGCCGTGTGAGTGGGGAAGCCCTCCCACGTCAGGTCGGGGGATAGGGAACCGGCCCGAGCCGTTGCCGACTCCGGCATGGGGGCGCCGTCGGTGAGGGTGCGCGACGAGAGCGTGAAAGTCGGGACGTCCAGTCCCTCGTAGGGAGATGGGGCGAGGGGGCGTGAATTGATGTGCATGGTTCTTCCTTTCCTCTTGGCCTCTATTGTCGCCCATGCGAACGCGATCGGGCGTTCGGGACGCAGATGTGTGACCGGGGTTCTACACTTCCTCTATCGAACGTGTGTTCTATGTGTGGGAGGGGGATATGACCAACGCGCGCGCTCGGCTGCTCAAGGCCCGAGAGGCCTTGAGCCTTGCGGAGAACTCCGTCGGCCTGAGGGTGCGGGTCGAGGTTGACCAGCATCACAGGGCAGGGGGCGGCCCCGTTCTTCTCGGTCCCGCGCGCAGGTCGGACCTGATCCGCCTTCTCATCGACACCTGCCCTCCCGGAGGGTGGATTGGCCTCTGCGGGGTGCGCGACATCGGGTGGGAGTGGGCATCTGGCCAGGGGATGGAGCTGGGGAGGGTTCTCATCCTCAATGCCCAGATGACATCGGAGGTGGCGCAGGCATGCTCTCTGCTGCTGGATGCCTGCGACGTCGTGTGCCTGGACGTGCCCGAGCTAAGCAGGGCCGAGCAGCGCGCGCTGTCCGCCCGCGCCCGCGCCCAGGGGCGCACCATCGTGACACTGCGCCCCTGGCCCGGCGTCTCACGCGAGCCGAGTGACCGTGACGCGATGCGAGCGGCCGTCTAGAGATGCGTTACATGGTGCTATGGGTGCCTGACTGGCCCGTCAACTGCCTGGTTATTGACCTGCCTCCGGGCGGGAGCGGAGCCGTCGTGGACGGGGAGAAGATCGCGGTTGCTAGCGCGGCTGCCAGGAGAGCCGGAATCCGCTCGGGCATGAGCCTGAAAGAAGCGATGTACCTGTGCCCAGACCTGGTGCACCTACCGCGAGACCGGGACCGAGAGGCCAGGTCCTTTAGTGCGGTCATCGACGCGTTCGACACGGTTGCGGCAGGGGTGGAGTGCCTGCGCCCCGGGGTTGCCAGGTGCCATGCCCACGGGCCTGCGAGGTGGGCGGGAGGCGAAGAGAAAGCGGCGTCGCTGCTCGTGGACGCCATTGAGGCCGCCGTCGGCGTCGAGTGCTTCGTGGGGATTGCCGAGGGGCCGTTGGCCTCGCTGATGGCCGCCCGGCAGGGGCGCATTGTTGCCCCGGATGACACACAGTCCTTCCTCAGCGGTGTTGAGCTGGCCCGCACTCTCGAGTGTGTTCCTCCGCACATGCGCGATCGAGCCGCCGCATCGATTGGCCTCCTTGAGGGACTGGGGGTGAGGCGCTGTGCCGATTTCCTCGCGCTCGGTCGCGGTCCCGTGCTCGAACGATTCGGCGACGTCGGTGAGCGGCTGTGGACGCTCGCATCGGGCGCAGACGGCGCGCTTACTCGACACGAACGCGCGCAGTCGGACATATCGGTCACCTGTGAGATCGATGAGGGAGGGGATCGCATCGACACGATGATTGCCCCCATCACGCGGGCAGCCGTAACCCTGTCTCGTCGGCTATACGAATCCGGCGTGGTCTCCCAGACGCTGCGCATCGACGTCGAAGATGCGGGGGGAGGAGCGCGCAGCCGCACCTGGAGCGGGTGCGACCTGGCGATTCCCTCCGATGTCGCCCTCCGAGTGAGATGGACACTGTCCGGCTGGATGTCCGGCGCCGAAGGGCCCTCCGGCCAGGCATCATCGATCCGCCTGACGGCCTGCGACCCCCGACCCGGCACCTCTCCATCCGCGCTGTGGGGCAGGAGCGAGCGTGAGCAGGACGTATCGCGCAGCGCCGTGCGCATCCAGGCACTGGCGGGGCCGGATGCGCTCCTGGTTCCCCGTGTCCAGGGAGGGTATGACCCGCGTAGTCGCGTCGTGATGGCCAGGTGGGGGAGCGAGCCCGTCCTGCGGCCTTTCGAGGGAGCCTGGGAGGGGAGCGTCGCCACGGCGCCGGCCACCCTCTTTGACAAGCCTCCTCGGGTCAGGATTCTCCCCGATTCTCCATCCACCGCAGACGTTCGCGTGGATTCGCGTGGCCGACTGACGGCGACTCCGGCCTACCTCGTCGAAGCCCGCTCCGCGTCCCCCGCGCTCACGGGTGCTGCGGGGGCGGGGAGCCGCGTGAGGATTTGCAAGGTGCGGGGACCGTGGCCCGTACGTGGACGGTGGTGGGCACGGGAGGCACCTCGTGCCTACATGCGTGCCCAGCTTGAGGACGGACGAACAACCCTGCTCGTGTGGAACGAGGGTGAGTGGGCACTGGAGGGGGTCGATGACTGAGGCAACGACGACGAACGGGGTGTGCCGTAGACTGAAAGGATGGTATCTGGCTCGCTGCGCGACACCCTCGCTTCGATGACCGACGACGACCTGATGGCGCTCGTTGGCCCCGCAACCTGGGCGAATGGCCTGCGCCTGGCGCGCAGGGGAGCGGTACGCGAGCTCACCTGGCACTCTGCCGAGGACCAGCTCGAAACACGGGTCACCGAGGGCGGCCTGGCCTACCGCGTGCGCGTCGCTCAGGCAACGCTTCGGCCATCGCTCGCGTGCGCGTGCCCCCTGCGCTCGAACTGCCCACACGCGGCCGCGACACTGATCGTGGCGCGCGAGGAAGCCCGCGAGCGCGACAACGGGGAAGCGGAGTGGAGTCGCGTGCTGCGCCAGGTGGTGGGAAGCTCGCGAGAGCGCTCCGGAGACCCGCTCGCTCTCATCATTGACGCCCACGACTCGAGCGCGCCGATATCGCTGACGCCGCTGCGCCGCGGAGTCTCCTCCGAATGGACCGTCAAGCGGGCGTCGTGGCTGGATCTGACAGCAACGCAGTGGGCGTCGGTCACCGACGGGATCGATCCAACTCACCTGTCTCTCGTGCGCGAAGGCTACCGGCTCTCGCGTGAGTCGCGCTCGTGGCACTCCAGGACCGAGGTGACCCTGGCGTCGTTGGGGGAGCACGCCTACCCTTGGCTCAACCGACTTGTTCGCGCGGGAGTGACGCTCTTCTCGTCGCCAACGACCGACGAGCTATTCGAGGTGTCACACGCGACGTGGGACGCGGACATCGACGTCGTATCCGAGGAGACGGGACTCGCGGTCACGGTCGTGGCCCGCAACGGGGACCGGATTATTCACTCGCCCCGCATCGACGCCGCCACGGGCCTGCTGGTCCTCGACGGAGGCAGGAGTGTTGCGCGTCTCGACGGAGTGTCCACACTCGAGGGCTTTCCCCTCGATCGGGCCCTGCGGATTCCCTCCTCCGATGTTGCGGAATTTCGCGGAACCTGGCTGCCCGCTCTGCGCAGGCGCTTCGTGATCAGCTCGGCCGACGGGAGCTTCGATCCGCGGGCGGCCACGCAGGCCACCCTCGTCGGGACGATGCGCCGCGACGAGGAGGGCGTCATCGTGCGCTGGTGGGCGGAGTACCAGCTGGGCACGTCGCGCTCGCGCGCTCCGGTTGCCCAAGCCCTCTCGGACGAGGCGGTGGCTGCCCTCGTTGAGCGCGTTGATCGGTGGGGGAGCGCGTGCGGTGGCGAGCTGTGGCCGCATCCACCGGAGGCCGGACGCATGCCCCCGTGGATGGCGCCTCGTTTCCTGGCGCGCGTTGTCGAGCAGGAGGCGCCGGAAGGCCTCGTGTGGGATGTGTCCGACGACGTGCGCGCGATTGAGGTTGTCGATGCTGCCGCCCGCGTCGACCTTTCCATTGAGCGGGGCGGGGCGGACTGGTTTGATCTGACGGCCCGCCTGAGCGTGGGGTCCCACTCGGTGAGTGTGCGCGAGGCGCTGGAAGCGCTGGGACGCGGCGACGAGTACGTTCGTGTGGGCGACGCCTGGGTGCGTCTCGACGGCGAACGCATCTATGCGCTCGCAGCGGCGTTGGAGGAAGCGCGCGCCCTGGTGGGCTGGGACGGGGAGGGGCTGCGCCTGTCGGCCCTCCACGTCGGCGCCGTCGACGCGGTGGCGTCCGCAGCGGACACGGTTTGCGTCAGCAGCGCTTGGACAGAGCGCGTTGGCGCGCTCGTTGCCGACCCTCAGCCCGAGGACGCGTTGGCGCCGCTGCCCTCCCTGGGGCGCATCCTGCGTCCCTATCAACGGGAGGGACACGCCTGGTTGACCGCGCGCCTCGCCCGGGGGTTCGGCGCAATTCTCGCCGATGATATGGGACTGGGAAAGACCATCCAGATCCTGTCGGCAATTGCGGCCATCAGACACGCGAATGCTGCGCGAACCGGTCCGATTCTTGTGGTTGCCCCAACCTCGGTCGTGGGTGTGTGGATGGAACAGGCAGCGCGATTCGCTCCAGACCTGCGGGTGCGGGCCGTCACGGAGACCAAAGCGCGCAGGGGAACGAGCATCGAGGAGGAAGCCGGCGGCGCGGACCTGGTGATCACCTCCTACACCCTGGTTCGCCTGGAATCCGATCAGTGGATACACGTGGAGCTGGACGGAGTGGTCATCGACGAGGCGCAGGCGGTCAAGAACCCGCGCACGGCGACGTACCGGTCACTGCGCGACCTGAACACCCCGTGGCGGCTCGCGGTCAGCGGCACCCCCATCGAGAACTCGCTCGCAGACCTGTGGGCGCTCCTGTCGCTGACCTGCCCCGGCCTGCTTCCCTCGTGGGAGGCCTTCAACCGGAGGATTCGCAAGCCCATCGAAAGCGGAGCGGACCCGGCGATGCTCGCCCGCCTGACCTCCTATGTCGCGCCCTTCATCTTGCGTCGCACGAAGGAACAGGTTGCCCGAGACCTGCCGGATAAGGTTATCGACGTGGTGCGCGTCGACCTGGGGCGGGAACACCGCCGCATCTACGACCAGCATCTCGCGCGCGTTCGCGCGCGCATTCTGGACCTTCTGACGGATATCGAGGCGAACCGGATGAGTGTCCTGTCCTCCCTGACTCGTCTGAGGCAGCTGGCGCTCGACCCCGCGCTCGTGGACGGGGCCTACTCCCGTGTCGGATCGGCGAAGATCGAGTACCTTGCGGATCACCTTGACGAGATTGTTCCGCTGGGGCATCAGGCCCTGGTTTTCAGCCAGTTCACGTCATTCTTGGCGCGCATTCGTGGCGCCTTGGAGCGTCGCGGAATCGCGGTGGTGCAGCTGGATGGTTCGACCCGCGACCGCGATCGCGTTATCGAGGAGTTCCGGTCGGGCCAGGTGCAGGTGTTCCTGATCTCGCTGAAGGCGGGAGGGGCGGGCCTGACGTTGACGGAAGCGGACTACGTCTACGTCATGGATCCCTGGTGGAATCCCGCCGCCGAGGAGCAGGCCATCGACCGGGCACATCGCATCGGTCAGACAAAGAAAGTGAACGTGTATCGCCTGGTCGCGGCGGACACGATCGAGGCGAAGGTCGTGGAACTCCAGGACAGAAAGCGGCGCCTGATCTCCTCCGTCATGAACGGTGCCGCCGCGCCCGCACCGCTCAGTGCCGCCGACCTTCGCGCGCTGATCGACTAGCCAAGCGTCGGCGCGGGCACCATATGGGACGCGTCCTCCTCGGCGGTGGGCGCGAGCCCTGGACGCACGGCTACCTTGAGACCGGCCCGCGTGCGCACCGCGTCAAGGGCCGCCGCGATGTCGCGGAGGGCAAACTCGTGCGTGAGGAGCGCGGAGAGGTCGAGCGTCCCGTCGGAGAGCATGGCGACGGCCGCCGCGTAGTCGCTCAGCGTCGCGTTTGCGCTGCCTGAGATCGTCAGCTCGCGGTAGTGCACAAGGTTCGGGTCGATCTGCGCGAGGGAGGAAAGCGGGAATCCGGCGAAGAGGCAGATGTGAGCGCCGATGCCCGCGCAACGGGCAGCCACGTTGAGTAGGGCCGGGTCACCGACGGCGACGATGACGACATCGGCGCCCGCTCCGCCCGTCCACTCGCTCACGTCGCGTTCGAGTTCCTCTCCCTCGGAGGCGGTGGTCCTTGTCACGCCCATGGCTCGTGCCGGGGAGAGCCTGGCGGGACGCCCGCAAGCCATGACGGTTGCGCCCGCGGCTACGGCCAGCGCGCAGTGAATCAGGCCAATTGGTCCCGTGCCGATCACCAGGACGCGCGAGCCGGGAGCGATAGGCAGGCGCCCCCTCGCCCGCAGGCAGCACGAGAGTGGTTCCGCGAGGGCGAGAAGCGAGGGGTTGATCTCGCGCTTCGTCGGTGTCACGCACGCCAACGCGTGTTCGGGAACGAGGATGAAGTCCGCGAGTCCGCCGTCAACTCCTGTGCCGAAGAGGCGCATGTGTGCACAGACGTTGGACCGTCCGGCGCTGCACGGTGCGCACCTTCCGCAGGGAATCTCGGGGGCCAATCCCACCTGTGTTCCAACCGGTGGAACGTCGACGCCGGGGGTGAGCTGCTCGCCGATGCGCCACACGCGCGCCGCGATCTCGTGACCGAGAACCACACCGGGGGTGACTCCGACCTTCTTCTGCCCCGTTGCGATCCGAAGATCCGTCCCGCACAGGGTTGTGGCCTCGACCGCGAGGAGGACCTCGCGTGGCCGGACGCGTGGCACGGGCCGACTCTGAAGCGTCAACGAACCCGGGGATTGAAGAGAGACCGCGCGCATGAAATCCATGGCGCCAGGATACGGCATGTGTCACACAGCACCCACCATATCGAACAGGTGTTCGATATGGTGGGTGCTATGTTCAACGAACGGCGGTACGCGGAATTGCATGCCCACAGTGCCTTCAGTTTCCTGGAGGGGACCGACGAGCCCGCTTCCATGGTCGAGGAAGCTGCGCGTCTGGGCTTGGATGCGCTGGCCATCCTTGATGTCGACGGCATGTACTCAACCGTTCAGACGACCGTCGCGGCGCGGCGATGCGGGCTTCCCGTTATCTACGGCGCGGAGCTGACCCTCGACTCTAACGCGTTGCGTTCGATCCTGCCCGGCTCGTGTGGCACGGGTTGGGGATTACCGCCCGGGGCGGAGGATCCCGGCATGCGACTGCCGGTCCTGGCAGCCAGCCCGACGGGATACGCGAATCTCGTCGGCGCGATGAGCGAGCGAGCACTCGCCACGCGGGGCGAATATTCGCCCACGCACAGCCTAGACGACGTGGGCGGGGCCGGAAGCGGCCTGCGGGTACTCACCGGTGGAGTGCGCGGTCCCCTCATGCGCGCCCTGCGAGCGGGAGGCCCCGTGTGGGCGCGCCGGGTGGTGAGCGCTTTGTCCGAGGTCTGCGGGGCAGATAACGTGCTGGTCGAGTGGCAGGCGGTGGCTGGGGACGGGCAGGAAGTCGGCGACGTGCTCGCCGACCTTGCGCGTCAGACGGGAACGCGACTGGTGGCCACGACCGGGGCGCGCATGTCATCGCCGTCGAAGCAGGCCCTGGGAGACGTGCTCGCCGCCACGCGGCTGCGCTCGTCGCTGGAGGAAGCAAACGCGCACCTCGGAGCCCACCGCGCATTCCTCCGCTCCGCCCGGGAGATGGCGCATCTGCATCGCAGTCACCTCGAATCCCTTGAGCATGCGTGCGATGTCGCCGCAGATGCGGCATTCGACCTGCGACTCGTCGCCCCCAAGCTTCCTCGCACCCGCGTTCCCGACGGGCACACGAACGACACGTGGCTGGCGCACCTGACGCATCGGGGAGCACAGCAGCGCTACGGAACGCGCTCACAGCACCTGCGGGCATGGGAGACGATCGACCACGAGCTGGATGTGATTGCTCGCCTCGGCTTCGCCGGCTATTTCCTCATCGTCAAGGAGATCGTTGATTTTTGTGCGGAGCGAGGAATCCTGTGTCAGGGCAGGGGCAGCTCAGCGAACTCAGCCGTGTGCTACTGCCTGGGAATCACGGCGGTCGATGCCGTGCGCCACAACCTTCTCTTCGAGCGTTTCCTCTCGGATGCTCGATCGGGCCCGCCGGACATTGACGTCGATATCGAGGCGTGTCGACGAGAGGAAGTCATCCAGCATGTCTACAGCATCTATGGCCGTAACCGCGCGGCGCAGGTGGCCAACGTCATTACTTACCGTCCTCGATCGGCGATGCGTGATGCCGCGCGCGCCCTGGGCTACCCCGCCGGGGCGGCGCAGGCGTGGTCGCGGGGAAAGGGACAGGCCCCAACCCTCGTGCGGGAGGCGGCCGATGCGCTGGCGCGACTTCCCCGCCACATGGGTATTCACTCCGGTGGCATGGTGCTCACGGATCAGCCGGTCTCTCGAATATGCCCGGTGAGATGGGCGGCAAGGGAAGGGCGCACGGTGCTCCAATGGGACAAGGAGGACTGCGCGGATGCGGGTCTGGTGAAATTCGACCTCCTCTCGCTCGGCATGCTCACCGCTCTGCGCATTGCCTTCGATGAGCTCAACGGTAACCACTCGGCCGACACCTCGGGAAGGGCTCCTCTTCGAGGGTGGGTTCCTCGTCCCCTACTCGGACGGAGGGAGATGCCCCTCGGCCTGCACACGCTGCCCGAGGAGGATCCGCGCGTGTATGACCTGCTGTGCGCCGCCGACACGGTGGGCGTCTTCCAAGTGGAATCGCGCGCGCAGATGAACACCCTGCCCAGGCTCAAGCCTCGGTGCTTCTACGACATCGTCGTCGAGGTCGCCCTCATACGGCCGGGTCCCATACAGGGGCGTGCGGTCAACCCCTACCTGCGCCGTCGCGCGGGGCGTGAAGCGGTGACATACCCGCACCCGCTCCTCGAACCGGCCCTGCGACAGACCCTGGGTGTCCCTCTGTTTCAGGAGCAACTGATGCGCATCGCCTCGGACGTGGCGGGGCTGTCCGGCGCCCAGGCTGACCAGCTCCGCCGCGCCATGGGCGCCAAGCGCAGCAGCGAACGCATGGAAGCACTCAGGGGAGACCTCATGACGGGGATGGAAGCGCGTGGGATCGACGCCCCGACTCGGGAGCGCATCTTCGAGCAGCTCAAAGGGTTTGCGGACTTTGGCTTCCCGGAGTCCCACTCCTTTTCTTTTGCGCACATCGTCTATGCGTCCGCGTGGCTGAAGGTCCATGCGCCCGAGCACTTTTACGCGGCAATCCTGGCCTCCCAACCGATGGGCTTCTACTCGCCAGCGACCCTGGTGCAAGACGCGCGCCGCCACGGGGTGAGGGTCCTTGCCCCCTCGGTCAACGATTCCCTCCTCGATGCCTCGGTGGAGAGGGGGGCCGCCTCCGCAAGCAGCTACCGTGCCGGGCGTTCGGAGCCTCTTCCCTCTCGCCAGATCGTTCCCGTGGACGTTGACCCCTCCCTCGCCGTCCGTATCGGCTTGTCCCAGGTGCGCGGTCTGGGCCAGGCGGCCGGGCGGATCCTTGAGGCCAGGAAGGAAGGCGCCTTCGAAAGCCAGGCCGACCTGGCTAGGAGGGCGCATCTGGGGGAGGGGGACATGGAGAAGCTGGCTCTCTCAGGTGCCCTGGAGTGCCTGGGCGTGGGGCGCCGCGAGGGCATGTGGGCGGCGGGGGCGCTCGCTGTTCCCGAGGCCGACTCGGCGCAGTGGCAGCCCTTTCTTCCCGGAACCGAGGTAGGGGCGCGCCCACCCGCTTTGCCCTCACCCTCTCGGATAGAGCTGATGCGCTCGGATATGCACGCGATGGGACTGACGCCCGGTGAACATCCTTTCTCCTCCATCAGGGGCGAGCTTCCTGACGGGGTTCTCAAGGCTCGGGAGCTGGGAGAGCACCTGGACGGAAGAATCGTCGACGTGGCCGGGGTTGTTACTCATCGACAGCGCCCTCACACGGGCGCCGGCGTGACCTTCCTATCCCTGGAGGATGAGACCGGTTTCGTCAACGTTTCAATCTCCCCGGGAACGTGGGAGAAGTTTCGTCGCGTCGGCCTCGAATCGGAGGCGATGCTGGTGCGGGGGACGCTCGAGGCGGATGGAGCCATCAATGTTCGCGCGTTCTGGCTCACTCCCGTCGCCCTCCCGATCCGTGTGCGTTCCCGAGACTTCCGCTAGGCCCGATCCCTCAGCCCTCACGTCGAGTGTGGGACAGCAAGAAAGACCGAAGCTCCTCGACGTTCTCGCACACCTCCTCGGCATTGTCGAGGCCGCCCGCCGTCGCGTACCCCCATCCCACGCCGAGGACCGGAACACCGGCCTCGTGACCTCCGATGACGTCCCAGAGCGAGTCGCCGACGAGAAGCGGCGCCCCGACATCGACCCCCCGGCGCTCAAGCTGGGCCAAGGCCTCGCGAATAACGGTCGCCTTGGTGGAGGACGGGTCGGGGGTCGCTCCCGCGATCACGTCAAAAACGTCGGTGAGCCCCAAGCTCTTCATCTGCGCCAGGGCCATGGGGGCCTGCTTCGACGTGGCCGTTGCGAGGGGAACGCCGCGCTCGTGCAGTTCACGCAACAGCTGCGGCACGCCCGCGAAAGGCACCGGATCCAAGTAGTGATCCGCATACCTGCGCCGGTACCCGGCGACCAGGTCCGCCAGCAGGTCACCGGAATACCCCAGGTCCGCGAAGGAATGCCACAGGGGAGGACCCACGTAGCCGCGGAGCCGACGGTCATCGGGGACCGGTAAGTTGAAGTCCGACAGAACGGCGCGGAACGCCCCCATGACCGCGGGGGCCGAATCGACGATCGTGCCGTCAACGTCAAACAGAACGACAGAAAACGTGACAGACATTGACATCCCCCGCGTCGTTGGTGCTTTCCTAGTCACTATGCCCTATTATCCCCAGGAGGGCATCCGAAACGACCAGAAGGAGGGGAACGTGGAATCGCGAGCGCGGCTGACACCGATCATCCAAGCCAACAGCGCGCGTGCGGCCGCATGGCGAGTCTTCTTCGAGGCGTCCGGACGCCTGCAGGGAATCCTCGAGACGCGCTTGAAGCGAACGTACGGCGTCTCCATGCCCGACTACAACATCCTGCTCGCCCTGTGGGAGGCGCCGGGGCACCGGCTGCGCATGGGAGAGCTCGCCGAACGCGTCGTGTATTCCCCGTCGCGAGTCACCTACCTCGTGTCCAATCTGTCGCGCGACGGGTGGGTGGAGCGCATTCCTTCGCAGACGGATCGGCGGGGCTACGACGCGTGCCTGACGACACAGGGAATCGAGACTGTGTTAGCTGCCACAGAACTGCATCAGCAGACCGTCAGCGAGTACCTTCTCGATGGCATGACCGATGAGGATATTGACTCTATTGCCAAGGTTTTTGCCACCCTCGACTCCCGCCTGCGCAAAGATCGCACGGGCCCGTAGTTTTCGATTGGCGCGTAGCGGCCGGATCGTGTTAGGCTTCTACTCGCTTGCGGATCGCAACGGTTCGCATCGCTCACCTGCGCGGGTGGCGGAATAGGCAGACGCGCTAGCTTGAGGTGCTAGTCCTCATTTTACGAGGGTGGGGGTTCAAGTCCCCCTCCGCGCACGAGATACCCCGGGGCCGAGGCCCCGGGGTTTTCCATGTGACCACCGGGAGGCATCGTGCGAATCGACATGTGGCTCGACACCTGCGATCCGTGGAGCTACCTGGGAGTGCGTCACCTGCGTGCCGCCCTGGAGGGGTTCGTGCATCGCGACCTCACCGAGGTTTACCTGCACGCATTCCTTCTCGACCCGGATTTGGACGCCCCGCTCGACAAGCCTCGCATCGTCGCCCTCATCGAGTCGGGCGAAGCAACCCTGGAAGAGGTCAGGGCCTCAGACGAGCGGATGAAAGCCCTGGGTGCGAGCGAAGGCATTCGTTTCGATTTCGACTCGCTCGTCGTCGCGCCGACCTCACGGGCCCACCGGGTCATTGCGGCGGCGCACGACGCCGACATCGACGCGGGAACCGTCGTCGGCGCCTCCACCCTTCACCTCAAGGTGGCCGAGGCCATCATGCGCGCCCACTTCGAAATGGGCCTTGATGTCTCAGATCCGGACGTTCTCATCGGCTGTGCGCAGGACATCGGAATGCCCGCAGCGCTCGCCGCGCAGGCTATCGGCGAGGAGGAATGGGCATCTCGGGTCTACTCCGACGTCCAGGTCGCCATGCACATGGGAGTGAGCACCGTGCCCACCTACGTCTTCGATGCCCGCTTCCTCGTTCAGGGGCATCAGACCGTCACCGCGTTCACCAACATCCTGGCAACCGCCTGGGACAATGCCGGAAAGGACCCAGCATGACCGACAAGCGCACCGACACCGCGGCACCCAGCCCGATGGACCTCGTCATGCAGTTTCATCGCACCTACTCGGTACCCATTCGCTCATTCGACGATCCGACGCTGTCCTACGAGCGTCTCGGCATGCGCATGAGCCTCATCGCAGAGGAGTTCGCCGAACTGATCGGCGCCGTCTACGGTGAGCAGGCACGCGCAATCGTTGAGGAGGCAACGGCCCGTGCGGTCGCGGCCGACGACGGACGCCGGGACGTCATCGAGTCCGCCGACGCCCTCGCCGACCTCGTCTACGTCATCTACGGGATGGCGATCGAATCCGGCATGGATCTTGATTCCGTCCTCGCCGAGGTGCAGGCCTCCAACCTGTCCAAGCTCATGCCCGACGGCTCCGTCAAGCTTCGCGAGGACGGCAAGGTCCTCAAAGGTCCTCACTTCTTCGCGCCGAACATCGCGCGCGGCCTCGGCATCGAGAGTCGGGAGACAGGCGGCGAGGCGGACTAAGGTCCCTAGAGCGCGCGTTCGCGTCCTCCAGATGCCACAATAGACCCGGTCGGCTCATCAGAGAGGAAAGACATGGCACGCGTCGCAGTCATCGGCGGAGGATACGGGGGCGTCACGGTCGCTAAGGGACTCGATCCCCTCGCGGACGTCATCCTTATCGAACAGAAGGACCAGTTCGTCCACCATGCGGCGGCCCTGCGCGCCGCGGTCGACAACGTGTGGGAGCACGCGATCTTCATGCCCTACACGAACCTTCTCAGCCGCGGGCAGGTTGTACATGGGACGGTTTCGCGCGTCGACGGCACGACGGTTCACGTCTTCGGCCGCGAACCGATCGAGGCCGACTACGTGGTCTTCGCGACCGGATCGACCTACCCCTTCCCGGCCAAGTACTCGTCCTACCGTTCCTCCGTGGCCAAGGCTCGTCTCGAGCAGCTTCACGAGAACCTCGGCCGCGCCCGGTCCGTCATGATCGTCGGAGGCGGAACAGTTGGCATCGAGCTCACGGGAGAACTCGCAAGCGCCTTCCCGGGCCTGGACATCACGATCGTCGAGGCCTCGGACAGGATCCTGGGGACGCCCGGCTACACGGACGCGCTGCGCGATGAGATCAGCGAACAGCTGGCCACGCTGGGCGTGCGCGTGATCACAGGGTCGGAGCTGGCCTATCTTCCCCCGCAGAACGTTGGCGACCTGGCACACTTCATGGTCCAGACGAAGAATGGGGACGTCGTGGAGGCCGACCTGTGGTTCCAGTGCTACGGGGCGCGGGCCAACACGGGCTTCCTCATCGGAAGCGAGTACGAGTCGGTCATGCACCCCAACGGGACGATTCGCGTCGAGGGAACCATGCAGGTGGCCGGACACCCCACGGTATACGCGGTCGGAGACTTGACCGACGTGCGCGAGTCCAAGCGCGCAGATGCCGCCCGGCAGCAGGCACGCGTCGTCATCGCCAACATCTCTGCGCAGATCGAAGGCGAGGCACCCGACGCGACCTACGAGCCCACCAAGGAGTGGGTCATCCTGCCGCTCGGCCCGAACATGGGCGCCTCCCAGCTGCTTGACGCCGACGGTCAGACCCGCATCCTCGGTGCGGACCAGACCGCCGAGATCAAGGGCACAGACCTGATGGTGTCCGTCATACGTTCCCAGCTGAACCTCCCCTGATAAAGTGCCCGGTGTCACGGTAGAATGAGGGTCATGACTGGAGATGCACGCCGCGCGCTGACGCGCCTGCTCAACGCATTCGAGAACCACTTCGACATCGCGCGCGATGGCGACGAGGCCGACGACGCCGCGCTCGAGGCCGCCGAGCTCGCGCTGCGCGACGCGTTCTTCACCTACGACGACATCTTGTTCACGCAGCTGGGCGTGGAGCTTCCCTTCGACATTTTCGACGACTCCGACGAGGACGAGGAGGACCCCGAGGACTACGACGAGGAAGATGACGACTTCGTCGAAGTCGACGACTGATCCTGGCGTCACCGCGCGCGTACAACGGGGCCTAAACCACCACGGTCAGGCCCCGTTTCGCATCCCGGTCGCCTAGAGCGCGACCTCGCCGAGCACCTGGCGGATCGGTGCCGGCAGCGGATCCTTGTGTTCCAGCAGAGTGTCGAGCTGGCGCACCGTGCGCGGTCCCACAAGTGCGCTGGAGACGCCCGGATAGTCCCGCACCCACGCCAGCGCGACGTCGCCCATCGATCGATCGAGGCCCGCAGCCGCGCGCGAAGCCGCCTCGATAACCCCTCGCGAGGAACCCGTGAGGTAGGGCTGGACCATGTGACGAAGATGAGGGGATGCAGCCCGAGAATCCGCGGGGGTGGAGTGACGGTACTTCCCGGTGAGGACCCCTCCGGCAAGCGCCGACGCCGCAATCACTCCCACTCCTCGCGATGCGAGCTCGGCAACCGTGGACGCGCACTGGGCGTGCGCGAGGGAGAAGGGAAACTCCACGGCGCTAATCGGCGCGCTGGCCCCGATCTCACCGCGCGTGACGGCCTCCGCCAGCTGCCAATGCGACGCGCGAGACAGCCCAACGTAGCGTGCGCGCCCGGAGCGATAGGCCACCGAGGCGGCTTCCAGGGTCTCGGCGAGGGGAACCTCGTCGCGGGGCTCAACCAGCCACAGATCGACATAGTCGGTGTCCAGGCGCGCAAGCGCATCGTCCAAGCTGCGCAGGAGATCCCCCCTGCCCGCCGCACCGACCCACGCCCCCTCGCCCGTGCGGCGCACGCCACCGCGCCAGGCTACGACGACACGGTGGCGCCCCAGAGACGCCATCGCCTCGGCCACAACATCAACGGCCATGCCATCGCCGTGCGAGGCGGAGCATTCAACGAGGGTGCCCCCCGCGTCCACGAAGTGGGAGAGCATCTCGACCGCCTCGTGAGAGTCCGTATCGCGACCCCACGTGAGGGTTCCCAGACCGATCGACGACAGATAGAGACCGCTACGACCGCATTGGTTCTGATTCATGCTCCTAGCCTAGCCGAGTCCGCGCCAGCCATCGGGCGTGCTGGGGTGGCATCGGGGGAGTGGTGCCACCAAAGACGGGACATAGGGATCGCACGCCACACCAGTTGCACAGGGGATTCTTGCGAGGCTGGAAGGAATCGTTGGCGAGGTCTTCCTCGATGCGTCCCCAGAGCTGATCGATGCGCCCCTCGAAGTCGGCGACATCGGTGGGATCGGGATCGAAAGTAATAACCTGGCCGGCACGCAGGTAGACCAGCTGCATGCGCGAGGGGAGGACCTGCGTGCGCGCGAGCAGCAGTGCGTAGAAGCGCATCTGAAAGAGCGCCTCGTCCACGTAGCGAGGCGATGGAGCCTTTCCGGTCTTGTAGTCCACGACCCGCAAACGCCCATCCGGGGCTCGGTCGACCCGGTCGATGAAACCGAGCAGGCGCACGCCACCTTTCGTCGTTGCCGTTACCCGGGCCTCGCGTGCGGCCGGAGCGATCCACTGCGGCTGCTCGATCGCAAAGTAACCGTCGACGACGCTGCGAGCGTCCTCCAGCCACGCCTCGCGATCCGCCTCATCGTCAAAGAGCGCCGCGACCTCGGGGTTCTTCTGTGTCAGTGCCTCGAAAGCGGGGGCGAGCCGGGCCCGGGCGGCATCGCGCGTGCGCGAGAGCGGGGGAAGAGAAAAGAGATCCTCCAGGACCGCGTGCACGAGAGTTCCCAGCGCCTTGGCGCGGCTCTCAGGCTCACGGTAACCGTCGACAACGTGAAGGCGGTACTGGAGAGGACACCGCTCATACTCCTTGGCTCGCGAGGCCGAGAGCGCGGGATCCCACGTGCGCTCTGCGGGCGAGGGTGCGATCAGCTCTGTCATGAACACCACGCTAGCCCCTCGCGCCCACATCTGTGTCCTGGCGTGGGCGCTTCCCACCCCAAGCGCTATCCTTTACGTAATGACACGTCAGCGAAATAACTTCGATACGGCCGACAGCTTCGGCCAACCCACCCGCCGAGGCCCCCTCTCCGAGGGCGATCGCGTCCAGGTGCGCGACCCCAAGGGCCGTTTCCACCAGATCATCCTGGTGCGCGGTGGGCGCTTCCAATCCAACCGCGGCGGCTTCGACCACGACGACATCATCGGGTCCCCCGATGGCCAGGTCATTGTCACCGACGAAGGGCGCCAGTTTCAGATCCTGCGTCCACTGCAGGTGGACTACGTGATGTCGATGCCACGGGGCGCGGCGGTCGTCTACCCCAAAGACGCCGGCGTCATCACGCACATGGGAGACATTTTTCCCGGTGCACGCGTTGTCGAGGCCGGCGCGGGTTCCGGCGCGCTGTCGATGGCTCTCCTAGACGCTGTGGGCCCCGGCGGCTGCCTCATCTCAGTCGAAAGGCGTCAAGACTTCGCCGACATCGCGGCGGCCAACGTGGACCTGTGGTTCGGGCGTCGTCATCCGGCCTGGGATCTTCGCGTCGGCGATGTCGACGCGGTCCTTGCGGGCCTGGAACCCGCAAGCGTCGACCGGGTCGTGCTCGATATGCTCGCCCCCTGGGAGAACATCGGAGCCGTCACGCACGCCCTGATGCCCGGCGGCGTCCTCGTCTGCTACGTCGCCACGGTGACCCAGATGTCTCGACTGGTGGAGGAGTTGCGCGCCTCCCAACGCTTCACCGATCCGATCGCATGGGAGGACATGCGGCGCGAGTGGCACCTTGACGGCCTGGCAGTGCGGCCGGAGCACCGCATGGTGGCGCACACCGGATTCCTCGTCATCACTCGCCTGCTTGCCCCCGGCGTGGCTCCCCAGGAGAGGACGACGCGCCCCGCGAAGGCGGCCGAGGGCCTGGGTGGAGCCTGGGACGAGGAACAGGAGTGGACCCTGGAAAAGGTCGGGCAACGCGTCAACTCCGAGAAGAAGGTACGCAAGGTGCGCCGTGACGTCGTCGCCCAGGCGGACACGTGGGCGAGCGACGGACGGAAGGACGACGCAGATGAGTGAGGACGACGAGCGTCGCATGCTGCGTCGGCGCCTCGTGTCGCTTGAGGAGAAGAACGGGCGACTCACCAACGCGCTGACCACCGCACGCACCGAGCTCATCCGGCTCCAGGGCGAACTCGCGGACGTCTCCCGTCCGCCGCAGACGCTCGCAACCTTCCTTCGTTCCTTCCCCGCATCGCGTCAGATCGAGGTGGGGCAGGGCGGCAAACGGATGCGAGTCGCCGTCTCGCCTCAGCTGGACGTGACGGATCTGTCGATCGGACAGTGGGTCAGGCTTGACGACACGATGGTTGCCGTCGCCGCGGATGACTTCCCTCGATCGGGCCAAGTCGTCTCCGTGCTGGAGATGGTGGGCACCGACCGGGTGCTCGTCGCAACCGAAGGCGGCGCGGAGACCCTGATGGAGCTCGCCGGACCCGTGCGCCACGGCAATCTGCGTCCCGGCGATTCTCTGGTCGTTGATCCGCGTGTGGGCATCGCTTTCGAACGCATCGTGCGAGAGGACGTCGAGCAGCTACTGACCCCGGAGGTGCCCGACGTCACCTATGCGGACATCGGTGGCCTGGACGAACAGATCGCTCAGGTGCGCGACTCCATCGAGATGCCTTTCAACCATCCGGAGCTGTATCGCCGCTTTGGGCTTCGTCCCCCAAAGGGTATTCTGCTCTACGGGCCGCCGGGCTCCGGCAAGACCCTGATCGCCAAGGCCGTCGCCAACTCGCTGTCCAAGCGAGGCGGTGCCTCGACGTTCTTTCTGTCGATCAAGGGACCGGAGCTGCTCAACAAGTTCGTCGGTGAGACGGAACGCCAGATCCGAGCGATCTTCGCTCGCGCCCGCACGCTCGCGGCATCCGACACTCCCGTCGTCGTCTTCTTTGATGAGATGGAGGCCCTGTTCCGCACCCGCGGCTCGGGAGTCTCCTCGGATGTGGAAACCATGATCGTCCCCCAGCTGCTGGCGGAAATGGACGGCGTCGAGTCTCTCGACAACGTCGTCATTATCGGCGCCTCCAATCGTGCCGACATGATCGATCCCGCCGTCCTGCGCCCCGGGCGACTCGACGTGCGCATCCGGGTTGACCGACCCGATCGCGTCGGCGCGCTCGACATTTTCTCCAAGTATCTGACGACCAACGTCCCGATCGGCGCCGCAGAGGTCGAACGCTTTGGTAGCGTCGCCGAGGCCGTGGCAGCAATGGGGCGGCAGGCCGTGGACGCGCTGTACGCCCGTAACGAGACGACCGCCCTGTTCCTCGCGACCCTCGCCAGCGGCGAACACAAACGCATCTACCTGTCGGATCTCGTCTCGGGAGCGCTGATCGCCGGCATCGTGGAACGCGCGAAGAAGTACGCGATCAAAGATGCCCTGTCGGGTGGGTCGAACGGGTTGCTCATGGAGCATCTGCTGCGCGGCGTGCGCGAAGAGATGAGCGAATCCCTGGAGTTGGCCGCCACCTCATCGCCCGAGGACTGGGCACGCACGAGCGGACTCGCGCCCGAAATTGTCAGCGTCAAACCGATTGGATCGACGATATGAGTAGCGAACGCATCATCGGCACAGAAACCGAGTACGGCGTCTACCGTCCGGGCGATCCCTGGGCCAACCCCATCGCCCTGTCCACGCAGGTGGTCGCCACCTATGGGCAGATGAGCCGCGAGAACACGGTGAGCGAGGGATCGGGCGTCGTACGGTGGGACTACACGGGCGAAGACCCGCTCAACGACCTGCGCGGAATGCGTCTGTCGCGCGCCGCTGCCGATCCTTCCCTGCTCACCGACGACCCGTACCACCTCGCACCCTCGGGGGGAAGTGAAAGGGTCGCACGGCCAACCCCGGAGGAGTTGGCGCTGCCGGCCGCTACGAGCGCCGTCCTGACCAACGGCGCGCGCCTCTACGTTGACCACGCCCATCCCGAGTACTCCGCACCCGAGGCCTTGGGCGCTCGCGACGCGCTCCTGTGGGACCGCGCGGGCGAGGTCGTGGCACGTCGCGTGATGGAGCGGCTCGCCGAAAGCGGTGAGGCCCCCATCGTCCTGGTCAAGAACAACACCGACGGCAAGGGCGCGGCCTACGGCACCCACGAGAACTATCAGATGCCCCGCGCCACCGACCTTGACGTGATCGTGCGTGCTCTGACGCCGTTCATGGTGACCCGTCCCGTCATCTGCGGGGCCGGACGCGTCGGCATCGGCCAGAAGAGCGAGTCCGCGGGCTTCCAGATGTCCCAGCGCGCCGACTTCGTCGAGAACGAGGTGGGACTGGAGACAACCTTCAATCGTCCGATCATCAACACCCGCGACGAACCGCACGCAAATCCCGCTCAGTTTAGGCGCCTGCACGTCATCGGCGGCGACGGCAACATGTTCGATGTGTCCGCATTCCTGCGTTTCGGCACGACTTCTCTCGTTCTGTGGGCGCTGGAGCAGGGGACGGATCTGCGCTGGGACAGCCTCGTCATGGACGATCCCGTTCAGGAAACCTGGAACGTCTCTCACCACCCCGACTTGGACTACGCGATTCCCACCGCCGGAGGCTCGTTCACCGCACCCGAAATCCAGCAGATCTATCTGGACCTGGTCCTGGACACCTTCGCGGAGACCGGCGTGGAGCCCACCGAGGCCGACCGGGAGATTCTCACGCGCTGGCAGTCGGTTCTTGACCGGATGCGCGCTGATCTATTCTCCGTGTCCGCGGACGTCGAATGGGTGGGCAAATACCAGCTTCTGAGCCGACAGAGGGAGCGCGCCGGCTTGGAGTGGTCGGACCCGCGTCTGGCTGCGATGGACCTGCAGTGGGCGGACCTTCGCCCCGACCACGGCCTGGCCTACCGGCTCGCGGCGGCCGGCATGGTCACGCGCCTCGTGAGCGAGGCGGAAGTGGAGCGTGCGGCAGACGTCGCGCCCACGAACACCCGGGCGCACGTGCGAGGATGGGCGGTGGCCAATCGGCCCGACCTCGTCAAGGCCTCGTGGACCTCGCTCGTGTTCGATCCCGGTGAGGGCGACCTCGTTCGCTTCCCGATTGCCGACGCGCGCGACACCTCGACCCGCTAACGACGAACGAAAGAAGAGAGAAACCATGTCGAACCAGCTTTTTGCGGGAGCCCCGACCCCCGGAGACGAGACGAACGACGACGCGGGGCGCATCCAGGCACGCACCTCCTCGATCGATTCGCTGCTCGATGAGATTGATTCCGTTCTCGAAACAAACGCCGAGGCCTTCGTGCAGGGATTCGTCCAGAAGGGCGGCCAGTGACGTGAGGCGTCGCGTTTTCGGAATCGAAACCGAGTACGGCTTGACGGCCGCCTCCGCATCCGGCGGCGCCCCGATGGACGCCGAACACGCCGCGCGCCAGCTGTTCGAGCCGCTGCTACACCAGGGTCGCTCCTCGAACCTCTTCCTGCGCAACGGCGGGCGGCTCTACCTCGATGTTGGTGCGCACCCCGAGTACGCGACGGCTGAATGCGACCAGCTGAGTGACCTCCTCGAGCAGGACCGGGCCGGTGAGTCCATTCTCGCCGATCTTGCCGCGCAGGCGGACCACGCCCTCGCCGAGCTCGGAACCGATCTGTCCATCCACCTCTTCCGCAACAACCTCGACTCCCAGGGAAACTCCTGCGGGTGTCACGAGAACTACCTCCTGCACCGTCGGCGTGACTTCCGGCAGGTGGCGGACGCCCTCGTCGCTTTCTTCGTCACCCGTCAGATTTTGGTCGGCAACGGATGGATCAACACCGGCGCGGCGACCCCCCGCCTGCAGTTCTCCCAGCGTGCCGACCAGATGTGGGACTCCGTCTCCTCAGCGACCACGCGCTCGCGTCCCATCATCAACACGCGCGACGAGGCGCTGGCCGACTCCGGTGCCTATCGGCGAATGCACGTCATTGTTGGCGACACGAACGTCGCGGAGCCGACGAGCGCGCTCAAGGTGGGAATGACCGAGCTTCTCATCCACGCGATCGAGGACGGCCTCCACATTGAGGATCTTGCCCTCGCAGACCCGATGCGGGCCATCCGGGAGATCAATGCGGACCTCACCGGTCGCGCTCCGATCGAGCTTGCCAACGGGCGCCTCACCAGTGCCGTGGCCCTTCAGCGGGAGATTCGCGGGCACGTGCTGACGCGCGTTGACGCTAGCGAGCTGGATCCCATCCGCGCCTACGTGGTCGACCTGTGGGGGAGGGGCCTGGACGCCATCGAGAGCGGCGACTGGAGTTCCATCGAGACGGAACTCGATATCGCGATCAAGCGACGCCTACTATCCTCCTACTGCGCCCGCACGGGAGCGTCCCTGGCCGATCCGCGCGTCGCGCGCCTCGAATTGTCCTATTGCGACATTACGGCCCAGGGCCTGCGTACGCGCATGGAGGAAGGCGGCCTCATGCACCGGCTCACCACTCCCGAGGCGGTCGCGCGTGCGACGACGCAGCCCCCGGCCTCAACCAGGGCAAGCTTGCGCGGACGGATCATCGCCGCGGCCGAGGATGCTCGGGCGGACCTCAGCGTCGACTGGGTCCACGTACGCCTCGACGATTCGGCTGCCGTCCCGCTGTCGCTACAGGATCCTCTTGCCACGTCGGATCCGCGCGTTGATGCGCTCATCGCGCAGATAGACGCGCAGTCTCCTACCATTCCTGCATGAGCCACGCATCTTCCACCCCAGGTTCGTCGGGCGCTCGGCGTTCGAAAGGCTCCTCCCAGAGGGCGGCCGCCCGGGCCGAACGCTCGCGGGGGCCGTCACGCGCGTCGATCTTTCTGCGCGTGATTCTCGCGATCGTGCTCATCGGGGCAGGAGGCGGTCTCGCGTGGTGGGCTCTGAGGCCGACGGCGCCTGCTGAACCCACGCTGACGACGGAAGCCGCGACACAATCGACGGTGCTCCCTCTCTTTGAGCGCATCAGTGTGTCGGGGCGCGTCGGCGCCACGCCGACGATCGACATTAAGGCTCCGTTGGAGATTGACAGCTTCAAGGCGCGGGTCGTCGAGGAGGGAGGGGGCCGCGAGATCACCGAGGGTTCTCCCGTTTTGGTCGCGATCACGGCATTCGACGGGGCCACGGGACGTATGCTCTCCGAATCTGGTCGCCCCCAGATGAGCCTCGGAATCGTCGGCTCGGATCAGATAGGCCCCGAGCTCGCACGGATGGTCATCGGCAAGCGCGAGGGTTCCCGACTGCTTGCGTTGCGTACGATGGCTTCATCGCAGGACTCGCCGGGGGCGGAGCACCCCGTCGAGGTCGATGTCGTCGACATTCTTCCGTCGATTGCCACCGGCACCGCGGTGGACGCAAGCGTCGGTCCGCTCAGCGTCGAGATGAGCCCGGAGGGTCCCATCATCAGCCACATCGCGGACCTGCCGGGTGGAGTCACGACACAGACGCTCATCAAGGGCGAAGGCGTTCAGGTTCACGACGGTGACCGCGTGGTTGCCCAGTTCACGGTCGTCGGGTGGAGCGACGGGGTCGTGCGTGTGTCGACGTGGGAAACCGGCGTTCCCGAAGTCGTCAAGCTCAGCACCGCGATGCCGGGCCTCGTCTCGGCCCTCGTCGACCAGAAGGTCGGCTCACGCCTGGCCATCACCATCCCCCCGAACCTCGCCGCGGGCGACGACACGCTGTGCATCGTCATTGACGTTTTGGGCACGGAACCCGGCGGAGGGCCAGGAGAGACGACGCCCCAGTCGTAGTTCACCCCATGAGAGCTGGCGCGCAGGAGCATTCGGCGATGTGGGACACTGGTGGACATGCTGAGATGGATGACCGCCGGAGAGTCGCACGGACCCGCCTTGATCGCCACGATCGAGGGTTTCCCCTCAGGGGTTGAGATCACGACGGACGACCTACGAGCGGGGTTGGTACGTCGGCGCCTCGGCTACGGGCGCGGCGCACGCCAGAAGTTCGAAGCCGACGAGGCGACGATCCTGGCGGGGGTGCGCCACGGTGTCACGACCGGGGCGCCGATCGCGATTCGTATCGGCAACTCGGAGTGGCCCAAGTGGGAGACCGTGATGAGCGCCGACCCCGTGGATCCACGCGATCTGCTCATTGACGCGGGCACCGGAGATGAACGCGAGATCGCACGTAATCGCCCGCTCACTCGGCCTCGACCCGGACACGCGGACCTTCCCGGTATGCTGTCCTACGACCTCGCGGAGGCCAGACCCGTCCTGGAGCGCGCGAGCGCCCGCGAGACCGCGGCTCGCGTCGCGCTCGGTGTGCTTGCGCAGGCGCTCCTCACTCAGGTTGGCGCGATCCGCCTCGTCTCTCACGTGGTTGCTGTCGGCTCGCAGCGCGCAACGTCCCGCGTCCTGCCAACTCCGCTGGACGAGCAGGCGCTGTGCGAGGCGTCGATGCGCACTCTCGATGCCGCCGACAACGAGCGTTTCGAGGCAGCCGTGGACGAGGCCAAGCGCGCGGGGGACACGATCGGTGGAGTCGTTGAGGTGATCGCGTACGACGTGCCGGTGGGACTCGGCTCTCACGTCACCGCCCGCGAGCGACTGGATGCGCGCATCGCCGGAGCACTCATGTCCATTCAATCGGTCAAGGGTGTCGAGATCGGCGACGGCTTTGCCCAGGCGGCCCTTCCCGGCTCGGCCGCGCACGATGAGATCATGCGCGGGAAGGACGGGCACCTTGTGCGCACCTCGAATCACGCCGGGGGAATCGAAGGGGGAACATCCAACGGTGCACCCGTGGTTGCTCGCGCCGCTTTCAAACCGATTTCGACCGTGCCGCACGCGCTGCGCAGCGTCGACCTAGCCACCGGGGAAGAGGCAGTGGGGCTCCACCAGCGATCGGACACCTGTCAGGTCGTTCCCGGTGCGCTCATCTGTGAAGCGGAGGTCGCGCTCGTGCTCGCGGACGCACTCTTTGAGCACGCCGGAGGGCGCTCGGTGACCGAGATGCGCCGCAACCTGGCGGCCTACCTGCGCCGCGTCGGAGAACGCGCATGAGCGTCAGCTTACCGATCGCGCTCGTGGGCCTGCCCGGTGCTGGTAAGTCGAAAGTGGGACGCCTCCTCGCACGCCACCTGAACGTGCCGCACATCGACACCGACGCCATGATCGTTGAGCGGACGGGCCGCTCGATCGCTGAGATCTTCGCCAGTGACGGTGAGGCCGCCTTTCGGCAGCTAGAGGCCCGCGCCGTCGCCGATGCGCTCGAGCGCGAGGCCGTGATCTCCCTGGGCGGAGGAGCCGTGGTGACCGAAGCGGTCCGCAATCGCCTCGGCGGTCACACGGTCGTCTACATCAACGCGACGCACGATGAGTTACTGCGCCGCACCGGGTCTCAGACGCACAGGCCGCTCCTCTTGGAGGATCCCTCCGCCGTTCTTTGCCGACTGCGGGAGGAACGCGAACCCTACTACCGGGCCGTCGCGACGCTCGTCGTGCCAAGTGGCCCCGGCCCCGCGTCCAACGTCGCAGCCACCATCCTTGAACACCTGGAGCTTTCATGACCACCATCACCGTCACCGGGCCGCGCCCCTCGACGATCACCGTCGGACGAGGCCTCGGCTTTGCCCCGATCGTCTCGGCCCTCGACGCGGCCGCCACAAGGGTTCTCATCATTCACGCCCGTCCGCTGGCCTCTCGTGCCCACGCCCTCGCCGACCACCTGCGCGGCCTCGGCTACGCGGCGAGCCTGGCGGATCACCCCGACGCCGAAGCCGGCAAGACGATCGAGGTTGTGTCCTCCCTGTGGGATCGGTGCGGCGATCTCCAGCTCGGGCGTAAGGACGCCATCATCGCCCTCGGCGGGGGAGCGACGACAGACATGGCGGGCTTCGTCGCCGCCACGTGGTTGCGGGGGATCACCCTCATTAATGTGCCGACCACCCTGCTCGGCATGGTGGATGCAGCGGTCGGCGGCAAGACCGGCATCAACACCTCCGTGGGCAAGAACCTCGTCGGCTCGTTCTATCCGGCCAGTGCCGTCGTCGCAGACATGGATCTGCTCGCCACGCTGCCGCGCGCCGACCTAGCCACCGGTGCCGCGGAGGTCATCAAGTGTGGTTTCATCGCCGACCCGACAATCCTGACGGTGGTTGAAGAGACGGAGCCCGAGGCGCTCCTGGATCCCGGCGGCGCTGAGCTTCGCGAGATCACGGCCCGCGCCATCGCCGTGAAGGCGCGGGTCGTGTCCGCGGATCTGATGGAAGGAGGGCTCCGCGAGATCCTCAACTACGGGCACACCCTCGCGCACGCAATCGAACGAGCGAACGACTACGGCTGGCGTCACGGCGACGCGGTTGCCGTCGGATGCTGTTTCGCGGCGCGGCTGGCCCGTTCCCGCGGTCTCCTCACGGACGCCGACGTCGCCCGGCACGACGCGCTGTTTTCGCGACTTGGCCTGCCCACTCGATACGAGGGCACCGACCTTGGGCGGTTACGCACGATCATGGCGTCGGACAAGAAGGTCCGGCGCGGAGTGCTGCGCTTCGTCCTCTTGCACGGCATCGCGAACCCTCGAACCGAGACGGTCGAGCCCTCCGAGCTCGTCGACGCCGCGCAAGCGATCGGTATTCCTTCATGAGCCTCGTCGTTCTCATCGGCGTCACGGGGAGCGGCAAGACGACGGTTGGCCGGATTCTCGCCGATTCCTATCGTCTCGAGCTTCACGAGGTCGATCGCGCGGTGGAGGCCGAGCTCGGGGCGAGCATGCGCTCCCTCGTCGTTCGACGCGACGCGAGGCTGGCCGACGTCGCACGGGACGAAGCTCTTCGTGCGCTGGACCTGCGCGAGGGCATCGTCACCCTCGGGGCATCCCAACCCCTTGATCCCGCTGTCGCCGACGCCATTGACCAAGCGCGCCGCGCCGGGGCGATCGTCGTCGAGCTCGACGCCGATCTTTCGGCGGTATCTCGCCGCGAAGGACTCGGCGCACCGAGATCGGTCGGACTCGGAGCGCCTCGCGCCGTTCTTGCCCGCATGATGGAGCGGGCAAGGCTCGCGTATCAGCGCGTGGCCGATGCAACAGTGGATACGAGCGCCCGCACCCCGCAAGAAGTCGCCGATGTGGTGGCGCGCGCGTGTAGACTGGCCCCTGATTACTGATTCCTTCTTAAGTGAGGTACCCCTGTGGCAACGACAAATGATCTGAAGAACGGCCTCGTCATGGTGATCGACGGCCAGCTCTGGCAGGTTGTGGAGTTCCAGCACGTCAAGCCCGGCAAGGGGCCGGCCTTCGTGCGCACCAAGATCAAGAACGTCCTGTCCGGTAAGACCGTCGACAAGACATTCAACGCCGGCCTGAAGATCGAGACCGCGACCGTGGACCGCCGCGACATGACCTACCTGTACCAGGACGGCACCGACTACGTCTTCATGGACCAGTCGACCTACGAGCAGATCAACGTCCCCGCCGAGACCGTGGGCGACGCCCGCAATTTCATGGTGGAGAACCAGGACGTCATCGTCTCCCAGCACGACGGCACCGTCCTCTTCGTCGAGCTGCCCGCCACCGTCGTCCTGACGATCACCCACACCGAGCCCGGCCTGCAGGGCGACCGCTCCTCGGCCGGCACCAAGCCCGCGACGCTCGAAACGGGCTACGAGATCCAGGTTCCCCTCTTCATGGAGGAAGGAACGCGCGTCAAGGTCGATACCCGCGACGGCTCGTACTCGGGTCGCGTGACCGAGTAATGTCGAAGCAGCACCGCTTCACGTCGCGCACGAAGGCCCGCAAGCGCGCGGCCGACGTGGTCTACGAGGCCGATCAGCGCGGGATGGGTTCCAATCCCGACGCGCTGCGCGACCTGCTGCGCGAGCGCCGCGTCATCACCGCGGCTCAGACCCCCTTACCGGAGTTTTCTCTTCGCATCATCGGGGGAGTGGCGGACAACCTGCGCCGCATCGACTCGCTGATTTCCGCCCACGCCCGCGTTCCCGGCCTGGATCGGATTGCTGCGGTCGATCTGGCCGTCATGCGCGTTGCCGTGTGGGAGATGCTGGAAAACGACGAGGTGTCGCCGATCATCGTGATCGACGAGGCCATCTCCATTGTCCGCTCGATTTCAACCGACACGTCTCCCGCTTTCGTCAACGCAGTGCTTGACGCGATCCGCAAGGACTTGGAGTCCCCTGCATGGTCTCGGCGCACCGACGCAGACGAGGCAACATCGGCGGGTGACGCCTCGGAACCCGTTCGTGGTGAGCACACTATCTTGGCGGAGCAGGCTGCGCCGTCGCGTTCTCTTCCCGACGGCGCGACGCCGCTCGACGGGGCGTCCGTGGACGATGAGCTGGACGAGCTCCTGCAGGAGTACTAGTTTCATCCGCTGATGAGAGGTGGCCGGTCCCTTCGCGGGGACCGGCCACCTCTTCGTTGTTTGTGTGCTTCGGTGACAAACTAGAGCGCGAGTCGGGTGGCCCGCACATCCCAGTACTCGGGACCGTCCGTGAGCACCTCGAAGGTCCACTCGCCGGGTAGCTGGGCGATTTGGGCCAGAAGGGGCCTGGGCAGGTGCGGCGCGCGGATAATGAAGGCTTCACCCGCATTCATCGACTGGGCGGCGCCGAGCACGGCGGCGTGGCGAATCCGGTGGGGGATTGCCGATGCATCGATCATCGGCTCCGCACTCTCGTGTGCGCCGCAGCCGCAACCGTCGCTACGTACCTCGGTCAGGGGAAGTTCTTCGATGGTCATTGGTGACCTTTCTGTGGTGACGCTGTGATTGGCGCACGCAAGTCGTGCACACGCATAATTTTACCGGTTTTCCCCCTTCGATACCCGATGGGATGAGGTGACGCCAGTGGCCTGTGAGCGATACCCGGTAGGGGTATTGCTGATACCCCTACCGGGTATAACGCCTTATGCGCGTTCGATATGGGCATATGGGCACTGTCGCTGGGAGGCTGAATGAAGTCACGACGATCGTTCCGGGATGCTTATGCCCTCGATCACTGCCGCGATGTATCGCTGACGCGCACGCCGTCGCCCGCCTCGCCGCGACGAATGCGCGTCGAGCGCGTACCATGATGGCGATATCAATCCTTTAATGACCGTCCCGTGAGGCGGGGAAGGAGCTGGCAGTGGCAGCACTGCATGCCGATCGCGCTCAGCGCGGCAAAGAAGTATTGGGAGTCGGCGACGTCGCGCGCTCCCTGACGCGTATCGCCTACGAGATCGTCGAACGTAACGGAGGCGCCGAAGGCCTTGTGATTGCGGGCATTCCGACTCGAGGAGCGACGCTTGCTCGTCGTCTCGTCAACAGGATTCGCGAGGTGTCGGGCACCTACGCGGATCTGGCGATCATCGACACCACGCTGTTCCGAGACGACCTCGCCAGCCAGCCGCTTCGTTCTCCGAAGGAAACACTGATACCGGCCGCTGGGATCGACGGAAAGACCATTGTTCTCGTCGACGATGTGCTCTACACGGGGCGCACCATCAAGGCCGCCCTCGATGCGCTGACCAGAATCGGACGACCGGCGGCAGTTCAGCTGGCGGTCCTGGTGGATCGCGGGCACAGGGAGCTGCCGATCCGGCCCGACTACGTCGGTAAGAACCTACCGACGTCGCGCGAAGAGACCGTCACCATCTTGCTTGACGAAACGGACGGGCGCGACGGCGTCCTTCTCGGGAAAGGCCGATAAGCGATGAGCCTGAGCCATCTCATTTCGATCCGCGACCTGACGCGCGAGGAGGCGATCACGATCCTCGACACGGCGGAGCAGATGGCCGCCACGCAGAACCGGGGCATCAAGAAGCTCCCCACGCTTCAGGGTAAGACCGTCGTCAACCTCTTCTTCGAGGATTCGACGCGCACGCGCATCTCCTTCGAGACCGCCGCCAAGCGTTTGAGCGCCGACGTCATCAACTTCCAGGCCCGAGGTTCCTCGGTCTCCAAGGGGGAATCCCTCAAGGACACCGCCCTGACCCTGCAGGCAATGGGAGCGGACGCGGTTGTGGTACGCCACTCCTCGTCGGGAGCCGCCCACCGACTCGCGCACGCCGGCTGGATGAACCTTCCCGTCCTCAACGCGGGAGACGGCACCCACCAGCATCCCACCCAGGCACTGCTCGACGCGATGACGCTCAGGCGCCACTACGCGACCGGGGGAGGGGCCCCACACGCGGGCACGGGACTCGATGGAGCGCACGTGGTCATCGTCGGCGACATTCTCCACTCGCGGGTCGCGCGCTCCAACGTCGATCTTCTCACGATGCTCGGTGCTCGCGTCACCCTCGTTGCGCCCCCCACGCTCCTGCCCATCGGTGTGGAGGCCTGGGAGTGCGAGACATCCTACGACTTTGATGATGCGATCGCGTCTCGCCCCGACGCGGTCATGATGCTGCGGGTCCAACGCGAGCGGATGTCCGGAGCGGGAGGCGGGTTCTTCCCCTCTCCGGGCGCCTATCACTTTGAGTATGGGCTCACTCCCGAACGCTTCGCACGCCTCGACCCCCACGCCGTGGTGATGCACCCCGGCCCGATGAATCGCGGCCTCGAGATCTGCGCCGAAGCAGCCGATTCGGACCAATCAGTAATCGTCGAACAGGTGGGAAACGGCGTGTGCATCCGCATGGCCGCGCTCTATCTGCTCCTCGCATCGGAAGGACAACGCAATGACTGAACAGACCCGCGACATTCTCATCACGGGGGCCTCATTGCTCGGAAAGGGCGCGACGGACATTGCGCTCTCCCAGGGCGTCATCGTTGGCATCGGCCCCGACGCGTCAGGCGCTCTGACCGATCCGCGCGTCATCGACGCAGCGGGTCTCATCGCCCTGCCCGGCCTCGTCGATATGCACACGCACCTGCGGCAGCCGGGCGGAGAGGATGCGGAAACGGTGTTCACGGGGACGCGCGCGGCGGCCGTCGGAGGCTACACGGCTGTTCACGCCATGGCGAACACCACCCCGACTCAGGACACGGCGGCCGTCGTTGATCAGGTGCTGCGTCTGGGGGAGGCGGCCGACTGGGTGGAGGTGCGCCCCGTTGGCGCGGTGACGAAGGGCCTGGAGGGCAAGCAACTCGCGGCCCTGGGATCCATGGCGCGCTCGCGCTCGCGAGTGAGGGTCTTCTCCGACGATGGAAAGTGCGTGTCCGACCCAGTCCTGATGCGCCGCGCGCTCGAGTATGTCAAGAGCTTCGGCGGTGTCATCGCTCAGCACAGCCAGGATCCCGAGCTGACCGAGGGCTCGCAGATGAACGAGTCGCCACTGTCGGGACAGCTGGGCCTGGCGGGATGGCCGGCCGTCGCAGAGGAAGCCATCATCGCTCGCGATATCCTACTGGCCAAGCACGTCGGCTCTCGCCTGCACGTGTGCCACCTGTCCACGGCTGGATCCGTCGACATTGTTCGCTGGGGCAAAGCGCAGGGCGTCAACATCACCGCCGAGGTCACGCCCCACCACCTGCTGCTCACCGAGCAGCTCGCCTCCACCTACGACCCGCTCTTCAAGGTCAACCCGCCGTTGCGACGCTCCGAGGACGTCGAAGCCGTGCGCGAGGGCTTGGCCGACGGCACGATCGACTGCGTCGGGACCGACCACGCCCCCCACCCTCTCGAGATGAAGGACTGCGAGTGGCAGGCCGGCGCCTTCGGAATGACCGGACTGGAGACGGCGCTTCCGATCGTCATCGAGACGATGGTTGACTCCGGTCGTATGACGTGGGAGGACGTCGCCCGCGTCATGTCCACCACTCCGGCGCGCATCGGAGGGGTCGACACCCAGGGACGAGGCCTCGTCGAGGGCGCGCCCGCGCACGTGACCCTGGTTGACGCGTCGGTTCGTACGACGGTCGATCCCGCCGCACAGTGGACGAGGTCGACCAACTGCCCGTATCGCGGCATGGAACTTCCGGGGCAGGTGCGCTACACCATCTACGGCGGTGTGCCGACGGTCGTCGACGCCGCCCCGATCGCCAAGGAGGACCGATGACATCGAGCAACACCGCTCTGCTCGTGCTGGAGGACGGAACCGTCTTTCGGGGACGAGCGTGGGGCTCTCGCGGCCGCACCCTCGGCGAAATCGTCTTCTCGACCGGCATGACGGGATACCAGGAGACCCTCACCGACCCGTCGTACCACCGCCAGATCGTCGTCATGACGGCTCCGCACATCGGCAACACGGGGGTCAACGACGAGGATCCCGAGTCCTCACGGATCTGGGTCGCCGGCTTCGTGGTACGCGACGGCGCCAGGCGCGCATCCAACTGGCGTTCCCGGCGCGAACTCGAGGACGAACTCCTCGCGCAGGGAGTTGTTGGCATCGCGGACGTTGACACTCGCGCCGTCACCCGACACATCCGCGAGCGCGGAGCCATGCGGGCGGGCATATTCTCCGGTGACGCGCTCCCCGCCGGCGCGCTCTACCTGGCGGAGGAGGCCATCGCTTCCCTGGTACGCATCGTGGCCGAGTCTCCGGTGATGAGCGGCCAGGCCCTGGCCGCGCAGGTGTCGACCGAGGAAACGTATGTCGTTGAGCCGCTCGGCGAGTTCGAGGGTGTTGAACCCCTTGCTCGTGTCGTGGCCGTCGACCTGGGTATCAAGTTGCGTACCCCGTACCACCTGGCTGCGCGAGGAGCGCGCGTCTATGTCGTCCCCTCCACGGCGTCCTTTGCCGACATTGAGTCGCTGAACCCCGACGGCGTGTTCTTCTCCAACGGTCCCGGTGATCCCTCCACGGCCGACCGGGAAGTGGACGTGCTGCGCGCCGTGTTGGACGCGGGCATCCCCTACTTCGGCATCTGTTTCGGTCACCAACTCTTTGGACGGGCCCTCGGCTACGGTACCTACAAGTTGAACTATGGTCATCGCGGTATCAACCAGCCCGTCAAGGACCTGGAGACCGGGCGCGTGGAGATCACCGCGCACAATCACGGCTTCGCCGTGGACGCCCCCGTGGGGTCGGAGTCTGTGGCGCCTTTTGACGCCGGCCGCTACGGGCGTATCACGGTCTCACACGTTGGGCTCAACGACGGTGTCGTGGAGGGCCTTCGAGCCCTCGACATTCCCGCCTTCTCTGTCCAATACCACCCCGAGGCGGCGGCCGGCCCCCACGACGGGGAGCTGCTGTTCGACCGCTTTATGTCGCTCATGATCGCCGCTAAGGAGAACCGCTGATGCCCCGCAGGAACGATCTTTCCTCCGTTCTCGTCATTGGGTCCGGTCCCATCGTGATCGGTCAGGCCTGCGAGTTCGACTATTCGGGCACCCAGGCGTGCCGCGTGTTGAAGGAAGAGGGACTGCGCGTCATCCTCGTCAACTCCAACCCGGCCACCATCATGACGGACCCCGGCATTGCGGACGCGACCTACGTTGAGCCCATCACGCCCGAGGTGGTCGCCTCGATCATCGAGAAGGAACGCCCCGACGCTCTGCTGCCCACCCTGGGCGGACAGACGGCCCTCAACACGGCGGTTGCGCTCTCGGAGATGGGCGTGCTGGAGCGCTTCGACGTCGAGCTGATCGGTGCGTCCATCGACGCGATTCGTGCCGGCGAGGATCGTGAAGAGTTCAAGGCGATTGTGGAGCGCTCGGGCGCCGAGGTTGCACGGTCGTTCATCGCTCATACGCTGGAGGAATGCCACGCGGCGGCGGCCGAGCTCGGCTATCCGCTTGTCGTTCGTCCCTCCTTCACCATGGGTGGTCTGGGCTCGGGGTTCGCCTACACGCCCGAGGATCTGGATCGCATAGCGGGGCAGGGGTTGGCCGACTCGATCACCACCGAGGTGTTGCTCGAGGAGTCAATCCTCGGTTGGAAGGAGTACGAACTCGAGTTGATGCGCGACAAGGCGGACAACGTCGTGGTCGTGTGTTCGATCGAGAACGTCGACCCCGTCGGAGTGCACACGGGCGATTCGATCACGGTTGCCCCCGCGCTGACGCTCACGGATCGCGAGATGCAGCGCCTGCGCGACATCGGTATTGCGGTGATCCGCGCGGTGGGCGTTGACACGGGAGGCTGTAACATCCAGTTTGCGGTCCACCCCGAAACCGGCCGCGTCATCGTCATCGAGATGAACCCGCGCGTCTCGCGTTCCTCCGCGTTGGCATCGAAGGCGACGGGCTTCCCGATCGCGAAGATCGCGGCGCGCCTGGCGGCCGGTTACACCCTCGATGAGATCCCCAACGACATCACGGGATCCACCCCGGCGTCCTTCGAGCCCACGCTCGACTACGTGGTCGTCAAGGTACCTCGCTTCACCTTCGAGAAGTTCCCGGCGGCGGATCCGACCCTGACGACGTCGATGAAGGCGGTCGGCGAGGCCATGGCCATTGGGCGCTGCTTCACCGAGGCGTTGCAAAAGGCACTGCGCTCGATCGACAAGGGGGGCGTGCAGTTCCACTGGGACGGGCAGGCTCCGACTCCCGAGGAGACGAGGTCGCTCGTCGCGGCCGCCGCGACGGCCACCGAGGGCAGGCTCGTGCAGGTCCAGCAGGCGATCCGTGGGGGAGCGACCCTGTCCGAGCTCTTCGAGTCCACGGCAATCGATCCGTGGTTCCTCGACCAGATGTTCCTCCTCGACGAGGTCGCGCAGCGGATCCGCCAGGCCGAGGCACTCACCGGCGCCGTGTTGGCGCAGGCGAAGCGTCACGGCTTTTCGGACCGCCAGATCGCTGCGATCCGCGGGCTGTCCGAAGAGACCGTGCGCGAGGTGCGAGGGGCCTTCGCAATCCATCCCGTCTTTAAGACGGTCGACACCTGCGCCGCGGAGTTTGCCGCCCGCACGCCCTACCACTACTCGACCTACGATCAGGAGAACGAGGTTTGCCCGCGAAGCCGCGAAGCGGTGATCATTCTCGGAGCGGGTCCGAACCGGATCGGCCAGGGAATCGAGTTCGACTACTCGTGCGTGCACGCGGCCATGGCGCTGCGCGAGCACTACGAAACGATCATGGTCAACTGCAATCCGGAGACGGTCTCGACCGACTACGACATCTCGGACAGGCTGTACTTTGAGCCTCTCACGCTGGAGGACGTGCTGGAGGTCTATCGAGCGGAGTGCGCGGCCGGCCCCGTCAAGGGAATGATCGTTCAGCTCGGAGGCCAGACCCCGCTGTCGTTGGCCGCCGACCTGGAGCGCGCGGGTGTGCCGATCCTGGGAACGAGCCCGCACGCGATTGACATGGCCGAAGACCGGGAGGAGTTCGGCAAGGTCCTGGAGGCCGCGGGCTGCCCGGCGCCCGCGCACGACACCGCCCACACGCCCGAGCAGGTTCTGTCGATCGCGCGTCGGGTGGGTTACCCCGTGCTCGTTCGCCCGTCCTTTGTTCTGGGAGGACGCGGCATGGCTATCGTCAATGACGAGGCTGGAATGCGCGACTACCTGGAGAACCATGACGCGGACCTTCTCTTCTCGAGGGGCCCGTTGCTCATCGATCGCTTCCTGGACGCAGCCATTGAGATCGACGTTGACGCACTGTACGACGGCGAGGAACTATTCATGGGCGCGATCATGGAGCACATTGAGGAAGCCGGGATTCACTCCGGTGACTCCTCGTGCGTTCTTCCGCCGATGACCCTATCCGCACGGGAGCTGGAGCGCATCACCGACTCAACCGAGGCGATCGCTTCCGGGGTGGGCGTGCGCGGACTCATCAACATCCAATTCGCCCTGCTCTCCGACACTCTCTACGTGATCGAAGCAAATCCGCGCGCCTCCCGTACGGTTCCTTTCGCATCGAAGGCAACGGGCGTGCAACTTGCCAAGGCCGCCGCGCTCATTCAGGTGGGCGCCTCGATCGCGTCTCTGCGCGCGTGCGGGGTGCTTCCCACCCGGGACGCGCGCACGATTCGCGACGGTGGCTCCATCGCGGTCAAAGCAGCGGTCTTGCCCTTCAAGCGATTCCGCACGCGCCGAGGCGAGGCCGTTGACACGGTGCTCGGTCCGGAAATGCGTTCCACCGGTGAGGTGATGGGCATCGACCGTGACTTCCCGACCGCCTTCGCGAAGTCGCAACTGGGCGCCTCCACCGACATGCCGACCTCGGGCACGGTCTTCATCTCGATCGCGGATACGGATAAGCGTGCGATCGTGCTGCCCGCTGCGCGGATGGCCGAGCTGGGCTTCACGATCCTGGCGACCTCAGGCACTGCTTCCGTCCTCCGGCGAAACGGGATCGAGGCGCGCGCGGTGCGCAAGTCCTCGGAGGGACGGGGCAGGGATGGAGAACCCACGATCGTCGACCTGATCAACGATGGCTCCATTAACATGGTCGTCAACACACCTCAGCGATCCGCTCCCCGAAACGACGGCTACCAGATTCGCGCGGCGGCGGTGGCACAGGATTGCCCGGCGGTGACGACGCTGCAAGCCTTCAACGCGATGGTTCAGGCCATTGAGGTCCGCAAGCGCGGCGCGTACGCCGTCCGTTCCCTTCAGGAGTGGGACGCTCGTCGAACGGAGGAGACACGATGACGCACACGACAACATCCGCGTCGCCCGGCTTCGGCGACCGCCTCTATGCTGCTATGCGCGAGCACGGCCCGGTGTGCGTCGGCATCGATCCACACGCCTCGCTTCTGAGCTCCTGGGGGCTCACTGACGACGCCCATGGGGTGCGCGAGTTCTCGCTGCGCGTCATCGATGCGCTCGGGGGACGGGTGGCGGCTTTCAAGCCTCAGTCGGCGTTCTTTGAGAGGCACGGCTCACGAGGCGTGGCGGTCCTCGAGGAGGTGATCGCCGCCTGTCGCGAGGTTGGATCGCTGAGCATCGTGGACGCTAAGCGCGGAGATATCGGCTCAACGATGGATGGCTACGCCCAGGCCTACCTCTCCGATTCGTCTCGGTTGGCCGGCGACGCGGTCACGCTGTCACCCTACCTTGGGGTCGGCTCACTCGCGCCCGCGCTCGAACTGGCACGGCGCACCGGTCGGGGCGTCTTCGTCCTCGCGCTGACGTCGAACCCCGAGGGGGCGTCCGTGCAGCACGCTCGCAGGGCCAGCGGCGCGAGCGTCGCGGGGGATGTTGTGTCCCAATTGGCGGAATTTAACGCACGCTGTGACAAATTACACCTTGGCCCCGCCGGGATCGTCGTCGGCGCGACAGTCGGCGATGCGATCGAGCGACTCGGCCTTGATCTTCCGGCTCTGCGCGGGGCGTTTTTGGCTCCAGGAGTGGGTGCGCAGGGAGCGGGAGCGGCGCAGGTCAGGCAGGTTTTCGCTGGGGTTGAGGACGCCGTTCTCGCCTCTTCCTCGCGCGCGATCCTGTCTGCTGGCCCTAGCATGAGCGCCTTGCGTCAGGCATACCTGGCGACGGCCGAGTCGTTGCAATAGTCTGTCCCGATAGCTAAGAGTGACCCGTTTGGTCTGGCAATCATGCTCTGATTGGTGACATAGTTTATTTACCGAAGATTCCAACGGAGGAGATGATCAGAATGGCACTACCTGATCTCACGCCGGAACAGAGGGCACAGGCTCTCGAGAAGGCAACGCAGGCACGTCGGCGTCGCGCCGAGGTGAAGAACGCGCTCAAGGCGCGCTCGATGAACCTGTCCGAGGTTCTTGAACTCGCCGACTCCGACGAGGCCGTGGCGAAGATGAAGGTCGTTTCTCTTCTTGAGTCTCTGCCTCGCGTCGGCACGAACACTGCCGCGGTCCTGATGGACGAGTACAAGATTGCCCAGAGTCGGCGCGTGCGCGGCCTCGGTCCGGTCCAACGCAAGGCTCTCGTTGAGCGTTTCGGCTGAGCCCGCCGGGCGTGGCACACTTGTGTCATGACTCAGGCTCAATTGACCGTCCTCGCCGGACCGACAGCCGTCGGAAAGGGTACCGTCGTCGCGGCCCTCACCAGGCGCTATCCGCAGCTACGGGTATCGGTGTCCGCCACGACGCGCGCTCCTCGCCCAGGTGAGAAGGAAGGCGTTCACTACTTTTTCGTCTCCCCGCAAGAGTTCGACGACATGATCGAACGCGGAGACATGCTTGAGTGGGCGCTCGTTCACGGGACCAACAAGTACGGCACGCCCCGCGGCCCGGTTGACGAATCCCTGAACACGGGCGTGCCTGTGCTTCTCGAGATCGATCTGGACGGCGCTCGCCAGGTGCGGGCCACCAGGCCCGACGCTTGCTTCATTTTTCTTGCACCACCCTCGTGGGAGGAACTTGAGCGTCGGCTGATCGGGCGTGGAACCGAGGGACCCGAAGAGCGCGAGCGGCGCCTGCGCACGGCCAGGATCGAGATGGAGGCCGCCTCCGAGTTCGATCACGTTGTGATCAACGACGACATCGAGCGCACGGTGGATGAGCTGGCTGGACTCATTGGCCTGGAGTAGTATCTACCTGAATCAGCCACTGAGAGGAAGACACGCATGTCCGGAATTGTTGCCCAGCCCGTGGGTATTACCTCCCCGCCCATTGATGATCTGCTGGAGCACGTCGATTCCAAGTACGCGCTGGTCATTTTCGCGGCAAAGCGCGCCCGCCAGATCAATTCCTACAACCTGCAGCTCCAGCAGAACATGATTCAGTTCGTGGGCCCGGTCGTTGATGTTCAGCCCGATGAGAAGCCCCTGGCCGTGTCGCTGCGTGAAATCAACGAGGGGATGCTCTCGCTCGAGTCCAACCCCGAGGCCTGACCATGGCGAGCGTTGTCGTCGGCGTGACCGGCGGCGTCGCAGCATTCAAAGCCCCCATCGTGGTCCGCGAGTGTCAACGCGCGGGCCACGACGTGCGCGTGGCTGCGACCCCCGCATCTCTGGACTTCGTTGGCCGTTCGACGTGGGAGGGCATCACCTCCCGTCCGGTCGCCGTCGACATCGCGGGGGAGGGGCGCGCTGAGCACGTGGAGCTCGCTCGCGTCGCGGACCTGATCATCGTCGTCCCGACAACGGCCAACACGCTCGCCAAGCTCGCAGCTGGCTTCGCCGACGACATGGTGTCGCTCACGGTTCTCGCCAGCGCCGCTCCGGTCGTTCTCGCGCCCGCCATGCACTCGAACATGTGGCTGGCGAGCGCCACGCAGGCCAATGTGGCAACGTTGCGTCGCCGCGGCGTGCACGTGATCGACCCCGAGACGGGGGCGCTGGGTTCGGGAGACAGTGGAATCGGGCGCCTGGCCGATCCGGTGTCGATCGCGCGGCAGGCGTTGGCCCTGCTCAAGGCGGGCGGGCATTCGGCCCAGGCGCGCACCCTGGCAGGCCGTACGATCGTCGTCACCGCCGGGGGCACACGCGAACCCATTGACCCGGTACGCTACCTGGGAAATCGTTCGTCGGGGCGCCAAGGCGTGGCGATCGCGAGCGCCGCGGCGCGCGCGGGAGCACGCGTACGCCTCGTCGCGGCCAACACCGACGCCTCCGTCCAGGCACTGATTGCGCCGGGAGTGGAGGTGCGCTGCGTCGGCAGCGCGCTGCAGATGCTCGATGCGACGATGGAGCTGGTGAGCGACGCCGATGCTTTGGTCATGACGGCCGCGGTCGCCGACTTTCGTCCGGAGCACCCCCTTGGCGCCAAAATGAAGAAGGATCCCGGCTCAACCGATGCACCAAGCCTGAGCCTGATACGTAACCCGGACATTCTCGCCGAAATTAGCCACGGCCCGCATCGGCCCCCTCTCGTCATCGGCTTTGCGGCCGAAACCGGCACCGACGAGGAGATCATGGCTTTCGGCGCCGATAAGGCGGCCCGCAAAGGGACCGACTACATCGCCGTCAACCGCGTGGGGGAGACAACGGGTTTTGGTGACGTCCCCAACGAGATCCGCCTTCTTGACGCCACCGGAACTCTCGTTGATCGTTACGTGGGCTCAAAGGATGACGTCGCCGCAGGTCTGATCGCTCGGGCTGCCGCTTTCCTTGATAACCTGAAGCGGTGAGTCAACAGCTTTTCTCTTCCGAGTCCGTCACTGAAGGCCACCCCGATAAGGTGTGCGACCGCATTTCCGATGCGATTTTGGACGCTCTGCTTGAGGTGGACCCCCGTTCTCGCGTCGCCGTCGAGACAATGGCTGCGACCGGCCTCATTCACGTTGCCGGTGAGGTGACGACCGAGGCCTACGTGGAGATTCCCGAGATCGTGCGCCGGGAGATCCTCTCCATCGGCTACGACTCCTCGCGCGTGGGCTTTGACGGTGCTTCTTGCGGAGTCTCGGTCTCCCTCGACGGTCAAAGCCCCGACATTGCAGGCGGCGTCGACGAGGCCCTCGAAGTGCGCGGTTCTCGCAGCACGGATCCCCGGGACCGCCTGGGGGCCGGCGACCAGGGCATCATGTTCGGCTACGCGTGCGCCGACACGCCCGATCTCATGCCCGCACCGATCTGGCTCGCCCACCGCCTCGCCAAGCGCCTCACCGACGTGCGCAAGCAGGGGATCGTTGAGGGGCTTCGCCCAGACGGCAAAACACAGGTCACGCTCGCCTACGACAACGACCGCCCGGTAGGCATCGACACGATCGTGGTGTCCACCCAGCACGACGAGTGCATGAGCCAGCTGGCCGTCGCTGATGCCGTGCGCACCCACGTCATCAAGCCGGTCATCGACGAATCCGGCCTTGACCTGTCCACCTCAGACATGAAGACCCTCATCAATCCCTCGGGTCGTTTTGTGCTGGGCGGACCAGCTGCCGACGCGGGCCTGACGGGCCGCAAGATCATCGTCGACACCTACGGCGGCATGGCACGCCACGGCGGGGGGGCGTTCTCCGGCAAGGATCCGTCAAAGGTTGACCGCTCCGCGACCTACGCGGCTCGTTGGGTCGCGAAGAACGTGGTTGCCTCCGGAGCCGCGCGCCGCTGCGAGATTCAGCTCGCCTACGCCATTGGGCGGGCGCACCCGATCGGCCTGTACGTCGACACCTTCGGCACGGCATCGGTTGGCGAGGACAAGATCGCACACGCGATCCGCGAGGTGTTTGATCTCCGTCCTCTCGGCATGATCGAAGACCTCGACCTGGCGCGCCCCATCTACCGTGACACGGCGGCGTACGGCCACTTCGGGCGCGATCAGTTCCCGTGGGAGGCGACGAATCGCGTCGAGCAGCTCCGGGCCGCGCTTCAATGAGCGCCTCGCCAGAAGCCGAGGATCTTCTGCCCTCGTACGAGACCAAGAGTGCTCGGCGCTCGTGGCGTCGGCGCACGAGCGTCGAGATGGTGATCTCGGGGTTCATCGGCCTTGTCACCTCCTTCGTTCTCTCGATCGAGGCGTGGCAGCTCGCTGCCGATTCCTCCGCGCGCTTCGGCTGCGACATTTCCTCGGTGCTGTCGTGTTCGGCCGTCGCCCAGACGTGGCAGGCACGCATCCTGGGCTTCCCCAACGCTTTTCTCGGCATCTTTTTCGAGGCGGTCGTGCTCGCCATCTCAGTCGCCCTCTGTGCCGGGGTGAGATTCCCCCGCTGGTACATGCTCGGCACGAACCTGCTCTACACGGTCGCGCTCTTCTTCGCCTTCTGGCTCTTTTCGCAGTCGTATTTCGTCATTCAGGTCCTGTGCCCGTGGTGCCTGCTTATTACGCTCACGACAACCCTGGTCTTCGCCGGCTTGACTCGAATCAACGTCCGCGACGGCGTGATTCCCGCGCCCCAGGGGCTGCGTCGGGCGGTCGCCCAGGGCCTCGACTGGGCGCTGTGGGGCCTGATTATCTTCGGCGTCGTCGCGATGGTGGTCGCCAAGTATGGCGTGAAGCTTCTGGGCTAGGAGTCACGCACGTGAGCATGCTCTGTGCTTGACTGGATTCATGACTTCCATGCAGGGCATGCTTGAGGGCTTCGAGGCGCCGTCAACGCGCAGCGCCGACGTCGCGCGCGTCCTCGTTGACGTTGATCTGCCCCACATGGATAGGCCTTTGGACTACATAGTGCCGGCCGGGCTCGCCGACGCTGCCGTCGTGGGATCCCTCGTGCGCGTACGCCTCTCCTCCGCGAGGATCGACGGCTGGATCGTTGAGAGAACCAGGCGGGAGGTGGGCGAGGGCACCGCGAGCATCGAGTCCGTCGTGTCGTCGACTCCCGTGCTTGCGTCATCCATCTACGAGACCGCGCGCCGCATCGCGGCGCGTTTCCTTGCCACGACGTCTCAGGTACTATCCCTCGCCATCCCGCCCCGCCACGCGCGCGCGGAGCGCGAGGTGCGTGACGAGAATGCTCCCACCTGGCCCACGGTCACCTCGGATCATGCGGGCCTCGGCTGGGAGGCCTATCCAGCCGGGGAGGCGCTCGTTTCCCGGTTGCGGGCGGGGGAGTCGCCGCGCGCGATAGCCACGATGCTGCGCCCACGCCTGCGTGGCTGTCTGTCCGAGGCCGTCGCGTCGACGGTCGCCTCTAGGCGCTCCGTCATCGTCGTGACGGCAACCGGCGAGCAGGCTGGACGCTATGCGCGGGCGCTGTCCGAAGACCTGTCGATCCCGGTATCGCTGGCGGGTTCGGAGGTGGCTGCCGAGGATCGCTACCGCCTCCACGTGGCTGCCTCGCTCGGACGGGTTCCGGTCGTCGTGGGAACGCGATCGGCCGTGTGGGTTCCCTGCTCCCGCCTCGGCCTCATCGTCATCGTTGACGACGGCGATGACCGCCTGCGCGAACGCCGCTTCCCCAAGTGCGACGCGCTTGATGTGGCGGTTCAACGGTGCGCGGTGGAAGGCAGTGGCCTCCTTGTCGTGTCGTCAGCGCGCTCGGTGAAGGCTCAGGCGCTTGTACGCTCAGGCTGGGCCGTCGGCATTGAGCCAACGCCCCACGCCCTGCGCGAGGCCACGCCACGCGTCCACCTCCACGGCAGCACCCAGGCTGAGCGCGAAGGCGCTGGCGGCCTCATGCGCATCCCGCAGGCTGCGTTGCGGATGATTCGCGGGGGGCTGCGCTCCGGACCCGTCCTCATCCAGGTCGCGTCTGCCGGATACTGGCCGACCGTCGTGTGTCGCCG
>ERZ773003.219-NODE-219-length-44777-cov-4.014333_pt1 | contig 44777 bp, 35 predicted proteins | sample MGYA00580668_ERZ773003 | MGnify/ENA primary metagenome ERZ773003 (study PRJEB29015, sample SAMEA2738002) | human oral metagenome | biome: human oral; feature: human-associated habitat; material: dental | place: China | collected 2126 ...
AATAATTTACTTATATTTAAACCCATATCGCAGGTTCCGATTAAGTGCTAGGATATAATGCGGAGCCGCGTTTAGGTTGGCTTAGATACGATTTAACTCAAGACACTTGACTAGAGGAGAACGTCTCGTCGCGAAATCGCGTGCTCGACAGCGGTTTGGTCTTAAGCGCTTATTTCGTGATAGTGCCCAGCCGCAGGCGTTTGCTTCACAGCAGCACGCTCGTTGCGCTATTCGCACCGCACGCCGCATAGATTTAAATTTCAAATCGTTCTCATTTTAGAAGCAACTTTGATAAAATTTAGCCATTTATTGATTATAATCAATTTTTTTGCCTAAATAAAATCTTAAAATTACCAACTAAATTTTTTTACAAAGGATTTTCTATGAGCGACAATCTAGAGATGTTCTGTCATCAGTGCCAAATGAGCGCGCCCGAGGGCTGCGGCGCAAAGGGCCAAGACAAAGGCACCTGCGGCAAAACCTCGACGCTGGCGTTACTTCAGGACACTATGGTTTTCGGACTTAAAGGCCTTAGCGCCTACCGCCACCACGCGCACGAGCTCGGCGCCGATACTAGCGCGGTCGATACCGTTATGGCGGACACGCTGTATTTTACGCTGACGAACTCAAATTTTAACTTTGACGAGCATATCGCGCAGCTGATGGCTGTCGGAAGCGCGGGCGTGCAGATTATGGATATCTTAAGCGAGGCGCATACCGCAAAATTCGGCGTACCGACCCCGGTTAAAGTTAGTCAAAACAAGGTCGAAGGCAAAGCGATTTTGGTTAGCGGACACAACCTGCATGCTCTTGAGGCGCTGCTAAAAGCGACCGAGGGCAAGGGCATCAATATCTACACCCACTCCGAGATGCTTCCTGCGCACGGCTATCCGCAGCTTCGCAAGTATCCGCACCTAAAGGGCAACGTCGGCAAGGCGTGGTTCGATCAGACCAAGCTTTTCAACGAATTTAAAGGCGCGATTTTGATGACCACGAACTGCATCGTGCCGCTTCGCTCGTCCTGTAGCTACGCAGACAGGCTGTTCGGCTACTCTATCGCTGGCACAGACGGGATCAAACATATCCAAAACGACGATTTTACGCCGCTCATCGAGTGCGCGCTTGCGTGCGGCGACGTGAGCATGGACAGCGACGAGAGCTTGGTGACGGGCGGACACTACAAGACGATTTTAAGCCTCGCGCCGCAAATTTTAGACGCGATCAAATCTGGCAAAATCCGCCGCTTTTTCGTCATCGCAGGCTGTGACGCACCCGGCAAGGGACGCGAGTATTACCGCGAGCTAGCGCTTAGCCTGCCTAAGGACTGCGTGATTTTGACCTCCAGCTGCGGCAAATTCCGCTTCAATGACGTGGATTTTGGAACCGTGCCCGGTACCGAGCTTCCGCGCTACATCGATCTAGGTCAGTGCAACGACAGCAACGGCGCGGTCAAGATCGCTCTGGCGCTTAGCGAGGCTACGGGCATCGCGGTAAACGATCTGCCGGTCTCGATCGTTCTGATGTGGATGGAGCAAAAGGCGGTCATCATTCTGCTTGCGCTGTTTAGCCTAGGCGTTAAGAATATCAACGTGGGACCAACCGTGCCTGAGTTTTTCAACGACGAAATTTTGGGCTTTTTGGTGCAAAATTTCGGACTTCGCCTAATCAGCGGCGACGCGCAGGCGGATCTGAAATACTTCCTGGGCGAATAAATTTCATAGCGAGGCAAATCGGGTAAATTTAAAATTCGGCAAAGCTTAGATTTTAAATTTACCCTTTATACGTATACGGCGGTTTTAATAGATCTAGCCGATCCGCGGCTATTTTGCGCCGACGCTCATATTTAAATTTCACGACTATGCCGTCCTTCTTAATTTAAATTTTAAAATCATATAATCTCAACTAAATGCTTCGAAAAATTTAATTAAGTGCTTTTTTACACATTCAAATTCCAATCGTCTTTGCTATTACAATCCCTCTTTTTCTGTGTAAGTATTTATCTTATCCGTATCGCTGCCGCTTATAGTAACCGCTATAGTGTAGCCGTCTTGATTGCTTGGTATCTCATAAAATTTTCCGTATCATCTCATTTTTCGCTATCAGATATTGCAATTTAGTGCCGTTAAAATTTTAAATAAATATAGTATTTTCACAGGATTTTTAATCGGAATTTAAATACGGATTTTAATCTAAATTTTACTCATAAATTTTGAGATTATTTTATAAGTGCATAGCGCACGACTCGCAGGAATAAAATTTTAAGCAGATTTTGTACGAAATTTCAAAATGCAGCTCAGCTCACAAGCAGATAAATTCGCTGTAGCCTTGCGTTTAGAATTCAGCGCTAGTGATAAATTTCGCATCTTTACTTCGGTGCAAATTTTAAAATTCTATACAGGAGATAAAATTATAAGCCCGCGCAATGCATGAATTCTAAAATTCCACATCGCCTATAGAATTCCATGCCGCACGACACATAAATTTTGAAATTTTAAAATTTCACGCCGCAGATAAAATTTAAGAATTTCCTTTTGCGGTAAAATTTTAAAGCTCTACCACAAATCCTCTGTCCGCGCGGCGAGTTCCAAATCCGTCTAGAACTTAGATTTTCCTCACCAGCTCAGGGATTATCGCTTCGAAATCTACCCCCTCGTAGTCCTTACGCTCCTCGTCGCTCATCGTCTCTTTGATCGTGCTGACGACGAAATCTGCAGCGATGCGAACCGCCGTTTCCAGCGACTTGCCGCGCATTATTGCGCCGAAGGCTACGGCTGCGAAAATATCGCCGGTGCCGTTAAATTTAACCGGCAGCAGCTCGTGAAAATACTCGTTCGTTCTGCCCGTGCGCGCATCGTAGCTGAAAACCCCGCACTGATCGGCGATGTAGCCGATACCCTTTAAAATAACCTGTCTAGCGCCCAGCTCTCGAAGCCTTGCAAGCAGATCCATGATGAAATCCCTATCCGCATCCTCTCGGTACGGCACGCCTGTAATCGCGCAGGCCTCGGTGATATTGGGCGTGATGACGTCGGCCTGAGCGCACAGAAGCGCCATCATACGGGCAAAATCCTCGTTAAAGCCAGGATAAAATACGCCGTTATCGCCCATGCAAGGATCTACCAAAATAGTTTTGCCCGCGCCGCCGAAGCTCGCAAATAGCTCGCCCATAATCTCGATCTGCGCTGCCGAGCCCAAAAAGCCCGTGTAGATGCCGTCAAATACCACTCCGCGGTCTTTCCAATGCGCCATGATCGCGCGTATTTGAGAGCTTAGATCGCAAAAGGTGTAGCCCGAAAAGCCCGTATGCATTGATAAAACCGCCGTAGGGATCACGCTCGTACTGATCCCCATCGCGCTTAGTATCGGCAAGGCGACGGTCAGCGAAACCTTGCCCACGCAGGATATATCTTGAACGGTAAGAACTTTTTTCATCACAATTCCTAAAATTTTTGGCTCTATTTTACCGCTATTTATATTAAAAAGGCGAATTTAAATAAAATTTACTCTACGAATAGTCTAAATTTATGATATTTTTGGCGTTTTTCCGCTAAATTTTAAGTTGAGTTCGCCGCAAATTCGGCGTATAAATTTAAAAAGGCAAAAAATGATAACCGCAAAAGCTCTCTATGCATCCGCGCGCCTTAGATCGCTGCCGCTTAGCGTCTCGGGCGTACTGCTCGGCAGCGGCGCGGCATACGGTGCGGGCGTATTTAGAGCGGATATTTTCGCGCTGGCGCTGCTTACGACGCTGCTGTTTCAGGTGCTAAGCGACTACGCTAACGACTACGGCGACGCGGTAAAGGGCACCGACGACGAGGGCAGGCTGGGACCACGTCGCGCGATACAAACGGGACAGATGAGCGCGGAGCAGATGAAGCGCGTCATCGTCGCTACGGCGCTACTTGCGGCATTTTCTAGCCTCGCGCTAAGCGTTTTGGCATTCGGCGAGCGGTTTTATCTCGTGGCTCTATTTTTGACGCTTGGCGGCGCGTCGATATACGCCGCGATCCGCTACACCGTGGGCGCCGGCGCATACGGCTATAAGGGGCTTGGCGACGTTTTCGTGTTTTTGTTTTTTGGGCTTTTGAGCGTACTGGGCTCGTATTTTTTATATGCCCGCTCGCTTGATGCGGCGCTACTGCTGCCTGCGTGCGCGTGCGGGATGCTAAGCACCGCCGTGCTAAATCTAAACAACATGCGCGACATCCAAAACGACGCGCTCAAGGGCAAGCGCACGATCCCCGTTCGTATCGGACTGCGCGCAGCCAAACGTTACCACTACGCGCTGATCGCGGGCGGAGCGGGATTGATGCTTTGCTACTCGCTTTTGCGCGGCGGCTCGGGCGTGAGATTGCTCTACGCGCTGAGCTTCGCGCCGCTACTTCGGCATCTCTTTTTCGTCTCGCGCGTGTGGGAGTGCTGCCACTTCGACGGGCAGCTCAAGGTCGTCGCGCTCTGCACGTTTGCTATGTCGGCGCTATTTTTCGTCGGGGAGATTTTGGGCTAAATTTGAATTAAATTTAAAATCAAGCGCGCCTCTCGGCCCGTTTCGAGGCGCTTAACCGAGATAAAATTGAAAACACACGCACATTAAACCTACGCCCGATCACTTAGTACTCCAAATTTGATTGAGTTTTGAGCGAATTTGCGCGAAGCGACCCCTAAGAATCATGCGACAAAGCGCCGCGCCACCCGAGCTTTCAATGTATCAAATTTCAGCGATCTCGCGTCAAAATTCGCGCACGTTTATGCTGCTTTGACCGCATTTTGCTCTGCGCGAGTTTGCGCCGCCTCGTTTTGTGATAGCTCCCGCCATTCATCGAAGCGGCGCTTAAGGATTGTGAGCGCGTAGAATACTTGCCAATAGAATCGCTTGCTGAGCGTATTGTTACCAGCCGCCATTTCTATTATCGGCTTTTCCGTGCTTTAGTACTCCGGTTTCCAGATACAGTTTTTGACCGTTTTTTCCACATCATCCGTTGCAACGCGGTTTAATTTTTGACGGACGGCACAAGAGGCGACTGCGACGGCAACCGCTTCGGAAAATTCCGTCAGCTGTGCTACCGGCGGTAAAACCACTTCTCCGGGTTTTCCAGTTTCAAGAAAGGCTCCAAGCGAATGTGCAGCTGCCGAGATCATTTCATCCGTCACGAGCTTTGAATTTACCACGATACTGCCTAATCCCAATCCCGGATAAATCAGCGCGTTATTTGCCTGCCCGATTGTGTACGTGACGCCCTTGTATTCCACCGGATCGGCAGGAATTCCCGTTGCCACCATTGCGCGGCCATCCGACCAATGAATTAAGTCTGAAGCCGTAGCTTCAGCCAGCTCTGTAGGATTACTGAGCGGAAAAATAATCGGGTGCTCGCACCATGACGCCATAGCGCGAACGATCTCTTCCGTAAAGGTTTTCGGCGCTGTCGATGTTCCCACAAGGATCGTCGGACGTATCGCCATAACCGCTTTTGTAAGAGAGACGGGCTCTCTCACATTACCAAATTCGCTACGTTTTCGCGCAAACGGTTTTTGTTCGGGCGTCAGGTCGTCCATGTCGTCAAACAGCAGCCCCTGCTTATCCACCATATAAAAACGGCTGCGGGCTTCGTCTTCGGAAAGACCTTGCGCGACCATTTCTCTGAATATGCGATCCGTGATTCCCGCTCCTGCCGTTCCCGCGCCGAAGCACAGATATACCTGCTCCGTAAGCTTTTGCCCGTTGATTTTCATAGCGCCGAGAATTCCCGCAAGTGTAATAATTCCGGTTCCTTGACAGTCGTCGTTGAATACAGGCAAAGTTTTCTGTTATGTTTGTAAAACCTTTGCGGCATTCGATCTGCCGAAGTCTTCAAAGTGAAGGTATAAGTCGGGGGAAAGTTTTTCCGCCGTCGTTACAAATTGATCGATGAAGCGGTAATATCTATCGCCGTATATTCTCTTGTGGCGATTTCCGAGATAGAGCGGATCATTCAGCAGCGCCTCTCTATTTGTTCCGCAATCCAGCACGACCGGCAGTACCGATTTCGGGTCAATTCCAGCGGCGGCAGTATAGACCATCAGTTTTCCTACGGAGATATCAACGCCGTTCGTTCCCCAGTCGCCGATACCGAGAATTTCTTCCGCGTCGGTCGCAACGATAAGTCTGATGTGTCTGTCACCGGCGGCATGACGGAGCACATCTTCAATTTGCTCAGGAGCATCGATTGACAAAAATGCCGCACCCTGCGTATCGACAAACTGCTCACTATATTGCTCGATACTTTCCGCGATAACCGGATCATAAACAATCGGCATCAACTCTACAATATGTTCATGGAATACGTTGATAGAAAAGCGTTCGGTTGTGATTGAAAACATCCATGAGGAATCTTCTTTTTTCTATTTTGGAAGTTTTCCGTTCCATCTGGCGGTAAATTCTATCGGCTTGCGTTTCAATATCGTCAATACACGGAGGAAGCAGTCCTTCCAGATGATACTTTTTCCTTTCTTCGGCGGAGAATGCCGTTCCCTTGTTCAAAAACGCATCATTGATGCGGTCATAGCCATACTTTTCCATACGCGCTCCTTTGTTTTATTTGAGTCTTGCTTTTCGACTTGAATAAATTATACTGCTTCAGTCTAAATTTATATACAATCAAAATTTTACCGCGCGAAGGTGTTTTGTATGGATAAATTCAATCAATCGAGCGAAATTTTACCATAAGCAGAGATGATGAAAATGCAGCAACAGGCAATGCAAATTTACAAGCGGCTCTGCCAAACAGAGCCGCTCAATTTAAATTTTACTTCTCAAACGCCTTTTCTAGGCTAAACGGAAACGCCTGATAGCCCATCGCGTTAGTCATTTTGATTTCGATTGACGGCTCTTTTGCGCCCCACTCAAACTCGTTGATGTGAGGGCTAGGCACGCCGACCGGGCGGCCTTTGGCGATGTCAAACTGCATGCCGGCAACCGCGGAGTAAACCATCACGCTATCTAGGTCGTCTTGATACTGCGCGAGCGATGTGACCGAGCTGTACCACTCGCTGCCGCGCTGTTTGCCGTACTCCCAGACCTGCTCGACGGTTTTAGCTTTTTCGTCGATTTTATAGACGACCGCGCGGGAGTATTTCATACCCGCCATCGCAGGCTGCTCCATGCCGCGCGTATCGCCGTTGTCAAAGACAGTGAGATACACTACGCCTTTTTTGGACTTGCTGTCGATTCTAAATGCCGTGTGCTGCGTCCACTGCCAGTCAAATCCGCCCTTCTCGCTCTCATATCCCGGGCATTTTGAGTACTCGTCCTCGCAGACGATTTTTTTGCCGTCTTTATCTACAGGCTGGAGCAAGTAGCCCTTAAACTGATCTTTCCAGCCTTTGTGCGCACCCATTATCCATTTGACTTTTTTGTCGCGGCCGATCTTTATGACGGCGTCTTGGTGGCGACTGGAGATGATGATGCTATCGTCGCTTGGATCATAATCCACGCTATTTACGTGCGCCCAGTTGCGTCCCGGGCCCGAGCCCACGATGTCGCCCCATTTTTCGTTCGTATCCATCGCGGCTAGTTCGTCCGTGCTCGCGGTGTGGCCCGCCTTGCTAGCGTCGATGTTTAGGCACACTGCGCCCTGATCGAGCGTTTTTAGCACGATGTCGCGGTACGGATCTAAAATTTCATACAGCCTAAAATCATCCACGACGTTGCCGTCTCTATCGACTTCGACGATTACGTCGCGCACGGTGCGGACGTTTTTACCGTCGGCGCGTTTATAGTTGGCGTTTGCCGCGCGCAGGAAATAGTGTCCGTTTTGCGCTACGTCCATGGAGTGCGAGAAGTCGTTGTAGCCGGCCGGTAGCTCGCGGTTAAAGATTTCGCGGCCCATTATGTCGTATTTGGCATATCGCTGGCCATATCCCCACGTCATCGCGCCGTCGTCGTTTTGCTTAAAGCCCATCATGACGCCCGCGCTAAACGGCTGTTTGAGGTCGTAAATTTTACTCGGCTCCAGATACCAGCGCACTTCGCCTTTGGTGTCTAGGATGAAGTTGTTCGGGCTGTAGTTCCACTCGATCGCGCCGCCGGCCGGGTTGTTCCACACGACTTTTGTGCCTTTGCCGGTTTTGTTTACGAAGTTATTTACGTAGTAGAGGCGGTTAGCAAATTTCGCGCTCGGAGCCTTTACAACCTCGATTTTATCAAACAGCGCGCCCTTTTGAGACGGCATGCCCGAGCTCTCTAGATAAATCGCCGGAGCGTAAATTTTATAGCTTTCTTTTATGTGCTCGGTCCCACCCTTATAAATTTTATCATACTCGACCTCGACGGTGTTTTGATAGTCGGGATATAGTCCGAAAACAGGGATTCCGCCGTGAGTGCGCAGGTGTTTATCGGCAACTTTATAGCTGATAACCTGACCACCCGGCTTCGGCACGATGGTGACTTTTGCATTTGCTAGCGTGTAGCCGCCGTTTTTGATGACCGCCGTTAGTGGCGCGATGTCGTATGGATTTACGACTACTTCGCCGATCTTGCCCGGGATGCCGTAGTCTATGTGCGCGCCGCTAGGTCCGCCGATAGCCAGCGCCGCCGTGTTTAAACCGCCTAAAAGCGCCGCAGCTAGCGCAAATGAAGAAAGAGTTCGCTTCATCTTATTCTCCTTTGAATTGGTTTGATACCGTAATTTTAATCAACCTCGCTAACGTAGAAATCACGCGTTTATTAAAACTTGCTTAATTATAAAAAATAATTTCAAATTTTGGCTTTTGTGCCAAAATTTAGTCGAAATTTTATAAATTTAATCTAAAATTTATCTTAGCGTGAGTTTTGCGGCGGCGAGAGAATATAAAATTAACGCAAACAAAATCATTTTAAGGAGCACTCTATGAACCTACTTTCTAAATTTAGCAAAGGCTTTCTAGCCGTAGCGATGTTCGGCGCAATGAGCGCAGCCGCGTTTACCGAGGGTGAGGACTACGTAAAGCTCGAAAAGCCGTTATCAGTGGAGCAAAACACGCTAGTTAAGGTCTTTAGCTACGCATGCCCGTTTTGCTACAAATACGACAAAACCGTCACGCCGAAGGTCGTAGAAAAAGTCGCGGGGCTAAAATACGTGCCGTTTCATCTAAAAACCAAGGGCGAATACGGCGAGGCGGCGAGTAAAATTTTTGCCGTTTTAGCCGTGATGGACGAGGAAAAGGGCGTGAGCCTGCTAGATGAAAACTCGCTGTTTAAAAAAGCAAAATTTGCCTACTACAAGGCCTATCACGATCAAAAGCAGCGCTGGAGCGACGGCAAGGACGAGGCTGCGTTTTTAAAGACTGGGCTTGATGCAGCGGGCATCAGCGAAGCGGACTATCAAAAAAAACTAGAGGATCCAAAAGTCGCCGAACTGCTTAAAAAATGGGACGAGAGCTACGACGTAGCCAAGATCCAAGGCGTGCCGGCGTTTGTCGTAAACGGCAAATACCTCATCATGACGAAGTCCATCAGCTCTATCGACGGCATGGCGCAGCTAATTGAAGAGCTGCTTAAAAAATAGGGCGCGGCATGAAATTTGCGGAAAAAATAGCAAAATTCGCAGACAGCCGCCTGCCGTGGGCGATCCTTATAGCGGTGAGCGTCGGGCTTGTTATCCTAGCGCACTCGCTGTTTCAAAACTACGTCTATATGCCGCCTTGCGAGCAGTGCGTCTATATCCGCTTTGCATTTTTGTGCATGGCGCTAGGAGGCCTGGTCGCGATCATAAATCCTAAAAATTTACTCCTAGCCGCGCTTGGCTACCTGCTAGCCTTTTGGGGCGCGATTCAGGGCATAATGTATAGCGTCAAGCTCGCCAAGATCCACGACGCCGTCCACGGAGACGATCCGTTTGGCGTGCAGGGCTGCTCGACCGAGCCGCACTATCCGTTTGGTTTGCCGCTTGAGCGGTGGGCGCCCGATTGGTTCTTGCCTACGGGCGACTGCGGCTACGATAATCCGATGGTTCCGGACGGCGTCACGCTAAGCGGATTTCAAAAATATCTCGTCGATCTTTACGAGGACGGCTGGTACCTGATCCCATCAAGCAAATTTATGTCGATGGCCGACTGCACGCTCATCGGCTTTGGCGTCTGCTTCGTCGTGCTCGCCGCGATGTTTATTTGCAAAATTTTAACTCTGAAAAAAGCTTAAATCGGTCTAAATTTAGGCCGATTTTGCTATACTCGCCGCATGAGAGCCTTACGCGAGCATAATTTTAAAATTTACTTCATCATCATTTTCGCAAGCCTTTTCGTGGTGCTTTTGGGCGTGAAAAACTACGAGGACGCCAAGGCGCAGATCATCGCTCTCGCGGATAAAAACAAGATCGCCGCGAGCGAAAATATGGTCGGGAATTTCTCGTTTTGGCTGGATGAGCGACTGCACTCGCTGGTGCGCGCGGCTAAATTTATGCAAAACGCAGGCGCGATACGAGACGACGAAAAGCTCGGCGGTTTCATACGGCTTTTTAAAGAAAACTCCGCGGAATTTGACGCTTTGCAGTTTTTGCGCGAGGACGGGGAGATCTTCGTAGACGGCAAAGAGCTAGCAGACGACGAAGCGATGCCAAAGAGCCTGCGCACGGGGCTTGTTTGGTTCGAGGAGACCAAAAGCACGCTGGCGCCCACGGTAAATTTTATGCAGCGCCATAAAATTTTAGGCGAGCCAACGCTAAATTTATGCGTGCCGGTGCTGGACGGCGGCTCGTTTGCGGGGGTGTTTTGCGGCGTGGTGAAGCTGCAAAATATACTAAAAAATATGGAAAAATTTAAGCTAGCGCCGGATACCTACGCCTTCATCGTCACGCACGGCGGCGAAATTTTAACCCCGATGAAGGATGCAGCGCTAAAAAAGCAGATCGAGGATAAATTTAAAGAGCTTTTCCTGCGGAGCGAGGATATCACTAGCATAAATATCGGATCAAATTTCATCTCCGTCGCCGAGATCCCCACGCTAAACTGGTTCATCGGCGCAGGCACCGATAACGAAAAGGAGCTCGCAGCGCTGCTTAACTCCGTGCTAAAAAACGCCCTCATCCTGCTTTTTGCGTTCGCGGCGCTGGCGCTCGTGGCAAATTTCCTCCATACCTTTATGTACTCAAAAATCAAAAACCTGCAAGACGACTACGAGGCCCTGCTCAAGCACAAAGCCCGCATGAGCGAGGCGGGCGAGCTAATCAGCGGCATAAATCATCAGTTTATCCAGCCTGTAAATTCGCTAAATTTGATGATCTCAAGCCTGCTCATGCTGCAAAAAGACGGCAAACTAGACGCCGCGACGCTAGAGCATATGCTGCAAAAGGGGCAGGCTGCGACCGTGCTTTTAAGCGATACGATCGAGATTTTTAGAAATTTTTACAAAAGCAGCGACAGCCCGCAAAAATTTAGCGTGCAGCGCTGCATAAAAGACCTGCTAAAGCTCATGCACACCGAGCTTAGCAAGGCAAACGTCGCGGTAAGCTTGCGCGAGTTTAAAGACGAAGAGGCCACGCAGCGGATGGGCATCGTACAGCAAATTTTACTCATCCTCATTCACAACGCCAAAGACGCGGTCGTGGAGCGATACAAAGACGAGATTGCCAAACGGCAAGTTTTTATCGATGTCAAATTTGAAAACGGAATGTGCAAAATATCCGTCACGGACTACGGCAGCGGCGTGAGCAGAGCGGCTCGGGATAAAATTTTGACCCAGCCAAAAACCACCAAAAAGCAAGGAAGCGGCATCGGGCTGTATTTCGGCAAAAAGCTAGCAAACGAAAAGCTTTCAGGCGACGTCAAGCTGCTAAGCGCGGGCGATCCGACGACGTTTGAGCTCGGCTTTGAGATAAATTTAAAGGAGTGAGATGCAAGAGCACTTAAAGCTGCTTAAAGACCTGAGCGTCCTCATCGTCGAGGACGACGAGATCGCAAGGGAGCTGCTAATAAGCGGGCTAAAGCCCTACTGCCTAAGCGTCTGGGGCGCGGCGGACGGGCTAGAGGGGCTGGAGCGCTTTAAAAAGCTAGCCCCAGCCGTCGTCATCACCGATATCCACATGCCCGCGATGAACGGCTTTGAGATGATGAAGGAGATGATACGCATCAAGCCCGTGCAAAAATTTATCGTCTTTACCTCCTACGACACCGACGACAACCTCATCAAAAGCATCGAGCACGGCGCGGCGTCTTTTCTAAAAAAGCCGGTCGATATCACCGCGCTGCGCCGCCTACTCGTGGCTCTGACCTACGAAAAGGACGAGAAGCTCGTGCGCTTAAGCCCGCAAACGAGCATAAATCTCGCCAAAGAAAAGATCTACAAAAACGGTAGAGAAATTTATCTCTCGTTTTTGCAAAACAAGCTCTTTTGGCTCTTTGCGTATAACCTAAACAAGCTCGTGAGCTACGAGATGATCGAGGAGTTCGTATATGAAAACGAGCTTTCGAGCAAGGGCGCGATACAAAACGTCGTGCTGAGGCTGAAGCGGGAGCTGGGGGTTAAATTTAAAAACATTAGCGAGAGTGGGTATATCCTACTAAGCGGCGAATAGTCTAAATTTGGCGGCTTGCCTTTTTGCCCTATACTTCGTTGGATCTCGCTGCGGGCTGCAGTCACGTATTATATATACGCTCCTTTGCCCTTGCTTATCCGCCTTGTCTATGACAAAAATACTTCACCTTGAAATTTTACATTTAAATTTAAAGTCAAATTTGTAAATTTTGGCTCAAATTTTACCCGCCGAAACCCGCGCTTTGAAAACATAAAATTTAGTCGCTATCGTGCCGCAGGGCTTAGCGATAAAATTTACTGGAAGCCCCGCGGCCAAATTTAACGCTACGCATAAAACAAAGTTTGCTTTGGCGCGACTAAATTTAATGCGACAAGGCCTATTTCGCCAGCAGCTCCTTTACCGCGGCGACCATTTCATCTAGCGAGCCGAACGAAGCCGTGTTTAAGAGATACTTGCCGCCCACGACGAAGGCAGGCACGCCCGAAATCACCGCGACTTCGTAGCCTCCGTCCCACTGCGTAAGCAGAGCCTGCGCCTTTTTGCTGGCAAGCGCCGCTTCGTATTCGCTCATGCTCACGCCCGCGGCATCCAGCGCGGTTTTGATGAATCTTTGTTTATCGCTACCGCCGCCAAAATCATCCTTTTTGTCGTGGACCGCTTTGTAAATCGCAAATTTCGCCTTTTTAAATTTCGACTCGTCGCTTAGCGGGCCGACGTCATCCTTTTCATCAAGCACGATAAGGGCTGCGAATATACCGCTTGCGGTCTGCCCAAACACGCCTTTGGTCTTTAGATGCCACGGCAAAAACTCCGTCCCTTCGAGCTTTTTCATCAGCTGCGGCGTGACCGTCCTGTCGAACGCATAGCAGTGCGGGCACTCGTAGTTAAAAATTTTAACGACGCTGTTTTTCGGCACATTTAGCGGCTTTTGCAACACTTGATAATTAACGCCCTCCTCTAGCGCGTTTACACCTACGCTAAGCAAGCAAACGGCGGCTAGAGCTTTAAAAATTTTAGCGATTTTCATAAAATTCCTTTGCGGTAAATTTCAAAGATTGTATAAAATAAAGGGTAAATTTGAGATTAAAGCGGACAAAGGCAAGGTGGCTTCCCACAGAAAATATATAAATAGCAGGCTACGCCATCACGCCGCTTGAGCAAGTAAGTTAATTTATCGCCACAAGCACTATCTCTGATCTCGCTCAAGCTCAAATTTAATAGCAAGGATTGCACGCTCGCGGCTTAATTTTAAAGCATGCAATCCGCTTTAATTTAATAAATTTTACTTATCAAAGGCATGGATTATCCACTTTACGCGCTCAGGATCTGCGTGATCGAAAAATAGCGTCTTGCCTGTATCCAGCGCAGCGATAGCAGCCATATCATCGGGCGTAAGCGCAAAATCAAAAATGTCGAAATTTTGCTTCATTCGCTCTATTTTTACACTCTTTGGAATGACGATGATGTCGCGCTGAATTAACCAGCGCAAAATAACCTGAGCTGAGCTTTTGCTGTATTTTTCACCGATACCGCTTAGCACGGCGTTTTTAAATATATCGTTTTTACCCTCGGCGAAGCTAGCCCACGACTCAAATGTTATGCCGTAGCCCTCAAGTACGCATTTTAACGCTTCACGCTGATAAAACGGATGGCACTCAAGCTGATTTACCGCAGGGATCACGCCGCTGTTTTCGCACAGATCGACGATCCGATCGGCGTAGAAGTTGCTAACGCCGATAGAACGAACAAGGCCCTCATCGCGCAAACGTTTCATCGCTCGCCACGAGCCGTAAATATCGCCATATGGCTGATGAATGAGATAAAGGTCGAGGTAGTCAAGTCCTAGCTTTTTCATCGACGCATCAAAGGCCTTTAGCGCGCGCTCCTCACCTGCGTCGCTGATCCAAAGCTTAGTAGTGATAAACAGCTCCTCGCGCTTTAACCCACCTGTGAGAGCCGTCTTAATTGCTGCACCTACGCTTTCTTCATTAAAATACGCCTTTGCCGTATCGATGCTGCGGTAGCCGACCGAGATCGCATCCTCAACGCATCTTTGCGTCTCTTTCGGATATACCTGAAATACGCCAAATCCCAAAATCGGCATCTTGTTGCCGTCGTTTAAGCTTACAAATTCCATTTTTGCTCCTTTGCTAAAAAATTCATCTTATATAAAAATTTAAAATTTCGCGCTTAATTTGCAAAATTCTATCCACACCAAAGCAGTAGGTGAAATTTAAAAGCTAAATTCCAACCTATCGCGAAATTTTAATAATCAAAGATATTCGGATCGATCACCATCGCGCGGTAGGCCACGTCGTCTCTCGAGGCAGACTCCACGTCCATCTCAAATTTGATGTCGTTTGTCTTCGGGTCGATCTCGACGAGTACCATTTTGATCGTCTTATCAGGCTTTAGCAGATAGACGTTCGAGCTTGAGATGAAATACGTGCTTTTATCCTTTTGCCACTCCACGACGCTAGTAACCGCGCTGTAAAAGTCAAATCCGCGTTCCTTGCCAAACTCCCACGTCTGCTCGACGGTACCTTTTTTCTCGTCGATCTTGTACTCGACCGCGCGAGAGTATTTTTCCTCTTTTAACGCAGGCTGCTCCATGCCGCGGCCGTCGCCGTTGTCAAATACGCTGATGTGCTTTACAGTGCCCTTGTTATCGTAGCGCGGAGTGAGCCATGCGGTGTGCTGCGTCCACGACCAGTCGAAGTCGCCCTCGCATTTTGAGTTTTCGCATTTGATCTTGTTGCCGTTTTTATCCACGGGTATTAGCACTTTTTCTTTAAAGTCCGCGCTCCAGCCTTCAGGAGACGCTAGGATCCATTTTACCTTTTTGTCGCGGCCGATCTTGACGATGCCTTGGTGGCGAAGCGAGAGGATGATGCCGTCGTCGCTAGGATCGTATGAGATCGAGTTTACGTGCGCCCAGTTGCGTCCAGTGCCGGTCGAGGTCACGTCGCCAAAAGGAAGATCGTCGCTGATTTTGATCTCTTTGGCGTCCATATCGATATTTAGGCACACGGCACGAGCGTCAAGAGCCTTGATGAGGTTGCTGCGATAAACGTTTTTGCCGAAAATTTCATTCAGATCCCACTCGTCCACGACCTTGCCGCTGCCGTCCACTTCGATGATGTGATCTCTGATCGTGTGCGAGAGCCTGCCGTCTGCGTGGTGGTAGTTGTATTTGCCGACGCGAAGCAGCAGATGATCGCCCTTTAGCGGCATCACCTCGTGGCTAAGATCGATGTAGCCGCGCGGCAGCTCGCGATTATACACCTCCTTACCCATCATATCGTAGCGCATATATCGCTGCGCCATGCCCCAGCTCAGATCGCCGTTTGGCAGCTGATGAAAGCCCATCATCATGCCGCCGTCCATCACTCTGCGCTCGCTGCGGTCGTAAAATTTCTGATAATCCAGATACCATCTGACCTCGCCTTGGGTATCGACGACGAAATTTTCGGTGAAGTCGTTCCAGCTAGCGGCACCCCCGTTTTTCCAATCAAGCGGCTTATGGACGCTCGTGATCGTGTTGTTGATGAGATAGAGCCTGTTTTTAAACGCTGGATCGACCTTTTTAACCTTCATCTTTTGCATATGGCTAAATCTATAATCTCGGCTATACGTCACGATCGGCTGAGCGTAAATTTTATACTTTTCGACCTTCTTTTCGCCGTTAAAAACGTAGCTTACTTCGACCTCGTTTAGATAGTCTGGATACAGTCCCCAGATCGGCACACCGTCGTGCGTCAGCAGCGCATGCTCGGAGACGTTATAGGCGATGTCGATGCCGCCGTTCGGCTTACCGAGCACCCGCACGTGGATATCCTTGATGTCCTTGCCCGCCCTATCGATGATCGCAGTCAGAGGCGCTACGTCGTAGGGGTTGATAAACACCGAGCCGAGCTCGCCTTGGGTTTTTACCTGATGCGCCAAAACGCCCGCACTCGCAGCCTGCGGCACCACTATAAACGCGCCGCTTGCCAAGGCCGCAGCCAAAACGATAGAACCGAAAAAATTCTTACGCATATTTGCTCCTTTTGGGTAAATTTATAAAATTTTACTACTACCGAATCACATAATAATCATACTAGCTTTAAATCAAATTTAAAGTTAAATTCTAATATATCTACTTAAATTTTAGAACGCAAACGAGACGGGTAACAGGCTAAAATTTGATATAATTAGCCCTGCTTTATCAAATTTAAGGAGAGAAAATGCCATTCGTAAATATAAAAGTAGCCGCTCCGGAGCCTACAAAAGAGCAAAAAAAGCAAATCATCGCCGAGATTACGAATACGCTAGCACGCGTATTAGGCAAAGACCCAGCCGCAATACTCGTGATGATCGAAACGCTCGGTATGGACAGCATCGGTAAAAGCGGTCTAAGTCTTGAGGAGATCAAACAAAATAAAGAGAAAAAATGAGTGAATTTTTATAGGATTTGAAGCCAAAAATCACGCTCGCAGCGCACACTACTTGCGCCGCTAAGCGGTCTAAATTTGCCGAACACGCAGGCGGGCAGCAGTTTAAAAACCGCCGCCGCGAGCCGTTCTATCGGGCGAGTATCCGATCTCTCGCCCAAGATTGTCGGCGGACGGACGATCTGAAGGCTGTCAAAGCCAAGCTTGCTCACGCGCCGCTCGATACGTCCTTTAGCGCGCAGATAAAAGCTTAGCGAATCCTCGCTCGCACCCGGAGCTGATACGAGCACGAAGCGCCGTACGCCCGCTGCTTTGCCCCACTTCGCCGCTGCATAGACATAGTCCACATCCACGCGTAAAAACGCCTCGTGCGAGCCCGCCTGCTTCATCGTCGTGCCCAGCGCGCAAAAAATTTCGTCAAATTTATGCGGCGCGATATCCGAGATACCCTCAAAATCAATGATCCGCGCGCGAAACTTAGGGTGGCAAAAGCCTATCTCGCGGCGCACCCATACCTCTACCTCATCGTAACCGGGACTCTCGCAAAGCTCGCGTACCAGCTCCCTGCCCACGACGCCCGTAGCGCCCAGCACCAAGGCGGATTTACCCATTTTCGCTCCTTGAATTTCTTTAAATTTTATCGCGCTTTGCGGTCAAATTTAACTCCGGCGCTACGTTACTCAAAATTTTACGCTTCGTCGCGCGGCGCGTAATGCATAAATTTTAGCGTTTGTCCGCGTAATCAAATCGCGCAGCTTGCAGGCTAAACTCGAAGTTGTTTCGATCCACCGCACCCACGCACGCGTCGCTATCGTAAAGCGTAAGCAGGAATTCCGCCATCTCCTCGCTTGAGTGATAGCGCTTAAAAGCCGCGTCGTAGTCGTAGTCCGCGTCATCCGTCGCCACGGGACCGAACTCCGTCCTAGTCGCGGCAGGCGCTAGGACTTTAGCCTGCATTTTGGCCTCTTTATCCTGCACCAGCTCTCGGTGCAAGCCCTCCGTAAAGGCGCTTACGAAAAACTTGCTCGCGCAGTAGGTGACGGCGTTTGGCACCATGCTGTAGCCGCCTGCGGAGGAGATATTGATGAGTTGGGCGGGCTTGCGCTTGTAGTCGCGTACGAAGAGGTGGCTTAACAGCGTAAGCGAAATGATGTTGAGCTCCAGCATCTGCGAGACTTTGGATAGATCGCGCTCGCCGACCGCGCCGTAATCTCCAAAGCCCGCGTTGTTTATGAGCGTCTTTAGCTCATAGCTTTTTAGCTCGTCCCAAAGCGCTAAGACGTTCTCGCTGCGCGCAAGGTCGCAAATTTTAACGACTACGTCCGATTCGGGCGCGATCTGCGCGATCTCGTCCTTTAAACTTTGCAGAAGCTCCGCTCTGCGCGCGATTAGGATCAAATTTTCTCCGAGCCTAGCAAACGCCTTTGCCGCGGCTGCTCCGATACCAGAACTTGCGCCGGTGATGACGATATATTTTTTCATTTTCTATCCTTTTTTAGATTCTTTAGTTTGAAATTTTACCGAAGCCCGCCGCGTATTCACGCGTGCGCTCGTCTTAAATTTACAAATTTGCCGGCATTTTGTGAGGCGGCTTACTCGCCGCTTATGGGCGTGCGTTTGGTGTCTACCGCTTTGCCGTCTAGATAGTACCGAACGCCGGCGACGTAGTGAAGCGTTTTTAGCTCGTCAGGGATCTTTTCAAACAGCCAGTGCCCGCTGTCAAAGATCCTCTCGTCCGCATACGCCGCGACGACCTCGCCGATGAAAAGATCATAACTCTGCTCGTTATGAGGCTCGGGGGTACGCTTGCAAACGAGCCATCCGCGCAGCCCGCGATCAGCGGTACGCGGAAGTCATCTTTATAAAAAATTTCCACGTTTTTCATTTTATCCGCGTTATCAAAGCGCGAGTTGTTTTCGGCGCCCATCTCGCTAACTAGCTCCGCCTGCGCTGCCGTGGGGATCTGCACGGCGAAATACCCACTCTTTTCGATGAGCGTCCTCGTGTATGAACTGTTGTGCGGCACAATAGTAACCTTGTCGTAGTCAAGCGCCTGTGCCCACGTTATCGCCATCGCATTGACGTCGCCATCGTATTTGGCCGATACGAGCGTGGTCGCGCCCGGGTTTGGGATATGATTTTTGTAGACCTACTTTTATGACCTCAATTTTTGCTCCTTTGATTAAATTTTTATAGACGGCAGATACCGCGAATAATCGAATCAGCTTGGTATTGATTTGCTCTAAATTTACGTCTTAGCCTGCTGAGCAGGCCTAAGCCTTGGCGCGCTTGGATTAAATTTCTCCGCAGCGCGCGAAATTTGGCGGGCTTAAAATTTCACCCGCTATTTTCTACGGATCTTATAGCCCTTGCCGCTTTTTAGCAGCGAAATTTTTCCGTTCTTCGAGACGTAGCAGCCACCCTTAACTTTGCTTAAAATTTCGCTCTGCGGCAAGCTCGCCCAAAAAATTTCGACCCTGCTTTTATCCGCGGAAAATATCCCGTAGATCGCGAGCGTAGCGTTATCAGGGTCGTGCAGCCTCACGTCCGCGACGTCAAAGACCTGCATGCAACCATTCTTGATCTTTGAAAAGCTCTGCCCCGCGGCAACCAAGCAGCCGTGCTCATCCGTGCCGCCGCCTACCATCGGCCCCTGCACGGCGGGCACCTTGCAGACGCCCTCGCTCGTGCCGCAGTCCGCAGCCACGCTTTCGCCCCTATTATCCGCCTCCCTGCCCAGCTTTGCATCGTGCGCCGCGCAGCCGCACAAAAGCGCCGCTGTAAAGGCCGCGGTTAAAATTTTGCCTCTCATATTTACTCCTTTAAATAAATTTTATCTGCACTCAAAGCTACTCGCGCTATTTTCGTCGCCGCCTACGTAGGTAGCCACTTTTGGATACGCGCAGATAGGGATCTGCTTGCCCGCGCGGCTCGTGCTTTTGCCTAGCAGGCTAGATGGAGCCGTTCCCTGCTCGCGCCACGCCTCAAGCGCGCTTAGCGGATCGACGTCATCGATGCCGTTACCGCCGCCGCAGTGATTCATCCCCGGCAAGGCAAAAAATCGCGCAAATTCGTCCGCATTCGCGTTGGTTTCCACTAGCTTTTTAAACCAATCGCGCTGATCCATCGCCGAAAATACGGGATCGGAAACGCCCGTTACAATGATGAGCTTACCGCCGTTAGCGCGGAAGCTATCTAGCTTGGTCGAAATCGCATCGTTTATCGCCGCGGTTTCGAATGTTCGCTGCACGTCTTTATCAAAATCAAAGCTCATCAGATCAAACTCCGGTTGCGGCGGCGTCAAGAAATAATAATTCATCGAACCCTTTGAGAGCACGATATTTCTAGCATTTGGCTCTGCCGTTTGCGAGTCGCCAAGCTTCCACATGCGCCAGCCGGGCTGATTTACTCCGGCATCGTAAAACCAGCCGCTGTAAATTTGCTCGCCCTTGCTGTTTTTTGCGCCCTCAAATATCGCTTTTATCGCGGAAATTTTATCTTTTGGCAGATCAAGGCCGCTAGGATCAAATTTACAACTCTCCCAAGCGCCAATAATGCCGTCTTTTAGGCCATCCAGCGCATCACATTTATCAAGCACCGCCCTACTTAGCTTATCCAGATCCTCCTGCGTAAGGGCGTTTGCAAAAATTTTCTCTCCAGCAGCGTTTTTAGGCGCGATATTCATCAACTGCTTATTATCCCACTGCTCTGCGATCGCCGCGCGCGAAAGCCTAAAGCCAGGATTTGCCGCAATCACGCCGTCAAATTCCAGTGGATACCTCTGCGCCGCCATCAGAGCCGAGCGCCCGCCGTTTGAGCAACCCATAAAATAGCTGTGCGCGGGCTCTTTTTTATACGCCGCAAAAACCAGCTGCTTTGAGACGCTCGCGACCTTGCCGATAGCCTGATACGCGTAATCTAACCGCGCCTGTTGCTCGAGCCCAAACTCCGGCGTCGGCGTCGGATGACCAGAATCGGTCGTAACGACCGCGTAGCCCCTCATTAAAGCGGGCGTTGCGCTGCTCGCGCGGATAGGTACGGCGCCAAGAGCCGGCGCGACGAAGCCGTCCAGACCGCCGCCGCCCTGAAATAGCAGTTTGCCGTTCCAAACTCCCGGCAGGCGTAGCTCAAATTTTATACCGTAATGTTTGCCGTCCGAGCCCGTGCGCGAGGCTATCTCACCGCGGACTATGCAGTGCGGTGCGGCTTTTAGCGTCTTTTTCGCTCCGCCGGTTAGCGCGGACATCCTATCGGCGCTGATTTCGCCGCTTTGATTCCAGATCGCTTCACTGATCTTTGTATCGTAAATTTTCGTGCTCTTTAGCGCCGCGCAAGCTTGCTCGCCAAAATCGCTCGCAAACGCGCCATGTAAGCCCAAAGCAGCCGTAAAGGTTGCAACTAAAATTTTATATTTCATTGCCGCTCCTTTTGAAATTTTATTAATCATAATTTTAACATAAAAATTTATCGTGAATTTCAAGCGTATTTGAGAAATTATGGAATTCCTAGCGGAGCCATGCGGAATTTCAAATTTTAATTAAAGGGACGAAGCACTTGGGCGATCCGCAGAATCTGGCTCGTCGGTTAAGCGGTTTCGTGGATCGCGACGAAATACTTCGATCGCCCAAAACCAAACCGCGTGCCCGAAAAATTCCGAAACGTGTTCATACCACGGAAGCTGAAAAATCGGTGGTGTAAGTCCTAAAAGCGGCAGCGTGATGCAATGCACTGCGATATTTACGACGATGCCAATGCGACGCCCTGAAATAGCGTAATTTTAGGAAATTTTTCGGTAGCGAAGTGTGCTTAATTTTAAATTTTGCTATTGTTGCGGAGCATTAAATTTCACGCGTGCCCTTAAAGCTTGCACGGTAAAAAATCAGCAGCGCGGCGGCTAACGCAGCAAAGCCGCAAAATAGCCCTTGGTAGCTTAAATATTCAAGCGCCTTGCCACCTACGGCAGTACCGATACCACCTCCGAAAAATATCGCCGTGCCTATGATCCCAGAGGATAGACCTTTGGCGGAGCCGCAACGAAGCGCTGCGCTTGCTAGGACCGACTGCGCACAAACATAGCCAAATCCCAGCAAAAACGTCCCTACATATGCAGTGGCAGCGAAGCAACTCGCCAAAAGGCACAGCGCCGAAGCGGACGCCAAAAAGCCGAGGGATAGAATTTCTTTTGGCGGCAACTTCTCTTTTAAATATCTAGCAGCGTTTCCTGCCAAAAAGCAAGCGACGCCGTAAAGCATAAGGCAGACTCCGGCGAAATTTGAACTCAAGCCTAGCTTTTTAAGTAGATAAGCGCCTATGAATGAGTACGCCCCAAGCACGATTACGCCATTACATAAAGCCAAAAAATAGCTTCTCAAAAGCGTAGCATCGCCGCGCAAGCTAGCTAGGGATTTTACGAAACTTTCGCCTCCGCTTTTCGGAGCGTCTTTGAAATTTAGCGTAAATAGTGATACGAAAGATACTGCAGACAGCGCAGAAAAGGCTAAAAATATCTCCCTCCAAGAAAATCTAGCCACTGCCCATCCGCCTAAAGCCGCACTCAGCCCCTGCCCTAAAAATACCGAACCCAGAAATATCGCTACGATTTTTTGTCTATCCTTCTCGTCATATGCATCGCCTATAACGCCGAGGCAGACAGCGATTATACCCGCTGCCGCGCATCCCGTGCAAAAGCGAAATAAAACAAGCCACGCTAAACTTTTTGCAGTGGAACAAAGAAGCGTAAATATCGCCAAAAAGAGCATTAGCGAGATTAAAATTTTACCTCTGCCGTAGCGATCGCTAAGATGTCCGTAAACCGGCTGAAGTAAGCCATAGGGGATCAGATATGCCGTCAAAACTGCGGAGGCGGCGCTTACCTGCACCCCAAACGTATCTGCGATGCTAGGTAGCAGTAGCGATGCGATCCAGTTATCTGCGGCAGAGATTGTCCCTGAGGCGATGATTAAGAGTAGTAGTCCTTTTTTGCAGCGCATTTTAAATTCCTAAATTTACGTAATTTTAGCCATTATAACTCTTTTGCTAGAAAATTTGGAATTTTAGCGAACTCAGCAAATATGAGACGAAAGGAATGGATCGCGAATTCGCAGCGGTGTCGCAATGCTGCGGCAAGTATAGCGCAATGGTCGGCATACAATGATGCATCTACCTTGAAGGGGCGAAGGCAGGTAGTAACGTGAGCAGTGAGTGCATGACTAGCTTATATTTATAATCCACTTTTTTCGCGTATAAAGACCTATAAGAAATAACGCAAATTTAACAATGCCACGAAGCAGGGCTATAGCATAAGGCAAATAAGGAAAGCCCTAACTTGCAACGCGAACCCTACAATAAAATTCAAAAATTCTTTAAAATTCTACGCGGATTATGATGCCTAAAAATCAACTAAAATTTTAAGTACGCATATCCCCGTAGCGCACGCTTTTTAGCCGCGCAATCCCGCCGTTTATCACAAGTCGCGACAAGCCATTCGGACGATCTCGTGCCGCTAGGTTAAATTTAATAGCAGCGGAGCTTTGAAATTTTACGAATGCAGGGATCTAGGCGAGCGCTTGAAATTTTAATCCGGGGCGATGATTTTGATTTCATTCGCGCAAGATCTGCCAAAGTCCGCGCTGAAGGGATCGCGTACCGTAAAATAATGATCTATCGCGCCGCATCCGTGCCCTATCTGCTCACCCCAGCCAAGCGCCCTGCGCACGAAGCCCTTGGCATGGGAAACAGCTGCGGGCAGGCTAAGCCCCGCTGCCAGCGCGCATGCGATCGCGCTTGAGAGCGTGCAGCCCGTGCCGTGGGTGTTACGCGTAGCAATTTTCAGCGCGGAAAACTCGTAAAATTTGCCGTTTTCATACAAAATATCGACTGCTAAATTTCTCAAATCCGCGTCCTCACTATTTGATTCAAAACCTGCATCTAAAGGCGCTGCGGATAAATTTTGCCCAAAAGAAGGCTCCGCACCCGCCGTTAAATTTCCGTCTTCGCTGGTAAAATTTTCATCCGCAGAATTTGCGCTCTTAGTCGAACCGGCGAAATTTTCGCATGCGCCATTTTCGCCTGTCTCGCGCTGCGAAGCATTAAAATTTCGCGCCGCATTCATTTTAGCTGCGCCCGCTTCCGCCGCAATGCAAGACGCGCTCGCAGCCGTCAGATCGCCACCTTTTATCAAAATCGCGCCGCCGAAAAACTGCGAAATTTTAACCGCAGCGGCGCGCATGTCGGCTAAACTTGAAATTTTTATCTCCGCCAAGACCTCGGCTTCGCGCACGTTGGGCGTGATGATATCCGCGGCGGGGGCGAGCTTGTATTTTAGCGCATGCAGCGCGCTTTGTTTCATCAAAACTCCGCCACTGGTGGCGACCATCACGGGATCTAAGACGACGTTTTTCGCGCCGTGCTTGCTCAGGCTCTTTGCGATGGCCTCGGCAACCCCCTTATTGGAGATCATTCCGATTTTAACGGCGTCCGGAAAGATGTCGCTAAAAATCGCATCTAGCTGCGCCTCCACAAAATCTGGTGAAACGTCCAGCACGCCGAATACGCCGCGCGAATTTTGCGCCGTAAGCGCCGTAATAGCGCTCATTGCAAACATCTTGTGCGCGCTAATCGTCTTGATATCGGCCTGGATGCCGGCACCGCCGCCGCTATCAGAACCCGCAATAGTAAGAATTTTTCTCATAAAAAGCCTTTAAAATTTTAGCGCGATTATATCGAAATTCCGCTATAATTCCCCAGATATATTATTTTACGGGCTAAATTTAAGTTTTATTTATATAGTTTTTATTATAATTTATAATTTATTCGTAATAACTATTACAAATACAAAATTTTAACCCAAATAGAGGAATTTACATGAAAAAAGTCGCCAGTTTGATTTTCGCAGCGTTTTTAGTTTCGGGCTGCTCCTATTTCGAAAAAAAGAAGGAAAGCGGCGCGAAGCAAGGCGGCGAGACCCCCGCGCTGCCGGTAGGTGTATTTATCGCCAAATCCGCCGACGTGCCAATAATTTTGAAATTTAACGGACAGACCGTGAGTGAGCTTGAGATAATGCTGAAGCCGCAGGTTTCGGGCACCATCGAAAAGCAGCTTTTCGAGCCTGGCCACAGCGTCAAAAAAGGCGACGTGCTCTACGAGATCGACCGCTCGCGCTACCAAGCGGCGTTTGACAGCGCAAACGCTAATCTGCAAAACGCCTCGGCGGACTACAAAAGAGCTAAAGCGCTAAAAGCTAGCAACACGATCTCTCAAAAGGACTTCGACACCGCAAAAGCCGCATTTATGGTAGCCGAAGCAAATTTTAAAAGCGCCAAGATCGATCTTGATCACTCGCTCGTGACCGCGCCTTTTGACGGCATGGCGGGCGATACGCAAAAAGACGTAGGCGCATACGTAAACGTGGGCGAGGATCTGGTGCGTCTTAGCAAATTTGATCCGATCGACGTGGAATTCGGCATCGCAGACGTCGATAGACTGGAACTTGATGCAAATTTAAGAAACGGGCAGTGGAAGCAGCTGGGACGTCAGGTAAGCATAAATCTCGGCGGCAAGGACTACAATGGCACGCTAAGCTTCATCGATAGCGTCATCAATACAAACACAGCGTCAGTCAGCGCCAAAGCTCAAATTCCAAATCCAAGCTTGGAAATTCGCCCGGGGGTTTTTACCAAAATAAGCGTCGATGGCTTTTATCAGAAAAACGGCTTTAAAATTCCGCAAGTTGCGCTCAAACAGGATCTTAGCAACACCATAGTCTACGTCGTGCAAGACGGCAAGGTCGCTAAAAAGGTGGTCAAAATCGCAGCGCAAGATACCCGCACGGCGACGATCTCAAGCGGACTGCAAGACGGCGATCAGATCATTTTGGATAATTTTAAAAAGATCAACGTGGGCTCCAAGGTCACTCCCGTACCAGCAAGCACCGATCCTTACGTAGCGGGGCAGCCTAACGAGCAACCGTCTCAGAGCAATGCGGAAAGCGGGAAATAATGTTTTCTAAATTTTTCATCAACCGTCCCGTTTTTGCCTGCGTCGTTTCGATCATAATCGTAATCGCGGGCGTTTTGGCTCTTAAAAATTCCTCCGTCGAGGAGTATCCGCAACTCACGCCGCCGCAAATCGTCGTAAGCGCTACGTATAGCGGCGCGGATGCGCAGACGATCGCCGACGTCGTCGCAGCCCCTCTTGAAAACGCAATCAATGGCGTTGAAAATATGATCTATATGGAAAGCTCAGCAAGCTCCTCCGGCGACGTTCGTATCAACGTATATTTTCAAATCGGCACAAATCCAGCAGATGCGAAAGTCAATGTAAACAACCGCGTCACGCCAGCTCTTACGCTACTTCCCGACGAAGTGCGCCGCTATGGCGTAACCGTTACCGAGCGTAGCAGCACGATGCTGGAAGTGCTTGCGTTTTACGATCCTAGCGAGCAGATGGATGTCGTAGAGATGCAAAACTACGTAGCTATCAACGTCGTAGATGAGCTAAAGCGTGTGCCAGGCGTCGGAGAGGCTCAGGCGCTGGGCACGAAAGATTATGCGATGAGGATCTGGGTTAAGCCTGAGCTGCTTAAGAAATTTAACGTTACGACCGCCGAGATAATCGCCGCAATAAGCGAGCAAAACAGCCAATACGCCGCGGGTAAGATGGGCGAGCAGCCGATGAACTTAGGCAATCCCTACGTCTATGCGATCAAGCCTGAGGGTCGTTTAAAAACCGTCGAAGAGTTTGAAAATATCATCATACGCGCGCAAAAAGATGGGAATTTCTTGCGCGTAAAAGATGTCGCCGAGGTCAAACTTGGCGGCGCAAGCTACAATATCTCGGCGAAATTTAACGGTAAAGAGATGGTGCCTGTGCTTATCTTTATGCAAAGCGGTGCCAACGCCCTAGCCGTAGTTGAAGCGGTAAATAAGCGCATAGACGAGCTTAAACCAAATTTCCCAGGCGAGCTGACCTACGACGTCGCCTACGATACGACGAGCTTCGTAAAAGTCTCGATCGAAGAGGTCATTCATACTTTCATTGAAGCGCTAATCCTCGTCATCATCGTTATGTATATGTTCTTAGGCAATCTTAGAGCGACGATCATTCCGACGCTTGCTGCGCCTGTATCGATCTGCGGAGCGTTTATCGGAATTTACGCCTTCGGATTTTCTATAAATTTAATTACCCTTTTTGCGCTTATTTTAGCTATCGGCATCGTCGTGGACGACGCGATCATAGTAATCGAAAACGTGGAGAGAATTTTGCACGAGGAGCCGGATCTTAGCGTCAAAGAAGCTACCACGAAAGCGATGGGCGAGATCGTAGCGCCCGTAATCTCCATCGTGCTCGTGCTTTCGGCGGTTTTCGTGCCGGTTGCGTTTATGGAGGGCTTTACCGGGGTTATGCAGAGGCAATTTGCATTAACGCTCGTAGCCTCGGTATGTTTTTCAGGCTTCGTAGCCCTTACACTAACACCCGCACTTTGCGCTCTAATCTTGCAAAAAAAGGAATCTGAGCCTTTTTTCTTTATAAGATGGTTTAATAATCTTTTTAGCATCTCAACTAAAATTTACGCCGCAGGCGTCGGTATGGTTCTTCGCCACGTACTAATCAGCCTCGTTTTTGTAGGCATCATCATCTATGCGATGGTGAAGCTTCTTGTGCTCACTCCTAGCGGCCTAGTGCCTAACGAGGACAAAGGCTCGATTGTGGCGATGACTACGCTTCCGTCTGCATCTACTCTACCTAGGACGGAAGCCGATCAGGATTTCATCGCAAGCATCGCTAAAAAGTATCCAAACGTAAAAGATATAACCCAAATCACGGGATACGATATGCTAGCCGGAGCGCTTAGAGAAAATGCGGGAGCTTTTTTTATGAAGCTAAAAGACTGGAAAGATCGCCCGGGCGATGAAAATTCCAACTTCGCCTTAGCTGCCGCGCTAAACGGGCAGCTCTACGGCGCCGATCGCAACTCGATGACCTACGTCGTCACGCCGCCGCCTATTATGGGTCTTTCGCTTACGGGTGGATTTGAGCTCTACGCGCAAAGCACGACGGGCAAAAGCTACGATGAAATTCGCGCCGATATGGATCGCGTAACTGCCAAAGCCAATCAACACCCCGCTTTAAAGCTCGTTCGAACGACACTGGATACCGATTTCCCGCAGTATAAGCTCTATATAGATAAAGAGAAGGTAAAAATGCTAGGCGTTAAGATAGCCGACATTTTCACCGTGCTAAATTCCACCATCGGGCAGTATTATATCAACGACTTTAACCTTATGGGGCGCACGTTCAAGGTCTATATCCGCGCTACGCAAGACTACAGAGACGATCCTAACGATCTAAAATCGCTCTACGTCCGCAGCGCTAGTGGCGATCTGATACCGTTAAATTCTTTAATGAGACTTGAGCGCTCGCTGGGTCCTGATTCCGTTAATAGATTTAACGCCTTCCCGGCTGCGCAAATTATGGGCGAGCCAAATACGGGTTATACCTCGGGTCAGGCGATTGCAGCGATCCAAGAGGTTATAAAAGAGGAGCTTCCTAGCGGATATTCTATCGGCTGGGCGGGCTCCGCGTATCAAGAGGTCAGCGAGACCGGCAAAGGCTCGCAGGCGTTTGTATTTGGAATGATCTTCGTGTTTTTGATCCTGGCGGCTCAATACGAAAGGTGGCTCATGCCGCTTGCCGTACTTACCGCCGTGCCGTTTTCGGTATTCGGAGCGCTCGTATTTACATATTTCCGCGGGCTGAATAATGACATATATTTTCAGATCGGACTTTTGCTTCTAATCGGTCTGGCGGCGAAAAACGCGATTTTGATCGTAGAATTTGCGATGAACGAGCACCTAAATAATCATCGCTCTATCGCCGATGCCGCCATAGAAGCCGCCAAGATGAGGTTCCGCCCTATCGTGATGACGAGCCTTGCGTTCGGTCTTGGCGTGCTTCCGATGGTTATCGCCACCGGCGCTGGCGCTGCTAGCCGCCACGCGCTGGGAACCGGCGTAGTAGGCGGAATGCTCGCGGCATCTACGATCGCGATCTTTTTCGTGCCGCTGTTTTTCTACCTGCTCGAAAGCTTCAACGCTTGGCTTGATAGACGCGGTAAAAAAGTCCAAACTAACGAGGTGAACGATGAAAATAAATAATGCTCTTTTAAGCGCCTTGACGCTTGGAATTTTACTCTGCGGTTGCAACTTCAAGCCCGTTACGCCGCAAAAGCAGACCGACTTTAAGGCGGATTACGCGAGCACGAATGTTAGCACGCAGTGGTGGAAAAGCTTTAACGATCCGCAGCTAAACGCCCTTATCCAAAGCGCGCTGGAGCAAAATTCCGACCTGCAAACCGCATTGAATAACGTCGAGTATGCGCGGGTAAATTTAGGGCTGAACAAGCTCGAATATCTGCCGAACGTAAATTTAAGCGGCAGCGCGGTGCGTCAAAATAATTTCGGCAACCAACCCGATCGCAACTCCCACGGTTCGTATCAGATCGGCGCCGTGCTAAGCTACGAGGTCGATTTTTGGGGGCGCGTGCGCAACAGCGTAGATTCAGCGCAGGCGAAATTTAACGCTACGAAATACGACTACGAAACCGCCAAAAATACGATTACTAGCACGGTTGCGACGACCTATTTTACGCTACTAGCACTAAAGCAGCAGGAGAAAATTTTAAAAGACAGCCTAAAAAGCTATCAAGATACGCAAAACTACCGCAAAAAGCAGCTCGATGCGGGCGCGGTTAGCGAGATCGTATTTTATCAGGCCAAAGCCGCGGTCCAAAGCGCCGAGGCAAGCCTGATAAGCGTGCAAAATCAGCTCTCTGCGGCGCAAACCTCGCTAAATATCCTAACTGGCAAGAGCTACGATGAAATTTTACGCGGCACGCCGCAGACCGCCGCGAAAATGCCTAGCGCTCCGCAGATTCCAAGCGGAATCCCAAGCGACGTGATCTTGCACCGCCCGGACGTCGCAAGCTCGCTCGAAAATCTGCGCTCGAGCAACTTCTTAGTAGGCGTCGCCAAGGCGGGCTACTTCCCTACCTTCTCGCTTACGGGCTCGGCGGGATACGCAAGCGGCGAGTTTGACAGGCTGTTTACAGCAAGCGCAAGCACGTGGAATATAGGCGGCTCGCTCGTAGGACCGCTACTTGACTTCGGCCGCCAAAAAAGGCGCGTAGAGCTTGCGAATTTAGAGCAAAACGCGAGCTTCATCGCATACGACAAGGCGCTTAAAACCGCTTTCGGAGACGTTCGCGACGCGCTTGTAGGCGTGCAAAACGCCAAACTAAGGCAGGCAAGCCTCGCCGATCTCGTCGCTTCGCAGAGCAAAATTTATTCAAACGCCTCAAGCAGGTATCAGGCGGGCTACAGCGACCATCTGGAGTTTTTGGATTCACAGCGAAACCTGCTTAGCGCGCAGCTAAATAAAGTGCAGGCAGATCTTGACGTGCTAAGCGCGACGGTAAACGCCTACAAGGCGCTCGGCGGCGGCTTTAGCATAGAAGATAGCGAAATAAAGGCGCTTATCGGCGCGGAGAAGGACGTGCTGCCCGATATGTCCGCTTTCCCGAAGGATAGAATTTTTAATTAGCTTTAAATTTACGGGCGGCGCGAAATTTTAAAATACCCGTAAATTTAAAGCGCAGCTCGGCTTTTACGGCGCAAGCGGATCGTTAAAAAATCTGCTTGCGCTTTTTAAATTTAGCCCTGCGGCGGGCGACAAATCCAAATTTCAAAGATAATCTAAATTTTAAAATATCCGTAGCAAGGTAAAATCGCCGTTCGGCTAGGAAGCGCAAAGCGGCTTGGCTTAGTGGCGCGGTAGAATTTTAGGCACGCGGCGAAATTTCTAGGCAGCACGGCGAAATTACAAGCAGCGCGATAAAATTCCAAACGCTGCGTTTTAAATTTAAAGGCAAAACGGATTGCGCGCCGAAACGGAATTTGGCAAAATTTTAGATTTTCGCTATAATCGCGACTTTTAATTTAGATGGGTGTCCGAGCGGTTGAAGGAGCACGCCTGGAACGCGTGTAAAGTGCAAGCTTTCGAGGGTTCGAATCCCTTCCCATCTGCCACTGTCTTAAAATTTCATCCCCGTAAAGCTATGAAATTTCGCTTTTCAACTCGGCGCAAATTTTATAAATTTAAAGCCAAAATTCCATCGCCGTCGCAAATTTAACGATCAAAGATAAAATTTCCTCTGCCAAAAATCAAACACGAAAACCGCCTAAATTCTATCTCTGCGCCCGCCGTTTACCGATATTGCGCTAAAATTCCTTTTAAATTTTACTTTGAAGGAGAGAAAAATGAGTGAAGAAAAAAGTTGCGCCTGTGCGCATGTCAAATCCCAAAACGTAACCGACGCGCCCGGCAACAACACCGTATTTATGATCTGGCGTTTTAACGCAGACAAAGCCGCCTGCAAAAAGACTTTCGAGGGCCTTTGCGCTCTGGTGATAAATTTAAACAAAACCGCCGTTACGAGATTCGGCGCGGCTAGCGAAACAAGCTGTGTGCTCGGCGTGGGCTTTGAGGCATGGAAAATGCTAGACCTGCCTAAGCCTTTGCCGAAGGAGCTGAAAAATTTCGAAGAGATTAGAGGTGACAAGCACACTGCGCCCGCTACCGGCGGCGATATTCATATCCACATCAGAGCAGGGAATCAGGCCGTTTGCTACGATATGGCAAGCGAGATCAGAGCCGCGCTAAAGGATGTCGCGACGTGCGAGGAGGAGATCTGCGGCTTTAAATACTACGACGGGCGCGCTATCATCGGCTTTGTGGACGGCACCGAAAATCCGCAAGGCGCAGATCGCGACTTTTTCGCCAAGGTAGGCGACGAGGATGCGGCGTACAAGGGCGGCAGCTACCTTTTCGTGCAGAAATATATCCACGATATGAGCGCATGGAACGCCGCGGGCGTCGCCGAACAGGAGCGCGTCATCGGGCGCAGCAAACAAAACGACATCGAAATGAGCGAGGAGACAAAACCTAGCAACTCGCACTCCGCCGCAGCCAACGTCGGCGACGATAAAAAGGTCGTGCGCGACAATATGCCGTTTATGCAAGACGGCGAGACGGGAACCTACTTCATCGCCTACGCAAGCACCTTTAGCACGCTGGAACTGATGCTTGAGAGTATGTTTGTCGGCCGCCCACGAGGCAACTACGACCGCCTGCTAGATTTCAGCGTCGCAAAGACGGGCGCGCTCTTTTTCGCTCCGACCTTCGATATGCTGCAGGCTTATAGCGCAGAGTAAATTTAGCTTTAAATTTAAAGGCGCGCGATGTTTTGCAACCTAAGCCCGTATCAGAGCAGGCGCTGCAAAGAGATCATAGAGGGCAAAGTCAAAAATAGTGAAAACGTCAGGGGCCTGATAGAGTTCATAGACGCTAAATTTAAAACTCGAGCGATCAGCGCGTTTTACGGCGCGGGCAAGAACTCGGCGTGGCTTAAGATCGTGCTTCGCTTCGATAAAGACGCCGCAAAAATCACCGATAAAAAGTGCATCGAGCGCTATCTCGCCCGCACGCCGCTTTACGCGAAGCTAAACGGACTTAAGAATTTTTATATCTCGATTGAGTCCTTCGAGTCGCAGATCCGCACCGATCTGATCCAAGGCGCGGTAGAGGAGCTGCTGCGAAACCGAAACGAGCTTTTAGCGCCGCTTAAAATTTGGTATATCGCAGCGGTGTCCGACGCGCCCGTAGTTTTTTATTTCACGAGGCAGGACGCGGCGCGCCGCGAAGGTGGCGGAAAGATAGAGCGGCTGATAAGAAATTTGGTAGAGAAAGCGCAAGACGCCAAATACCTGAGCCACATGAAATTTAAGCTCTATTTTGACAGCAAGGAGTCCGTGGATCTTGAGTACGGCGGAAATTTGTTCTATTATTTCAAATGAAATTTAGCTAAGGAGCGAAAATGGATGCGAAGCTTTACAGAAGGTAACGCAGCTCTCGCGGGGGCTTGAGGAGGGCGGCGTGCAGAGCCTAAAAGCAGCACTTGAGGGCGACGGCGACGAGGTTAGCAAGATGCAAGCTCGCGTGATCTTAGGCGAATACTTCGTGATGAAAGGGGATTTCGCGCAGGCTAGGGAGTATCTGGGGCCCGTAGCGCAAGACGCCGAGCGACTACAAGATCAATACGACGATCTGCTAGACGATGAAATTTGCAGAGCCGATATGCTTTTGGATATGATCGAGCGCTTCGGGTTTTTGGCGGAATAAAACGGCTCGTGATATTAATGCATATAAAAAATTAATATAAGATTCTCAACGAAGAGTAACTTTAGTATATTTTGAGGTATAATGTCCTGCAATATTATTTCTTTTAAAAATTAACAATATAGTAATTGAATATCTCAAGATATAAATATATAAGGAGAAAGCAATGACACAAGATGAAGTGCTAGACAAATTAAAGAATTATGCAAATTTTGAGCAAGGCGGAAATAATAATTTTGTAGCCAAAAAAGAAGGAGCTACAATAACAATATATACAAACGGAAACCATCAGGTTCAATGTAAAGATACAATAGTAAAAGAAAAAATAAAACAAGAGATTAGTGAATTACTTGATAAGGATTTCGTAGATAACTCAAAAAAGCAACTTTTTATAGTTTATGGACACGATCAGAATTCTAGGGAGCAACTAGAGAGAGTTCTTGAGAAGCTAAATATAGCTTCTAGCAAAGTTACAAATAATTCTGGAATGACTATAATAGAAGCTTTGGAGCAAGGTATTTCAAAAATACATGCAGGAATAGTTTTATTAACTCCTGACGATATGGCAATTTCGGTTAAAGATTTCGAAAAACATAAAGATAATTTAAACGAAAAACTTGGATATAGGGCTAGACAAAATGTAATTTTAGAAATGGGTATGGTAATGTCAAAATTAGGCAGAGATAAGACTATAATTCTAAAAAAAGGGAATTTGGAATACCCATCTGATATAAATGGCGTATTTTATATAGACTTCAATGAACACGTTAAAGAAACAATACCCAAACTAGTAGAAAGACTTAAAAAATGCGGTTTTAATATTGATGAGAGCAAAGCACTTGAACTTTGTCAATAGGTATAGTATAAATTTACTATTACCACGCCCGCATAGATCCCTTCTTGGCTACGCCAAAATAGAAGTACTGATGATAAAAGGTGAAGTAATGCGCACGGTCACGATATGCAAAAGCGCGTAATATTAAATACCAATACGCGCTAACCACATCGAACCTAATAAATAGTTAGTTTTTCTGCCTAAATTAGCCAAAGCGAAATAAAATTTGTAATAGCCAATAAGAATGCTGCGCAACGAGGTAAATTTAATGCGAAATTTAAAAGATGGATCGCAGAGGTCGCAGCAGCCCGAACAAAACGGCGCCGAGCGCCTAAATCCGCCGCAATTTGACAATAACCCCCTCGTCGTAAAAGACTACAACATAATAGTATTCTTTATTTATAATCTATTCTTCGCTCCCTTGGCGGTACCGGTGTTTCTGTATATAGGGGATATTTCCCATACTATACGCCGTTTGTTCCTGTAGTATTCGCCGTTGTGTCTTATCTCAACAGCGCCCATACGCGCTTTGTTCATTTGACGAACAGGAGCATCAACTACGTCAATAAAGGCAAAATCACGAAATCTATAAAATTTGATGAGATATCGCTCATAAAGCTCACCGCCACACCGCTATTCGGACATATCGTGCCGGCTAGAAATTCCGCAGGCATTGTATTTTCGTTCATCGTGATAGGCATCGCGTTTGCCGGATTTTTACAAAGCCTTAGAGGATTTATAATTTTTATTATGAGCGTGGGGCATTGATTTTGCCGTTTTTCACCTCTAAACTGATTTTTTCAAAGATCACGGATGGGAAATTTAGCTTTCGTGCGATCAATACTTTGATCATCTATGACGGCAAGGGCGAATTTATCAGTTTTATGATGAGCGCGGCGGATTTTGAAAGGGTTTGCCGCTACATGCTAAAAGAGCGGCAGATCAGCCCGTCAAAATTTCAAAAGCAGTTTGTGATATTTCAATGAAAGAGCCTATTAAGCGATATCGGCGTTAAAATTTAAAAAGCCGTTTCGGCTCCTTAAATTAGTTGCAAGTTAAATTTGTGCGTAAATTTTATAATTTCGCATACGTTAAAATTTTACGGCGTGCACGTTAAATCATACGATGCGCACGCTAAAAATTTTACAGCGCGGTACGAAATTTTAAGGAGCATGGCGTGAAATTTGAAACTTCGCAAAACGCCGCAAATTTTAAAAAATTTCACGAAACTTTGCGGAGCCCTGGAATTTCAAAAGCTCCGCAAATTTAACTTTCGCTACCACCGAATGCCCGCTTCCAGCCAAAACTGCCTGCCCGCCTCATAGACCAGATCGAGAGAGGTATCGCTGCTAAGTCTTGCTTTGTTGCGCTTATTTAGGACGTTGTAGATGTCTAAATTCGTAAAAAATTCCACCTCGCCCGCCATCTTTTTAGCATATCCGATGCGCGCATCCCAGCTGTAGCTTTTGCCGAGATTTACCTTTTCGTATTTATCGTATCTGGCAGGATACTTGCCCGCAGGCGTCCTGCCGGTGCGAGCGATCGCTTCTTGCGAGCCTTTAAACGAGAGGAAGTTATTCACGCTGATACCGTAGCTTGGAATTTTCGTGATGATGTTTAGGCTCGCAGTCCAAGGCCTAGCATAGTCCTGCGCCGGAAGCTCCGATAGCCTCATCAGCCTGCCGTCGTATTCGACGATCTTTTCATCTTCGAGCGTTTCTCTATCAAGCGATATGTCATAAAGGGTGTTGTTCGTTTTCATCTTGATGTGCTCAAAGCCCAGCTCAAAGCCATTTAGCGTACCGAAGGCCTCATAATCATCGATCGTTTTAACGCCGAAGGTTAAAATTTTACTCTCGCTTCTGCCGTCGTTGGTGAAGGTCTGGTAGTTGCTTTGGTAGTTCGGATCCGGCGTCAGGCCTAGATTTCTTCGCGTGGATTTGATGATCTGATCCCTGCCCTTGCGGCTTACGTATTTGCCGAAAAACTCGAAATTTCCAAGCTTTTGTTTTGCCCCAAATACCAGCTCATCCTCATAAGGCACCCTTAGCTCGTTAAATTTAGTTAGAGACGGGTCTTTTGGCAGTTGCGTCCAGTTTTGCGTATAGGCATTGCGCGGGCGCGTGTAGGTAGTGGCGAGTCCCTCTCGCCCCTCTCTTAATTTGTAGGTAAAGAGATTGCGTCCGTAGTAGCGGTTTGCACCGAAGCTAAGAATCGAATCGCCGTCGCCAAAAATATCGTAGTAGCTGTTAAATCTCGGCGCCGCAGTCGTTTGCTTCATATAATCGTCCCTATTTAATCTTACGCCCGGTCGCAAGGTAAGATCACCGATTTTTATCTCATCCTCTAGATAAACCGCCAAGCTCTTCATATCTACCTTAGTATTGCCCTTGTAATAGCTTTTTCGCGTAAAAAACTGGCCGCTTCTACCACGCCTCGCAAAAGAATCGTCTATCGAGCAGAGCTCGTCATTCGGATCGCAAGCATTTACACCCGCAGGTAGCGGTGCTATTCCGCCAGCGGTCATAAACTCTTTTTTTACATTAAATTTAGCCTCTTGCTTTTTAAACTCAAAGCCTGTGATAAATCTATGCTTGCTGCCGCCGAGATCAAATTCATTAAACTCCAGATCCGCGTTGTATGAAAAGCTCTTTTGAGTCTGATCGAGATCCCCAAAGCCACCCTCTATCGCCGAAGCAGATAAAATTTTACTGCCCCAATTCTTTACGTTTGAGTATTGCCAAGCCCTGTAATATTCATTCTCGGCATCGCGCGAACTCTCCAGCTTGCTATAGGATAAAATTTGATTAAATCTAGCAAAATCGCCATCGTAGTCGGTTTTAAGCGCTAAATTTAAACCGCCCGATTTCATATCGGCGTATGAATCCTTGACGTGGTCGTTAAACATCTTGTTTCGCTCGGGCGCGTAGGTTACGCTCGGCGTGATAGTTAAGCGGTCGCTTGCATACCAAAGCGCTTTTAGGAAATAGTTGTCTATATTTCGCCTCTGAACTCGCTCGGTGATGGTCGTATCTGCGTTGTATCTTCTGTCGTAGGCCTTGAGCGGAATTTTACTTCTAGTGTTGGTGTAGCCGAACATCAAGCCCAAATCCTCGGTAACGGTGCCCTCTAAATTTAACCTAGTGATCCACTTATCGAATCTCGGCTGATTTAGCGGAGTAGCGGAGTTTTCAAAGCTCTGTTCATCGCCGTAGATATGGTATCTAGTCCAGCTATCCTCGGTGTGCTGCATCGAAAACTTGCCGTGAAAGCCAGCGCGCGGATCTCGCGTCTTAGCCTCCACCACACCGCCGGTAAATCCGCCGTATTTGGCGGAGACGCCGCTATCGTGCACCTCGACGCTCCGTAAAAAATCGCTATCGATCGCCATACCTTGCGAGACGGAATTCATCGTATCAAACGCCGAAAAACGCGTAGGATTGCCGCCAGGATTTCTAGCGGGATCGAGATCGTTATTCATATTCGCGCCGTCAAGCATAAAGTTGTTTTGCCAATACTTCGCGCCGTTGATACTGATGTTTGCGGGGCTGATCTCGCCCAGCGTCGTGCTCTGGCGGTTTGTGGAGCTGAATTGCACGTTTGGATTGGTACGCAAAAGCTGCACGAAATCGCCGTTACCGCTAGGCATCGACTCGATCATCGTCCTGCTAATTTTTTGCGTACCGCCGTAGCTATCGCCGACGCTCGTAAGGCTCGAGTCGATGTTGCCGACGACTACTATTTCGGGGAATTTATAACTATTTGTCGTCGCAGCCGAGCTCTGCGCACTTGTGTTTTCTTTGGTAGCAACGCTTCTTGTTGCGTTATTTTCAGACGAATCCTGCGCGGCGCCTAGGCCGCAAAGACACGCCGCGACTATTAAGGAGCGTGCAAGCCCCCCCCCGCAGCGATTTTGAGTGGATTTCTCGCCTTTTACGGAAGCGGAATAATTGCGGCCTGCGCCGCTTTTACATGGCTTACAGGCCCAAAAACCGACAATCATCTTTTCTCCTTTTTTGAAAATAAAAATTAAAACTGTGGAAATTTAGCCAATAATATTTTAAATTTCAATAAAAGTGATAACAATTATACGACTTATGCAATCAATAGAAAAAATGTAACAAAATAGCGATATATCGGCGAGATAAATCTATTTCAAAATAAAATTTATCTAAAATCTACGCACGGTACAGATGGGCTTAATTGAGCTTTATTCTTGAGTTCATTTTTAAACCGCAAAATTTACGAAGCCGAAATTTGCCGTGCAAGCGCCGTTAATTTAAACGCGCCGAATAAATTTAACGAGCAAAATTTAGATGCGCCGAGCCGGTTAAAATTTCGGCGCGTTTATCCTCACGGTTTCATCGGTATCAAAAATATAGGTCTGTGCCGCCTCCGCGATATCCTTCGGCGAGATGGAATTTACGATCGTTTCAAAGGTCTTAAAATCGGCGATCTCCTCATTCCAAAGCGCGTATTTTACGAGCGCATCGTTCCAAAACTCGGGGCTTTCGCGAGCGATGCGAGCCGTGATTATCTGAGATTTTTTAAAATTTTCAAGATACCGCGCTACGTCCGATCCGCCGCCTGCGATTTCTGCAAAAATTTCCCTGATTGCGGATAAAATTTGATCCGTATTTTGCGGCGCGCAGGAAAACGAAATATGAAGGCTCGAGTGCTCGTAGGGGATACGGCTTAGGCTCGAAGCGACCGAAAAGCCGTAGGTGCGCCCCTCATCCTCCCTGATACGCTCTCTAAGGGCTTCCTGAAGCACCGAAGCCAGGGCTGAAATTTTAATTGCATTTTCAAGCGAGTACGGAGCGGATCTGTTTATCGCGGTAAGTGCGACGTCGCTTCTAGGGGAGTTCTGATAGTTGCGCACAAAAACGTGCCGTCCGCTTAAGCTGCGAATTCCGTCGTCTTTAAAATCCTCGCGCTCGCCGCGAGCAGGCAAGCTCGCCAGATACTTTTTTATTAGCTCTTCGGCGTCTTTTAATTCAAAATCGCCGCTAAGCACGAAGGTGTAGGACGCGACGTTGCTAAATTTATCATAGACGATCTTTTTTAGCTCCTCCGCGTTGAGCGCTTTGATCTGCGCGGCGCTTAGAGGGCGCATTCGCGCATTGCCGCCGTAGAAAAACTCGCCAAATTCCCTGCTAAATTTATACCCGGGCAGCTTCTCGTTCCGCGCAAGCTCGTCGAGCGATTTTATCTTTAAATTTTGCAGCGCCTTCTCGTCCGTGCGTGGGGAGCTAAGCTCCAAGTTTATCGCTTCCAGCAGCCATTTGAGATCCTGCGAGCCGCAGTTTCCATAAAATCCGTGCGAGAATGCGGAGATATTTTTGCGGTAATTCATCTGCCGCCCGCTTAAAATTTGCGAAATTTCATAATTGTTAAACTCGCCCGCGCCGCTTTCGTTTGCAAGCATCGCGGCAAAACTGCCAAGCCCGGGGTGCGCTAGATTGGACATTCCGCCTCTGCTTACCGCGGCGAACGAGATGAAATCCTTGCGCGTCTTAAGCGGCTTTAAGATCACGGTCGCGTTATTTTCAAGCAGGTAAGTATAAAATTTAAATCGCGGCTCAAAGCTTTTGCTTAAAATTTTGCCCTCCGGCAGGTTTTCAGAAACCAAGCTATCCGGTAGCTTGTTATACGCGGCATGCGTATTTATCGCCTTAGCGCCGCTTCGCAGCTTTTTAAATTTGGCCTCATTAAGATTATATCCGGAGCCGCTAAAGACGCTTGCGTGCACCTCGCCCAGATCCGTAAGGCGCCTAAATTCTAAATTTAGCTCCTCCAGGCTGATCTCGCGCAGCAGCTTTACGTCCAAATCACGCTGTTTTGCGGCGCTAGGCAGGACGGCCCCTGATTTTACGGCATGAAGAATCTCTCTTGCAAAAAACGCGGAATTCGCGCTTTTTTTGCGCTCGAAGGCGCTGTGCCGCGAGCCGATCAAAGCATCCTTTGCGTGGGCAAAATCGCGCGCATCAAAGCCGCTATCTCGCAAGCCTTTGATTAGCCCGAGCGCCTGCGAGATCGCGCCGTCAAAATCTCCGCCCAAAACGGCGACGTCAAAGCTATAGATCGTTTTTTGAAACTGCAAATTCGATCTGGAAAAATTAACGCGCAACAGCGCGCCCTCGCTAGCTTTCGCTCGCTCGTAAATCGTAGAAATAAGGCTTGAGATAAGCTCGCTTTTTAAAATTTTTCTCTCATTCGCCTCACTATTTGGTGGCGCGAATTCCTCCCAAAACGAAATTTTGACGGAATTTAGCGATGTTTCGTTCGTATCGTAATTGTAAATTTTCAAACCTTGCCTCGCCGGAATGCCCATATCCGGGCGGGCGTAGGAGCTTGTATTTTTAAGAGGCGAAAAATTTTGCTTTAGCAGTTTTAAAATTTTGTCCCTTTTAAAATCGCCCACGGCTATAAATTTCATAGATCTGGGCTGGTAAATTTTTTGATAAAGCTCCTTGATTCGCTGCGCGCTTACGGATTTTACGACCGCCATATCGCCGATCGGCGCACGATTAAAATACGCGCTGCCGCCGTAAAGCTCCTCATCCATCCGCTCGTAAAGCCTCGCAATCGGCGTATCGCGACTGCGCGCCTCCTCGATTATGACGCCTCTTTCTTTTACGAGCTCGAGCGGATTAAACTCCACTCCGTCCGCAATCGAAGCAAAAATTTTAAAAACGTCCTTTAAATTTTCTTCGCTAACGGCGATGTTAAGCGTGTAAATCGTGCTGTCGTAGCCCGTCTGCGCATTTACGTCGGCGCCGAATTTCACGCCCAGGCTCTGTAGCTTTTTGATAAGCTCGTTTTTGCTAAAATCGCGACTTCCGTTAAAGGACATATGCTCTATGAAATGCGCAAGCCCGCGCTCATTAGGGGTCTCATCGATCGAGCCCGCATCCACGATGAGATAGAAAACGGCGGAATTTTTAGGCACGGAATTTTCTAAAATATAGTACTTAAGTCCGTTTGGCAGCGCCCCTCGCAGGACGGCTTCGTCCCAATCAAGCGCAAAAGCTCCCGCACAAAGCAGTAAAAATAGTAAAATTTTTCGCATTTAAGCCTTTCATTTATTTCTAGTAAAATTCCGCCTCGCAGATATTTCGGCGAGCTTTTCTCTTTCGGCTTATCAAGCTGCCCGTCTGCGCCATTCTGCGCTATTTTTTAGATTTATTCGCTTTGACCCGTCAGCCTGCGATATTTCTTAAATTTGCCAACTTTTAAGCCGCATGCTCGCGCGCCGATCTTTGGTCCGCTTCGCGAGTTTACCGACTCTAACTCCATACCACGCGGCTGCTCTCGTTTGGCGCATCACCCAAATCGGCAAATGCATTGATATTTATCTGCGCGGCGGCGCGACAGCATAGCGGCGCGGACGCAAATTTTAAAATTTACTTGCACCAGGGCTAAATTTAAAAAGCGCGAATCGGTAAATTTTAAAATTTTACGCCAAGCGCGGCGGGCTACTAAGCTTTGAAATTCTATAGCCAAATTCCGCAACAGAGCCCACACGCTTTCATAGCGAGACGGACGAACATTTAATTTTACATCGCCCTATTCTCGCTACGCGCTGTTTTAGCGCGTAGCGATCAAACAAGCCACTAACGCGCAATCTTGGCATCTTCGCCGTATGCTATTCTGTTTCTCATCTATAAAGGCACCGCCGCAAACTGCCGTTTGCTGCAAGATAAAATTTTAGCCTAAAGAGCATTAAATGAAAATTAGTATAAATAAAATGTGAATTTTTTGAAGTTAAAAGGGAATTTCAGATTAGATTAAAATGGCCGGGAGATAGGGATTCGAACCCCAGGAGGCTTTCACCTCAACGGTTTTCAAGACCGCCGCTTTCGACCGCTCAGCCATCTCCCGATTAAGGGCGGGTGGACCCCGCCGAAAGTTCGCGCAGGTTGGGACCTACGCGTAGAATTTATTCGGTTTTTTCTCCGACCCACTCGGCGCCGTTGTGAACCTTTTCTTTGGTCCATTGAGCCGCATTGTGTGAGTCCTCTTTTACGCCGTGCCAAGTATTAGAGCACCCGCTAAAAACCATCAATGCCAAAAGAGCTGCTAGTATGTATCTCATAATAACTCCTTTTTAGGATCTGGAGGCGACACCCGGATTCGAACCGGGGATCAAAGCTTTGCAGGCTCATGCCTTACCACTTGGCTATGTCGCCACGCCAGCTTATTAGGTGGTGCCCGGAGCCGGACTTGAACCGGCACGGAAAAAATTCCGAGGGATTTTAAGTCCCTTGCGTCTACCGATTCCGCCATCCGGGCACGTTTAATACAAAAACAGAATGTAAAATGGAGCGGGAAACGAGAGTCGAACTCGCGACATCAACCATGGCAAGGTTGCGCTCTACCACTGAGCTATTCCCGCGCAAAGAAATGAAATATTACCCAATGCAAGCTTAAAATTTCATTTTATAGCGGCCTTTGCGGAGAAAATTTTGGCACAGCGCCTGAATTTAAAAATTTTGTAAGTAAAATAATGTAAAATTACAAAATCTTTATTGGGGTTATAGCTCAGCTGGGAGAGCGCTTGAATGGCATTCAAGAGGTCGGCGGTTCGATCCCGCTTAACTCCACCATTTAAGCTATTTTAAAGCTTTAATCACTTCTTTTAAATCTCTTTTACTTCTTTTAAATACCGATATCTAGGGCTTTTAGTAATTTTAATTATTTTTGTTTCTTTTTATGTTATAATTGTTTTAAAATAATTCAGTTAGTTATTAGGTTAGTTAAAAACCTATTTACAGAAAGAGCGATAAATATCGCCCAAAAGCCCTTTGGCACATATATCGCACAAAAACGAAAAATGGTATAAGCGAGAGCTATATCGCAAAAATCATTAAGATGAACGAAAAATATATACCTCCATCTTTTGACGAGCGCTATATAAAGACGATGAAATATAGCGATATTTTAGAATTTTGAACCAAAATAATCCGAGTTCTAGTCGTCTCAAAGCGCTTCATCACCTAATAAACGATATAGAAAAGTCTTTGCAATAAATTAAATTTTAATGGAAGGAGAGATTATGTCATTTATAGATGAAGATTACGTAAATATCGTGCCGCAGGATCTGCTAGAGCGCGGTATTCGCTTAAGAGAGGAACTCGGTTTTTATGAAATCGCTTGGAAATTCGACGATGTAATGGAGGTGCTTAAAATCACAAAAAGTAAAGATATGGTTATCCTCGGAGGAGACGTATATCGCTTAAGCGGTAATAAGCCCATAATCACAGGCGATGGCTGGTACACGAACAAGGGAGATGACGATGCATTCGAAGTGGCGATCGAATATATCACTAAGTATCGCGCTAGAAATGGAGATGACTTTGCATACTGCCCGACTATTTGTCCATATACAATCCTACAGGAGCCAAATGAACAAACAGAAAAATGATCAATAGCTGGGATACCAAAGCGGAAGACGACAAAGCATTCGAAGTGGCGATCCAATATATCACCAATTATCGCGCTAGAAACGGAGATGATTTTGTATATTGCCCAGCCATTGGCCCTGGGCGGGTGTCTAAATGAAAATTTCATAAGGATTTAGCAAATATAACGAAGCATAAAAGTACGCCGCCGCATGGATGAAATTTGGCGAATAGCTACGGCGGGTTTTATTCAAGTCATATTTTAAAACAATAAGGAGCTGTATGCCTAAACATGAATTTTTACTCAAAAAGACAAAAGAAAATATTTTCTCTAAAGGGCATAGTGTAGTAATTAGCGATGATCTGATACTTCATATTTCGTACTCTCTTGAGTGGGTGCAAACCACATGGAACGATGAGGTAAATTTGAAAAAAGGTCTAAATTACTATGGCTATAGCTGGATAGAAGATAAAGCTAAATTTAGAGATATAATATGCTGTTGGAGGTCGCTTTTCTTGGGCGCAGATGAGCAGATTGTTTTTGATAAAAACTGCGCGCTAAATAAATTCTCGGTTATCGAGCAATTAGACGGCCTACTGGAACTAATCGATTCGGCAATTAAAAATGATTTATATATTTTGCATTTAGGGATTTAGCGAGTGCGCGGCGATTTAATAATAAAACAGAAGAAAGACCATGAAAAGAAATTATAAAAAGATAATACCCGTAAGAGGTAGAAGGAAATTTTCGATTAATAATTTTAGAGAAATTTTCGCGGAGGGCGATATATTGCAGATCGATCAAAGGCGGTTTTTATTTTGTAACTGGAATAACTTGCTGCGTATAAACGGCGATAAATTAGGCGAATTCATAATATTGCCGCCGGAAGCTAATGTGAAAAATAATAATGGTTTGATTTCTAAAAAGTGGGTATTGGAGAATTTAGATTTTATATGTGATACCGAGCCATCCAGAAATATAAGCATATTTTCTTATTACGATAGCTCTGTGACCGAATACAAAAGGATAAATGATAAAATTCCCGCAAAATTTACTTATAAATTTTTAGAATTCAAAGACGATCTAAAAAATGGAGATATTATAGAGTGTCACAAGGCTTTTCGTCCATATGATCGAAAGATAAAATTTATCGTCGCAACCGATACGGAAGGATGCCCGAGACTACCCTATCTGGAGGGGTTTTATTCAGGTCTATTTGCGCCTATTGGCTATAGCGATAAAATGCGCTCGAATAAAGGACGGGAATATGCGATAAGCTCAAGTTGGCTAATTAAGAACTGGGAAGCCGCCTTTGTCGGTAATTGCGATATAAGGCACACTTATGTAAATTTACAAAACCGAAAAGAGGTTTTAAATTTTACCGAT
>ERZ773003.220-NODE-220-length-44763-cov-23.707055_pt1 | contig 44763 bp, 38 predicted proteins | sample MGYA00580668_ERZ773003 | MGnify/ENA primary metagenome ERZ773003 (study PRJEB29015, sample SAMEA2738002) | human oral metagenome | biome: human oral; feature: human-associated habitat; material: dental | place: China | collected 2126 ...
TGGAACGGTCGAAATTTGCCATTCTAAATTTTTCTCCTTTAATATTAATTTCTTTTAGGCACTAATATTAACCAGCCCAAAAGTCTATATCTTATATTTTAGATGATGAAGGTCTTAAAGTAAAGACTCTATGTAGGTTTTAGTATATTTTTTATTTCAAGAACTGATCAGTGATGCTCGAGAGCTGATCGGCGGCAAAGTTCTTCAAATCAAGATCTAAGCCAAGACCAGTTTTCTTTTTTAGATTCATCGAAGCGCCGCGAACGGTGGTGTTATTTTGGTTTTCAATCTTCGAATTTCTTAATCTTTTACGGTGTTCAACGAATTGATCCATCGTTTTAAGGTTTGTGACATTAGTTTTGGTTTCAGTTTCATACTGGTCGCGCGCATTTTGGTTGCGATATTTGGTGTAAATATAAAAGAAGTAAAGTGGACCAACGAGCAGAAGTAGAAAATCATAATCAAAATCTAACTTGATAAACCCAAAAACACCTAAAAGCTCTACTAGGAAGGCAAAGAGGAAGAGTTTTGGAAGATAGATAGGAACACTACCCATTGATTCTTTAGTACGAGCATTGACGGCGACATAATGGAGTAATTTACGGTCACCCTTATCCTCCTGATAGCTATAGAGCCAAACAGGTAGGTAAGCAGCCTTCCACTGCTGTCCTTTAATATCAAGCTGCTCGGACTGCCAAGAGACTCCGCGGTCATAATTTTTAAGACTGGCATTTGCCGAAAATCTAGCAATATCTTTGGCGCGCTCGGTGATGATCGGCGTCAGTTCAGTAATATTACTGTCTCGTCGCTCGGAGGTAAAACCTTTCAAATAGTTTGAGTCATATTTTACACTATTTTCAACATCAAACGGCATGATGGAATTGATGATATTGTTTGTTTTAGTCTTATTGGTCGTATCTAGGCGATCCTTATTTGATTCGATGGAGAGTCCATGAATTGTGAGATCAAAATCTCGGCCAACTTGATAAAGGTCGGCATCATAATAGGTTACACGGTGTTCCCCACTTCCTTCGGAATAGGAACGAGTTTGATGTTCACCAAGCCCCGTGAGGTGGCTATGTGCATTTAAATCAACTACCATGTATGGAAAATATACGCCCATGATATTATTGGTGGTAAATTCCTGTCGGAACTTTGGATGTGCATAAAATTTGCGCTTTCCAACAAAGTCTTCGATTGCTTTTTTCGCCTCATCTTTTTTCACCTTAAAGGCAAGTACCATGTCTGGTATTGCGCCATTAGGGATTTGCTGATTTAGCGATAAAGTGTTACGACACCAGTGACAGCGCGCCTGGTTGGCTGAGGCGGTGTCAATAACCACCTCAGCACCACAGCTCGAACACTTTAAAGTTATTTGGTCTTTCGTGTCGGCAACAATATCTTGAGCACCCGAACCGATAGTTGTGCCAGAGAGCTTTGAAATATCAGTCTCCATTTCAAGCTTTTGTGGCGCAAATTCAAATCGACAGAAGTTACAGCGAAGCTGCCCCGTTGCTGCATTAGTGGAAATATCCGTGGAGCCACATTTTGGACATTTAACCTGTCCGTCTTTATTACCAACATCGGTCTGGACAACTTTTACTCCGTTATCCACATAGGCTTGATCTTGTGTTTCAGTTTCAGCCATTACAAATCTCTAGAACCCGAGAATCTGGGCTTTTACTTTATCGTAGTCCTCTTGAGAAATAGCACCTGCGTCAAGAAGTTGTTTCATTTTCATGAGTTTTTCAGTTGGGTCTTCTGCGGGAGCTGGGTTGGCAGTAGGTGCAGTAGGGTTGGTTACAGGAGCGGGATTGACTGGTTGCTGAAGATTACTCATCATACCACCAGCCGCATTCATACCCATACCCATGAAGGCCATGCCAGCAGCGCCGCCACCGTTTTCGCCAGAAGCCTGAATACCGCGAGCGATAGACTGCTGCATAAAGGAGTTGCCACGAGCGCCAGCAAGAGCATCTGCTTTCTTAACGTCCTTCATTAACTCCTTAGTATCTTCGTCGTATTCAATAGCGAGAATTGCGGTACTAACGATTTCGAGACCACGGTTTGAGCGCCATTGATAACCATCTTCGACAGCCTGTGAAAGAGACTTAGCAAAGCCAATTTGGTCACCTTGAATCTTTGCCATACGATTACCTTTGCTTGGATCGTTGGTGTAGTTTGAGAAGGCAGCAGAAAGTGAACTAACAACTTCAGTAAAGAGCTGAGCGGCAGCGTCGTTGTCCATATCGGCAAAATCAAAGACTCCTTGATCATTGAGATATGATACAGGGACAAAGTTCTTGATAAAGGCGAGCGGATCAACAATCTTTAGACTGTAAGTACCACGAGTGATAGCACCAACCTGAGTATTAAGGAAGGCATCATCCCAGTAGATTTCAGATTGAGTACCAAAACGGTTGTTTGGAATTTCTTTTAGATTGACGTAGAAGATCGCTTGACTTGAGCCTGGCATACCACCAAACTTAAAGCGTTCCCAGCTAGTTTTTATGATTGAAGAGATTAGGCCGTCACCAGCAAAGATAGACTGAGCGTTTTGATCTTCAGAACTATAAATAAAGCCACCTGGTTCAGCAATAACACCAGTAATACCGCCATCTTGCATAGTGACAAGAGCAGTACCTTCAGGAACAAGAATTTTACTACCATTAGAGATGATGTTAGCGGATCCTTGTGTGTTTGAACCACGCCCATTATTTGTACCAACTTGCTCACCTGGGAAGAGACCTGCGGTTGCGGGAACTCCTGAAATTGGTTGATAGAAATCTTTCCACTGGTCAGCAAAAGTACCGCCAATAGCACCGGTAAAGGCTTTAATAAAACCCATATTCCTCCTTTAGTTATTTTATTTAGTATACACTAGATGGCAGTTTTTTAGAATATAAGCTGAGCGCTTCGGTAAAAAAGAAATTTTGTAAAATAAAAAAGAGGCCTAGAGACCTCTTTTTCTATTAGTTAATTATTTAGAACTGTTACGTTTTTCAATAATTTCCTGTGCAACGTTTGGTGGTACTTCTTCATACTGAGAAAGTTCCATTGAAGAAGCAGCACGACCTTGGCTCATAGAGCGGAGGTCTGAAGTGTAACCGAAGAGGTTACCGAGTGGAGCAAAAGCTGTAATAAGCTTGGCACCACCTTGAAGATCTTCCATAGACTCAATGCGACCACGGCGAGAGTTGATATCGCCAATGACGTCACCCATGAATTCTTCTGGAGTAGTAACTTCAAGCTTCATGACTGGCTCAAGAAGAACTGGTTTAGCACGCTTGATACCTTCGCGAGTTGCAAGGCTACCAGCGAGCTTGAAGGCAAGTTCGGAAGAGTCGACATCGTGGTAGGAACCATCATAAAGAGTAGCCTTAATATCAACGACTGGGTAACCAGCAATAACACCACCGTTAAGGGTTTCTTCAACACCTTGCTGGACTGGCTTGCGGTATTCCTGTGGAACCACACCACCTTTAATCATATCGATGAACTCAAAGCCCTTACCAGCTTCGTTTGGCTCAAACTTAATCCAAACATCACCATACTGACCACGACCACCAGATTGCTTGATGTGCTTACCTTGAGCTTCAGCGGTACCACGAATAGTTTCACGGTAGGCAACCTGAGGAGCACCAGTATTAGCTTCAACGTTATGTTCGCGTTTCAAACGGTCAATAATAATTTCGAGGTGCAATTCACCCATACCTGAAATAATGGTTTGACCAGTTTCCTCATCGGTGTGAACGCGGAAGGTTGGATCTTCTTCAGCAAGTTTTGCGAGACCAAGACCCATTTTTTCCTGATCAGCCTTAGTCTTTGGTTCAACAGCGATAGAGACAGGAGGTTCTGGGAATTCGATAGACTCAAGAAGAATTGGATGAGCTGGATCACAAAGTGTGGTACCAGTTGTGGTTTCTTTAAGACCGACGATGGCAGCAATATCACCAGCTGCAACTTCAGTAATTTCTTCACGCTTATCTGCAAACATACGGACGAGACGGCCAACACGTTCCTTATTGCCAGTTGTGGCATTAAGAATGTAAGAACCTGATTTAAGAATACCAGAGTAGACGCGTACGAAGACAAGTTTTCCAACGAATGGGTCTGAAGCAATCTTGAAAGCAAGAGCAGTGAGTGGCTGAGCAACATCGGCCTTACGAACGATATGGTCGCCAGTTTTTGGATCAGTACCAACGGTCTGACCAAGATCACGATCAAGTGGAGATGGAAGATAGTCTGCACAGAGGTCAAGAACCTTCTCAACGATAACACCACGGCCGTCACCACCAGTAACTAAGAAGAAGTCACCATCTAGAACACGCTTACGGAGTGCAGCTTTTAATTCTGATTCAGTGATAGCTTCTTCACCCTGGTTGAAGTATTTATTCATTAGGTCTTCATCAGCAGCAACTGCTTCTTCAACGAGAAGAGCGCGAGCTTTCTTAGCCTTATCAAGCATATCAGCTGGAATTTCACCAACGGTTAGTGAGTGATCAGCATATTCCTTGTAGGTGTAGGCCTTCATGTCGACAAGATCAACAACACCGCAAATATCCTTCTCGAAGCCGATTGGGAGGTGAATTGCAACAGCATTCTTGGAAAGACGCTTGTGAATAGATTCAAGTGATTTATAGAAATCACCACCAATTTGGTTGATTTTATTGATGAAACAAATACGAGGGACACCATATTTAGTGGCCTGGCGCCATACAGTTTCGGACTGAGCTTCAACACCCATCTTACCGTCGAAGACAGTAATAGCACCGTCAAGAACACGGAGAGAACGCTCTACTTCAGCGGTGAAGTCGATGTGACCTGGAGTGTCGATAATATTAATTTTATAACCTTTCCAAGTTGCAGTAACAGCAGCGGAAGTAATAGTAATACCGCGTTCCTTTTCCTGTTCCATCCAGTCAGTTGTTGCACCACCAGTGTCACCTTTTACAAGGTCGATTTTATGTTTCAAACCTGTACGGTAAAGAATTGCTTCAGAGGTTGTGGTTTTACCTGCGTCAATATGGGCAATAATACCAATATTGCGAAGCTTTGATAAATCATGATTGTCAGTAGCCATGAATTTCCTTATTTAGTTATTATTATTGTCTTTTCGGTGTTTTGCCAGTTAAATTACGGCAAAAAGACGTTGGTGATATTTTACCATGCTATCTGTCAAAAATAAAGCTGTATTTTGGATTTGGAGACTAATTGCTTTCTTGATACGTATCGAGATTTGCGCCGTATTTTCGGAGGAGATCGATGTTATCATTGATGTCTTCTTTGTCCATTTTTTTAATTATATTATTAATATCTGCGCCATTTTCGAGGAGGAAACCTAGTTTGCTAGCGACCTGATTTTGGTCCATGTTATTTATAATATTATTAATATCTGCACCACGCTTGAGGAGAAAATCTAGCTTATAGAAGATTCGAATGGGACCTAGGTTTGAGACTAACCCATTAATATCTGCACCATAATTGAGGAGGATATCCAGATCGGTTGTGGTATTGATTGGTTTCATATTATTTACAACATTGTTAATATCCACATCATGCCTCAAAATAGAGTCTAAACTTCTAACAATATCATGGGAATCTAAACTATTTATAATATTATTAATATTGATGCCATGCTCGAGAAAATAATCTAGTCTTTTTATAATATCGTCTGAGCTCATGTTGCTTACGATATTATTGATATCTGCACCATTTTTTAGGAGAGAATCTAGGTTTTTTGCAATATCTTTTGGTCTTAAGTCTGAGATTAACTTGTCGATATCAATATCTGCACCATGTTCGTAGAGAGTATCTAGGTGATAAGAGATATCGTCTGGATCCATATTGCTTACAATATTATCAATATCTGCACCATTTTTTAGGAGAGAATCTAGGTTTTTTGCAATATCTCTAGACTCTAAACTAGAAACCAACTGAATAATATCTAACCCTTTTTCAAGGGCATATTCTATATTATATTTTCGTCTTAATTCTGGGATTCTAGGATCTTCATCATTGTAGGTATCTAAGGTAGCAATTGGGCGATCTGGTTCATAGAGGAAGCTGAGTTCTTCTTTGGTTAGGTCTTCTTCTTTCTCCATCTTTTTATCTAAGCGGATCAGAGTTTGCTTATCATCGAATTTCTGAAGATATTCTTCGCCGCCTGGTAGGGATAATGCTTTTTCTTTAACAATGGGAACAAGAGCGTCTTCAATAGCTTGCCCATCGTTTAGTCCTGAGACTTCATCAACTATACCATTTGGGTCGAGGCGAATAGAGGCAGAACCGTTAGAGGCGAAGATTCCAGGAGAGTTTGGGTCTTCTAGTCTAAAGATGATAAATTTGGCTTTTGAATTAGATTCTTTATCTGACCCCGTACTTCTAGAGTGTCCATATTCGCCGTATACTAGATAATTATGTGCAACATTAGGATCCACGACACACCAGCGGGTGCCTTCAGCGAGACTAGCGATTTCTTCTTCGTCTCCTAGCTTATATTCAAACCAATCACCATGGACATCTTCGGTACGTTCTGGGGTCTTGAGAATAACCTTGGTATCGACTAATTCTTTGGCGTAGAGTTTGGGGAAGTTGGCGGATTTGACGAGAGAAACCAACTTCTCATCATCTGAATGCTGTGCTAGCCAATTCTCTTTATCTACACCATAGAAATCATTAATTTGGCGATAGACTTTGGCAAGGATTTCGGCGTTAAGTTTTGGGAAGCTTAATGCTGTAGTATGATCACGTCTGTTGTAGTCTGCATCATCAAGATTGAGGGTATTACTCATCTTGGAAATGCCATCGAATGCATAAACTTTGAACCAAGTAGGATAAGGGCAGTTTTTATCTCCTAGGTAGTTAGCCCAGGAAGTGATAGATTGACGTTGTTTATCGATGAGATCTTCAGCGAGGATTTCTTTTTCATATCTACTTAATTCCCTACCTTGGCCGTTGTCTCTTAGGATTTGTTCTTGCTGCTTCCAATAGGAGTCTGGGATGTCTTCGTATTCCATGACGAGATTTTCAGCAGAGGCTGCCCAGAGTTTTTGTTCTAGAGCATCGCCATGTTTTTCGATCATATTATCGAGACGAGAGAGATAGGCAAAGTTTCTGCGTTCGTTGTTCTTGCCTGGGAGTTTTTCTTTGTTATTACGGGCTTTATTGAAGGAGGATTCGACGATGTCTTTATGTTTAGATTCGAAGTTAACAAGAGAGAGAACTTTGGAGCCGATTTCGTTTTGAAGGCGAGAGGCGGCCCTTTTTTCCATTTGTTGATTTACGTTTTCTGCAGTATTTTCATTATCGCTGAACTGGCTCAAGTTGTTTGCGAAGTGATTTTGATTATGCTCCGGCATACTCTTCCTATTACCCCAATATTAGATCTTTATTGTCAATATTTTAACATATACATTTTAAAAATGACCAAACTTGGCTGTGTCTTCAAAGTGCTTATCCAAAAGTCCGAGATCTTTAATCATTTGTTTTGGCGTACATTCGGCATACAAGGATTTTTCTGGTTCAAGACTTTTACCGTCACCTAGAATATAGATAGCTAAAGGTTCAGCAATACCGATGGCATATGAGAGCTGGACCTCACAGCGAGATAACTGATGTTCTTTGAGGTAGCGAATGGCAATTTCGCGAGCTTTATAAGCGCCAGAACGATCTACCTTGGATGGATCTTTACCTGAGAAAGCACCGCCGCCGACCGGAGCAAATGATTGATAGCTATCAACCACGATCTTACGACCAGTGAGACCGGCATCACCTTGGAAACCACCAATAAGAAACTTGCCCGTCGGATTGACCCAGAATTTTTCTATCTTTAAGCCGAATTGAGCAGCTAATTCTTTTGCTTTGTCGATCAAGATTTGATCAGTTTCAGTACGATCTTCTTCGGTGTTTTGATAGCTAATGGTCCAGTCTTTGATCTTCTTAAGATGCATTTTGCGATCATAAATACCAGTAATTTGAGTCTTGCCATCAGGTAAAAATCTCTGGTCTTTTTGACGTAGCTCATCATAGAACTTTGAAAACTCCTGCAGTAAATGCATGGCGACTGGCTTATATTCTGGCGTGTCATTACAGGCGAATCCAAACATCATTCCCTGATCACCTGCTCCACCCACTTCATCATTAGTACCTAGGGCAATATCATGACTCTGCTTGCCTAGATTATTGATAATTTCAATGTCCTTTGAATCTCCTGATTCGACGACATTGATTGCACGATTATTTTGGTCAATATAGCCAACATCTTTTAATACGCGCATAACAATTTCTTCGACGTTAACCTCAGAGTTTGAGGTTACTTCTCCGGTAATAAAGATCTTACCTTTACCGCCCATAACTTCAATACCGCAACGCGAATGCTTATCTCCTTGCAAAAAGGCGTCAAGTAAGGCGTCGCTAATTTGATCGCAGACCTTGTCAGGATGACCACGAAAAACAGTTTCATTAGTATATAATTTCATACAATGCTTTCTTGTGGTCCCTAATTTTTACTCTTTAATAGTAGCATAAAAAGCTCAAGGTTAGAATACTTATATTAAGTAGGTCGCCTTGAGCTTGATTGATAATGGCTTTAACTACCCTAAAAGTTTTACTGTAGCTTCTTGCGAAGAATCTCTTGCGCCATACTTGGGTTAGCCTTACCACGAGAAGCTTTCATAACTTGCCCAACCAGGAAACCAAGTACTTTTTCAGAGCCAGCCTTAAAGTCAGCCACAGCCTGGGCGTTATTTGGATCGGCGAGAACTTCATCGACAATTTTTTCAACGGCACCGAGATCGTTTTCTTGAATAAGATTGAGTTCTTTGGCAATAACTCTAGCTTCTTTGAAACGCATCTCTGGCGTAAAGAAGCGTAGGAAAACTTCCTTGACGCTGGTGCTTGAGAGTTCATTCTTAGCAATCATAGAACTTAGATCCATTAATTGCTTAACGCTTGGCATTGGGTCATTTAATAGACTACTGTTCTCTTCAGCTAGAAGCACGGAAGTAAAGAGGTTGGAGATTTTTAGGATGGCAGCTTTACTGGTTTCTTTATCGATACCATGGATATCATATTCGGTCTTAAGGTCAGCTAGACGATCGACCAACTGTTTGTAATCAAGGAGAATTTCCAAGATATCTTGAGAAATGATCATGCCAAGAGTATTACGATAATCGACTGGAAGAAGCGGCATAGCTTCACGTTCCTTTTTCACCTGCTCCTCTGTTAATCTGATTGGTGGAAGATCTGGCTCTGGCATATAGCGGTAATCTTGAGCCTCTTCCTTAGAGCGCTGAGAAGTGGTTTTACTAGTGGCGTCGTTCCAGCCACGAGTTTCCTGAGTAATGACTTCCCCAGCGTCAAGCATTTTGCTTTGTCGTTCATATTCATACTCAATAGCACGTTCAACCGAGCGGAAGGAGTTCAAGTTCTTAATTTCAGCACGTTTGCCAAGAGTTTTACTTCCCTTCTCGGCTAGAGAAATATTGACGTCAAAACGCATATTGCCGTTATAGAGGTCGCCAAAACAAACTCCGGCAAAAGTCATTAGGCGCCAAAGCTCCTTACAGTAGTCATGCGCATCATGGGCTGTATGAATATCTGGCATGGAGACGATCTCAATGAGCGGAGTATCGGCACGATTAAGGTCAACCAATGAATAATTGTCAAAATGATTTAGCTTACCAGCATCACCTTCAAGATGAGCATGCTCGATGCGGATCTGCTTACCGTTTGGAAGCTCAACATAGCCGGCACCGATGATTGGCTGATACATCTGAGTAATCTGATATCCCTTTGGAGAATCTGGGTAGAAATAATGTTTGCGATCAAAACGTGAAAGGAGATTAATTTCGGAATTAAGTGCAAGTCCAGCACGTACTGCCATATTAACAGCTTCACGATTTAAGCGTGGCAACATACCTGGTAAGGCATATTCTACAGGCGAAACACAAGAGTTTGGCTCTTTGCCACGAGCATCGTTGTCTACCTCAGAGAAGAGTTTGGTTTTGGTAGCGAGTTGTACATGACACTCGATACCGACGGTGATTTCATATTTTTGTTCAGTCATAGTTTCTCCAATTAAATTGCTCCTAGATCTTTTAAGGCCTGACGAAAACTCGCTAAGGCATGCTTAGCTTGATTATACTCTAAATTAAAATCTTGCTCATGGGCAATTTGATTACGTTGCTTATGAGCATACCAAACAGAGTTGAGCTGCGTAAAGCGTGTACTGGAAGCCTTTAGCCTTTCCCCCATAGTTTTTCCTGGCACCCCAAGCTCCATAAGCGCACGGTCAAGTAGTTTGTCCGCTTCAATGACAGCTACGTTATAAGATAATTTATTGTCACGAGTTAGCGAATTTTCAATTTTTAAAAACCTGGTTTGATAATCCTCAATATCAAAACGGTGACTGCGGCGGCCAGTGGAAGAAATGGCGATAAAGACAAAGACGCCGACAATTAAAATCGCAATTAGGAGAATTAAAGTTGAGTATGGCATTAATTTATCTCCTTCGCGAGATATTTAGCAAAATCTAAAATACTCTTATCGCTTCTTCTTTGGCCGATCAATTGCAAGCCAATTGGCATCTTAGTGTCCTGGCTTTCACCAGCAGGATAGGCGAGGCTTGGGAGTCCGGCAAGATTAATTGGCACACTCATAACATCTTCAAAATACATTGCAACTGGATCACTGACTTTCTCGCCAAGCTTGAAAGCTGGGGATGGTGAAACAGGTGTGAGGAGATAGTCACATTTTTCGAAAGCTTTTTGGTATTCTTCAATAATTAGAGTACGTGCCTGCTCGGCTTTTTTGAAGTAAGCATCATAGAATCCGGAACTTAAGACGAAGTTGCCGATCATGATACGACGTTTATTCTCCGGCATAAATCCCTCATTACGCGAGAGACCGAATACTTCACTTAAATTCTTAGCGTGTTCGGAGCGGTAACCATAGCGAATACCGTCATAGCGTGAAAGATTTGAAGCGACCTCTGCTGGTACCACAATATAATAGACAGCGAGAGCATACTTGAGAGTCGGCATCTCTAGCTCAATGATCTGATGGCCTGCAGCCTTCAGCTTTTCTACTTCATGATCTAAAACACGTTGCACTTCTGGGTCGATGGAGTTATTCCTAAAATCTTTAATGATACCAATCTTGGCGGTTTTAGGAGCTATTTCTGGAACAAAATATTTTTGCTCTTCGTGATTATAGAAACTAGGTAAAGTGGTAAGATCTTTTTCGTCTTGGCCGGCACAGATCGACATTAAAAGATCCATATCCTCCGCATTTTTAGTAAAGAAACCAATACAGTCAGTACTAGAAGCCATAGCCACAACACCATAACGGGAAATTGTGCCGTAGGTTGGCTTAAAGCCATAGACGCCGTTAAACGAGGCTGGTTGACGAATAGAGCCGCCGGTATCTGTACCTGTAGCAAATTCAACAATATCAAGAGCAACGGCTGCGGCAGAACCACCAGAAGAACCACCAGGAACACGATCAAAATCCTTGGCGTTATGAGATGGACCAAAGTAGGAGTTTTCGGTTGAAGAACCATGAGCAAAGGCATCGAGGTTGGTGCGACCAATCATGATGGCGCCAGCTTCTTCGAGCTTCTTGACGGTGGTAGAATCGATTGGAGAATGAAATGGTTCAAGGATTTTTGCGGAGGCAGTAGTGTTTCCCTCTTTACTTAAGAAGTTATCCTTTAAAGCATACGGTACACCAGCCAGCGGTCCAACTTCTTCACCAGCGGTAATTTTCTTATCAATTTCTTCAGCCTTCTTCAGGGCTTTCTCTTCGTCTGCCAGTGAAACGAAGACATTATATTTCGCAAACTGGCGAGCTTTTTCAAAGGCTTCTTTCACCAGACTGACGGCAGAAATTTGCTTATTTGCAATCTTCATTTTGGTCTTCCTTTTTTAATTTCTGAGATATTAGATATTTAAATAATTTAGAGTACTTTTGGTACTTGAATCATGTCTTGCCTTGATGCAGGAGCTAGATTTAAGAGTTGCTCCCTCGAAGCATCTTGTGGCTTGATTTCATCTTCTCGCCAGACATTTTCCATTTCAAAAACCTGATAAGTTGGTTCGACACCATCAGTATTTAATTCGTCTAGCTGTGAAATATAGTTAACAATATTATCTAAATCTCGCTGCAAGCCTTCTACTTCTGTCTCTTCGAGGGATAAATTAGAAAGTTTTGCTAAATGCAAGATATCCTCGCGTGTATTTTTCATAGCTTAATTATATCAGAAAATCAGAGACATAGCCGAGCTTCTGCATGGCACGATGTATTATGTCAAAATCTTTACAGTTATTCTTAGTTAGTTTTGAATATGGAACATAATGCCAATTTTTTGGAAGTTTTTTTATCTTTGCTGATGCAAAAATAGCATTTTTGTTTTTTGCTTGAAGAATAATATAACCGAAACGAATTTTTACTTTAAAAAGATCTTCAAATTGCCGCCTTACACCTCCCTGGGAGTTGAAAGTAGGAAGTTGATTTTTATTATCCAATAAAAATACGATTTTGTTTTCTGATTGAACGTCAGAATATTTTATATCTTTTGCGAGAATTATTTTGTAATTCATAATATTAGTATAACAAAAAGCCCCTCCTATGAGGGGCTAGATGTTTTACCGTCTGTTTCGTCCGTGGTTATTTTTATTTATTCCATGTTCTCTAAAGATATTTTTTATTGATAACCGTATTAGTCGCGGCGTAATTGCTTTTCAGAAATAATACGCTTACTACTGAGGTAAGTTAAGAGGAAGTAGCCACCATAAATTGTAACCAAAAATATTACAGCCATGACTATTGATGGAACTAATCCATCAGCGCCAATAAAGCTAAGAATTTTTATAGCAAATGTCAAGCCAAAGATTGAATGGACGATAGCCAAGAAAAGTGGGGCGGCAAAGAATATGGCAATTTGGCGATAGAGAGCGCGATTAATCGTCCTCTCATCTGCACCTAAGCGTCTTAATATCATATATTTTTCACGATTATCAGATGATTCAGATAATTCTTTAAGTGATAAAATCGCAGCACTAGAGATGAGGAAGATGATACCAAGATATAAGCCAAGGAAAACAGCAATAGCCTGAAGACCTACCGACATGGCGATTGTCTGATTTTTGGTATATATACTATAAAAACGCGGAGAAGTAATTTTAATATAATCATTTTCGTTGCCAGTAACAATGCGACGCAAGTCTTTATCGAACTGTTCATTTTTATTTTTATCAGTTGTCTTATAGTTTGCGACCATGAAATTCTCATATTTTACTAAAGTTTTAGTAACTTCGTCAGAGACAACGAGGATTCCCATATTGCCATTTGTATTGGATGGCTCGATAAAACCTTGTTTTGGATAGTCAAATTTTGGTGATAAGGTTTTTTCGTTTATCTTGATTTTATGTCCATCTTTCAGAGATATATTGTAAATCTCCTCCATTTTTTTGAAGTCAGACAGAATAAAATATTGATCAGGATCTAATTTATATTGATCGAAGTGATATAGTTTAGCAATCTTATTATAATCTGAGATTGAGATTATTCTTAAGAGATACATTCCATTAGCGTGGCCGTTAGTCATCTCAGCCATCTTTTGAAGAGATTTTTGGTTTAATACGGCGTTAAGATCAAGCCCGCCATCTTCTATCTTTTTGGAAAGTACATAAGTATTAAAAGAAGTCTGATCTTTGAGATTATTCCATAGACTTGGGCTGGTCTTAATAATATCCTCCATAGTCGCCCTAGAGTCGTTTTCGAACTTGACTGCCATTTCTTGCTTCCAAGCCTTGACAATAGGGCTGTCTTTCTCTTCTTCGGAACCAGATTCTTCCCATTTTGAATTATCATTATTTCGATATGAAACAACAATATCGACGGGAGTGGCATATTTAAGCTGTTTTTTGGAAGTTTCACGAATAGACAAACAGCTAGACAAAGTACAGATAGTGATGAAGAGCATAAGACAGATAATACTCATTGAAGCAACGGTGGTATTAATCTTGCTACTAATCTGCTTAAATGTAAAACTATTCAGGTCTTTGTAATAGAGTTTTTTACGCGTTGCAATCAGCTTCATTATGAGGCCTGATAATGACCAGTAAAGCAAGAAAGTTGCGATGACTCCAACACCAATTACTTGCCAAAATAGTGCGATTTCTGAGAGAACCTTGAGATAATTAACGGTAACTTGGTAGTAGGCAATGCCTAGAATCGTAGCAGCAAGAAAGAAGATAACTGTACAGATAATAGGATTTTTTAGGCGGACCTTTTCGGATTTACGACTAGCTTGGATTAGATCAATTATCTTAAGTTTATTGATCATGACAGTATTAAAGGCAATCACCAGAAGATAAATTATCCCAAAATAAGCAATAGTTTTTAGACAGGCTTCACCGGAAAAGACAAATTGAAATTTTGACATATCGGCCTCAAATAAATTGGCGACCATTACACTCATTAGCTGTGACAAAATAACACCGAGAGAGAGGCCAGCAACTAGAGAGAGTAACCCAATAAAGAGAGTCTCAAGAAAAAGTAGTAGAGATATTTTGCGTTTACTCATACCGAGAGTGAGATAAATAGAAAACTCTTTATTTCGCCGTTTAATGAGAAATCTTGAAGCATAAATAATTAGATAGCCAAGAATACCAGCAACAACTAAACTTACGCCCGACAAAACATTGACAAGAAGTTTGACTACATCTTTAGTGGAGCTGCCTAATTCCATCATGGACGTTTGTGTACCGATAGCATTAAAGACATAAAAAATAACAACGCCGAGAACGAGAGTAAAGAAATAGATGGCATAGTCCTTCATACTACGAATAATATTTCGAAAAGATAATTTAAAGAGCATCATTAAGGTCTCCGCCTAATAACGTCATGACATTGATAATTTTGTCAAAGAATTCCTTTCGTGAATTCTTACCACGATTAATTTCATTAAAAATCTTGCCATCTTTGATAAAAATCACCCTAGAAGAATAGCTTGCCGTGAAAGCGTCGTGGGTGACCATCAGGATAGTGGCACCGAGCTCTTGATTTAAGTAGTCAAAACGTTCAAGTAGCATTTTAGAGGATTTTGAATCGAGTGCACCAGTTGGCTCATCAGCTAGAACTAGTTTTGGATCAGTAATAATGGCACGGGCTGATGCCACACGCTGCTTTTGTCCACCAGAGAGCTGATATGGATATTTTTGCAAGATATTCTGAATATCTAAATCGGTGGCAACTTTTTTAACACGCGGTTCAATATCAACGGCTTTAATGTTTTGAATAGAAAGAGCAAGTGCAATATTTTCGTATGCAGTAAGATTATCAAGTAGATTGAAATCCTGAAAAATAAATCCGAGCTCTTCCCTTCGAAAGCGATTAAGTGCGTTCCCCTTGAGTTTCGTAATATCGGTACCTGCTACATAAATATGTCCAAAGGTGACTTTGTCAATGGTGGAGATAAGGTTCAAAAGTGTGGTCTTACCAGAACCACTTGCACCCATAATAGCTACAAACTCACCACTATCCACCTCGAAAGAAATATTGTCAACCGCCTTCGTGATGCTTGAACGGTTCCCGTAATACTTCTCGATTTTCTCAATTTTTAGTAATTCTTTCATTTTTTTCCTTTCCAACAAGAAGTTCTTGTTGTCTCAAGTTTATAGAATTTCGATTATTCTGTCGTGCTTTTAATATTACAGTTTCTTACATTTTTGTAATAATCATTTTTGGCAAAAACTATCATAATATCCGTATATTGATATTCAGTCGAACTGATTAAAATTCGATGTCCTAATTTGTCAATCAACTTTTTAACGATATACAACCCCATACCAGTACTCTTACTACCACTAGTATCTGCCATGAGATTTATTTTAGTCTTATCAAAATCATAGGGACGACCGTTTTGTCCAGTGAAAGCCTTTTGAAAGACGCGAGATTGATCAGACGTTGGAATACCAATACCATTATCATATACATGTAGAACAAGTGATCTTGAGGTTTCCTCGCTATAAACCTTAATTTGAGGCGATTTCTTTTTGCGGTATTTTATACTGTTGGCGATGATTTGATTTAAGATAAACTCCAACCACTTTGGGTCGGTTTCAATTATTTTATCTACATTCTCAACTTGAAAATCAATTCTACTGTTTATAAGGGCACTCTGATTTTTAAGAGCAACACGTTTAATAATCTCCGAAAGGCTGGACTCTGAAATTTGGTAATCTTTTTCTACGTGCTCAGATCTGACTAGATACAAAATCTGATTAACATAGTCGTCCAGTCGATCTATTTCCGAAAGAAGTAATTGGTTATTTTTATATTTTGTTTGAGTGAGGTTTAACCGAAGAGCAGAGATAGGCAATTTTACCTCGTGGACCCAAAGTTCAAGATATTCTTTAAAATCTTCAAATTTGATTTTATATTGATTAATTTGGTCAATCATATAACGATTGAGTTCGGAGATCTCCTGATGAAGGAGTTTTTCTTCGTTGGTTATCGGGTCGATTAGTTCATGCACCAAGATCTTTTGATCGAGAGCATCAATTCCTTGATGAATTTTTTTATAAAAACTCGCTTTTCTAAAATAAGCATGAAGGAAACAAACAATGAAAGTTGAGAGATTAATGAAAATAATAAAGATATTGAATTCAAGAGAGGTTGAAAATACACAAAGAAGATACTCCGTTAGAATAATTGCAAAAAGATTAGCTAGAAGAATGCTCAGATTATCTGCGATGTATTCCCTAAATTTCATAGCTATTTGGCAAGGATGTAGCCTAGGCCCTTTCTAGTTTCAATGGTTGATGTTTCGCCTAGCTTCTCTAACTTGTCACGAAGTCTACTAATATTGACGGTAAGCGCATTATCGTTAATATATTCACAGTTATCCCAAAGCTCTGTCATCAGCTCATTACGTGAAACGATGCGTTCTTGATTATACAAAAGAATACGAAAGATTAGGAGCTCATTTTTCGTAAGTTCAATAGCTTTACTGTTGCTTTTTGTTGAAGAGATGGCACCTTTCTTGAAATCGATTTGTAGATTTCGATAAGTTTTAATTTCTGAAGCAAGGTTGGATCGTCTTAAAATTGCCGCAATACGGAGCAATAAAATTGTAGGATTGTAAGGTTTAGCAATAAAATCATCCGCACCATAACTAATAGCAAGCGCTTCATCCATTTCGGTATTACGACTAGTAACCATGATGACTGGTGTATTAAGAACTTTTCTAATTTCACGCACAAAATCACGACCATTAATACCTGGTAAATTAATATCCAGCAGGATAAGGTCTGGCAAAAGTTCTTGAATCTTTTCCACCGAGATATTGTTCATATCCAAAACCAAAGGCACGTAATTTGAGGTAAGTAAAAGCTCCGAAAGCCCTTCCCTGATACCTTTGTCATCCTCAATAATTAAAATTTTAAACATTAGCTCTTCCTTTTTCTTCTTCGTCTCGGATTTTTTCTATCATATCACGAATTTCTGCCGCTTTTTCATACTCAAGATTAGCCGCAGCAAGCTGCATTTGCTCGGACATTATTGATAACCGTATTAGTCGCGGCGTAATTGTTTTTCAGAAATAATACGCTTGCTACTGAGATAAGTTAGGAGGAAGTAGCCGCCGTAAATCAGAATGAGCATGGAAGCGGTGATTGGGATTGAAGCGAGTAATCCACCAGAACCGAATACTTCAATAATACTGGAGGCAAATTTAATACCGAAGACAGAATGGAGAATACCAACAAGAAGCGGGAAGACGAAGAAGATGGCGATTTGAATAAAGAGAGCACGATTCAGCATTTTATTGCTGGCACCGAGTCTTCGCAGAGCAGCGTATTTTTCAATATTATCAGATGACTCAGAAAGCTGTTTGAGGGCAAGAATTGCGGCAGAAGAAATCAAGAAGATAATACCAAGATAAAAACCGACAAAGGTAGCGATAGCCTGCAAACCAATTGAGGAAGTATAAATAAGGATTTTAGTCATATAACTAAAGGAGACACCGCTTGGACGCTGCTCTTCTGCTTTACTCTTCTCTTTTGTTTTCTGTAAAGCCTCATCCGTAGTATGAACTTCAATTGATAGATTACCAAGATCATAGACTCTACGTATGTCATTATCGATTTGTTGAGCAGTATGGTCTGCACTAGTATTGTAGTTTACTAACAACACACGACTACCAATGGTCTGTCCGGAAGCGATTTTATCCGGCACAATTAGAATACCAGTATTAGACTTCATACCAGAGGAAGTTACAAAACCTTCGAGATGCTTTTTTGCAACTGGACTTAGAGTTTGTCCTCGATAATTAATCTGAAAACCTGAAGCCAACGACTTATCAATAGAGTCGCTCATGGGTTTATAGTCTGCAAGCATTTGATATTGATTGTCAGCCAGAGAGATTTCTTCACGATGATAGAGTTTTGCTATTTTGTTATAGTCAGAAACACGAAGTATTGGTACCGCAGTTTTTGACATAAACTCACCCACTAAACCAGTGAGATACTCCGCTTGGAGAGCCTGCTTAAAAGTAAGGGTGTGGTCGGCATAGACATTAACTTCAAGATACTCCTTAATACTTTTTGCAATATCCTCATCTTTCTCTACTAATTTTTGATAGATAGACTTTTGCATGTACTTTTGTGACTCTTTGACCTGTAAATTCCAGTCTTGGTCACTGCTGCTAGCCGAAGGTCCGTAGCCAGGGCCATTTGGGCCAAAGACGGCATTGTAATCGGTAAGCTCAATGAAGGCATCAACTGGAGTATTATAAGCTAACTCTTTTTTCATAGATTCATTAATTGAAAAACAGAGTGAAAGGATACTGATAGTCAAAAAGAGGAGAAGACTAATTAGGGACATGGAAACCACAGCGGTATTAATCTTACTGGAGACTTGACGAAAGATAAAAGAATTGAGGCCGCGATAATAGAATCTTTTACTCCTGGTGAGGACCTCCATGATTAAACCTGAAAATGACCAGAAAAGTAGAAAGGTTGTAATCACACCAATTGCAACTGGCCAGAGGAGATTATTTATACGGTCCATCATTGAAACCTTATCATTAGTAACCCACCAGTAGGCATAACTTAGACCAAAACTAGCAAGAACAAAAACAATAGCACGGAGTAGTGGGTTCTTTAGGAATGCCTTCTCAGATTTCTTACTACCATGGAGAAGATCAATAATCTTAAGGCGACCAACGATAATTGTATTAAATACGATGACGACGAGATAGATGAGACCAAAATAGAGGATGGTATCAAAGAAAGCTTTTTCGGAAAATACGAATTGAAATTTACTCATATCAGCCTCAAATAGACGTCCGATGAGAATACTGATCAGCTGCGAAGCTCCGATACCAACTAGGAGACCAACGGCGAGTGAAATAATGCCGATCATCAGAGTTTCAAAGAAGAGGAGACGTGAAATTTTACGTTTACTCATTCCTAAGGTTAGATAGATGGCAAATTCTTTGTTGCGACGCTTGATTAAGAAACGTGAGGCATAGATAATCAGGGCACCAAGAATGGCCACCACGAGAATACTCATGCCAGAAAGGATTTTGCTAAGCAATTCGACGATCAACTTCTTAGCATTATTAAGTTCGAGGACCGCTGCTTGAGATCCGACTGAGTTGAAGACATAAAAGAGAGTAACGCCGAGAACTAACGTGAAGAAATAAATCGCATAATCCTTGACGCTACGCGTGATATTTCGAAACGAAAGTTTAAATAACATCAGAGTCGCCTCCACCAAGTGTGGCCATGACACGAATAATTTCGTCAAAGAACTCTTTGCGTGTTTTGTTGTCACGATGAATTTCGTTATAGATTTTACCGTCTTTGATAAAGATGATACGTGAAGCAAAGCTAGCCGAAAAAGCATCGTGGGTTACCATGATAATGGTTGCTTCAAGTTCCTGATTAAGGTAATCGAAACGTTCGAGTAATAACTTTGAAGATTTTGAGTCAAGTGCGCCGGTTGGTTCATCTGCAAGGACTAATTTTGGATTAGTAACAATGGCACGAGCAGAAGCGACGCGCTGTTTCTGGCCACCAGAAAGCTGGTATGGAAACTTGTCGAGAATCTTCTCAATATCAAGATTCTTAGCGACCGCTTTTACACGCTCATCAATTTCTTTTGCTTTGACATTCTGGATTGAGAGTGCAAGAGCAATGTTTTCATAGGCGGTTAGGTTATCTAGTAGATTGAAATCCTGGAAGATAAATCCGAGAGATTCACGTCTAAAGGCATTGAGCTTCTCGCCTTTTAGTTTTGTAATATCAGTATCATCGACCAAGATCTTTCCCTCAGTCGGACGATCAATTGTTGAGATTAAATTTAAAGTAGTACTCTTACCAGACCCAGAGGCGCCCATAATGGCAAGAAACTCACCCTTTTTGACTTTAAAAGATAGGTTATCGACAGCCTTTGTGAGGCTGGCTCCCTTACCAAAAGTCTTCGTGACTTTTTCAACGGCAAGAATAGTTTCTGCTTTTGTCATTTACCTCCTTAGATAGAAAATATATTTTTTCTATTTTATCACAACAAACCGCTGGTGATTAATTTTAAATATTAATCAGATTCTTATTTTTGGCCTTCTTCAGCATCTTTAATCTGCTGAATCATGTCACGAATTTCTGCCGCTTTTTCATACTCCAGATTGGCTGCGGCTAACTGCATTTGCTCAGACAATTCTTTAACTAAGATCTTAAATTCTGATTTTGGAACTTTTTTGAGATCTAATTTATTTTCTTTAGCCTTTTCTGGAATAATTGCACGAAGCCCTAGGGAGATTTCCTTCTTGATACTGTGCGGGATTATATTGTGTTCGTGATTATATTTCATCTGAATATCGCGACGACGATCGGTTTCGGTGATGGCCCGCTCCATACTTTCGGTAATATTATCAGCATACATAATAACGTGACCTTCTTCATGACGAGCCGCACGGCCAATAGTTTGAATTAAAGCAGATTCAGAACGCAAGAAGCCTTCTTTGTCTGCATCCAAAATAGCGACTAGTGAAACCTCTGGAAGATCAAGACCTTCACGTAGAAGATTAATACCCACTAAAACGTCGTAAACACCCGTGCGTAAATCCCTTAAAATATCACCTCGCTCTAAAGTATCTATTTCGGAATGAATGTAGGCAGTTTTTATACCATGATCCTTAAGGTGATCTGAAAGATCCTCGGCCATACGCTTGGTGAGAGTTGTGACAATGACTCGCTGATTTTTTTGAATGCGGGTCTCGATCTCTGCCATTAGATCATCGATTTGCCCATCCGTGGGACGAACTTCAATTTCAGGATCGAGTAGGCCCGTCGGTCGGATGACCTGCTCGGCTGGAGTGGGAGATACTTCTAATTCATACTTACCTGGCGTGGCAGAAACATAGACTGCGCGGTGAATATGTTTTTCAAATTCATCAAAAGTGAGTGGTCGGTTGTCTAAAGCACTCGGCAGACGAAAGCCATAGTCAACGAGTGTGGTTTTCCTGGCATGGTCGCCGTTATACATACCCCGAACTTGGGGCAAGGTCATATGTGACTCATCGACGAGCAAAAGAAAATCATCAGGAAAGAAATCGAGAAGTGTGGCAGGTGGCTCACCAGCCTTACGTCCGTCCAGATGTCTTGAATAATTTTCAATCCCTTTAACAAAACCGGTTTCCTTGAGCATTTCTAGATCATACTTTGTGCGTTGAGAAAGACGTTGCGCTTCCAGGTATTTATGTTCTGCCTCGAAATATTTTAGCCTACTGTCAAATTCAGCCTCAATCGTATCAATAGCCCGAGAGAGCTGATCACGAGGGGTTGCATAATGAGTATTCGGAAAAATGTGAACCTGTTCAGGTTTTTCAAGAACTTCAGCAGTAAGCGGATCAATAATTTTAACGGATTCTAGGTTATCGAAATCGAACCCAAAACGATAGGCTACTTCACCAGAGGCGGGAAAGAGATCAATAGTATCCCCTTTAACCCGAAAATTACCACGTTCGAAGGCGAGGTCATTTCGGTGATACTGCATGGCAATGAGGTAGATAATAAAATTAGTTTGGTTGAGAGAACCTGCACTTTGCGTGGCGGTATTAACAAGTGATGGCGAATGGAGACGACCGAGAGAAGCCTTAGCAAGCTCACTAAGTTCCATGATCTGCCAAGTACCCTGTTTTTTAATCAAAGGAAGTGACATTTCAACGTAGTGATCTGGCGAACCAATACCATAAATACAAGAAACCGAAGCCACAATAATAGTATCGGACCGAGTAAGCAGAGCGACGGTGGCAGCATGACGCAACCGGTCAATCTCGTCGTTAATAGCCGAATCCTTTTCGATATAAGTGTCAGTACTAGCAATGTAGGCTTCAGGCTGGTAGTAGTCAAAATAAGAAACAAAATAATGTACCTCGTTTTTTGGAAAGAATTCTCTAAATTCAGAGTAGAGCTGAGCCGCTAGAGTCTTGTTGTGCGCCAAAATCAAAGTTGGCTTTTGAAGATTCTGGATAATATTTGCCATAGTGAAGGTTTTACCAGAACCGGTCACGCCAAGCAGAGTCTGTTCGCGAATGCCTTTCTTAAGACCATCAGTAAGCTGCCGAATTGCAGTCGGCTGGTCACCCGTGGGGGCATATTTACTCTGTAACTCAAATGAGGGCATGGTTTTATTATACCACTAGTTACAGTTCGATTCTGATTCCGAGAACACCGTAATGACGCTGTTTTTCTGCTGGATAAAATTCATTAAGGACGTTTAATAGTTCAGTTTTAGACATTGAAGCATCTGACAAAAGTTCGATAGGAAAATCTTGGAATAGAGATGCGAAATCACGATAATGCAATAAGCCAGTTATTTTGGTTGAAAGTGATTCCCCTTCGGAGTTAGTAAAAACTAGCGTATCGCCGAGCTGAAGCTGCCTACGTTTTTCATCATTAAGTCGAAGCTCAATACGTTTGGTGCCACTCTTAATATAATTAAAATAGCGAGTTTGAAGATTCATATAGTGAGTTGTCATGTATATATTATAATTTAAATTTTCTATTTAAAAATAAAAGACCCAGGGATTTTACCCTGGGCATAAAATTAGTCAAAGACAAGAGTTTGGTTTGCGCACTTGACCTCGATGAGGTGTACGTCACTACCCAAGCTTTCTTCAACTTTTCTAAAGTCTGCCTCCTTTCCGATAGTAACCACCGACTGGATATCAGCCAAAGTGTTTTGACACTCAGATTTTATGAATTCTTCATCATCAGCAAGTCGCCCCGCTAATGAAAGATCATAATAACCTGGCTGGCCCACTGGTTTATCCTGTTCCTGAAAGGTTTCCAAGTCAGTAATGAACCAGGCAAGTTTCTTTGGCCTTCTTGCTTCAAAACCGGCTTGAGCAAATCCTTCTGGATAGTACTCGTCTACGCCATATTTATCAGCTGAGGCAATCAGGTCACCGTTACCAAGGATAACTTTGACGGCTTCCTTGTCCTCCCTGAGAGCTTCAAAGATATTTACTTCAATTGGCTGCATTTGCCAATTGAATTTTATACCTACACTCTCGTGCCAGGCCCAGTACCCGTAGGTACACGCCTCGCATCCAGAAGGACTAGTGTCCCCCTGCTCCCAAAGACTGAGAACAGAGCCATCATCAAAGAAGACGTTATATCTTCTTGACAAGTAGCCCTTAGCTATTTCGTTGTGATCATAGATCTGATTCTCTATTAAATCTATGACAACTCCTAACATTTTCTTCTTCATAATTTTCTCCTTCTGCGGCTTTATACCGCCAATATTTTTTTGCAGAAGAAGCTTTTTCTTCTGCGACTGATTATACCTACTAGGAAAAGTTTATTAGTAGAGATAATCCGTCACAGAAGTAAAGAAGAACAGAGACTAGACTTTTGTAAGGTACTTATTTTGTATAGCTTTCAGATTATAACATAATTTTCTATTTGTGCAACCAACTTAGACCGAATAATTAAGATATTTTTTAACTTCTCTATACGTCTACTTAATCCACTTTATTAGCTCCTTGATAGCAATTTCTTGATAGACTGGTTCCTTTTGGCTATTTCTATAACTATGGTCTGCATCTACGATTTCAACTACTTCAGCTAAATCACCGACTATTCTTTTGACTTCAACTGGAGACGCAAAACGATCATTTGTACCCTGAATGACTAGTTTTAAGTTGTTTGAAATAGCTCCTTGTTTAATTTCTCCAGGGATGTATCCAAGAATTGAAAGTTCTATTTGACTATCTGGATATTGTTCAAGATAATAACTAGCAATAATACCGCCGAGTGATTTTGCAACAATTCTAATTTCATAAAACCCTTCAAGATGAGCAAAATCGACAGCTTGCTTGAGCGCGTCTACCTCTTCTTTTAATTTTGGTCCACTCGAAGACTCTTCTCCTCTCTCACAGTACGGAAAATTAAAACATAGGACACTATTTTTAGTGGCCGCAATTGCATCAAATATAGATGAAATGAAGTCTGTCTCTACCCCAACTGCCCCTCCACCGTGCAGGATTATATAAATTGTTTTGGTTCCATTTTTTCTATAATATTTATACGTAAGTCCTTGCATATCTATCCAAATAGTATCATATATTGAATATAAATACTTCTACTCTTGAAAAATACCTTGAGTAAGCGTACCATCTATTTTAAAGTAGGAGTAGAAAATGATAAGAGAAATGGATATCCAGGATCGAGAAAACGTAGATAAGATGCAGTTCGAACTTCAGAAATATTTTTCAGAAATTGATCGAACACGCGAATCACTACCATACAAAGATATGGACGACGCTCATCGTTATATGCAGAAAATGCTAGATGATGTCAAAAATATGAACGGTAAGGTTTTCGCTTCAGAAGAAAACGGCCAAGTTATTGGTTTTGTTCAGGGCGTGATAATTGAGCATAAAAAGGGTGATGACGAGATCTATGATTTGTCACATAAGCCCTCTAAGGATGGCTGGATCGGTCTATTATTCGTGAAGCCAGAATTCAGGGGGTCTGGCATAGGACAAGAATTATTAGACAGAATTAAAGATTATTTCATAACCCAGGGATGTACCAGTATCAAATTATTGGTTTTATCGGACAATATTAATGCTATAGACTTTTATAGAAAGAGTGGATTTATGGCCCACGACTTAGAAATGGTAATGAAAATATAAACAAGGAGATAAAATCAACAACAAGAAAATAGGGCCCTCTCAGATGAAAGAGACCCTATAAACTATCCATTAAATAATACTTGAACTCATAAATTCCAGTATGGTGCCCGAGACTGGACTCGAACCAGCACGCACGAGGCATATGCTCCTAAGGCATACGTGTATACCAATTTCACCACTCGGGCCTGTGTTAATTATAACACAATCTTAGGAATTTTGGAGAGCTAATTTTGCTTTGATTTCGCGATTCTTGAAGAAAAGATAACTAGCAACGCCAATAAGAAGGGCGGTAGGAAGAAGATCTTCAGGACCAGTTGTAGGAAGATCGGTAGTAGAAGTATTTGAGGTATTAGTTTGCTGGCTTACAGGATATTGTGCAGCAGGGGAAGTGGTACTTACGCCCGGCTTATTTGAGGTAGTACCGGTATTAGTAGAATTTGACGCATTACCAGTAGCCTTACCGTTGTTTGAGCTAGACTGTTCAGTGGTTTTATTGTCAGTAGTTTTTTCATCTTTCTGAGCGGTTGTGTTTTGCTCTGAACTAGCTTGCTGTTTCTTCTCTACGCTTTTAATAGCTGAAGTAATCAGCCATGCACCAAAAATAAAAATGATGATTGCAGCAATAATAGTGATGATAATAATTTTGATACGCTGTGGGCGGTTAGCGTCTTGACTTCGCATGATAATTCTCCACAATCTTCGACACCACCTCGAGATTTTTTACAATTTATTGATTTATATTATACGATATTTAGAGATTATTGTAAAGAGGGACTAGGCTTCGTGGGGACGAAAAATTGTAATACGCGAACCGGCGTAGGCTTTGGTCGAAAGCAACTCTGCGTCAATAGCATGAGGGTCAAAATCGGAGGGATGAGATAAAACGAAGTATTCCCTGGCGGTTTTAGCAAGACGATCAAGAACAGACAATGGCAGGTCGTGAAAATACTCATAAGGCGGATCTGCGATAACGATATCAAATGGACTATCGAAGTCAATTTTTTCCGCTTTTGTATTATAGATGCGCACCTGTTCAAAGACACCAAGAACAATGGCGTTCTGCTTTAAGATTTCGGCAGCTTTTTTATCAGCCTCAATAAAGGTAACGTGTGAAGCGCCGCGGGAAAGAGCCTCAAGTCCAAGCGCACCAGTGCCTGCAAAGACGTCGAGAATGATCTTGTCTTTAATTTTATCGCTTAACGAATTAAAAAGGGCTAATTTCTCGCGAGAACCCATCGGATGTGTGACGCCATTTTGCGGAGCCTTAAGTTCGCGGCCACGGAAGAGTCCGGAAGTGATCTTAACATTAGTAAATTTCCCCTGGTGGAAGATTTCGCGTGCACTTTTCATGTTTTTATTTTACCACAAAGCTATTTGGCAGGATCGGTCAATTCAGGAATGGAGGACGCCCAACAGAGAGCGATCGCACGTGCAATTTCTGGTAAAAGAATATTTTTGGTTTCAAAGGCTAAATCTGTATTCCAACCCTGTTCAAGAAACCTAGTGTACATATTAAGAGAGGCAACGCGTTCAAGGGATCGATAGAAAGCCTGTTTTAGGTCGACATTTTTTAATTCTTTTTTGTCTAACTTAGGCGTGACAACCCTCTCGGGGAGCGCAGTCATAGTAATGGCAACGCCATATTCAAAGGCGACATGCTTACTCATATAACCATTAGCCCCCCAATAAAGCCAGTTGTTACGCAAGGTCTCCAAGGAATTACGGCCACGCATGATTCCCTTAACTGGAATACCAAAAATTTTAATAAATTCTTTTTCAGTCATCAATTCACCCTGCGCTTCAGTGAGGGGAAAGTGATGGGCCGGAGTTAGGCCATCAGTAATAGCGTGCGCCATCCAACCGGCTTCAAAGGCAGCGCGAACTTTATTATCTGTAGCGAGTGCTTTCCTCAGATTATGCTGGTGATCTAGAATCATTTGGATGAGTTTACCGTCGTCTTGACCTGGGATAATAAAGTGCATAGGCTCATCAACGCCAGGGCTTTTTCTTTTTAAACCATCCGGACCACCCATACCTTCAAAAAGCAGGATTTCCTTGATATCGGGAAAATAGACACGCGGCGGTAGGCTTTTTTGTAATATTTTACGAGCAATCTTGTCGAGCTTTTGATGCGTGCCGACAATATTGCCTGATCTTTTACTATTGTTAAGAGCAAGAGTTGAATACATAATAACTTTCTGATGTAAAACTAATTTAGAGTAGTCAGCTGCTGATATTTCTGGATGGACTGACTAAGCTCTTTGTATTTTAGCATATTTTGCGGATCGGAAGCAAAATTAAGTGCTTGGGCTCTTGCGGCTTTAATCATTTCTGTATCGGCAAGACTAGCGATACGTAAATCCAGTTCGCCGTGCTGCATCGCGCCGTAAACCTCACCTGGACCGCGCAGTTTAAGATCAACTTCGGCTAAATAAAAACCATTATTGGACTTTTCTAGTTCCCTTAGGCGAGTAGTGGGAGGGTTATCACCGGTGGTAATCAAAAAACACTGGCTGGCCTTCTGTCCACGGCCAACACGCCCCCTTAACTGATGAGCCTGAGCCAAACCAAAGCGATCGGCATTCATAATTACGATCTGCGTGGCATTAGGGACATCAACACCAACCTCAACAACAGTGGTGGAGACTAAAATATCGATCCGATGCTCCTTAAAGTCGTTCATGACCTGATCTTTTTCCTGTGGCTTCATCTTGCCATGCAAAATGGCGAGTTTATATCCAGGAAAAATTTTAGTTAAACGTTTTATCTCTTCCTTAACTGTATGTTGATCCTTTTCCAGTGGCTCATCTTCATCCTGCTCGATAAGTCGACAAATCCAGTAAACTTGTTCACCGGCTTCTAGGTGCTGCTTGATCTCTGGATATAGAAGTTCGCGAGTATTAGTTTCGCTAATAATTTTTGTAATAATCGGCTGCCTGCCTTTCGGCATTTGCTGAATCAGAGAAACATCTAGGTCGCCAAAAATAGTGAGCTGCAACGAGCGAGGAATTGGAGTTGCAGTCATTGCAAGAAAGTGCGGCGCAGTGATTTTTTGCCCATCAACAGTGTTTGGATGAGAGTTTAGGGCAACTTTTTCTAGGAGCTTTTGACGTTGCGCCACGCCAAAGCGGTGTTGTTCATCAATAATACAGAGCGCGAGACGAGAAAATTGGGTGTCGTCAGTTAAAATAGCGTGCGTGCCTACAATTAAGTCGATCTCGCCATCTTTGATTTGTTGTTTGAGTGGATCTTTCTGCTTAGTGGCACCAATGAGCAGAGCAGTACGGATGCCGAAGGGGGCAAGTAGGCGTTCAAGATTTTCGGCATGCTGGGAGGCCAAAATGGCGGTTGGAGCCAGTATTGCCACCTGCGCGCCCTGTTTAATAGCTTGAAAGGCTGCAAGAGCGGCGACAATCGTTTTACCTGAACCAACATCACCTTGCAGAAGGCGATTCATCGGTGTGGTTTTGGTGAGATCTTGAAGAATTTCCCACGCAGCGCTTTTCTGAGCGTCGGTGAGAGTAAAGGGGAGCGAAGAAAGGAATTGCTTAGTGAGGCTTAAATCAAAAGCTAGAGGCTCCGCTCTTAACTTCTGATTCTCCTGTCGATTAAGCTGACTGGCAAGAATTAACTCAAATAGCTCTTCGTAGCCCAAATATTGCTTAGCCTGTTCTACATCTTCAGGCTGTTTAGGGAAATGAATTTTTGTCAGTGCTTGACGGCGAGCACCCTGAAAAAGATAACTTGGTGCATGTTCAAGAGGAAGTAGATCCGGAATTTGAGGTAGAAGAGGTTGAAGTTTTTCAAATAGTTTTTTAAACCATGCGGAGTTAAAACTACCTTTAGCTGGATAAATCGGTTGAAATCCCTCGATTTTCTGCTCTATTTCGTCGGCAGTGACGACAGACGGAGCGGTGATTTGATAGCGATTATATTTAAAATCATATTGACCGGTGAAATAATAGGTGGTTTCTTCGTCAAAGTTTTTAATGCGGTAGGGCTGATTATACCAAACAACGCGTACCGCCCCAGTTTGATCATAAATCTCACCCTGAGTAATGACAAAATTGCGACGTCTGGTATGAAGATTGCGGAGATTACGAATTTTTCCACGCAAAATTACGCGGCCGGGTTTAATGTCAGCGATATTAGTCTGAGACTGATAATCTTCATAACTGCGTGGAAAATAATAGAGTAGGTCCTTAATAGTGCGAAAACCTCGTTTTTGGAGCGCTTCGGCGGTTTTAGGACCAACCCCTTTTATCTCTTCCAAACCTGCTGATAAAATCATTAGGATAATTATAGCATGTGAAGATATGAGAATTATGACTGAGAGGGGCGTTGGTGAGACTCGCGCCACTCTTTAATTTTGCCGTGATGACCAGATAATAGGACTTCTGGGACTTTCATACCACGAAAATCCGCTGGCTTTGTATATTGCGGATACTCAATAGTGTTTCCTTCGGAAAAACTTTCAATGATAGCGGAACTTTCTCCACCTAAAACACCAGGAAGGAGCCGAACAATACTATCAATGATAATAAGAGCTGGTAATTCCCCGCCCGTTAAAACAAATTGGCCCAGGCTCACCTGATAGTCAACCAATGTCAGGATACGTTCATCATAACCTTCATAATGCGGACAAAGAATAATGAAGTGGTTTTCTTCCTGTGATTCTATTTTTTCAGCAAATTGACGGATGAGTGATTGGTGCCAAATTTGACCAGCTGGGGTGGGAAGAATGACTTTTGCTGTGGGGTCATCTTGTTTGATTTTTTCAATAGCAGCGAATACTGGCTCACAGCGGAGCAACATACCGTCACCCCCACCATAAGGGGTGTCGTCAACGGATTTATGTGGGCCAAGACCAAATTCACGTAAGTCAACAAAAGAAAACTCGGCAATATTATTCTTAGCAGCCTTCCACATCATCGAGGTCGACAAATAGGGCGCTAAGGCGTCCTGGAAGAGCGTAATGATTGTGAATTTAACTTTTGCCATTTGATTAATTATATCACAGTATGAATTATTCATTTTTTGACTGATTTTTCTCACATTTTATCCCTAAAATCTTGACAGTTTATGGGATTTTGGATATAGTAAGCATAAGCTGATACGCTTCACGGGGTTCCGCTTCAAAAAAATAGTGGAGTGTGGAGATTTCATTAAAAACAAAAAGCGAATTAAAACAAAACAATGTGCCCCAGGGTGGGCGCGCATCAGTGAGAAAAGTACTCCTTCGGGAGTACTTTTTTGCAATAGACCACAAGAAAGCGTGTCGGAACAACAAAAGCAAGTTACCAATTACCAGAGTCCACCTGGAAGCAAGAGTCCAATAAGTCCCCAGAACATGAAATAGATTATTAGACCAATGACAATATTAAGCATACGGGTCTTAATCTTAACGATAACTGCAGGTTCGTTTTTGGAGGTAATATACTGATAGCCACAGAAGATAAAGCCACCTGTGGCGGCAATCCCGACCCCAAAGGTGAAGATATTAAGGATCATGCCAAGAATTTCAAAGATAGCCTCTTTGCTGTTTTCAATACAGTCTTTACCCTTGATTTTAATGATGGCCAGCTTGATGCATTTTTCATCTGAAGAACTGGAGGAGCCAGAGGCACCGCTCGAAGAACCAGAAGAAGAACTACCTGAAGAGCTAGAACCAGAAGAAGAACTACCTGAAGAGCTAGAACCAGAAGAAGAGCTACCTGAAGAACCAGAGCTAGAAGAGCTTCCTGAAGAGCTAGAGGAAGAGTCTTTTTTGCCAGTATAGCTGGCGGAAGGTGATGCGTTCGAAGAGCCAGCTACGGATGAAGTGTCGAAGGTTGGAGCATTGCCAGTCGAGCTACCATCTGCCTCCTCATAGATCATACCCGTTGCGTCAGTTTTTTGCCCGTTGGGTGTGACGCCATTTTTAAGAAGCATGCCTGTACCATCCTCAGTGTAATAATAAGTCTTACCACCACGCTCAACCTCGCCCGTCATTAGCTCCCCATCAACTTCAAAACAATAGATAGTCCCATTAATTGTACGGCAGCCCTCCCCAACTGTTTCACCATTCACATAGTAAAACCAGGAGCGCCCCTCTTTGACCCAGCCAGATTGTCCCTTATTACCAGAATACTCTCCGCCGACATTAGAGTCATCAGATTCTGTATCATCATCATCTTCTTCTTTTTGTTTATTTTGTTTTTTAGCAGCGCGTTTTTTAGCAGCACCCGAACTCCGTTTTGTAACAGTAGCAGCAAAATAATCTTCACCGCCACCAGCTTCGACTACAGGAGCGACTGTTGTCAAAACAAATAAGGCTGTAATAATGGAAACTAGTGTGATGGATATTCTTCCTAGGGTGCGATATTTCATATTTAGAGTATAGCATAAACTTTTTGTAGATTATGATATGATTATGCTATGGATAACTTTGAAAGTGCTTTTATACAAGACGTAAGAAATCAGGTTACACAAGAGGCTCAGGTTGCTGCCTCAAAAAAACCGAAGAATAAGAAAATCTTTATAGTAGTGGCCGTGATTTCTGTACTCACAGTTGCACTAGTCTCAGTTTTTATATGGTCAGTCTTTTTTAAGCAATCCAGTCTGGTCTGTAGCTCTGATAAGGGCGACATTACAATTTACTATAATCACAGTAAAATTACCGATTATAAGTCTAATGGGATCGAGCTAAATTTGGAAGCCCAAAATAAATTATTCACCAAACTGGGTAGCGAGGAATATATTAAGCAGTTTAGAGCTTGGCACAAGAAGACTTCTGGCGCCGATTGTAAATAAGATACAAAAAAACACGGACCATCTAGCTCGTGTTTTTTGGTTTGTCTACGTTTTAGATTTTTGATATTTTTTAATTAATACTGTTCAACCAAAGTAAAGGTCTTGTCAGAGATTTCAATTAGAGAATCTGGACCAGCACCTTGATTTGTTAGTTCGGCTCGAATGCCAAGTTTCTTCATAATATCACGTAAACGGTTGACAGAGGCATAATTAGAGAGATCGGTGCGTCGTGCAAACTTTTCAATTTTTTCACCAGTCACATGATAAACACCATTATCATCCAGGGTAACAGACCAAGTGTTACGGAGCTCCTGGGTACTTAGAGAAATAACTGGTAGGCTTGCTTGGCCATTTTGTATTTCAGAATGATTTTCTCCTAGATTAATTTCAGTAGTTTGAGATAAAGTTTGAGCCTCTCTGGCTACTACCTGCTCTTTAGATTTTTTAATTTCCTGCCACAAGAGTCGAAGCAAATCATCAACTCCTTGATGAGAAGTAGCAGAAATAGAGAGGATGGTTGCGCTAGGGTTATACTGTCTAATAGACTGGATCTGCATTTCAATGATATCCTGATCTACCCCCTCACATTTTGTGAGAGCAACAATTTCAGGACGGTTCTTTAAGTCTGAATATTTATCGAGCTCACGGCGAATAATATGATAGGCTTCACCGGCGTCGTTGTTATAAACATCTATTAGATGCAGAAGAACTGCAGTACGATCTACATGACGCAAAAAATCGTGACCTAGACCCTTGCCCTCCGCAGCACCTTCTATGAGGCCTGGGATATCTGCAATAAGGATATCGTGACGGTCTATCGTTGCAACACCAAGATTTGGAGTTAAAGTGGTGAATGGATAATCTGCAATTTCTGGCTTAGCATTACTAACGACTGACAAAAATGTTGATTTACCGGCGTTTGGAAGACCAACCAAACCCACATCTGCAAGCAGACGTAATTCGAGTTCAGCCTCAAATTCATCGCCAGGCTCACCAACCTCGGCAATGACTGGAGTTTGGCGTACACTTGACTTAAAGTGAGCATTACCAAAACCACCGTCACCACCTTTAGCAATTACGGCCTTTTCACCGTCATGAGTAAGATCAGCAATAACCTGCCCATCGCGCTTAACAACAGTTCCAATAGGGACCTCAACTAAAAGATCTTTTCCAGAACGACCTGCACTACGAGTACCTGAACCATTGCCACCATTTTCAGCAGTTAAAATTGGGTTAAAGCGAAAATCAATTAGGGTGTTAGTATCTTTATCGGCTACAAAGATAATGGAACCACCTTTACCACCATTACCACCGTCAGGACCGCCCTTATTAATATAAATTTCGTGGCGAAAAGATACGGCACCATCACCACCTTTGCCGGCTTTTAGACTAACTTTTGCAGTATCACAAAACATATTACTCTTATTTTACCATTTTAGCGACTATGAATAAAGAGGTAGCCGGACCAGACACTTTGAGGGACGGTTTTGCGACCAACATGGCCCCAACCAGCGATACCATTCATATCAGAAATAGTAATAGTTCCATCATCATTTACGGAGTCTACAATACCGACGTGACCATAATAACCAGAGTCAGTTTGGAAAACGTCACCGGCTTGCGGATTAGTACCACGACTAGATGGGAAGTTGGAAATTAGAGCGTTGTCCCAAGTATTAGCATTACCAAGGCCACCTGGAAGAACATAGCCACCACCCAGCTCATAACGACGCTGCCAGGCATACCAAGTACACCAACCCCATGGCATCTGGTTGGCAGAAGTCCAATAGGTACGATAATAGACAGACTGTGTATAACTTTGCGATTGAGAGTTGGTTATGCGAGGAGCAACATAATCTGGGCGCTCGGTTTCTGGAAGATTACCATCCGGAAGAAGAATTGAGGTACCAGCGGCAAGGCTTTGATTCAACTCAAGGTTATTTGCGGCGATAATCTCATCACTTTTTGCCCCATATTTACCAGCAATTGAGTCGACAGTATCGCCACTTTTAATCTTATAGACGAAACCAGCACGGGATGGGAGATAAATTACCTCACCCACTTTTGGTTCATATGTATTCTTGAAGTTATTAGACCAGCGGACCATAGTTTCAGTAACACCACAAGCGGCGTATTTTCCAGTAATCGAGGCAATTGTGTCGCCCTCAACAACGGTGTAAGCAATTGCACCAACTTTGAGACAGCTAGTAGCTAGAGGCGCAATTGGCTTCTCCATTTTTTCAGTAGAAACCTGACCGGAATCACGAAGAGTAGTGAGGGAGTTATAGTTAACATTAACAACTTCTGATGAAGCTAAGCTAAGATCACTGGCAAGTTCGGAGACGACATAAAATTCGGAAAGCTGATCAGTGGAGACAGCATAGTCTTTTTTTGAAATCGATTGAAGATTAAGATTATTTGTCGATTCATCTACGTGTTTATTCTTTGAACCATAGTTAATTAGTCCCATGGTTGCGAGAAAAACAAAGAGATATGGAATAATCTTCAATTTACTTTTTAATTTATTGCGTTTATTCTGTTTTTTCGATGTCATAACTTGCCGATATTTCCACCTAGAGTCCTACGTTACAGAGTTTTTGACAAAAATCACGTTTTTTCTGCTCGTGCTCAGTATCGGTTACACTATAATACATCTTTCCATCGTCTCCTGTCAAGAAATAATACATAGATTTCATATTCTCATCTGGCTCAGCGACAGCTAGAAGTGCTGAAATAGATGGACTACAGATAGGGCCTGGAGGCAGACCTGTGTGCTTTCTAGTATTATATAAACTATCGGTTTCAAGAACGACAAGATTATTATTAGGATCGTTTTTATTGCGATTCGGGTTAACTAGGTCGGCCGCATAAGTAGCAGTCACGTCTGAACCCAAACTCCAGCCACGACGCAGCCGATTCTGGAAGACCATTGAGACCCCCGGCATATCCTCCGTATGGGCTTCTTTTTGAATAATTGAAGCAAGGATAATCCCCTCCCTTAAGGTGAGCCCACGCTTTTCGAACTTCTCCTCTAGTTTATTTAGATTGGCAATGTTATTTAGCTGATCAATCATGGTTTTGAAGATATGCTCTACCGTTTCACCTTGATAAAATTGATAGGTTTCTCCATATAGATAGCCTTCAAGTGCCACGCCCTGCGGTTGTAATTGGTTTTCTAGACGTCCTTCAGAACTATATAAGCCTTTTAGGACTGGACTATCATATTGTTTTGCCAAGGCAGCATCAATTTGAGCGTCTTGATAGCCGAGTTTGATTAATTTTTGACGAATATCAGTGATTGTCTCACCAGGCAGGACAGTGAGATTAAAAACATTATTAGAAACTGCACCCTGCTCAAGTAGATCTGCAATTTGCGGCGTGGACATATTAGTACGTAAATGATAGATGCCAGATTTAATCTTTGAAGACTTTTGATTCAGTTTTAAATAAAACTTGAAGATTTCGCTTGAATGGATCAAATTCTGTGTTTTTAAGCGTGCAGAAATTTCGTTAATCGTTTCATTGGTTTTGATTTCAAAAGTTTGATAACGACAATCTGCTTCCTTCTCTTCTTCGGTTCCAACGGCCGCTTCGGCTGGAGAATTATAGAGGCAGTTGAGATTTTTTACGGGTAACAATTGTTGCTGATACCAGTGATACGCTCCGCCAACGCCTATCCCCCCTAGTAGGAGAAGAATAAATAAACTAATTACTGCTTTTTTAAATAAAGAATTCTTTTTTTTGGGCATCTTTTCATCTTGTTCTTGAGATTTTAAGTTTGTCTGCTTACCTTCAATGACTCCAGCAGGAGTAAATTCAATAGGTGCGAGCGTTTGCTGATTATTAAGAGCAGATTGCAGGCGCTCTACAAAGTCCTGCAAAATAATGGCAGCAGACTCGGCATCAATTTCACCTTTTTGATAATTATTTTTTCGACTTTTTAGGCGGTTTTCAGCCTCAACAGAGGTGAGAGACTCATCTTGAAAATAAATTTTTAGGCCAGGAATGGTGGCGGCAATACGTTCCGTAAAAGACTTCACAAAGTCCGACTGCGCCGTTTGATTACCGTCATTACTGCGCGGCATGCCAATAACGAGAACATTTGAGTTATGAAAACTTAGCTTGCGCTGAATTTCCGAAATTTCTTGACCGTTCACATTAATGTAGCCGTCAGGAATAGCAATTTTAGTCGTCGTATCAACACGAGCAACGCCAATACGCACTGTACCAGCATCCAGTCCAATTATTTTCATTTCACCACCTTAGTTTTCATCAATTGTAATATTTACACTAACTTTATTAATATCTTCCGGAATACTGCGCACCCATGGGAAGGAAGTGTCAACCTTAACTTCACTAACGCCATTGATGGACTTAATTAAGGTAGTAACTTCGCCAATTTTCTTGCCAAGGGATTTGTCAAGAACAGTTTTCTCCGTTACTTCTGGACCAGTTTTAACAATGGCTTTAAGCTTAGCGGAGGTCGCATTATTTTCCTGGAAGCGTTCAATGAATAATGAACCGATTTCATAAATTTTCTGGTCTTCCCCAAGACGACTACTGACAAGAGTGCGGATATATTCTTCAATTGCTGACTTATCAAGGACATTTACCTTATAAGTAACTTTTGCAAGCAACTTAGCTTTTCCTTCCGCAGCGACCTCCCCGATGGCAGGGCTAGAAGTAGTTTCACCAAGAGTCTTTTTATAGCTTGCCTCTATTTTTAGTTCGGTTTCCTTAACCTTGGCAAATAATTCTTCTTTACCGTCGTCAATTTGATTAGCCTGATTCTTAGCCTTTTCAACGTCACTTGCGGTAACGATTTTAACAATTTTATCGGTACCACCAGTAAAGGCGCTGGAATTAAAGGCGTCAACCTTTTCGACTGAAGACTGCCAACCAGAAGCGGTCGGGTCGATATTGAATCTAGTACCCCCCTCAAAGGCAACAACATCAACAGTCTTACGAATCTGACAGGTATTAGTAGTACGCACAGTACAACTAGTAGTAGAGCCATCCCAACTAAAATCAGTACTGACAATAGTGAGGTAATTAAGGTTTCCCTTCGCAAAGGCACTGCCGATTGGTACCGAAATACGGTCAGGATTACTTGGAGAAGCAGTTGAGGTGGAAAAACTAAAATTGGCAGTGAGGGTCAGCTTACCACTTGCTTTTTCACCATCATTGCGTTCACCGGTGGCTTGAAATTCAATGGAGCTTTCCTTTTCAAGAGTTTCCGACTCAAGCAGAATTTTACCTTCTTTATTAACAGCTTGGTCGGCTGCAGCAACTAGTGTAATATTCTCGGAGAAATTATCTGGTGTGGTTTTAATCTTCACCATAATCTTAGCGGCTGGTGCAAGGACGAAGGCCCAGACGCTACCAATAATCAGAACAATGAACAGAGCGACACCTAATATGATCCATTTTCTAAGAGACTCAAAAGTCGGAATCTTTTTGACGCATTTTTCGCCACTTTCTTCTGCGTCTTGCTCAAGCTCATTAGAATCTAGATTCTCTACTAGGTTTGACTTTGATTTGTCCGCTCGGACCAAATTATCTTTTGTAGTGTTTTTTGGTTCAGCTTTTTTAGCTGGTTGAGACTCAGTAGTTTCTAAAGCCTGGGGGGCGCCCCGTTCAGATTCTTCTACATCATCGAGCTCATTGATGTCCTGATTCTTTAAGTTCGATTTATTAGAAATTGGAGCATCTTTATATTCGCTTGGCAGAACTGGTCTAGATTGAAGGTTTTTGGAAAAAGGTAGGCCAGATACGGCTGCTAATTTCATTAATACTGGGTCAAGCGTAACGATGACGACGGCTTTATCGAGATTTTTTGCTGTTTTTGCGATTAATTTTAGATTAATAGCACTACGCAGAACGCTGAGTTTTTTAGGCGGAACGAGAGCGACCACTTTTTGTTTTGACGACTTAAGATGATTGATAATATCGGTAATATCATCCTCTGGCTCTATATAGTAGGTGTCCTTATTCATGCTCCGATTTTATCACATTACATAGTTTTTATGTTAAAATTTAGGCAATGAGTATTTTTAACTTGATTAAGAAAAAGGAACCAATTAACAACGGACAGGCACCACAAAATCCGGCTACAGCGCAGTCGGCTAATCTTGCTAATTTAGTATTAAATTCGATTGACGAAGGAGTAATGATTGTTCACTCTTCTGGAATTGTTGTATTAGTAAATCCAGCTGCGATGAGATTGCTTGGGACGAGTGACCCAAATATGGTCGAAAATCTACAACTTGCTTCAATTCTTAATCTTGAAAATTCTGAAGGTACGAAGATTGAAGATGATGTTAATCCCGTGCTTAGAGCTGTGATGAACGGTGAAAATTTTGAGACTCGCGATCTGATATTAGTGAGTGTTCAGGAACAGAGGAGGCCGGTAGCAATTTCTGTAGTTTGTACCACCACTGGCCAAAATGAGCGAATTATCACACTGCGTGACATTGCGCGAGAACTTGAGGAAGAAGGCGAGCAGGCAGACTTTATCTCGACAGCGTCGCATGAAATGCGTACACCAGTTGCTTCGATTGAGGGGTATTTGGGATTAGCTTTAAATCCGAAAACTGCAACAATCGACGAGCGTGCTAGAAAATACCTTGAGGAAGCTCACGCGTCATCGAAACACTTAGGTCGATTATTTAAGGACTTGCTCGATGTTACAAAATTAGATGATAAGAAAATCAGAGTACAGCTCACCCCTGTTGAAATGGTCTCAACAGTACGATCAATTGCGAATGGTCAAGTGCCAATGATGAGCGAAAAAGGCATTCATTACACCTTTGGCGCCAATGCGGCAAGATCAGATAATACAGGTAGAGTAGTTAATCAGGAAGTTTACGCAAGTGTTGATATTGATTTTCTACGTGAAGCGATAAATAATTTGGTGGAAAATGCCATCAAATATACGGCTTCTGGTGGAGGTATTTGGGTGAATGTACGCGGGGATGATGACCGTGTTTTAATTAATGTGACCGATACTGGAATCGGGATTTCCCCAGATGACCTTAAGCATGTTTTTCAGAAATTTTATCGTGCAGATAATTCACAAACTCGAACAGTGGGCGGAACCGGTCTTGGACTTTATCTGGTTAAGCAGAGAGTTGAGGCAATGGGGGGTAAGGTTTGGGCGGAGAGTTCGTTTGGTGAAGGCTCCACCTTTTATCTTTCATTCCCTCGCATTACAGCTGAAGAATATCAACGTCGAAAACAGATCGCCTCTAATATCGAGGCAATGAGTCAGAACACACAAACGCTCCCTACTCAACCAACGATGCAGGATCCACAAGCGGATATTTCTCAACCAATGATGCAGCCGATGATGCAACCTACGGCTGTACAGCCACCTATACAACAAGTTTCACAGCCTACGACCGTACCACCTGCACAACAAATCTCACAGCCTACGACTATGCAGCCACCTGCACAACAAATTTCACAGCCTTCAATACAGGAGACTGCTCCAGTACAGCCATCACAGCCAGTAGCACCCCAAGTATTACAATCAGTTGCGCAGCCGACTATGCAACAACCAGTGATGACGCAGTTCTCACAGCCGACTACACAGCAGTCGCCCGCCATACAACAACCGGCTTTGTCACAACCAGTACAGCCGCCACAGTCAAACATGCAACCTTTACAACCTCCGCATCAACCTTTACAACCGGCATCAATGCAGCCATTAAATAGTGCGCAACCTACAAGCAATAATCAACAATTACCAAATAATAATTAAAGGATAGATATGGCAAAAATATTACTTGTCGAAGATGATCAAAGCTTAAGAGAAATCTATGGAATTCGCTTGACGGCGGAAGGCTATGAGATTGTACCAGCTGGAGATGGCGAGGAGGCATTAGCCGTTGCGGTACGCGAAAGACCAGATTTAATCATTTCAGACGTTATGATGCCAAAGATTTCAGGATTTGATATGCTAGACATTCTGCGTTCTACTCCTGAAACAAAGGACATTAAGGTGATTATGATGACTGCGCTTTCTTCAGATGACCAGAGAGAGCGTGGCGAGAGTTTAGGAGCTGACCGCTTTTTGGTTAAATCTCAGGTTGGCATTGAAGATGTAGTAAATGCAGTGCACGAGGTCCTGGATCAAAATACTGGGGTAGAGACATCTAGTACAATGAATACCGAGTCGGGTTTTAACCAACCTATGGATGATAGTGGTGTTTTCCAGGTTCAACAGGTAGAACAATATACGATTCCGCAGAATCAGCCACAGGCAGAACAATATACTGTTTCACAAAATCAACCACAGGTAATGCAGCAACCGGTGACACAACAGACCGCGACACAACAGATTACGCCTGATTTTTCCAATCAACCAGTTTACGAACAGCCCAATACAACTTTTACACAACAATCTGCTTCTCAAGTTCCATCTTTTAACCAAATCCAAACTCCAGTACCTCAGAATACGCAAACCCCTAGCCCACAAAATGACGCCTACTCAATTAATTCAGTCACGGATGAAAGTGGAATGAATATTAAAGATCAGATGGATCAAATTTTGGGTGGAATGGGGTCTATCTAAATATCACATATATGATATATTTACGATATGCGTTTAAATAAATTTTTAGCAGAACGACTGGGGATTTCACGAAGAGATGCCGATATTTTGATTGATTCTGGACGAGTTAAGGTTGATGGAACTGTCGCTAAACTTGGAGTGCAAGTTCTCGAAGCGCAGGATATCCTAGTGGACAATAAAAAGGTGGATTTTTCTCATCAATATACTTATTTGATGCTAAATAAACCACGTGGCTATGTCTCTTCAAGAAGGCAACAAGGTAATACCCCCACTCTCTACGAATTATTGCCCGAGAAGTGGCAGGCTTTAAAGACAGTTGGACGACTTGATAAGGACAGTTCTGGATTAATACTCTTAACCGATGATGGTAACTTTGCGTTTGAGATGACGCATCCAAAATTCTTCAAAATTAAGACCTATATCGTGGAGCTTGATCACGCAATAGCCCCGTTACATCAGCAAATGATTTCTGACATTGGTATAACACTGGCAGATGGAGTAAGTAAGTTATTTTTAACCAAACTTCCGGATGGGAGTGGCCAGATAACTGGAAAAAATCTTCAGATTGAGATGAGTGAAGGCAGAAATCGCCAAATTCGTCGCACCTTTGCGGCACTTGGTTATGAAGTTACAACACTTCACCGTATTGAATTTGGTAAATATCAACTCGGTGATTTAAAGCCTGGTCAATACATAGAAGTCAAAAAATAACGATAAAAAATAGACCCCGTTTAGGGGTCTATTTGATTACTCTTCAGAACTGTCTTCGAGAGCAGAGAGAAGAGAGTCCTCAGCGTTGCCGCGCTTTTTCTTCTTTGGAGTCTCTGCAAGTTCGATGTCAAGCTCAATACCAGTTAACTTAGAAGCAAGACGTACGTTTTGTCCCTGACGACCAATGGCTACTGACTGCTGATCTTCTGAGACATAAACCTTGGCACGCTTATCTTCAAGCTCGACCTTAATAATTTCAGCTGGACTGAGTGCTTCACGAATGTATTCAGACATATTATCACTCCAGTTGACAATATCAATTTTTTCACGATCACCAATTTCATTCATCACGGCCTGAACACGAACGCCACGGCCACCCACGAAGGTACCGACAGGGTCTACGCCAGGGACGGATGAAGAAACTGCAATCTTGGTACGACGACCCGGCTCGCGCGCAATGGCATGAATTTCAACAGTACCATTTTCAATTTCAGGAACTTCTTGTACGAAAAGCTGCTTAATGAATTCAGATGAACCACGAGAAACCAGTAAGTCAGCGCCACGTTCATTACGCTCAATAGCCTTAATGAGCACTTTAATGCGTGAACCTACTTTGTAATATTCACCCTCGATCTGATCTTGTTTTAACATTAAACCAGTAGCCTTACCAAGATCCACACGAACAAGGCGTGGTTCGACGCGGGAGATTGTACCATTAATAAGAGTATTAACTTTATCTTCATAAGCAGTAAGGATAGCATCATGCTCTGCTTCGCGAAGACGCTGAACGATGACTTGTTTGGCAGTCATAGAAGCAACACGGCCAAAGGTGGTAACTTTGTGTGCTTCTTCAACAATTTCGCCAATTTCCTTACCGCCAGCAAGGTCGGCTGGGATTTCGGTGGCTGGATTATATGCTAGACCATCTTCAATAACTTCCTTAGCAACATATACTTCAGCTTCACCATTATCAAGGTTAAGGACAGCACGAACGTTCATATCCTTATCACCTTCTTCTTTGCGCCAAGCGGCAGCAATAGCGGTTTCAATAATATTTAAGACTACCTCCTCCGGCAAGCCTTTTTCCTCTGAGATGACTTTGACCATTGAGGACATTTGTTTAAGATCTAATCCCTCCATTTAATCCTTTCTATTTTCATATAAATTATTTATCTATCGAGCTTGAGTCTAAAATATCCGACCTTTCGGCCGGATAGAATATTCAAGTATGCTTTTATTATAGCAAACTTCACTCAGAATAGCAAACAGAAAATATTCTGCTTGTGGTATAATAAGATTAACTAAATAAAGAGAGTTATGCAAGGTACTAAACAAGAGACAACAACAGCGCATAAAATTAAGCCCGAGAACATTTTGTTGGCCCTTGATATTGGTACGGAATTTGTGAAGGCTGTGATTGCTGAAAAAACTAGCGACGACAACCTAAATATTATTGGTGTAGCTAAAGAGCACCAGAGTATGGGAAATATGTATGCAGGGGCAATTGCCGATATCCAAGCAGTGGTCTCAACTTGCGAAAAAGCTCTATCTCGTGCCGAGGAAATGGCCGGCGTAGTTTCAAGAACTTGCGTAGTGGGAATTGCTGGGGAGCTAATTAAAGGTAATACCAGGACAGTGAGATATAAGCGCAAAGATAGCAATAAGCCAATCTCTGATAATGAAATGCAACAGATCATTCAAAAGGTTCAGGATAAGGCCGGAGAGCAGGCAAGACAGGAGATTGCGCTTGAGACCGATAATCCTGAAGTTGAGGTTCGACTAATCAATTCTGCGATTGTTTCCCTGTCAATTGACGGATATAAGGTTTCAAATCCAATTGGTTTTAAGGGTTCCGATTTAATGATTCAGTTTTATACTGCTTTTGCGCCGCTCGTACATATTTCGGCGGTTGAAAAGGTCTGTGCGGAGCTTAATTTGGATCTCTTAGCCGTCGCAGTAGAGCCTTTTGCTGTATGCCGTGCCTGTCTTGGAAATGAACTAGACTCAAATTTTTCGGCAATCGTGATGGATATTGGTGGTGGAACCACTGATATTGCAGTAGTTGATGATGGCGGTGTTGAAGGAACAAAAATGTTTGGAATTGGTGGCCGCAGCTTTACGCATCAAATCGCCACGAAAACTGGCCTTGATTATGATACTGCAGAGGCTATAAAACTTCAGATTGGGGGAGTTTCATTAGATCAATTAACTTTGAGACACCGTGAAGAAACTGTAGCTGAAGCGGAGTATAAAAATGAGATACAGACAATTCTATCTACGCCTGAACGATCTAGAAAAATTAACAAGGCAATTGCGGATAATATTGAAGTGTGGCTAGGTGGCGTTACGGTGGCATTAGAGGATTTCCCCCTGGTAGAAGCACTACCGACTAAAATTTTACTCTGTGGTGGGGGAGCTGGATTATCCGCACTACAGGAAGAGCTTGCGACGAGTGATTGGTATACTGATTTACCTTTTTCAAGGCGACCACTCGTACATCTACTTGATGACGTCGACATACCCGGGATAGAGAATAGTACAGAAGAGAACCTTGACTACTCGTTTATTACGGCTTTTGGCTTGCTTAGAGTCGCTATTGATACTTTGGCGGGAACAGATGAACCTACTGGATTAAGGGCCAAATTAGCAAAACTATTACAGAACTAGTATTATTTATAAAATATTGATTTTATAAATAATACTTTCCCTAAATCTTATTTTTTTAATATCTTGCCAAAGATAATATAACCAATTGTCCAAAAAATTACACCGAAGAGAAGAAAAATGTAAAAAAATATCTGTATTATACATCAACTATTTAGATGCCCCTAATTTATATTTAAATTCAAAAAACAGAAAACCACCCGTTGGGGTGGTTATTCCGTATAATTTGGCACCTTGCTACCTTCCCGCTGTTGCAGTATTCTCGCCGCCGCTGAGCTTGACTTCTGTGTTCGGAATGGGAACAGGTATTTCCTCAGTGCTATGGGCACCAATTGCGCTTTTTGAATACTCAATGAGCGTTGATTGATGTCCATCAGGTGTATGAAAATTAAATAAACTTGCGGTGTTCAATCGAGCACCGATTACTAGTTAAGTCTATCAAACTATCTGTGTCTACTGAAGTAAACGCTGATAGTTTGAACATAAAAAGGCGATGGATCTATTAGTACGCTTCGACTCCATACCTTGCGGTACTTCCATCTTGCGCCTATCAACCAGATCTTCTTTCTGGGATCTCATAGGGAATTCTAATCTTGGAGTGGGCTTCGCGCTTAATATGCTTTCAGCGCTTATCTCTTCCGGATATAGCTACTCGGCAATGCAACAGGTGGTCACAACCGATACACTAGAGATCCGTCCACCCCGGTCCTCTCGTACTAAGGGCAGATCTCCTCAAAATTCCTAACGATCATGCCGGATATAAACCGAACTGTCTCACGACGTTCTGAACCCAGCTCGCGTACCACTT
>ERZ773003.222-NODE-222-length-44736-cov-4.427564_pt1 | contig 44736 bp, 47 predicted proteins | sample MGYA00580668_ERZ773003 | MGnify/ENA primary metagenome ERZ773003 (study PRJEB29015, sample SAMEA2738002) | human oral metagenome | biome: human oral; feature: human-associated habitat; material: dental | place: China | collected 2126 ...
AAACATGAAAAGTGGCAAAGGCTATTCATTGCAGCGGGCGTCGCACCCTTCACGGGTGCGTGGATTGAAACGTCATTTCTATACGAGAGAATGTGTCCGTCAGTGAGTCGCACCCTTCACGGGTGCGTGGATTGAAACTCGGAGTTGGTTTTGAACACATTACAAACTCTGTAGTCGCACCCTTCACGGGTGCGTGGATTGAAACATTCTTAAATCTAATCAACTCGCAAAAACGAGAAGGGTTAATTTCCAATCTCAGTGCAACACTTTAGGATAAAAGTGAGTTGTTGGCATCATAGAAAGGAATGCTAAGCAACTTATAGTGTCCCTTCCAATACGTATAGGAGATATCTATTCATTCAGCGTCACAAAAATCAGAATACTCTTTTACGAATTTACGACTAAGTTTAATATTTGTTTACTAGTACGTTCAAGAACAAAGCACCCTTTCCTATCCTGTGTTTCTCTTGCCGTGTTTGACTTAAATCTATACTCCACCAAGGCTTCAATATCATCAGGGGTGCCACCAACACGTGTAGTATGCGTGTGAGTTAAAGCGACTCCATGGTTTTGGAATAGCGTCATTCTGACTGGTAATCAAACCATAGCCTCTCCCTAAAACCCTAAAAGCTTTGTTGCGGCTCAATTAACTGCAGTAGAAACAGCTGCACGAAAAGCAGTACTCATAAGACTACGAACACTTTTCATCTGGTCGTTTGTGTCGATATGCTCAGCGCCTTTATGAGTAATGTTCCAGCTTATGGCAATCATTGCAGGTTCTGGACAATCAAGGAAGGATCTAAACTCAATTCCGGAAAGGTACCCCTCATTAACTGCTTCTTTGATAACCGTTGTAAAATACCTTTCATTAACATCTGCAAGTTCTCTAGCTTTAGCGATATCAGGCTCTACACCGGCCTTCAGACATTCATAGGCATAGAATAAAACCTTAAACAAGACGGTATTGAACTCAGAAGTTGCCATATCTTTTCCTTTCTTTCTTAGTGGGTAAAAACAGCTTAGAAGGAAAGTAACAGGCAAAGAAAAAGCCCCATTGCTGGGGCTTTAAGTTTGAGTTTTTACTTCTCAAGCAAAGGAGTAAGTTCTTTTTCGGCCTTTTTGGTGGGGCCATCCCAAGTGAAATATTCAGGATAGAACTTGTATAGTTCTCTACGACGGATTATTGCAACCTGCTCATCACTTGGAAGACTCATACAAATTGCCAAATCTTTTAATTTAGTAAGATTCTTGCCATATTTTTTGTATAGCTTCTTATGTTCACGTGCATAAGAATTGTTCCCTCGCATTAAAGCATCAAAAGAAATATCTAACGAGTCACAAAGAGCATCATAATCGATTACCACGAGAGAGCCTCCTTTACTACAATATCAGCGATTTTGTTCTTTCCGAAACCATTTACAGCGACAAATCTGAGAGATTCGGCAAGAAGCGTCGAGCTTGATTCGTCTCTTAAATCATTATATCCCTTCATATAGTGTTCTCCGCATAGCTGGAATGTTCCCTCTGGAGGTCAATGTGGTCGATGGCAAAGTAGTATTCCCTGCGTAGGCGAGGGGGTAATCTAAGATCGCTAAGGGTATAATCAAAAATGCCCAGAAGAAATGCAGTATGTGCTGATGGGACCAGATTTCTATATGGGAAAAGCAATCCACATGAGTTTTTGCAGAAGCTTTTGCTAACGCGTATAGCACAAGACCTAACGCAGTAGGACTCGCAATGAGAGACTATCTAAAAGAGCAAGGATACTAAAAAGGAGATTTCAATGTTACGAGAGATGCCGTATTTTATGGAAAATGAAGATTGGTATGAAACTCCGCCAGAGTCAAGCGGCTCTCCATGGTTTTCTGATGGTCGTGGATATCACATCAAGGATAATGCCCCGGAAAAAGCAAAGAAAAGCTATGAGGAGTACTACCGAAAAGAGAAAGATTTGCAGGGAAGAGAAAGCATTTAGTAACGTAGTACTGATCTAATTCAAGTTTCGTTCTAATACTTCGGCCACTTTAGAGCAGCTTTTTATTGTGGCTTTTGGTGTTGGTATTGCTTCAAGACACTACCTAGTTTTATAAACCTTACTTCTGTGGTTTACTTCAACTACGAGAATAACGAGCACTTCATCTTCAATATCGCAAATTATGCGGTAATCACCTATTTGGTATATTCAAAACCCGGCTTTGTTACCAATGAGCGCTTTTCCCATACTTCTAGGATCATCTAATTGAGCAATTTCTCTTAGCTTAGATGTAATCTTTTGGTAGTTTGCTTATCTAGCTTTTTCAATTCACGCTGAATATTTTGTTGGTCTTAATCTGCCAAGCCAAGGCTCTCCTTCAACTCTTCAAGCGTTATGGTTTTAAGTCTTCCAGCTCTATAGTCTTCAACCATCTTTATAAGTTCAGCTTCATGCTCAAACTCATCGATAGCATCTTTCATAGCTTCAGTAATATAGTAAGAACGTGTACGCCCTGTAGCCTCTGCAAGTCTGCTATAACGCTCATTGAGCTCTTTTGGTAGCCTAATTGAGGTGGTTTGTGTTGCCATGGTGTACCTCCTAATATTGTGTTACATGTAATACGATATCGTATCTGTTTGAAAAATAGGCATGTATTGAAAAGAGTTCATGTTTAAGCTCATGTTCGATCTCATATAAAAAGCACTTTTAGAAGCTTTTTATTTCAGAATATCGTTTGGATTAATAAGCCCGCACCTGTTGTTGCGTGTTCGTCTCGCACAAGCATCATAGATCTCTGTACTTGTATAGCCATAGCCGTGCGTATTTGTCTTCGGAGACGACGTGCATCCTTCTACGTCAAACTCTCAGCTCACTTTCTCATTTGTTGTTTTATCGGCGTTAGGAGACACTATATTTGCCAGATCTTTTTAGCAGGTATATTCGATGTGTCATGTCCACCCATAAAATCACTCTTAATAAAAAGCCGCTCTAAAGCGGCTAATAACAACGGTCAGGATTTGCACCTGAGTCATCTCCAACAAGGGCACTGCTAATTGTGCTACGCGTTGTTGTTGCCATTCTCCCAAATAGTGCGTACTAGGTCAATCGTATTCTTTTCTCTTGTCGCTAGCTGCGCCACATCTTTGTTTGTATCGTTTTCTGAATGGCAATATTCATGATGTGCATGCGGTGGATACCTCTATGTAAATAGTGTAAATCTACTTGTTTCAATCTCTTAAAATCATTGCCGTAATATGTTCCCTGTGTAGGTGAAAGTAATCTCAATACTTTTTGACGTATGAGTTAAAGTCTTCAATTGCTGAAGCGGTTACTAGAAGCACATGTACAAGTACGCCTATACGTATAAATTTTCGTTCGGAAAAGTGTATTTGCCAGATTGAGCATGTGAGATTTAAGGAAAATGGGAGTTAAACTATATTCGCATGCACTTAAAGTACCTAACGGAAAAGGAAGTTTTACTAGCTGGTTGCTCAGTAGTAAGAAGTGTCAGGGTTGATGGGACGGCGACTCCAGACGGCTTTCAATAGGGTAGCTCCCTGACGGAAGAGGAGTAGAGCCTATCTTAGTGGATATCGATTCAGCCTGTCTTGTAATTCATGCTAATGCCCCGGTCCAGACTAAGTTTTGAGGACAGAAAGGAGACTAAGGTGAGTAGGAACTATATAACGGCAAACGGTACGGAAATAACTGAAGAAATGATAGACGCGTGGTGCGAAGCTTATGAAAAAGGAGAATTACCTGGGGGGGGGGACGATTTTCATGGTCCGATTGTTTATGGTATGCCTCCACACTCAAACGAAAAGTCTTCAGTTCTTCAAGTTGCTATACCCGAAGGCATGAAGAAGGATATTGAGAAAAGGGCACAAAGTGAGGGTATTTCCATAAATTCTTTTGTTCTTGGCCTCTTGATGGATGGTCTTCTTGCAAGAGAAGCCTGATGTAAAGTAACCTTCTTGGAAGAATGTATGGTAAAGGTCTTCAGAATACCTTGGGGATCTTTTTAGTAGAAATTGCATAAGATCCTGAGTCTCCAGTAGCGAACCATACGCTACAAGCCTGTTGTGTGACAGAGGATATATAACTAGTGCATAAACTTTGGTGAATATGCATTTTTATGAATATGCATATTTGAGACTTTTCATTTATAGGGGCTCTTGTGCATCTTTTTTGAAATAGTGGGTCTTTTAAGGTATGGAAATCACTCTTTTGAGTCCATATCTGACCCACTACCTCGAAAAAAGTGTACAAACATAAAAAACTCCGACAGAAGAATGAGGAAGGGGATGAAATAGTATAAAGCACCTAAGTAGCTTGAGTGTACTGGTATTGGTTTTAAAGCAGGGACATTTTAACTAACTGTTCAACAAAGTATCAGCGATAGGTCAATTGTAGGTATTTTACAACGTACACCGATTGAAAGTAGATTGGTATTTTAAGCAGTCTTACAATGTGCTAGGAAGTATGTAATTGCTGTCTCAAGGAGGAGAACATGGGTTTAATTGAGAAAATGCAGCACGAGTCATCTTATTCTGTCGCTTCAGGAAAGTCGTTTCAGTATGTTGTACTTCAAGTTACCCTGAAAGAGAAATTTTTGGGGACAGGATCTGCTAATTTAGTTGAACTGGAGAATGTCATTAATAATCAAGCAAAGAAGGGATATCGCCTTCATACAATTACAACGTCAAATGGCGGAAGCAAGGGTCTAGGTGGTGGAGACCGTATTCAGGCTACTATGGTTTTCGAAAAAATTGGATAGCTGCTTTTGGCGAGTTGTTCATAGTAAGAAATTGCTAGTTTTAGTCTGCCATTGCTGAGAAAAATAATTTTCTCAGCAATTTTATATGGCAGAAAACATACTTATCAAGTCAAACAGGGCATCATGTTTTCTTATGTAATGATCGGTGGACTGGTGAGGAAAAAAGTGAAGATGATTTCTGTTTCCATTGGATTGAAAAATCTTTATTCTGTCGATACCAAATATAGGGGAGAAGTACTAAGTCCTATGTACCAGAAGGAAGAGAAAGTTACTTTCTGAGAAAAACTCTGTGTTCAAAAGGTATCTTAGTTTTGATCCAGCTCTGGAGACATACCTAAGTGTTGGAGAAGTACTCGCTTGATATTGCTATTTAAGAAAATACCAAAATTTATAGATGAAATTTCCGTAGTGTAATTTAAATTTCATAAAAAGTCGCTCAAATCTTATAAGAAAAATGTTAAATTCGTTCTGTGGTATTTTTTCTTTTTGAGGAGGTCATGTGAAAGATACAACGTTGCGCAAAAAGGAGTATCTAAAATCCTTTAAGCGAAGAGTTGGTATAAGCGCTGTCGCTTTTGTTGTTGCTGGGCTGTTGGTTTTTGGTATGCCCTTTGCACTGCAACAGGCGTTTGCAGAAGAAGAGAACCAACCAACCAACCAACCAACCAACCAACCTAGAGTCCTCTAAGACTTTTTCGTCTGGAGAGTTAGATGAAGAGGCAATTAGCGAACTCTCCAAAAATGCGCTTTATGCACGTGCTCCGCTTGCACCCCTTTCCTCACCAATTAGTGACTTCAGTGCTACCGTCACAGCAGGTGGCACAACAATGCATGGCGGCGATACCAAAAATATTACCGGACAGAAAGTAACCATTACCGGCATTGAACTCAAGTTTATGCTTACTCAAGATGGAACAATTCACGCGGGCGATAAGATTCGTATTCCAGTAACACTTACTAATAACAGCTATGCTGCCTATAATCGAGCGATTAGTTCCGACACTGTGGTGAATATTGGTGGAGTTGGAACACTGACATTCGATTACTCTAATCCCTCTAACCTGGCATATGTCATCACGGTAGACAGCAGCTTTGCGGCGCTGCCCGCGGGATCACAGCGAGCAGTTTTGGCAAATATCAGCCCGGCATCCGGTGCGTATCTTCAGACAGCATCAAGTCATAGTAGTATCGTGTTGACCATCAACGGGTCTTCCTTTACCTTCACGCCTGTGCCACGGACGTTTCCGAAAGAAGTGGGAGACTTCGCTACCAACACGTATGCCTATGACAGTGCGAACGACCGGATTGATATATCTTCGGCCATATCGGACGCAAATTACCTAAACAATATGCTGTCATCCAATGGGACGGATCCAGGGAATACAGGCATTCCGGAAGGTGATCTTATTACCATACAGCGAGCAACAACCATAGGGTCCAGTGTAATTAATACGCGTATGTCTAACAAGCCCGGAATTTTAGCGCCAAAACTTAGCGAAGACGGTACCTATATTGTGCAAAATGATTCTTCAACCGGGTTATCGGTGGACAATGGATCGGCGACTGATGTAACGCTTCCTGCTGATGCAACAGATGCGCAGATAGCACAGGCTTTGAAAGCAGCAGGACCGAATTCCCGCGTTATGATAGAAAACAGCGACGGTACCTATACGTTTGCTTACAACTTCGGTAAACTTACCGGTCCAGGATCTCTGACGTATCACGACGTGCGCCCACAAGATGATATGGCATCGTACAGTGACCAATATCAAGAAATCGATCGAACGGATGCCGTTAATGCGCATGCAAACGGTGTTCTTGCCCACACCAATATCCTGCATGGCCTTAATCATGTAACCGCATTTTATTTCTCAGACCAATCTGTCGTTAATACCGTGCGCGGCACGTCAACACGCTATGCCGTAACGGATGATGGCACGATAACAAAGCAGAAGTCTAATGACTTCCAGGCTTCAACGAGGATTTCGAGTGCACGCTCAGAGGGACAGAGTAAAGTTACCGTGCGCTATGTGGATACCAATGGTCATGAAATCGATACGCGTGCTTTTGGTTATGGATTCCCAGCTGGATCTCCTATTGCGGCCCAATCACCAGACTTCAATGCGCAACCAAAAACCATTCCAGGTTATACATTAGTAACGGTTAATAATCCCGTAACTGGTGTTCCTGGCCAGCAGTTGACTGCTGCGACAGCAATTCCCTTTGAAAACAATGACAAAGAGGCCTACTTCGTTTATTCGGTGAACAAAGGCAAGGTAACAATAACCTACATAGACGATACGACGGGTACAACTCTTGAAACTAAAGAGTTGACCGGAGCATACGGAACAACAGATCCTTATACTACTACCCCGACTATCCGCACCTATGAAAACCAGGGTTATGAGCTCGTGTCTGATAATTATCCAAGCGGCGGAGCTTCTTTCAGCAGCACGCCTCAGCAATTTGAGGTTCACCTGAAGCACGGTACAGAGAATGCTCAGGAAACCAAGGACGTTACTCTGACGGTTCGTTATCATGGTGCTGGCAGTCAAACTCCGGCAGACAACGTACAGACTGCTCATTGGACCCGTAGTATAACGAAGGATAAAGTCACAGGTCAGATAACATCTACCGGTGCATGGACATCTGATAAAACTTCTTATACTACCGTTTTGACGCCGGTTATAACGGGCTATACCGCCGATAGGGATCAAGTTACCGGTATGGCGGTTACGATGGATGACATTGTTGAGGACGTTAATTATTCGGCTCAGGGTAATCCGGTACCCGATCCATCTCCTACTCCAGAACCGTCTCCCAGTCCGGAGCCATCTCCGACTCCAAGCCCCGAGATTCCTTCCAATCCGCACAAGAATACTAAAAAATCCACGAAAGCCAAGGATGCTCTTCCTGATACTGGAGATCTGGGATTGGCTTCGACTGTAGCTGTAGTTGCTTGTTCAGGTATATTACTTGAAGGCCTTGGTGTTGCACTTCGCTTTAGAAGAAGAGGTTAATTTATAAAAAAGACCTTTGTAAATAGCCTTAGAGACGGATGAATGAAAGCGAGCCGGATATCAACATATCGGGCTCGCTTATTAGTAAGCGATAATGCTAAAGCTTCAATACGTCAAGTCTTCCTCCTTAAAGACAAGCTGTTGCAAGAAAAGAAAACGTGTAGAATCAACGGGCAAACAGCAAGCTCTTGAGGAGGATGCATGCTTATTAAATCTCGCGGTGCGTCATGCACGTTTAAGTTGTTCATCGCTATTGTGGGAACGATGGCTCTTGTCAACTCAATTGGCCTGTTTAAACTAACGTTTCACGGCAATTTCTTTCTGTACTTTACCAATATCTCAAACCTCGCAACGGTGCTGTATTACTGGTGCAACATCGTGCAAATTCACAAAAATCGAGAGCTCGGACAGAAGCCGTGGCTTCCAAAGCTCAAGCACACCCTTATGCTTGGTATTACGGTGACCGGACTTGTGGCGTATTTCTTGCTCGATCACGGCGGCGTTTTTAAGAATGGAGTTTTCAATCCGAATAACTTTGTCCTGCACGACCTTATTCCGCTCTGCGCTGTTCTCGACTGGCTTATTTTTGACGAAAAACCAACTATGAAAATACAAGAACCCCTGCTGTGGCCCTTATATCCGCTGGCATACTTTGCCTACATTACAACACTCGTGAGCCTGTGCGGCGTACGAGTGCAGGAAACCACGCGCTGGCCTTATGGGTTTATGGATTTTGACAAGCTCGGTATCCCAACGGTGCTTGCGACCATCGGGGTTCTTCTCGTCATTTTTATAATTATCGGATACATATATGTTCTCATTGACCGTGTATGCGGCAAAAAGGCATCAGGGCAGGGCGAGAAGGTATCATGAATCAAGACATCATTGCACGCGCAATCGACTATGTAAAAGACGTCTTTGCGGGTGATGCAAGTGGACACGATTATTTCCATACGCTGCGGGTCTATAAAATGGCGATTCAGTTGGCTCAGGAAGAAGGCGCTGACGAGCAGATCGTGGCGCTGGCAGCGCTTCTCCATGATGTCGATGACCGAAAGCTTTCGCCTGAGACCACCAAGGAAAAAGACCGTGCAACGGCATTTCTGCGCGAGCAGGATGTTGCGGAGGAAGAGCTTCGCGCTATCGTAGGAGCGATTGACGAGGTATCGTATGCCGGAACGGATTCCGTGGAGCCGTCAACAATTGAGGGAGCCTGCGTGCAGGACGCCGACCGCCTTGACGCTCTGGGAGCCATCGGGATTGCGCGTACGTTTGCGTACGGTGGCAGCCATAACCGCGCGTTATACGACCCGGATGAGGCGCCTGTGCCGGATATGAGCGGTGAGGAATATCGCAATCATATTTCAAGCTCGCTGAACCACTTTTACGAGAAGCTCTTCAATTTGGTGCCGCTGCTCAATACCCGGTCGGCGCGCAAAATCGGCAGCGCCCGCGAAGCGTATATGAGGGAGTTCGTTGACAGGTTTCTGGCAGAGTGGGATGGCATGAGGTAGGGGGCGGCTGTGCGTTGCAAGGCTCCGGTCTTTTTGATTTGAGTCCTGTGCGGTATCCTTAGAAGAGAATAACCGGAGTTTTGAAGAAACAGCTTTGAGGCAATGACCGAAGCTTAGGGCACCAAAGTTGAATTCGCAAGGTTCTAAGCGTGAGGAGGCTACATGGAGCGCATTGCAAGCTTTTCCGTCGATCATCGGGTCCTTGAACCGGGCGTCTATGTTTCTCGTCGCGACGTTGACGAGAAAACCGGCGCAGTAGTAACTACCTTTGATTTGCGCCTTACGGCCCCGAACCGCGAGCCTGTTATGGATACCGCCGCGGTGCATGCCCTTGAGCATCTGGGAGCAACTTTTTTACGCAATGACCCCGCATGGTCTTCTCGCATTATTTATTTTGGGCCAATGGGCTGTCGTACAGGGTTTTACCTTGTGGTATTTGGTGAGGCGGAGCCGATGGATGTAGCGGATCTGCTCGTACGTCTTTTTGAATTTGTCCGTGATTATGAAGGTGAGATTCCCGGTGCACGTCCTGAAGAATGCGGGAATTGGCATGATGCCGACCTTGTGCAGGCACAGTGGTGGGCACGTCGATATCTGGAAAAAACGCTGTATTGTCTCGATGATGCCCATATACATTATCCGGCGCTGTTAAGTTGAGCGGAGGCTGATATGTCCCGGCGTAAGGTTTTTTCGACATCGGTATTACTTTCAACATCACTGTTACTTATGGGATGTCTTATGCTCTTTCCTCTTACTGTTTATGCGGATGCGATACCCGAGCCCGAGTGGGAATCTCCTACCCACAGGGTTGTCGAGACGATTGCGCAAACCAACGGTACCGGTGACGCACTTGTCGTTATAGTTCCGGTGCTTATTCTCGCATTTGCAATTATTGCGGTTATTGCCATCATAAAAAGTAAAAAATAGCGCGCGTATTTGCTGGGGGTGATACGGATGAGCGCAGCGGATGCGGCATACACGATGTCTTATACGACGCATGAAGGAGAGGTTTCTGTTCCCGAACCGCCGGCAGTAGGATCGATGGTTTTTACCTATGCCATCTGCCATTTTGTTGTGGATCTTGCCTGTGTGTCCACGATGCTCGGAGCAGTGAGCGCAACGCTGAACCTTGCCGGCACATCAGGTCAGCCAAGTCCGTTTGCGGTGTTTTTTGCAATTCTTTTATACGACATGCTTGCCTTTGCACTGCAGCTTCCCATAGGTGCGCTTCTTGACCGTGTCGACAAGAACCAGCGCGCAGCATTGGTTTCTTTTGCTCTTATTACGTTTGGCATCGTTGTCTCTCTGGTTCCTTTAGGGGTTTTTGCCTGGATTGCAGTGTGCTTCTTGTCTATAGGGAATGCGGCATTTCACTGCGCCGGCGGCATTGACGTACTGAATGTTTCCGAGAAGCGCACGGCACCGTCCGGCATTTTTATTTCAAGCGGAGCGGCGGGAGTTTTTTTGGCTACGCTCCTGGTTCAAAGAAACAAAGTCCTGGTTGCATTTACATTATTGACGTTACTTTTGATTTGCGCCGCCATGGTTTTTGCCCTCTGGCGTATGAACGTAAAGCATTGGCAAAAGCACAATTTGCCTTTTATGGTGCCAACATTTACGCGCGCTCGGGCGATGGCGGTGGTTCTTTTGGCAACAACCGTACTTCTCCGTAGTTATGCAGGCATGGTGATGACGTTTCCGTGGAAGGCAGATCCGCTTCTTGCGGCCTTTGCGGTAGGGGGCATTGTCGCCGGAAAGGCCTGCGGCGGTGTGATCGCCGACAAATACGGACTGCGTTTGACGTCTGCCATCTCTCTTGCAACTTCGATGTTCTTGTTTCTGTTTGCGTGGGAATATCCGGTAGCGGGGCTTCTCGCGGTGTTTTTATTTAACTTTACGATGCCGATTACGCTGTCCGTCCTTGCCCGACTTTTACCTTGCGCCAAGGGTACGGCCTTTGGCATTGCTTCGTTTTCGTTGGCGGTAGGCTCACTGCCGGCGCTTTTGGGGTTTGTTTTGTCGAGTCCGCTTGTGCTGGCCGCGTTGGCAGTCGTATCGCTCGCGTTACTTCTTGGAGGACTTTACTGTGCCGATCAGGCTGATGCTTGTGGAGCGTAGCGTCGACCTCGTTCAAGAGTTACTTTTTGTTTTTGCGCGGAGCTTGACGGTAACGATTGCTGTCGAGCTTGTTGTTGCCGCATTTCTGTTTCATATCCGGGACGTGCGTCGGCTGTTGGTTGTGGCTCTTGCCCAAGTGGCAACGAATCCGCCTGTGGTGTACCTGTCCCTTCTTGCGGCAGGTCTTACGCAAGATTTTGTGCTTTATTATGTTGCGGTAGGTTTCTTGGAGTTGGGTGCAATCGTTGTCGAGAGTATTCTCTATCGGGTAACATACCGCTTTGAACATCCGGTAGAACTTTCGCTGGTGGCTAACACGTGCTCCTTTGCCGGTGGTTTTTTGTTGCATACGGTTTGTAGTCTTTAAGGTGATACGCATATGGATTCAAAAGTCATTCTCATAACGGGAGCAAGCGGCGGCATGGGCTACAGGGCTGCGGAAGCTCTTGCCAAGCAGGGCCATATTGTTTACGGTGCCGCTCGACGTGTCGAGAAAATCGCGCCGTTGATTTTATGTGGCGTTCACCCGATGCACCTGGATATTACCGATGCGGATTCCTGCACTGCCGTGGTTAAGCGGGTGATTGGCGAGCAGGGACGTATTGACGTATTGATAAACAATGCAGGCTATGGTTCGTTTGGAGCCATTGAAGATGTGACTTCTGATGAAGCGCACCACCAATTTGAGGTAAATGTCTTCGGCTTGGCTGAGCTTACCAAAAAGGTTCTTCCGTATATGCGCATGAAGGGGCGTGGCCGAATCATCAATGTCGGCTCGGTTGGCGGACGCCTGGTGAGCTATCTTGGCGGTTGGTATCATGCGACAAAATATTCCGTGGAGGCGCTTTCTGACGCCCTGCGTATGGAGCTGAGTGATTTTGGTATTGACGTGGTTCTTATTGAGCCGGGTTTCATAAAAACCAACTGGCCCTATATCGCGGCCGACCACCTGGAGGCATCTTCTCGCGGTGGCGTATATGAACATCGTGCCGTCGAAACCGCCCGCAACATACGGGGGATTTATAACGGGCCGATTGCGAGCAGACCAAGTGCGGTGGTAAAGGCAATCCTTAAAGCGGTAAACGCGCGCAGGCCGAAAACTCGGTATCTTGCGGGAAGGGGCGCGCATGCCGGCATCTTTTGGCACTCGGTGCTTCCCACGCGGGTATTTGATTTCATTATCAAGCGTATGATGTAGCACATGATGTAGTCATTGGTGCAACAAAAAAGCTGCACCAAACACGTTGGTACAGCTTTTATGGGGAGATATGTTACCTACCGGATACTGAGAATCGATAAAATCAAAGCTCCACACGCAATTCCAATGGCGCTGCGGAGGCCTGCTGTAAGCTGCCGGTTCAGTGCCCGCTCAGCTTTCGGAATATACGTGGAAGCGAGAATAGACGTGTTCAGCATGAGTCTTCCTTTCAGGATTTATCTTGTTCAGTATATCCCCAAAAGTTAGCCATAGTAAACATATATCTTAAAACGTATGAACTGAACATTCATTCGGGGGCACTTTTGCTCCACTTACCGCATATCCGCAAAGGATTCTTGTCTGTAAGTTTGCTGAGGCTTACTATTCAAATAGGCCATGTGTCTGTACTGCAAAAACCAGGCAGACGGAGTCAGAGGAGGATGTGAGAAGTATGAGTAAGCATGCTTTTGTGGGTGGGAAGCTCGTTGACGGAACAGGTGCCGCTCCCGTTGAAGATTCCGTTGTTCTTGTCGACGACAAAACGATTACGTATACAGGACCTCGCACCGAGGTGCCTGACGGCTATGAAGTCCATGATGCAACCGGTCATACGGTTATGCCGGGATTGATAGATTCTCATCTGCACTTTTCAGGCAATCTTACCGACAACGACAATGACTGGGTCATCGAATCCGTGGCGCAAAAGCAGGCGTGTGCCGTAAAGCAAGCCTATGATGCTCTTACGCATGGCCTGACTACCGTCGTTGAGATTGGGCGCAACGGTATTGCCATTCGTGACCTGGTGAATATGGGCATTATGGCGGGGCCGCGTATCTTTGCCACCGGTCTTGGCTTCTGCCGCGTTGCCGGCCATGGTGACTCTCATCATCTGCCACTACAGATCTCCAAAGACGGTCATCCGTGGGGCGATCAGGTTGACGGTCCGTGGGAGCTTCGTAAGGCAATCCGTCGTCGGCTCCGTGAGAACCCCGACGGCATCAAAATTTGGGCTACCGGTGGCGGTATCTGGCGTTGGGATTCTGACCGCCTGCAGCTCTTCTCGACAGAAGAGATCAAGGCCATTGCCGATGAGTGCAAGCTGGTGGGAATTCCTCTGTATGCGCACTCATACAACAACTTTGATGCCGCATATGATTGCGTGCGTTTTGGTTGTACGCAGCTTATCCACGGTTTTGAGCTTGATGAGCGTACGATGAAACTCATGGCGGAACAGGGGACGTTCTTTACGCCTACCATCGGTTTTCTGCCCACGTGGTATTCCACCTATCCGCCTGACTGGACCCCTGAACTTGACGCATTTCCCGGCGAGACGGTTGTCGAGAAGGGCCTTGCGCGCACATACGAGAACCTTCGCAAAGCCTATGAGCTGGGTATTACCATCACCATAGGCTCCGATTCCTTCAGCTTTGTGACGCCGTATGGCTATGTCACCATCGACGAGATGTATGACTTTGTCGATAAGGTTGGCGTTTCCATCCTGGATACCATCTCCGCCGCAACCTATAACGGTGCGAAAATGCTTGGTAAAGAGGATGAATTCGGCGCCGTTAAGGAAGGTCTTTCTGCTGACCTTTTGGTTGTGAAGGGTGATGTTGCTTCCAACATTCATGACCTCACGCCGGAAAACATGGCCGTGATTATGAAGGAAGGCACTATCATTATCCGTGGTAGTTTCTAAGGTATATTGGAGCGTACAGCGGAACCCCGACTTTCGGGTTGGGGTTCCTCTTTATGGTCAGTGATGGGGGCTTGTGACGACGGGCCGTGATGTCGGCTCGTGATGGGAGTTTGTGATGGCTGATTCCAAAGAAGTCAAAATTGCCCTGCTTACCGGGTATCTCGGTGCAGGAAAGACAACCATTTTGAATCATATCCTTTCCAATACCCAAGGTATTCGCGCCGCCGTTATTGTGAATGACATCGGCGAAATCAATGTGGATGCCAGCTTGATCCGAGACGGTGGATATGCAAAAGAGGGCGATGTCATCCCGCTGACAAATGGCTGTCTTTGCTGCACACTTTCAAATGACCTTGCCTTGCAGCTTGGCGATTTGGCCGATACCGGGGAGTTTGATTACATCATTATCGAGGCATCCGGCATCTGTGAGCCTATCCCCATCACCTACAACATTTCAGCATTTTGCAATCAGAGCCAGCATACCTCCAAGCACTCTCACGTAAGCCTCGATAATATCATTGCCGTGGTCGATTGCGCTCGCATGTACGATGAGTTCAATGGCGGAAAGGCTCTTCTCGCCAATGACATAGAGGAAGACGATATTGAGAGCCTTTTGATTCAACAGATCGAGTTTTGCTCGACGTTGGTTTTGAATAAGACCGATCTGGTGACTGAAGAGCAGCTGACGGAGCTCAAGGCTCTGGTACGCGGACTGCAAAGAGATGCGGTCATTGTTGAGGCTCAGAATGGCAACATTCCTCTCACTGAGCTTATCAACACCGGTCGTTTTGATTTTGATAAGGCCTATGCGTCGGCTGCGTGGATGGATGCAATGGAGCATCCGGAAGAGCATGAAGATCCCGAGGTGCTTGAATACGGGATTACAACCTTTGTGTACAAGCGCCGCAAGCCCTTTGACCTCAAAAAACTGAATGAGTTTGTGTCCGGATGGCCAAAGAGCATCATTCGCGTGAAGGGGTCGCTGTGGGTGGCGCAAGATCCCGATATGAGCTATGTGTTTGAACAGGCCGGTAAGCAGGTGCAATTTTACGAGAATGGTCTCTTTTATGATTCCATGCCGCCCGAGGCTCGTGAAACATTGCTTGACGAGAAGCCCGAGCTGCGCGAAGACTGGGATCCCAAACTGGGGGACCGCCAAACAAAGCTCTGCTTCATCGGTCGGCACATGGACCATGAAGAGCTTAAAGCCGGTCTGGATGCGTGCCTCACCGAGTATGTTCCCGAGGCCTAAGTGATAGGCAAGCAACGTATAGGCGCGAACAGGCAACAGACAAGCGTAGTCGGACACAATCAATCGTTTTCGGTAGATAGGTCCTGATAGACACCACGGTTTACCAATTGCCTGACAAAATCCGTTGCGGGTTTATGGAAGATTTCGTGAGGCGTTCCATATTGCTGGATCTCTCCTGCATTCATGACCAGCACTTTTGTACCTAACTTGAGTGCTTCGGAAATATCATGAGTGACAAAGAGGATGGTAATGTGCGTTTCGTTGTGGATACGCTTGATTTCTTCTTGGAGCTGATCGCGGGTAATCTCGTCAACCGCGCCAAAAGGCTCGTCCATAAGCAGAATGTCTGGCGATGCCGCAAGAGAGCGGGCAATACCTACGCGTTGTGCCTGGCCTCCGGAGAGTTCGGCAGGATAGTGATCTTTAAGTTCTTCGTCAAGACCTACGATTTGCATCCATTTGGTAACGGCATCCTTGGTTCGCTTGGTATCCTTTTTATTAAGGAGATTGGGCACATAAGCAATATTTTGTTCAACGGTCATGTGTGGGAACAAAACACTGCCTTGGATGGCGTAGCCGATGTTTCTCCTCAGCTCAATGAGGTTCTTCTCGCGAATGTCTTCTCCATTAACAAGAACGTTTCCGCTGGTGGGCGTAGTAAGGCCATTGACCATTTTGAGAAGCGTTGTTTTGCCGCAACCCGAAGATCCAATGAACGTGACAAATTCACCTTGCTCAATCGTAAGGGAAAGATCACTGATGATGATTTTCTCGCCATAGGCTTTGTGAATGTGTTGGAATTCGATTGCAGTCGTCATGGGCGTTACCTCCTACACGAGACCCTTGGACACAAGGTATTCATGGGCCACGTCTTTGGGCTCCCTGCCGTTGGTTTCAACTTCGTAATTCATACGGGCCATGTCCTCGTTGGTGATGGTGTTGGTAAGGCTGTCGAGAAGATCCTTGAGCTCAGGATGTTTTTGCAAGACTTCGCTTCGTACCACGTTACCTGCCTGATATGAGGCAAAGAAGTGGCGATCATCTTTTAGAACGACGACATTGGCAGTATTGAGTTTACCGTCAGTAGTAAAGACTATCATGGCGTCGATCTTTCCTTGGCTCATGGCTTCATATTTAAGACCGATGTCTAAATCAACGGTCTTTTTGAAGGTCATTCCATATGCCGTGCAAAGGGCGGTATATCCGTCTTCGCGTTCAAAGAAGTCATATTCTCCGCCAAAGGTAAGCTGGTTTGAGACGCGTGCAAAATCGGAATAGGTCTGCAGGTTATACTTCTCTGCAATGTCTTTCCTGACAGCAAGACCAAAGGTGTTCTCAAATCCGTACATACCTAGCCAGTCCATATTGTATTTTTGCCGGTATTCGCTCTGAAGTTGTGAGAACTTATCGGTGGAATAGAAATCGGTATTTTTTAGGACTAGGTTCCATCCGGTACCCGTATATTCCGGATAGATATCAAACGAGCCCTTCTCCATTCCGGGCTGAATGTTTGAGGTGCCGCCACCGACTCCCTGCGTAAGATTTACTTTGAGGTTCGTTTTGTGTTCGATAAGTTCTTTGAGCGCCTCACCAAGTATGTACTGCTCAGTCATTGGTTTGGTTGCAATATTGATAGTCTCTTTCTGACCAAAAGGCAAAAAGAGCGCAACGGCAGTGATGACGGTAAGGATGACGCCCACAATACCTGCAATTTTATTATGTTTGTGCGCCTCGGCGCTTCTGAGCTTCATGCGCTTTTCGATACATCCAAGCAAAAAATCTACGGTTAAAGCGAGAAAGGCAATAAGAAGACTGCCGTCCATGGTCATGGCTGAATTATTGGTGGTAATACCTCGGTAAATGGCAACGCCCAAGCCTCCCGCACCGATGAAGGATGCGATACCGCCAAGCGCAATGGTCATGACGGTCATGCTGCGAATGCCCGACATGATAACGGGAAGTGCCAGAGGGATTTTGATTTTGACAAGCGTTTGTAGGGTAGTACTGCCCATACCTTCGGCAGCTTCAACGAGCAGCGGATCAATATTGGTGAGTCCGGTATGCGTATTGATGACCATGGGAAGCAGCGCATAAACCGTTAGGGCAATGACGGCGGTGGCGTTGCCGATCCCTGAGAACGGGATCAAAAAACCAAGCATGGAGATGGATGGGATGGTGTAGAGGAAGTTAATGACGGCAAGCGTGGGCTTTGCGGTTCTTTGAAAGTGGCTTATGAGAATGCCGGTTATACCACCTACGATGATGGCAATAATAACTGCCGCAAAAGAAATCTTGATATGTTCAAGAAGCAGTCCACCAAAGAAATCCCAGCGAGAGGTAAGGAGTGCCCACATGTTTTGCAACATACTCATGCTAGTCTCCATGCCGAAGACCTGGTTTACCGAATGAAGTAAACCAGGCCGAAGTTTTTATCGTGATATGTCCTTACCCGGATGGAAGCTTTCTAAACACGTGCTACAGAAGGCAGACTCCTGATAACAAAAATAATGCAAAAGATGACTCCAAGGGTGAGGCCGATCATGCCGCCGGATGAAGCGTCGAAATAGTAGCTGCCGGTAATGCCCACAAGCACGCTCACGATGGCAATAAGCGGGGAGATCCAAAGCATGTGGCGCATGCGGTTCGTAAGGAGCCGTGCGCACGCTCCCGGAACGATTAAAAGCGAAACGGAGAGAATGACGCCTACTGCCTGCAGTGATATCACGATAGCCAAGGCAAGGGCAATCAGCAACAGCGAAGTCAACCACCGCACGGAAAGCCCGATTGCCTGTGCATGGGTAGGATCGAATGCCAAGAGCGTGAGGTCTCTGTTTTTAAGCACAAGAACAAGCGCAATGGGGAGGCCGATGAGAAGTACCTGCAGCATGTCGGGAACGGTGACGCCAAGCAAGTTGCCAAAGAGGATGTGCGAAAGGTTGATTTGGCTGGGCACCTTGGATATCAGGACGGTGCCGAGAGCAAAAAACGTTGTGAAGACGATGCCTATGGCTGTGTCTGGTTTGACAATCTGGCTCTTCTTGACCTGTCCGACCAGTATGACCGTAATAAGGGCAAAAACCAGAGCACCCACCAGGTACGGCAGCCCCAAAAGATGAGAAATGACTACGCCGGGAAGGATGGAGTGCGAAATGGCGTCTCCCATCAGCGACCATCCCATGTGCGTAATCCAGCAACTCAAAAGGCCGCATACGAGTGCGGTGGCAAGGCCCGTTACCAAAGCGCGCTGCATGAACGCGTATTTGAGGATTTCGATCTCAGGCATGAGGCACCTCCTCGATATGTCCGTGTTCGCTCAGTCCCAGGCTGGCGAGAAGTTCGGTGCTTCTCAAAACATCGGACGCAAGACCCTGGGCGGTTATCGTCTTGTTGATAACCAGACAATCCTGGAAATTCTCCCGGGCCGAATGGATGTCGTGGATGGAAACGAGCAGCGTGCGTCCCTCTTCTGCAAGAAGGCGGAGCTGCTGGGTGATAATTGCTTCGGATTTTGCATCGACTCCGGCAAACGGCTCGTCCAGCAGCAACAGCTCGGCTTTCTGGGCGATGCCGCGTGCTACAAAAACGCGCTTTCGTTGTCCGCCGGAAAGCTGTGAGAGCGGCCGGTCTATCAGCTCTAGAAGTCCTACTCGCCCCAGAGCCTGAGCTACGAGTGTGCGGTCTTCTTGCGAAGGAACGCGGAACCAGCCCTGATGACAGTAGCGTCCCTGCATAACCACATCCTCTACCAGCAGCGGAAACGAGGCGTCGATGGCTTCTGTTTGCGGTACGTATCCAATGAGTCCCTGGCGACGCGCTTCGCGGAAGGGCCGGCCGTTCCACGTGATGGATCCGCTGAAAGGAATGAGTTCCATCAGAGCCTTGAACAGCGTTGATTTGCCGGCACCGTTGACGCCCACAAGAGCGCAGAGCCTGCCGCTTTTGAGCGTGAAGGTGATGTCGTGGATGACGGGCGTTTTGTCTTGGCTTCCCTCATACCAGGCGGATACCTCTGAAACGTTAAGTGACATGTTAGTTCGCGCTCTTTCCCGTGAGTCCTTCGACGATGACATCCGCATCGTGTTTAAGAAGGTCGAGATACGTGGGTACCGGTCCTGTTGCTTCGGAAAGCGAATCCACATAGAGCATGTGAGCTTCGTCCGTCTTGAGAATGGCTCCTGTTTCGTCGGCAACTTGCTGCATGGCTTTGGGGCTGACGGTTGATTCGCAGAAGACGGCGCGTACCTGCTGTTTCTTGACCTCTTCAACTACCTTTGCAATCTGTTGAGGGGTACCTTCCTCGGACGCGTTGACCGGCCAAAGGTAGATCTCATTCAAACCGGTATCGCGACAAAGATACGAGAAAGCTCCTTCGCACGTTACCAGCGTGCGTTGGTTTTGAGGCAGGGAAGAGAGCTCTTCCGTGAGATCCGAGGAGATCTTTTGAAGCTTATCCTTGTACTTCTCGCCGTTTTTTGCAAAGTCATCCGCATGGTCGGGAACCAAAGCGCTCAAGCCCTTTACAATGTTGTCGACGTAGATTTGGCCATTTGCAGGAGACATCCATGCGTGTGGATTGGCTTCTCCCGCATACTCTCCTTCAGAGATGTTCATGGGAGTGATCCCTTGGCTCAGGTCTACGCGCTCGGCTGCCGAGTCGGCGACAAAACGCTCGAACCAGCGCTCAAGTCCAAGACCGTTGTTGAGGATCAGGTTGGCTTTCTGGGCAAGCTTAAGGTCTTCGGGCGTTGGTTCGTAATCGTGAATCTCCGCTCCTGCCTTTGTAATGGATTGCACGTCGCAAAAGTCGCCCGCAATATTTGCGGCCATATCCTGGATGACCGTAAACGTGGTAAGTACGAGCGGCTTTTTTGCTTCTTTTGATTCAGGAGTGGGAGAGGTATTGTTTGTGCAGCCTGCAAGAGACGCGGCGGCTAAGGTGCCGAGAAGAGCTATGGCTTGTCGGCGTGTAAAAGATGATGCTGAGAAACGGTACATGTAAACCTCTTTTCCGATGTGTTGTTTGTCAACGTCATTCTAGTCCATAGAGTTAGCCTTGTCTAACTATTTTTGCTTCAATTAAAACTGCCTGAACGAGCACCGTATTGGTTGAACTTTGTAGCGCTGCCGGAAATACCGGGGCTGCCAGGGCTGTCGGGACTTTGTAGAGCTGCCAAAAATGCGCCAAGTATGGCTTGGACTGCCAAACTTGCTGCAAGTTTGGCATATTTGAACCATACTTGCCGCAAGTATGGTAAATCGTGCCCAACTTGCGCCAAGTTTGGCAGCGCTATTATGACGACCCAACTTGGCGCCATTTTAGCAGCGCCATCCGGGACATCAACCAAATTGCCCTCTGGAGTGGGTCGCTGCCGTTGAGGTGTATTGGTATATGCTTGGGTATCAACATGTGTGGAGGCAAGGAGGCAGCATGAGCGATATGGCCAAAAGATACGACAAGTACGATACAACTGAAAAACAGGCTGCGGACGGTGCCATACAACAGCTCAAACGATGGATTGATAAGGCGTCTCATCTTGTCTTTTTTGGAGGAGCCGGTGTTTCTACGGAAAGTGGTATTCCTGACTTCAGAGGAAAGAACGGACTGTATCGCCAAGGTGGCATCAAAGTTGGCGCCATGACCATCGGCTGTAGTGCTTCAGACGGAAAAGCTTCTTCTGACTCTGGCACTGATGCACTTGCTGGTCTGGAAGCCGAATCCTTGGGACATGCGGGAGAAGAGTCTGACTTTACCCTTGAGGAAATCTTTTCGCGTGACGTGTTTGACGATACTCCCGAGGCGTATTACACCTATTTCAGAAATTCTCACCACCTTGGTGAGGCAAAGCCCAACATTACCCACCGTAAGCTGGCCGAGTGGGAACGTACAGGCAAGCTTTCGGCAGTGATAACGCAAAATATTGACGGGCTCCATCAGGCTGCTGGCTCCAAGAAGGTGTTTGAGCTGCATGGTAATGAGACTCGGTTCTACTGCTCCGATTGCGGACATGCGTATACGTTAGATGAGGTGGAAGCCTCCCCGGCGCTGGTACCGCTGTGCTCATGTGGAGGGGTTATCAGGCCGGACATTGTGTTTTACGGCGAGGGGCTCAATATGAATGTCTTTTACAATGCGCTTGAAGCTATTGTCGCTGCTGACGTGTTGATTGTTGCGGGAAGCTCACTTGTGGTGTATCCGGCGGCTGGTCTTCTCGATTATTACACGGGGGAGCGGATGGTTATTATTAACGACACAACAACGCCGTATGACAGAAGAGCTAACCTGGTCATTCGCCGCAAGATCGGAGAGGTTTTTTCGCAACTGTAATCGCAACTGTGATTGCCCTGCGACCACAACTGTAATTGCACCTACGGCCACAACTGTAATTGCCCCTGCGACCATAACTGTGATTGTCCCTGCAACCACAGCTGTGATCGAAACTGTGATCGAAACTATGAGCAACTATGATGGTGTACGGAGACGCAAATGGGGACGTGGATTTTAACCAAGAAATACAAACCAATTTAAAGAAAATGAGCGTTTGCGCTTTTCTGCATATCCATTTTCGGCTAGTATAGACACCGTTGTTTAAGCGGTTCTTTAGGCTTCTAATCACTTCTTAACGTAAGTTAAAAAATGACTGAAAGGCGCGGAGCCGCGTAGGTTCTGTGGCCGATATCAGCCACAGCTAAACGTTGAGGAGTGGGACGTATGGCATTTGATTTTACCGGAAAAATTGCGCTGGTTACCGGAGGCTCTGCGGGCATTGGCGCAGAGATTTCCAAGGGCATCGTTGCGGGCGGCGGCCATGTGGTGGTTTGTGCTCGTAATGAAGAGGCAGGTAAGAAGTTTGTCGAGGAGCTTGGAGAAGGAAACTACTTCTATAAAATGGACATCTCCGATGCCGAGGGTGTTAAGGCTACTATCGCAAAGATTCTTGAAGAGGTTGGCGACGTCTCCGTTCTTATCAACAATGCGGGACGAATCAGCTCTGTTCAGTTTGACCAGGTAGACGATGCAGAGTGGAACAACACCATCAACACCAACCTTACCGGCACCTATAACGTGACGCATGCTCTTTGGCAGCATTTTAAGGATCGCGGCGGTGCACGTATCGTGAACGTCTCTTCCGTCGCAGGCAAGATTGGCGGCGGCCTGCTGGGAACCGTTGCCTACGCTTCCTCCAAAGCGGGAGTAAACGGCTTCACTAAGGCTATTGCCAAAGAAGGCGGCAAGTTTGGTATTTCCTGCAATGCCGTTTGCCCTTCTTTCACCATTACCGATATGACAGACGCACTTTCCAATGATCCCGAGAAGTACAAGAAAGTCGTTGGCATCATTCCTCTGGGACGTCCTGCTCAGGCATCCGAGCCGGCACAGATGGTGCTTTTCTTTGCATCTGACCTTGCCAGTTTTGTCAACGGAGAAGTTGGCGACTGCGACGGCGGAATCGTGATGGACTAGGTGAGACTTGTGGCAACTGCAAAATCAACAACAAAAGAACCGATTTCCATTCAGCATCCCTTTAAGGCACTTGGGAGACTTCCAGGTGCAAATATCCTTGTTCCCTTGCTGCTGGGCTGCTTTATCAACACGTTTTTTCCGAATGTGCTACCCACGCTAGGAAGTTTTACCAAGGCCATGAGCGTTTCTGGAACAGGAGCTTTGGTGGGTGCCTTTATGCTTTGCGTTGGTACGACCATTTCTTTCAAGAGTGCCCCGAAAGCAGCCCTTCGCGGAGCTATTATCATCATTTCAAAGGTGATCTTCTGCGTTGCCCTTGCAATGGCTGTTTTGTTCCTTTTGGGCGACAATCTCTTTGGTTTGTCGGCCATGGTTATTCTCGCCGCATGCTCAGGCGCAAACAATGCGATGTATTCGGGACTGATGGCTGACTATGGCAATGAGTACGAGCAGGGAGCGGTTGCAATTACCACGCTCATCGTTGGTCCTCCCGTTACCATGATTGCCCTTGGCGCTGCCGGCCAGGCCCCTATCGGCTGGTCGCTTTTGGGTGCCGTGCTCCCAATCATCGTCGGTATCATTTTCGGTAATTGCTTCCCAAGTCTGAAGAAAATGTTTTCTTCCGCGCTTCCGGGAATCATTGTGATGACGTTTTTTGCCATGGGGACCACGATGAAATTTGACCAGCTTCTTGCGGCCGGTCCTTCCGGAATTCTGTTGGGCATCATTTGCTCTTGTCTCGGTGGATGCATGAACTTCTTTGTTGATCGTGCAACCGGAGGAACGGGTGTTGCCGGCGTTGGCATTTCTAGCTGCGCGGGTGCAAATGCTCTAACCCCCGCTGCAATGGCCGAAGCTAATCCGGCCGTGTATGGTGGTGCTGTTCTTGCGGCAGCGACGGCTCAGGTAGCCGCGGCTGTTATCGTAACCGCGATTTTGACGCCGCTCATAACGGCATACGTGTTTAATCACTTTGCCGCGAAAAGCGAGGAAAAGGTGGCGTAGCGGCTGCTGAAACGCAGCGTAGCGGCTGCCAAATGCAGTGTAGAAGCCGTTGCTGATACACGAGACGTGCAGATTGCTGTTGGGTGACAGCCCTTCCTGTCCACGTCAAAATGTATCAAAAAGGACGAACGGTAGGTATTTGAGTGCAGAGCGTCAATCGCGATGCACTGGCCTACCGTTTGTTTTTTAACAAGCGCTTTCTGCGAGACGGACGTCCTTGTCGCGCTCGGATGCCGGCTCGGATGTTGTGCTCGGACGATAAGGGAAACGCTCGCCCACACTACCAGATTGAGACGTCCTTGTCGCGCGGGGGCGATAAGCTTGTTACAATAGGCCTGTTACATATATCGTCAGGAGGTAGAGATGCCGTCGTCAAACCTTCCGGAGCGAGATCTCAGTGATTTAGAGATTGAGCTCGCAGCCAATTCGATGCGTCGCAATATTATTACGATGCTCGAAAAGAGTAAGTCGGGACATCCCGGCGGATCACTCAGCTCAGCGGACATTGTGGCTACGTTATTTTTTTCAGGTGCTATGAAATACAATCACAACAATCCCGAAGATCACACGCAAGATCGGTTCTTTCTCTCCAAAGGACACGTTGCGCCCGTGGTTTATGCGGCATATTACCTGCTTGGATGGCTGCATGACGACGATATGATGACATTGCGCCAGCTGGGCAGTCGCTTGCAAGGTCATCCCGACAATCATGCTTGTCCCGGCTTTGAGGTGTGTTCAGGTTCGCTCGGCCAGGGGCTTTCGGTGGCTGCGGGCTGTGCCCTAGGGCTTAAGCTTACCTCCCTTGAAACCGGTGAGCGATCTCCCAAGGTGTTTGTATTGCTCGGTGACGGTGAGTTACAAGAGGGCTCCAACTGGGAAGCGCTCATGTTTGCCGCCCATCACAAGCTTGACAATCTTATCGCCATTGTTGACTTCAATAACCTGCAGATAGATGGCCATGTAACCGATGTCTGTTCGTTGGGTGATCTTGGCGAGAAGTTCCGTGCATTCGGGTGGAATGTAATTCGCATCAATGGACACGATGTCCTGGAGGTTCGCAAGGCACTTCTCGCCGCGCGAGACGGCAAGGAGGCAGGTAACACTGCTCCAACTGCAATTATTTGCGCAACCGTTAAAGGCAAGGGCGTCTCGTTTATGGAAGACAAGGTCAACTGGCATGGAGTTGCTCCGAGTGAGGCACAGGCCGAGCAGGCGCGAGAAGAACTTGACGCAGCGCGAGAGTTGCTGTTGATTCAGGCCGAAAGCACAAAGGAGGCTGCAGATGTCTAGAGCAACCCGTGAGGCGTATGGCGAGACTTTGGTCGAGTTGGTTCGCGAGGGTCACGATATCATGGCCGTTGACGCCGATCTTGCCGGATCTACAAAACTTGCCGATTTTCAGAAGGCGTTTCCGAAGCGTTTTGTTGACGCGGGCATTGCGGAACAGGATATGGTCGGTGTTGCAGCCGGTCTTTCTCTGACGGGACGTACGGTATTTACCGGCTCGTTCGCAGTCTTTGCCACCGGACGCGCCTATGATCAGATTCGCAATACCGTGTGTGATTCCGGTCTTAATGTCAAGATTTGCCCTACTCATGCGGGAATTACGGTTGGCGAGGACGGCGCAACCCATCAATCACTGGAAGACGTTGGCATGATGCGAGCCCTTCCACAGATGCGCGTGTTGGTACCTGCGGATTATTGGGCCGCAAAGGCAGCGTTGCGTCTTGCGGCGGAAGCCGACGGTCCATTTTACGTACGTTTGGGTCGCCATAAAGTGGACGAAATATACGACGAGACGTTCAAAGGTGGCATACCGTATGCAGGGGTCTTGCGTGAGGGAACGGACGTTACTCTGGCTGCCTGTGGTGTTGAAGTGGCACAATCGCTGAAAGCAGCAGAGATTCTAGCTCAGGAAGGCATTTCTGCTGAGGTTATTGACGTCTTTTCCATTAAGCCTTTAGACGAAGGGGTTATTCTCGCATCAGCCGCTAAAACAAGGCGTGTTGTTACGGTAGAAGAACACAATATAGCAGGTGGTCTTGGTGCGGCAGTGGCAGAGCTTCTGTCAGAAAAACTTCCAACGCCCATGCGCTTTGCAGGCATGCGTACCTTTGGCACATCAGCGCCGGGGGATGTATTGCTTTCGCATTTCCACCTTGATGCGGAAGGCATTGCGGCGCGCGTCAGGGAGTTTGTACTCGCGTAGTCTTTGTCATATTTTGATGACAAATACAATTAAAGGCGGGATGAAATTTGAAAGGGAATTCTTTAGGAGAGACCATCTATTCTCTTCGTCATAGTAAGGGATTGACGCAGGAGCAGCTTGCAGAGGGTATCTGTTCCCCGGTTTCTCTTTCAAGAATTGAAAATGGACGCCAGATGCCTTCCAAGGTAATTCTCGACGCATTGTTGAGCAGACTTGGGGCGAGTACCTATCAGCTTTGTGATGTTTTTTATCAAAGTGATTGCCAGCGTAGCTTTAATGAGATTACAAGACGAGCAAGTCTGCTTATAGAAGCAGGTAAAATCCAACAAGGCCTATCCTTGCTGGAGAGCTTGGGTGAAAATGATGCATCTCATGCATTGGAGCAGCAGTCAGTTTTACTTATACAGGCGGCTGCTCAACTTAAGCAGAACAAAGATCCCGAAGATTCATATGTTAAATTACATGAGGCTTTGGAGCTTACAAAGCCTCATATTGACCTATCCGATTTCCGACATGAACTTTTATCTCCTATTGAAGCTGAAATAATCGGTTTGATGGTTGTAGCGCTTCAACAAAAGGAAGCCTGTATTGAGGCTATTCAAGTGGGAGAAGAACTTGCAAGAAACCTTTCTGATCAACAATCGAGCAGCAATGACTTTATGGTTGTCCGTATCAACCTTGAGGTTAATATATCTTCCTGCTTAGACCTTGAGGGAAGGTTTGAAGAAGCTGCTCAGCATGCGTATCTGGCAAGAGATTTGAGTATTGAAAGTCATGAACAGATACTTTTACCGGTGATTTTTTATTTGATTGGTCGATCTGAATTTCGGAGTGGAAATATTGAGAAGGCACGCTCAATAATGCAGACGATTATTCCGTATATGGAACTTATCGGCCAACATGATAATGCGGAAATGGTACGTTCTTTCGAGAAAGAGTATATTCAGAATGGCGGAAACTCTTGAAAAATAAGAATTTCCGCCGCTTTTCTATGTCTGTTTGTCGCTTATTTGTCGCTTAAATCTACAAGCAGATATTAAACGATAGTAAACGATAAGCAACAAAGTTCCAACGTTCCTATATGTATTATTTCGCGGTAAGCTGCTTGAAAAGGTCGGAACCTAACATCTGTAATGACGTGCGGGCAACTTCAAGCATAACCATTATCATATCTTTATCGTTCCAGTGCCCGCCCTCGCCTTTGGTATAAATTGAAGCAGCTCGTAACATAATCGTTGCGCCATTGCATTTTACGAATCTGTTTTTACAAAGGTTGGTATTGATAGGCATACCAAAATTTGCGGCGGTCAGACGGTCAAGTCTGTTCAATGTACCATCATTATAAACTAATGTTACCTTTCTGCCGTCGGGTCTTGTAACGGTGACATTCTGTGTTAGGAAATTGGAACCTTCCAAAAACAGAATATAGGGGAAATAACGTTCTGCCAACATGAAATTGGCAATCTCATTTACATTTTTATACGCTCTTTCGATTGCGTTCCCTGCTGCCATAAGGTCTTGATTATTGTTCTTTCCAACAAGTTTCCCGGCTCTGATATTTTCAATATCTTTCCCTTGATGTTTGGCCTCTGATACCAAAACAACACGCCAATTACCGCTGTCGTCCTGCACTTCAATAAGCCCGCCGTCGGGTCTTATGCTTGCGCTTTCAACAAAAAGCGTTTGTCCAAGATATTCATCAACCCGTTGCAACGCTTCATTGATTTCTTTCTTTGATAAGTCCTTTCTGTAACGGAATGTCAACATTGGAAATTCATATTCAAGCTGCTTGATTACAAAGAGGGAAGTATTGCCGACTTCTTTATCATGGATTTGTGCGTCCTTATGAAAAATGGTTATAGGGCCTTGTCCTTCTTTTTGCTGTGCTGTAAGTCTGTTTGACTGTCCCTTTTTCATTGTTCAGTCCCACCTCCCCCTTGTTCATCGTCAAAAAAATCAGTTACATTTTCAACTTTCTTGTATCCTGTACTCTGTCCTAAATTCTTCATTAGTTCAAGATGTTTATTGAAATATTCTATTGAAGTCGGGTCACTGTCGCACATCAAACAATGCCGTCCCTCTGTAATACATACTCTGCCGACGGTTCCGCTGCCCGCAAAAAAGTCAAGAACAATAGAACCAGGGTATGAAAGCGATTTGATAAAACGGTCGATTATTTCAACGGGCTTTTGGGTCTGATGTCCGACGCGTTCTTTGCTATTACCGTTCAATCTGCCGATTTGCCAAACATTAGTTGGGTTTTTCCCTTTCATTGTGTTTTCGGGATTAAGGCGTTTGTCCTTTAAGGCAAGTTTCAAATCTGCTTCTGAATACGGCTCTCTAACAGAATCTAAGTCAAAGTAATAGTCATTGGTCTTTGCTAACCAAATAACTTCTTCATGTCTATTTGCAAAATATCTATGCGCCGACATTCCGTTTTTATAGTACCAAATAATAGTATTTATCAGCTTGAATTTCGTATTATGTCGGGCATACTGAATAATATCAATTAAATCACCGGATTTAACGTCACGGAACTGAATGCCGCCAAAAATAACCATGCTGCCGTTTTTTGATAATACGCGGTATGCTTCATCAATCCATGTTGCAGCCCATTCAATATAGTTTTCGTAAATATCCCACCCTGTAAGTTCAAGATTATACGGCGGGTCAATACATATTAGTTGTACAGACTCATCAGGCAGACTTTTCAAAAAGTCGCAACAATCCATAATGCTATGAAGTATTTTTATTTCGTCGGGCTTTTCAAAGTCTGCCGCGCTTTTTTGCTTCCAGTTATTATCCTTGCGCATTTTGTTCAATGACATTAAGGCATGATTGCTGTGTGACTTGTTATGTATAGCCATATAATATTTACTTCTTTCATTTTTCTGTATCGGTGCCAATTTCAACTATATCATCAAGGCCGCATTGTAGGGCAATTCGTTTTCGTTCCACTTCATGCCGTCATAGATAAGCCATTTCGTTGCGGCGCTGTATTTCAGTTTATCGCCATACTGCGCCATGAAAACCCGTGCTTGCCCTACGTCGGTATAGTCGGACGGTTCCACGGTCTGCGTGAACTCCTGCACCATAAATTCCGCCGGGGTCAGATAGGCCGGGTTCGTTGCAATAGTCTTTTTGTAATGATTGCAGGCGTCACGCCATATCTTTTCTATTTCGCTGTCCGGCTTTGGTTCCTCGCATTGGGCGACGCGCTACATATATGCTTCATGCGCCTGTTCAGAAATGCCGTATTTCGTCAGGACTGTTGATGCAAAATTAACAAGCGTTCCGTGGCGCTGTCCGGTCGGTATGGTTTCCCCGTATTTCGTCCATTTGGATTTATCGCCCGTCTGCGCGGCCTGTGCTTCTTTCTCTGCCTGTTCCGGGTTTTCCGGTATCTGCATAGCGTCCGCAAGGACTAACAGATTGGCTTTCTTGCATACCGCTTCAAAATCGGTATATTCATCAAGCAAACCTTTATCGGTTCCGAAAAAGAGAATCTAAGTACTCAAAATTAAATCTAGGCTCTTAAAGGCCAAACCTAAGCGATCAAAGACAGCGAGCAAGGCAGTCTACAGTTCTCATTATCAAAAGTCAAAATCTTTACGTATCATTCTCATTATTTTGATACTTTGCATGGATACTTAACATTTGAGGTAATACAAGAATTGTCATGAGATGTTATGGATAGCCTTCTCTTCTTTCGAGATGATGTACTCATCAAAGAGAGAGGAGAGAGATACATGAGCGTAAAGTATCTTTTAAAGAATGCCGGTAAACGAAACGTGACCATTTTTGTACTAGTACAAATTATGAGTTCTTGCGTCGTTGCTGGTGCGGCTCTTTTACTGAGCGCACTTCTCAATACGGTTTCTGAAGTCATTATTTCAGAAGATATTGCTCTGTTACTTAAATTTATAGGTTTGTGCTGTATATATGCTATAGCAACTGGCATCCTTCTTATGCTACAGGGATATGTGCGTGCCCGCTTGGTTCGAGACACCGTAATTAAGATGAGAAATGCTGCCGTAAAGGCTAATTTACGCAGAAAGGATACTGTAAATATGAATGAGAACAGTGCTGAGTTTCTTTCTCTTTTAAGTCAGAATATGGATACCATTGAAAAAGATTGGCTTGGCGGATTGCTTGATGCATTTGCTTCGTGCTGCGAAATTACTATTGCGAGTCTCTTACTTTTGTATATAAATCCAATAGTGGCAGTAATTTCGATACTTGTGATGGCAATTCCAACAATCATTCCCGGAGTATTTACAAAACAACTTACACATTGCCAAGAGGAGATCGTAAAAAATACGGTTGCATACAACGGACAGATTCGCGACATATCACTTGGAATTGATGTTATCAGGTCATTTCATAAAGAAAGTAACTTTACAAACCGACACTTGATGGTTGCGCAGCAGTTAGAAGGTAAGAAGGCACATTTATCTGAAGTTACGGCTCTTATATCTGGGCTTGTTACAGCAATCTCGATTTCATTTCAATTCATTATTATGGGCATAACGGGTATTTTTGCGGTGCAAGGATTTGTTTCTCTTGGCAGCGTTGTGGCTGTGACCCAGCTGTCCGGTCAGGTAATTACGCCCGCTTCAACATTTGCTTCATTGCTTGGCAAAGTTAAAGCGGCCTATCCGGTTTTGAAGGCGGTTATATGTGATGATGAAGAAACTTCGTTTGGCAATGAGGTACGGCACTATGATGTAGAACGTGAAATTGAGCTAAGAAATGTTACTTATAGGTATCCTGATTCAATCTCCGGAGTGTCTAAGATATCTGCGTGCTTTGAGGCTGGAAGGAAGTATGCGATTATCGGAAAAAGCGGGAGTGGAAAGAGCACGCTTTTAAAACTGATCTCAGGTCAGGTAAAACCTCAGGGCGGAGACATTCTGATTGACGGTTCAAAAAATATTTCATGTGATCCGGCAATGATTCATCAAAATGTGTATTTGTTTGACGATACGCTAAAAAACAACATTACGCTGGGAAGTTCGTACTCGAATGAGCAAATCGGTGAAGTTATTAAAAAGTCTGGTCTGTCAGAGGTAGTTGCGGCTCTTCCAAAAGGACTTGACACTTCAGTGGAAGAGAACGGAAAGCGCTTCTCCGGAGGTGAAAGACAGAGGATTGCTATTGCGCGAGCCTTACTGTATGGCAAAAAGTTACTGCTTGTTGATGAGGCGACGTCTGCACTAGACACACGCATGGCTTCTGAGGTCGAGAATAACCTGCTTAGCCTAAGTGGAGTTACCATGATTGAGGTAACTCATCATCTAAACGCTGCACAACAATCAAAGTATGATGCCGTATTTGAAATGACTCCAAGCGGACTTTTTGAGATAAAACAATAGTAGAAGCTCAATGGATTTGTGACAGTTGGCCACGAGTTTGGTCATGCCTTGTCAGAGACATTAACGGTGAAGAATATGCAAAACCCCGGCTACCAAAAGTAACCGGGGTTTATGTTTTAGCAATGCGAATCGGGAAATCTAAAGCGACAACCGCCGACTAGCCGAGGTGTTTGGTAATGGAAGCTGCTGCGGTTTTGCCGGCGCCCATGGCCAAAATAACCGTTGCAGCACCAGTAACAATGTCGCCACCAGCCCAGATACGCGGATCAGATGTACGGCCCTCATCATCGGCCTCAATGTAGCCCCATTTATTGAGCTTGATGTCGCCAATCATCTTGGCGAAGGGGTTGGCATTGGTGCCGATAGCAGAGATGGCAACGTCGCAAGGAATCTCCTCAATAGCGCCTTCAATAGGTACGGGGCGACGGCGGCCGGAGTCATCGGGCTCGCCGAGTTCCATCTTCTGGACACGAACGGCGCATACCGTGCCGTCTTCTCCGGCAATGAACTCAAGCGGGGAGACAAGCGGCATAACCTCAACGCCTTCTGCCTTTGCGTGGTGCAACTCAGCGCGACGTGCAGGCATTTCTTCCTCGGTACGACGATATGCGATGATGGCACGCTCGGCACCAAGACGCTTTGCCGTACGGACGGCGTCCATGGCAACGTTGCCGCCACCAAAGACGATAACGTTCTTGCCGTGCTTGGTAGGGGTGTCATACTCAGGGAAGTTATTAGCCTTCATGAGGTTAACGCGGGTGAGATACTCGTTTGCGAAAAAGACGTTGGGGAGGTTCTCACCTGGGATGTTCAGAAGTTTTGGCAGACCTGCGCCGGTTGCGATGTAGATGGCATCGAAGCCCTTCTCGAAAAGTTCGTCGGCATCAGTAATGCGACCTACAACCGAGTTGTACTCAAACTTCACGCCAAGGTCTTTAAGTCCATCGATCTCGCGCTTAACAACAGCCTTTGGAAGACGGAATTCTGGAATGCCATATACCAATACGCCGCCACCGGTGAAGAATGCTTCAAAGACCGTGACGTCAAAGCCGTTGCGTGCAAGTTCGCCGGCGCATGCAATGCCGGAAGGACCCGAGCCGACTACGGCGACCTTCTTGCCGTTTCTGGGGGCAACCTTGGTTTCGGAGGCAAGTTCAGGCTGGTCTCCGAGGAAGCGCTCCAGCTGGCCGATGGCAACGGGTTCTGAGCGTTTGCCCATGACGCAGACGCCTTCGCACTGGTTTTCCTGGGGGCATACACGACCGCAGACAGCGGGAAGCATCGATGCCTCATGGATGATGTCCAAACCACGGCCGAACTCTTCGGCGCGGATGGCCTCAATAAAGCGAGGGATATTAATGTTGACCGGGCAACCCTGCACGCAGAGTGGATTTTTGCAGTCAAGGCAGCGATTGGCCTCGGCGATTGCCATCTCTTTGGTGAAGCCCTTATCAACCGGGCGGAAGTCCTTTGCGCGGACATCGGCTGGCTCTTCGTTATCAGCGGTACGAGGAGCTTTTACATTAGGAATGTAGCGACCGTTTACCTGTGGCATGCGCACCTCGTTTCCTCATATGCCTTGAGCGATTGACCTTCTTCTGTGAGGTACGCTGCTTGGCGTGCGCGAAGGTCGTTCCAGTCAACTTTTGTGGCATCAAAGTCGGGGCCGTCAACGCAGGCAAACTTGGTTTCGCCGCCAACTTCGACACGGCAGCAACCGCACATGCCGGTTCCGTCAACCATGATGGGGTTCAGGGAGGCAATGATAGGTGTGCCGTACTTCTCGGCGGTGAGGGCGGAGAACTTCATCATAGGAACGGGGCCAACGCAAAAAACGTGGTCAACCTTTTTCTCCTGAAGCAAGCGCTCAAGCGGTGCAGTGACGACGCCCTTCTCGCCATACGAGCCGTCGTCGGTGGTGATGTGGATGTGTTCGTCATCAAGCACGCTGCGGAATTGCTCTTCAAGCAGCAGGAGATCCTTGGTGCGTGCGCCCATGATAGCGTGAACTTCATGACCGGTGGCTTTGAGCTGGCGTGCAACGGGGAAGGCAATAGCCAAGCCGACGCCGCCTCCGATAACCGCCCAGTTGCCCTCGCCCATTTCAGTGGGCTGGCCAAGAGGACCGGTAACGTCCTGGATGGCGTCGCCTGCCTCGTAGGTGGACAGCATTTCTGTGGTTTTACCAATTACCATAAAGATGAATTCGACCCAACCCTCTTCAGGATTCCAGTCAGCAAACGTGAACGGAACACGCTCGCCGGTCTCATTGGCGCGAACCATAAGGAATTGACCAGCATGTGCATGCTTGGCCATCTCAGGTGCTTCAATGCGGAACTTAAAAACCTTTTCAGAGAACTGCGTCTTTTCGAGGATCTTATACATTCAGCGGTACTCCTCTCCCGAACCGGATATCCTCGTGCAGTTGATCGAGGCTATGCTCGACCTGCTAATCATTTAAACGACCACCTGGGTGATGGCCGAAAAATGCGCAACCGTTATTGTATAACGTGCCGCACGTTAATGTGGCGAGAAAAGCTGTTTGTCCTGCAAAATTTCATGTTCTTGCTTGGTTTGCTTTATCCTGCTTTGCGGTATTTTGTTCAGATGAGCGAATGAGTCGCTCGATTTCATTGGCGGCGACCTCTGCCGTTATGCAAAAAGCTTCAAGTGAGGTACCTTTGAGCTCTCTCAGCACGTAATCCGCAACGGCCATACGACCGGGCGGTCGGCCAATACCGCATTGCAGACGCATGAAATCACGGGTCCCTAATTTGTCAGCGATGGAACGTAGCCCGTTGTGGGCATTGAGTCCGCCACCTGATCGAACGCGAATGAGATCCTCTTCAAGATCGACTTCATCGTGAACAACCAGTATTTGGGCGGGAAGTATGCCGTGAGCGCGGGCAAGTTTTGAGAGGGGGCCTCCACTTGTGTTCATGAAGTCTTGTGGTTTGGCGAGAAGCACCTCTCGTTTTTGACCGTTGGAACGTCTGTTGGAATCTTGGTTGCTGGTGTTTTGGCTGCCTGTGTTTTGACCGTCGGGACTTTGAGCGCTCGTACCGGTAAAACCGCTCGAGCCGGTAACGGTAATCAAGGCTGTCTGACAACCCGCTTCGCTTTTCCAATAGCGGACGTCATAACGACGTGCAAGCGCATCGATTACCGCAAAGCCGATGTTGTGTCTGGTGTGTGCGTACTTCTCGCCAGGATTACCAAGACCGCAGATAAGAGCAGGAGACTTAAGGAGTTCACGGGGCGTTTGAGGCGCGGAAGATCTTCTCGGTTCACGGTGTGTCTGCCTTTGTGCGCTCATCATTTCTCCCGGACGCTCTGAGTAGTTTTGTTTACGGAATGTAACATATTATTCAAATTTTTGCACTTTACCTTTGTGTCGGGGATTTTGTGTGTAATCTTGTGGTAAGAAAGGCGCATATCAAGGAGGCGGTATGGATATATCTGAGTTGGTCAAACTGCTGGGAATTATTGTGGTTATTGTCGGCTTTGCGCTGAAGCTCGACTCCATTCTCACGATTCTCATAGCAGCGGTAACAACGGCCGTGATTGCCGGTATGGATCCGATTGTATTTTTGCAGACGCTCGGTAAGAGCTTTGTCTCGACGAGAACCATGCTGATTTGCGTAGTGGTCTTTGTGCTTACGGGAACGCTTGAGCGAAACGGCCTTCGCAATGCGGCTCGCGAGCTGATGAGGCGTGTCAAGGGTGCAAGCGGCGGCATCATTATGGCAGCCTACGGTGTCTTCCGCGTCATTTTTGCTGCATTCAACGTTGGCTTTGGCGGCGTTGCCGGATTCATTAAGCCGGTCGTGATGCCGATGGCCGAGGCCGCGGACGACCCTGATGGCACGCTCATGACACCGAAACATCGCGATGACCTCAAGGGCATGGCATCCGGTATGGAAAATGTGGCATGGTTCTTTGGTCAGGTGCTTTTTGTGGGTTCATCAGGCATGCTGCTGGTGCAGAACACACTCAAGGAGCTGGGATATGCCGTTGAGCTTGCGCATCTTGCGGCTATAGAAGTTCCAGTGGCTCTTATCGCTGTGGCGTTTACCTCGGCATACTACATCTTCCTCGACCGTCGCTGCCAAAAGCGCGACCTCGCAGCCGCTGCAGAAAAAGCAGGAAACACGGCCGTTACCTCAGCTCTTGTCGCTGAAGATGCCGCTGACGATACTCATGCTGCCGTAGAAGGAGGCGAGGCATAATGGATGCCGTTATCGCGTTTTATACCTCTACCGATCCCAAGATTACACTCTCAACAAAATTGCTTGAAGTTGTGTTTGTGCTGATTGGCCTTGTCGCAATCCATGCAGGCATTTCAAACTTTCGCGACAAGACCAACGCAAAGCGCATTGGTACCGGGGTATTTTGGACCATGCTCGGCCTTCTTTTTATTGTGGGCAAGTGGATCCCTTCGGAGTGGACAGGCGTTGGCCTTATTGTTATGCTGCTTCCGGCAGTGTTCAAGCAGGTCGGACGCGGTGAAGATGTAATAAAGCCGACTGAGGAAGAAATGTCTCTGGCATATACGAGCGTCGGAAACAAGATTTTTCTCGCGTCGTTTAGTATCGGCGTTTTTGCGCTTCTGTTTGCCTTTTTCTTCCCAAAGATTTCAACTCTGGTTGGGTTAACCGTAGGTGTTTTTGTGGGCTGTGGAATCCTTTTGGCGATGCGCCCCGGCGTCAATACGCCTAAGCTTTTCTTGGACGACTCAAGGCGCATGCTGGATATTGTCGGACCTTTGGTTATGCTGCCGACGCTCCTCTCGATTCTTGGTGCCACTTTTACGGCAGCCGGTGTTGGGGAGGTCATTTCTCACCTTGTGGGAGCCGTCATTCCGGAGGGCAATCTGGTTGTCGGCATTATTGTCTACTGCGTTGGCATGGCGCTCTTTACCGCCATTATGGGCAACGCCTTTGCGGCAATTACCGTGCTGACGGTGGGTATTGGAGCTCCGTTTGTTCTCTCGCTGGGTGCCGACCCAACGGTCGTGGGAGCGCTTGCCTTGACTTGTGGATTCTGTGGAACTCTCATGACGCCCATGGCTGCCAACTTCAATATTGTTCCGGTGGCAATTCTCGAGATGGACGACGAATACGGAGTCATTAAAAAGCAGGTCATTCCTGCGGTTTTCATGCTCACCGTTCAGATTCTTATGATGATCGTTCTTGTGGCGTTTTAAGACAGACACAAAGGCGACAAGTACATCAGGTGCAACGAGCGCATGTGAGTGCAACGGGCCGACGTGGGTGCGACGGACATGACGTGGACGACAGGTGAGGCGGCGTGCAACGAGTGCGAGTGCGGCAGCCACGATTCACATGTATGAAATCCGTTGCGGTGGGTACTTAGAGTATTTAACTTCGTCTTAAGGAGGTCGTTGTGTCAACGATTCTGGTAACTGGTTTTCAACCTTTTGGTGGCGAGAAAATCAACCCGGCATGGGAAGCCGTCCGAGCGCTTCCGGATACCATTGCTGGTGCCAATGTAGTGAAACTTGAGATTCCTGTGGTTTTCGGCTCGGGTGCCGACGCGGTATCCGCAGCAATTGATCATATTGATCCCGATATCGTGCTTTGCGTTGGACAGGCAGGAGGTCGCGCAAAGATTACCCCGGAGTTTGTGGGCATCAATTATCGCGACGCTCGCATTCCCGACAACGACGGCAACCAACCACATGCCGAGAAGATCGTCGAGGACGGTCCCGATGCTTATTTTGCGACACTTCCCGTTCGTGCCATGACAGAGGCAATGAATGAAGCAGGTATTCCTGCTGCTGTGTCGTATACGGCAGGTACGTATGTATGCAACGATGTGATGTATTCCATGTTGCATGCGCTTGCCACCAAGCACCCCAATGCTCGCGGGGCTTTCCTGCACGTTCCTTTTGCAACCGAGCAGGCAACTAAGCAGCCTGCAAATACCGCAAGTCTCCCTATTGAGGTTATGACACGCGGCCTTGAGGTTGCCTTGGCAGCTGCGGTGGAGCATGAGGTCGATACCGTTGGCGAGTCTACGGGAACCACCCATTAAGCTCTGTTCCCTGCTGCCTTTACGGAAAAAGCGTCTGCCACGGAAGGGAAAGACGTCTGTATGGAAGGCTTCAGGCTTTCAAGGCCGAGAATCCACCACTAAACGCGATTACGACGAGGCAAATCCACCAGTAAACGAGGTTCTTCTCGCCACTTGCTTCAAACTTGCGGTTTACGGGTGACTGCAGTCGATAAGAACGATGTTTACTTGTGATTTTTCTTTGATTTGAGCGTTTACGGGTGAATCAAATCACCCGTAAACAGCACTTTTGACGGGGTTTTTAAAATCTGCGTGTTTAGTGGTGGTTTTAAGACAATAATCCCACTTCAAAGTTTCTTGAAGTGGGATTATTTCAGTGGAGAAGACCTTTGACAGCCCAGTACTCTTGTAGTCCAGCACCTAGTGCCCTAGCACCCTTGCAGTCCAGCAGGCGTCTGACGCTCTGGTACTCTTGCACTCCGGCAATCTTTATAGGTTCAAGTCGCCACCAAAGATGTCGGAAACGGGACGATCCGTGTAGACGGCATAAATGGCTTCTGCAAGCTCATTTGCAACGGTGATGGTCCTGATTTTTGAGCTCGGCTGGTTGGCTGCCGCACAAGGAATAGCGTCGGTTACTACGCACTCCTCGATAGGGGCTTCATTCAGGCGCTCAATGGCAGGACCCGAGAAGATACCGTGAGTTGCGCAGACATAGATGTCTCCCGCACCCATTTCTTTGAGCTTTAAGACGGAAGCGCAGAGAGTTCCTGCGGTATCAATCATGTCGTCGTTGACGATGCAGGTTTTACCGGTGATGTCGCCAATGATACCCATGACGGCCGACTCGTTGTGACGAGGACGGCTCTTGTGGGCGATGGCAAGACCGCAGTCAAGGTAATCGGAGAGCTTTTTGGCTGCCTTGGCGCGACCCATATCGGGGGAGACAACGACGGTGTTTTCCCAGTCAAACGGCTTTTTCTTGAAGTAATCGCCCAGGAGATACAGCGCGGTGAGGTGTGAAACAGGAACGTCAAAGAAGCCTTGAATCTGACCCTGATGCAGATCAAGCGTGATAACGCGATCAACGCCGGCTTCTTCAAGCAGATTTGCCATGAGTCGTGCGGTAATAGGCTCACGAGCGGCGGCTTTGCGATCTTGACGCGCATAGGCATAATGGGGGATAACGGCCGTGAAGTTCTTTGCGGAAGCTCGCTTGGCGGCATCGGCAACAATCAAGGTCTCCATAACTAGGTCGTTGACGTTTTTGCCTGCAAGCGTTTGGATGAAGAAGACCTCATCGCCACGGACGGACTCGTCAAAGCGGGCATAGATTTCACCGTTGGCAAATTTTTCCAGCAACAAACCGGAGAGCTCAAGATGAAGGATTTCAGCAACTTTGCGGGCAAGTTCTGGGTTTCCTGTACCACAATACAGTTTAATGTTCTTCTCGACATTAAGCGGTTCACACAGTTGCTCGAACATTTAATCCTCTTTCTCCTCGAGCTTTGCGCGCCTCGTGGCGGCATATCCTTCAACAATACGCTGTTCTGTGCGCTCAAGTGCAAGAGCGTCTGCGGGAACATCCTGAGTGATGCAGGAACTTGCGCCTACCAGTGCGCCGTCTCCAATGGTAACGGGAGCCACCATCATGGTATCGGATCCAATGAACACGTGGTTGCCGATGGTGGTATGGAATTTGTGATAGCCGTCATAATTGCAGGTAATAGAGCCGGCGCCCACGTTAACGCCTTCACCCATGGTTGTGTCGCCGATGTAGGAAAGGTGAGGAACCTTAGAGCCCGTGCCGATGGTGGAGTTTTTGATCTCCACATGGGTTCCCGCTTTTGCGTGTGGCATGAGGTGTGCTCCCGGGCGCAGATACGCACGAGGACCGCAGGTTGCGCCATCTTCAATAATCGCGGAAAGCGCAACTGTTTCATCAACAATGCAACCGTTTCCGACGCTCGTGTCGGTGAGGCGCGTATTCGGCCCGATAACGCAGTCGGACCCGACATGCGTTGACCCAAAGAGCATGGTCATCGGAAGAATTTCCGTATCCTGATCCACGGTAACGTCTGCGCCAATCCAGACCGTAGACGGATCGAGCATCGTGACACCTTCTGCCATCAGGCGCTCGTTGATCCGTTCCTGCATAACGCGGGTGGCGACGGCAAGCTGCGTGCGGGAATTGATGCCCAAAGCTTCGCGGTAATCATCAACGTGCACGGCAGACACCGGCTCACCTTGGCTGACGTATATGCCAACCATATCGGTGAGGTAGTATTCGCCCTGTACGTTGTCATGGGCGAGAAGATCGATGTTTTTTGTAAGGCGACTGCCGCAGAAACAATAAACGCCGACGTTGCATTCCGTCTCGTGTATACGCTGTTCCGGCGTGGCATCTTTGTGCTCGACAATGCCGCTTACACGACCGTCTGAAAAAACAACGCGACCGTACCCTGTGGGATCCGGTGGCGTCATGGTAAGGAGCGTGCAAGCGTTGTGATGCGCGCGGGTTTCATCAAGAAGAGCCGTAATCGTTTCCGGGCGCAGGAGGGGAGCGTCGCCATTAATGACAACGACAGGTCCACTGAAGCCGCCAACGGCATCGCGAACCACCCGAACCGCATGACCGGTACCCAGGCGCTCGCGCTGCTCGACATACTCAATTGCGTCAAAATCGGCAAGCGCATCTTTAATCTCATCGGCATGATTTCCCACAACAACAATCGTGCGCTCAGCGCCTGCGGCTTGAGCGGCACGGACAGTCCACCAAACGATGGGCTTATCGAGTAGGTTGTGTACTACCTTAGGGTGACGGGACTTCATGCGCGTTCCCTCGCCTGCAGCGAGGACAATCGCAGTAAGTGGCATGTGAAAAGCCTCCAAGCATACGGTATGCGTTGACGCGGGAGTATTGCGTCCGTGTCCCTTACGCAGTCATCATATCAAACGAGAATGGCTGGGATAGTAGGACTCGAACCCACATTCCAGGCACCAAAAACCCGTGTCCTAACCGTTGGACGATATCCCAATGTACTCGCTACGTTGGATGTCAGCGTCCTCGTCAAAAAATGACTGCCTTAAGAGTGTATCAGCTATGGGCGGCAAATGCGCCACAAATTGCATCTAATACAAGAACTGCAAAAGTTTGTGCGTCTGCGAGGGTAAATGAACCGTTCGCCGATGTTTTTTCGGGAAGCGAAACGCGCACAATCCGAGGGGATCCCTCTGCCGATTGAAACGCGGTGCGAAGGCGTATGGGGAGCGTTTCATTTTCATCCATGCTTACGCTGCCGATAACAACCTTGCCTCGTGCCGGTTTGACGGGAGCAGGTTGTGAGGTAATGGCGAGAATCGCATCCGCGTGTGTGGGCGTTTTGATGGAGTCTACCAGCTCAATGCCTGACGCTTCAGAGGTTGCCGTCGCAAGGTTTACAACGCGTCCCGCAACGTTTCTGGCAATGGGATCTTCTCCCGTGATAGCAAGCTTGATGGTTTCCAGTACGTTTGCGGCTCGTGCGAAACCCATACCACCTTGGGGATGCGGGCCTTTTGCCTGCTTGCCTGACCAGACATGACGCAGGCGCTCGATGGCGTCCAAGGTGTCTTGAAAGGCCATGCCATCGGCAAGTTCGCCGACGCTTTCTTGAAAGAGCTTTACGGCTGCTTCCGTGTGGACACCGTACTGGCCATCCGGTTTGCCGCAGGAAAATCCCAGGATGTTCAGGCGTTCTTGAAGCTGACGCACGTCATTGCCGTGAAAGTTTGGCAGCCGCAGATACAGCGTGCGATCTCCAAGTTGATAGCTTTCATCGACAAGCAGCATCCATGTGGCGGTGTCAACGTCTTCACCAAGCGAAAGATCATGGTCAAGACGGAACCGAGCAACGGCTTTGGCGGTGGAAGGACCATAGGTGTTCTTCTCGCGTTCAGAGTCGTCGATGACGTAGTCGAGCCGTACCAATCGCTCCTGAATATCTTCAACGGCAGCGCCGGTGCTACCGGGTGTAATAGGATCCATGGTGTTTAGTTACCTCTCCCGATTCACAAAAAAGTCGGCCATTGAAAGCAAGGTGTCACGTGCTTCAGCGTCAAACGGAGCTTCTTCCAAATATCCTTTTGCCTCGGCTATCAGCGTCTGGGCGTAGGCACGGACATCGTCGACTGCTCCGGTAGACACAATGAGTTCAACGGCCTCCTCTAACAGTATAGGGTCATTTGTCTTTGACGACAAAAGAGAGATGAGTTTTTTATACGAAGCCTTGGCAGCTGCAGCGCCTGGCGTGCTGCTCTTTGCGTTGCTCTCTGCGTTGGCGAGAAGCACCTCAATCGCTTTGACCACCAAAAGAGTGCGCTTGCCTTCTGTGATATCGGAGCGAAAATCTTTGCCCTGAGTCTTGGCATTGCCGACGAGGTTCAGCAGGTCGTCTTGAAGCTGGAATGCAAGCCCCGCTTTGAGACCAAAAGCCTTGAGTGCCGAGCGTTGCTCTGCGGTGCCTCCACCCACGATGGCACCGCAAAGAAGCGGATATGCCGCCGAGTAGTAGGCTGTTTTTGACGTTGCCATAAAAAGATACTCATCGGGGGTAATATCCCAGCGATTTTCCTGCGTCCATCCAAGATCAAGCGCCTGACCTTCAAGAGTGCGTTCCTGCATGGAGATAAGAGCGTCGATAAGGCGCAGCCGCGTTGTTTCGTCATACGTATTGCCGTGACATATGCGTCCTATGGTATGTACAAGGGCAGCATCGCCGACGTTGATGGCAAGTCCGGTTCCAAGTCGGCGATACAGGCAAGGCTCGCCTCGTCTCAGCTCAGATTTATCGGCAATGTCATCGTGAATCAGTGCGGCTGATTGAAAGTCTTCGATTGCGCAGGCAACCGGTAGGGCCGCTTCAACATCCCCGTGGACCGCTTGCGTGGCGAGAAGCACCAGTGCAGGTCGCACGCGCTTGCCTCCCGTGGCGGAAAATCCGCGTAAGGGCTGGTACAGATAGGTGTTCAGGTCGGCGACGACGGAATTGCACGCAGTTGGTTCGGCGGATACAGCGGCAGCGGCCGGCTCGACAGCGGCCGGCTTGGCGGGCGCAGCGACGTCCTGCTCGACGCTCTTCTCGGCAAACGCACTGCTGTCTTGAGCGACTTCTTGGAGATGTCTTTGCGATACGGGAATAGGAAGTCCAGCGTCCAGTTCCTTCTCGACACGAGATCTGACGGATGTGAGATAGTCGATAAAGTCCACGATAATCCCTTGTTGCTTGAGGTGCGAGCGTTAGCCGCGGTATCCGTTAGGGTTCATGGACTGCCACTTCCACGAGTCTCGGCACATGTCATCAAGATTGTATTGAGCGGTCCAGCCGAGTTCTTTTGCCGCCTTGGAGCAATCGGCGTAGTTGGCGTCTACGTCTCCCGCGCGGCGCGGGTCAATAACGTAGGGGATATCCTTGCCACATGCGCGGGAGAAAGCCTTGATGATATCAAGAACCGAGCTTCCGACGCCAGTACCGAGATTGAATATCTCAACACCCTCGCGACCGTTCATCCATGTAAGTGCCGCAACGTGGCCGGTTCCCAGGTCGCAGACGTGAATGTAGTCGCGTACGCCGGTGCCGTCCGGGGTGTTGTAGTCGTTGCCAAAGACATGAACGGCCTCTCGCTTGCCAATGGCGGTTTGAGCCACGTAAGGAACGAGGTTATTGGGAATGCCTGTAGGATCTTCGCCGATAAGGCCGGACTGGTGCGCGCCAATGGGGTTGAAGTAGCGGAGCAGGACAACGTTCCATGTGGGATCTGCGGTATGTACGTCGGTGAGGATCTGCTCGATCATCCATTTTGTCCAGCCGTATGGGTTGGTCGCTGGCTTTTTAGGGCTTTCTTCAGTCAGGGGTAGCGCGTCAGGATCGCCATAGACGGTTGCCGAGCTGGAGAAGATGATGGACTTGCAATCGTGTGCGCGCATCACGTCCAGCAAGGTGAGCGTGGAGCCGAGGTTATTGGAGTAGTATTCAATCGGTTTAGTAACGGATTCTCCAACGGCCTTGAAGCCTGCAAAATGAATAACGCGGTCGACATGGTGGGAATCAAAGATGCGATTGAGCTCCGAGCGATTGTTGACATCGGCTTTGTAAAACGTCAGATGCTCGGCGTTCTTCTCGCCCACAATGGTTTTAATGCGGTCGATGACTTTTTCCGACGCGTTGGAAAGATCGTCAACGATAATTGCTTCGTAGCCGCAATTGAGCAGCTCAACTACCGTATGGCTGCCAATAAATCCGGCGCCTCCGGTAACGAGGACGCAGGTGTCTTTTGGATCTTTCTTCTGGCTCATACGAGACCCCTTCTGTGACGGCGCAAGCGGTTTTGTGATGTACAAGGCTGCTGCGCATAATTTTTCTAGTAGTAAGTATAAGGCTTTGCGCAGAATGAAGCTGTGCTCGGGTCGGCCTCAAGTAATTCAAATCGCGCTACTTTGAGCGTGTATGCGTGTGTAGTCTACGCGTGGACCGCACACGCGCGGACTGCGAGTGGGGCCAACGGCAGTGGTTTCGGGGCGAGAAATACAGCGGTTTTTCTCGCCACACATAGTGCTTTATAGGTTCGTGTTTTATGCGGCAGATAGAGGGCTGCCGAAAGAGTTGCCGGAAATGCGCCAAGTTGGTCTTGAGTTAACCAAACTTGCAGCAAGTATGGCAAATGCGAGTACAGCAAATGCGAGTATGGAAAACGCAAGTATGCCAAATGCGAGTTTGGCAAATGCAAGTATGGCAAATGAAGAGAACCTCAGCAACTTCCGGGTGTCGACAAGAACCTTGAGAAAGAGCTCTTGGTGAAACCCCAAGCGTGGTCCTATCGTTCCCAGATGAAGGCTCGTGCCTCATAAGGACGGAGCACGAGCGCATCTGCATCCGTTACGGTATCGGGATAGTTGCCAATGAGGACGTCGGAGCCATCGATTGCAGCTTTCGGCGCGCAGCGAACCTTTTGGCCAGAGAAGTTTGCAAAGACGCGCACGCAACAGCCATCCAAGGTACGCTCATAGGCAATGACCTTCTCGCCAACGGAATCGATGAAGTGAACATCTCCCACGCTGA